>Ga0256839_1002875_pt1 | contig 18554 bp, 15 predicted proteins | sample 354166metaG_FD_185968 | JGI IMG/M metagenome (GOLD analysis project Ga0256839, IMG submission 185968) | Hydrothermal vent microbial communities from Mid Atlantic Ridge, Atlantic Ocean - 354-166 | ecosystem: Environmental > Aquatic > Marine > Hydrothermal vents | place: Atlantic Ocean: Mid... | reverse complement strand
CGAGGGCGTTTGTGGCAATATTGAGGACGTGCAGGCAGAATTTATCCACAGCGACTCCCGGGAGGATTACCGTCAGGATATCCAGTCCATTTATGCTATTTACCAGGATTTGCTTTCGTGGTTTGATGGGGACGACCCGGGTGCTATTTTAGACGAATATATTTATGAACCTGAGACCAACAACCTCTTCCCCTTACAACCGCAGCCGAAAACCGGCCGCAACGATCCTTGCCCCTGTGGCAGCGGCAAAAAGTACAAAAAATGCTGTATGGACAAATAACCGGCTCCCCATCCTGCAGATATAATATTTTTGCCTATCTTTGCCTCCGTAATTAAGCTGATATGAATTTAAATTTATTACATCATCATTTTCATCATGGCCTGCAGGCGGTGTGGAAGTGGTATATGTAATTTTAACGATAACATAATCAAAAAACCCCGTCTGAGTAAATTAGACGGGGTTTTTTAGTCCCAGTCCGGTTTACTCAGGCACTAAGAAGCATGAAATGAGTAAACTGAAAATTGCCATCCAAAAAAGCGGTCGCCTGCATGACGAATCGCTTAAACTGCTGAAAGACTGTGGTATTACCATCAACAACGGCAAAGACCAGCTCAAGGTAGAGGTGCCTGATTTCCCCCTGGAAATCCTCTACCTGCGCAACTCCGACATTCCCCAGTACCTGGAGGATGGCGTGGTGGACATTGCCATTATTGGCGAGAACCTGCTTTACGAACAACAAAAGCAGGTGGCCACGGTGGAAAAGCTGGGCTTTGCCCGTTGCCGGGTTTCGCTGGCCGTGCCCAAAACGGTGACCGACAACTCCCTGGCCTACTTTGCAGGCCGTAAAATTGCCACTTCCTACCCCAACACACTGCGTACTTTTCTACGCGAAAACGGCATCCGGGCCGATATTCATGTAATCTCCGGCTCGGTGGAAATAGCGCCCAACATGGGCCTGGCCGATGGCGTTTGCGATATCGTCAGCTCGGGCAATACCTTGTTTAAAAACGGCTTGCGCGAAACCCGCACCATCCTGCACTCGGAGGCCGTACTGGCCAAATCGCTACAACTCGGGGCAGAACAGGAAGCCCTGCTGGAGCAGTTGCTGTTCCGCATCCGGGCGGTTTTGCCGGCTAAAAACACCAAATACATCCTGATGAATGTGCCCAACGCTAAAATAGCGGCTGTCAGCGCCCTATTGCCGGTGTTGCGTAGCCCTACGGTGCTGCCCCTGGCTGAAGAAGGCTGGAGTTCGCTTCACTCGGTTATCCAAGAAGATAAATTCTGGCAGGTGATAGGTGAGTTAAAAGCAGCCGGGGCCGAAGGTATCCTGGTGGTTCCCATAGACAAAATCGTACGCTAATGAATATCATCAAAAAACCCGCACGTAGTACATGGGCAGCACTATGTCAGCGGCCGGAGACCGATACCGAATTGCTCGACCGGGCCGTGGCCGGCATCCTCGCCACCGTAAAAAAAGAGGGCGACAAGGCCCTGCTGCACTACACCCGCAAGTTCGACCGGGCTACCCTCAGCCAAATGGCAGTTACCCGCGAGGAAACAGACCGGGCCGGCCAACAGGTGCCGGAGGCCTTGCAGGCCGCCATTGCGGTAGCGGCCGCTAATATCGAAACTTTTCATGCCGCCCAGGCCCGGCCGACACCCAAGGTGACCACCACTCCGGGGGTGGTGTGCTGGCAGCAGCGGGTGGGTATCGAAAAGGTGGGGCTCTATATCCCCGGAGGCTCGGCACCGCTGTTTTCCAGTGTCCTGATGCTGGGCATTCCCGCCCGGCTGGCCGGCTGCCGCGAGATTATTTTGTGCACTCCGCCCGACAAAGACGGCCAGATAGCCCCGGCCATCCTCTATACGGCAAATTTGGTGGGGGTTACCCGTATTTTCAAAGTTGGCGGGGCCCAGGCCATTGCCGCCCTGGCCTACGGCACGGAAACTATCCCCCGGGTAGATAAGATTTTCGGGCCCGGCAACCGGTTTGTCACCCGGGCCAAGGAGTTGGTGCAACGGCACGGCACGGCCATAGATATGCCGGCCGGCCCCAGCGAGGTGCTTATCATAGCCGATGATTCGGGCATCCCCGCGTTCATTGCGGCCGATTTGCTGGCCCAGGCCGAACATGGCCCCGACAGCCAGGTTATGCTGGTGGCAACTAATAAGGATATTTTATCAAAAACCATAGCTGCCGTCAACGAACAACTGCCACTACTGCCCCGCCAGGAGGTTGCCCGCCAGGCCCTGGCCGGCAGCCGGTTTGTTTTATTCGATACGCTTGACGATTGTCTGGCGTTTAGCAATGCCTACGCCCCCGAGCACCTGATTGTCGCCACCCGTAACCCCACCTCTTTGACCGGTAAAATTACCCATGCCGGCTCGGTTTTTCTGGGGCACTATAGCTGCGAAAGTGCCGGGGACTACGCCTCGGGCACCAACCACACCCTGCCCACCAACGGTTATGCCCGCAGCTACAGCGGGGTGTCGCTTGACAGCTTCGTGCGTCAGATTACCTTTCAGGAACTCAGCCCCCGGGGCTTGCAAAACCTGGGCCCGGCCATTGCGCAAATGGCGGCAGCCGAAGGGCTCCTGGCGCACAAAAATGCTGTAAGTATCCGCTTAAAAACCTTGAAAAATGATTGACTTGCAAAAACTCGCCCGCCCCGAAATCCTGGCCCTGCAACCGTACCGCAGCGCCCGCGATGAATACGATGACCGGGCCACGGTATTTCTCGATGCCAACGAAACCCCCTACGGCCAACTGAACCGCTATCCCGACCCCTGGCAGCGGCAGCTTAAAACGCTGCTGGCCGACAGGCAGGGGGTGCGCCCGGCCAATATTTTTATCGGCAACGGCAGCGATGAGGTAATCGACCTGGCCCTGCGGATATTCTGCCGCCCGGGGCAGGACAAAGCCCTTACTTTTTACCCCGGTTACAGCATGTACGGGGTGTCGGCCGCTTTCAATGGGGTGGAGTTCCTGCAACTGGCGCTCACCCCGGACTTTCAGTTGGATACAGTCCGGCTAAGCCCTTATCTAGCTGATAATCAGCTAAAACTGATTTTTCTTTGCTCGCCCAACAACCCTACGGGTAACCTGCTTAACCCCACGGATGTTGAATTTGTATTGAACCGTTTTTCCGGCCTGGTGGTGCTGGATGAGGCCTATATCGAGTTTAGCGAGGCCGAATCCTGGGTTGCCCGGCTGGCGCAATACCCCAACCTGATAGTCAGCCAAACCCTGAGCAAAGCCTGGGGGTTGGCCGCGGCCCGGGTGGGGGTTGCGTATGCACATGAGGAAATAATGGCCCTGTTTAACAAGGTAAAGCCGCCTTACAACGTCAGCACGCTCAACCAGCAGGCGGCCATCGCAGCCCTGCAACGCCCCGATGTGCTGGCCCGCAACCGGCAGGCAGTACTGGAGGAAAAAGAACGGGTAGCGGCCGCCTTGCAGCAGCTTGCCCTGGTAAAAAAAGTTTATCCTTCGGAGGCCAACTTTTTGCTGGTAGAGGTGCAGGAAGCCGACCGCCTTTACAAGCAACTGCTTGCCCGGGGTATAGTGGTCAGAAACAGAAACAGCCTGGTGCCCGACTGCCTGCGCCTGACTATCGGTACTCCGGCCGAAAACACCCGGTTAATCAACGCCCTTAACGAACTATCGGAATGATGTTTTTAAAAACTATGAACAAACAGATAATCCACAATTTAACAATTATACATCCATGAAAAAAGTCCTTTTTATCGACCGTGACGGCACGCTGGTCATCGAACCACCGGACGACTACCAACTCGACAGCCTGGAGAAGCTGGAATTTTACCCCGGGGTCTTTCAGGGGCTGGGTCGCATCGCCACCGAGCTTGACTACGAACTGGTAATGGTCACCAACCAGGATGGCCTGGGTACGGCTGCCTTTCCCGAAGATACCTTCTGGCCGGCCCACAACAAGCTCATGCAGGCCCTGGCCAACGAGGGCATCACCTTTGCCGAGGTGCTTATAGACAAAAGCCTGCCGGCCGACAAGGCCCCCACCCGCAAGCCGCGCACGGGGCTGCTGGCAAAATACCTCTACGGCCCCTACGACCTGGCCAACTCCTGGGTCATAGGCGACCGGGCCACCGATATGGAACTGGCCGCCAACCTCGGCTGCCGGGGTATTTTGCTCAATAATTTCAGCCATCCGGCTGCGGCCCTGGTTACCCGGAACTGGCCGGCTATCTACCGCTACCTGAAGGCCGTACCGCGCTCAGCCACGGTAAACCGGCAAACCTCCGAAACCGACATAGCCGTATCCCTTAACCTGGATGGTTCCGGGAAGAGTGATATCCGCACCGGCCTGGGCTTCTTCGATCACATGCTGACACAAATTGCCAAACATGGCCAGCTTGATTTAACGATGGAAGTAGAGGGTGACCTGGAAATAGACGAACATCACACCATAGAAGATACGGCTTTAAGCCTGGGGGAAGCATTTACAAAGGCATTGGGAAGTAAAAAAGGGATTGCGCGTTATGGGTTTTTATTGCCCATGGACGACTGCCTGGCCCAGGTGGCCATCGATTTCGGTGGCCGGCCGTGGCTGGTGTGGGAAGCGGACTTCAGGCGGGAAAAAATCGGAGAAGTGCCTACCGAAATGTTCTTCCACTTTTTTAAGTCCTTTAGCGATGCCGCCCGCTGCAACCTCAACATCAAAGCCGAAGGAGGTAACGAACACCATAAAGCCGAGGCCATTTTCAAAGCATTTGCCAAAGCGGTAAAGATGGCCGTGGCCAAAACCGATAACCACACCATCCCCAGTACCAAAGGAAGCCTATGATAGCCATAGTGAAATACAATGCCGGCAACATCCGTTCGGTGCAGAACGCCCTCGCGGGCCTGGGTTTCGAAAGCCGGGTTACCGACAACCGCCAGGAAATCCTCCGGGCCGATAAGGTTATCCTGCCGGGGGTAGGCGAAGCCTCTTCGGCCATGCAGTACCTGCAGGAAAAAGGCCTCGACAAAACCCTCCTGGCGCTTGACCAGCCTATGCTGGGTATCTGCCTGGGCTTGCAGCTTATGTGCCGCCAAAGTGCCGAGGGCAACACCCCGGGGTTGGGTATTTTTAACGCCAACGTGAAGAAGTTTCCGCCTGCGGCCCGGGTGCCGCACACCGGCTGGAACAATGCCGGCCAATTGCGCGGCCCCCTGTTTGCCGGCATTGCCCCCACAGCCGATATGTACTATGTGCACAGCTACTATGCCGAAATTACCGGCCAGACCGTGGCGGTGTGCGACTATATTACCCCGTTTAGTGCCGCCCTGCAGCACAACAACTTTTTTGCTACCCAGTTTCACCCGGAAAAATCGGCTGCGGCCGGCCGGCAGGTACTGAAAAACTTTTTATCCCTATGAAAATTATCGCGGCTATAGATATTATTGACGGCAAGTGCGTCAGGCTTACCAAAGGCGATTACCGCACCCGCAAAACCTACCATGAAAACCCGCTGGAAGTAGCCAAAGCTTTTGCCGGCAGCGGCATCCGCTATGTGCACCTGGTTGACCTGGATGGCGCCCGGGCCCGCCATGTGGTTAACCATAAGGTGCTCGAGCAGATTGCCAGCCAAACCACCCTGGAGGTAGATTTTGGCGGAGGCCTGAAGTCGGATGCGGATGTCCGTATTGCCTTTGAAAGTGGCGCCCGGCAAATTACTGCTGGCAGCATAGCCGTTACCGACCCGCCACAGGTACTCCGCTGGTTGCAGCAGTATGGTAGCGAACGCATCATCCTCGGGGCCGACAGCCACAACCGGCAGGTGGCTACCCACGGCTGGCAACGGCAATCGGACCTGGATGTGGTGGACTTTATCAACAACTATGCGCAACAGGGCATCGGTTATGTCATCAGCACCGATATTGCCAAAGACGGCATGCTGGCCGGCCCGGCTGTGGCCCTGTACCGGGAAATCCTGGCCGAAACCCGGGTAAAGCTGATTGCCAGTGGTGGGATAACCACTATTGGCGACCTGCGGCAACTAAAAGAGGCAGGTTGCGATGGGGCCATTATTGGCAAAGCTATTTATGAAGGAAAAATAACCCTTAAAGCATTGGCATCACTATGTTAAAGAAGCGTATTATCCCTTGTTTGGATATTAAAGACGGCCGCACCGTGAAGGGCGTGAACTTCCTCGGTATCCGGGATGCCGGAGACCCCGTTGCGCTGGCCAAACGGTATGTGGCCGAAGGGGCCGATGAACTGGTGTTCCTCGATATTACGGCTACGGTTGAAAACCGCCAGACACTGGTTGACCTGGTTAGCAACATCGCCCGTGAAATAACTATCCCCTTTACCGTAGGCGGGGGCATCAATACCCTTAACGATGTGGGCCGCCTGATCACAGCCGGGGCGGATAAGGTGAGCCTTAACTCGGCTGCCCTGCGCCACCCGGAGCTGATTAGTGAGATAGCCGGCACTTTTGGCAGCCAGTGTGTGGTGGTGGCCATCGACACCAAGTTTACAGACGGGGCCTGGCGGGTGTTCAGCCACGGAGGGCGCACACCAACAGCCTTGCAAGCAGTGGCCTGGGCCAAAGAGGCGGCTGCGCTGGGAGCGGGTGAAATACTCCTCACCTCCATGAACCACGATGGCACCAAGAACGGCTTTGCCCTCGACATAACCACGGCAGTGTGCCGGGCCGTCAATATTCCGGTCATTGCTTCCGGGGGTGCCGGCACCCGCCAGCATTTCCGGGAGCTTTTTGCCACCACCCCGGCCAGTGCCGGCCTGGCTGCCAGTATTTTTCATTTTGGCGAAATAGCCATTCCCGGACTTAAAAAATATTTATTCAACCAAAACATACCCGTACGATGCAGCTAGATTTTAACAAAGATAACGGCCTGATACCGGTCGTTATTCAGGATAACACCACCCGGCAGGTGCTCATGCTGGGCTATATGAACCGGGACGCCCTGGAGAAAACCCGCCAGGAAGGCCGGGTAACCTTTTACAGCCGCAGTAAAAACCGGTTGTGGACCAAAGGCGAAACCTCGGGCCATTACCTGCAGGTAGAGGATATAAAGGCCGACTGTGACCGGGATACCCTCCTCATTAGTGTTACCCCGGCTGGCCCGGTCTGCCACACCGGTGCGGCTTCCTGTTTTGGCGCAGAAACCGCCCAGGGCTTTTTATACCGGCTGGAACAAACCCTGGCCGGCCGGATAAAGGCCGGGGACAAAAATTCTTATACCCGTACGCTTTACCGGCAGGGAATCAACAAAATTGCCCAAAAGGTGGGAGAAGAGGCCGTAGAGCTGGTTATCGAAGCCATAGATGATAACCCTGACCTGTTTAAGGAAGAAGCGGCCGACCTGCTCTACCACTTGCTGTTGCTGCTGCAGGCTAAGGGGTTGTCACTGACCGATATAGAGGCGGTTTTACAGGCCCGGGCGGTAAAGGAAGCTAAACCATAACCTTTAGCTATTGGCCTTTGGTGAGCAAAAAGGCTGTTATTCGCTAATAATTGCTTACCTTTGCCTTATAGCTTGTTATCTTTATAAGTGTTAGTAGTGCCTCCGGGGCTAAGTCCTGGGTGGATTTTATATTATTCATTTGTTGGCAACAAGGCTATAAATGAATAATAACATGCATAATACCCTTTACAGTGTAATTACCGGTACCGGTAATTATATTCCCCCCAAGCGTATCTTAAACGAAGACTTTCTGGCCCGTGAGTTTTATGATGCGGATGAACAAAAGCTTACCCGGCCAAACCGGGAAATAATTGACAAGTTCTTTGAAATCACTACCATTGGTGAAAGAAGGTATGTGGCCGATGACCTGGTGACTTCCGATATTGCCTATCTGGCGGCAGAGCAGACGCTAAAGTCTTCCGGTACCGATAAAGAAACATTAGACTACCTCATTGTAGCGCATAATTTTGGCGATGTGAAACATGGCAGCAACCGCACCGACATGGTACCAAGCCTGGCCGCCCGGGTAAAATATAAGCTGGGCATAAAAAACCCCAACACCGTAGCCTATGACTTACCCTTTGGGTGCCCGGGCTGGCTGCAAGCCATCATTCAGGCCGACTATTTCATTAAATCGGGTGATGCCAAAAGAATATTGGTTATCGGGGCAGAAGTCCTGTCGCGTGTTGCCGATCCCCATGACCGGGACAGTATGCTTTATGCCGATGGGGCCGGGGCGGTAATCCTTGAAGCGCGCACGAGTACGGTGCCAACAGGTATTCTGGCCCACAAAACCCGTTCCGATACTTTTTTGTTCTCCAAAATGCTGGATATGGGCAAGTCTTACAACCCTGACATTGAAGACAAAGGGGATATTTTTCTGAAAATGAACGGCCGTAAACTTTATCAATATGCCCTGGAAACCGTACCCCAGGCAATTAAAGACTGCCTCGAAAAAAGCCGGGTGCCCATCAGCAAAATAAAAAAAATACTTATTCACCAGGCTAACGGCAAAATGGATGACGCTATTTTGAAAAGGCTTTACAACTTGTTCGGCCAGGAAGAAGTGCCGCCCGGCATTATGCCCATGACCATCTCCTGGCTGGGCAACTCATCGGTGGCTACCCTGCCCACTTTGTTTGACCTCATCCTGAATAACAAATTGCCTGACCATCAACTGCAAGAAGGCGACTACCTGCTTTTTGCTTCGGTTGGGGCCGGCATGAATATCAACGCCATGGTGTATAAGATGTAAATACCGCAGGAATGTTTCCCAAAAGATGCTTTCAAGTAATTTTTTCCTTCGTTAACTTGCTGTTTTCCATTTACTAATCGTCTTATGCGTATAAAACCTGTTGTAAAAATTTTACTGGCTAGCCTGGCCTTCCTTTTGGTAGCTGTCAGCGGTTTTTTCTTCTGGGCCTCATCAGCCAATTACCCCGAAGAAAGCTACCGGCAATACCTGGAATACGATTATCCGTCAAATCCGGATCATGATTCTGTTTACACCGTTGTAACCTACAATATTGGTTACCTCAGTGGCATGACCAACAACCGTCCGGTGGTCAGGCGCAAACAACTTTATGATGCCAACCTGAGAAAGGTTTACCATGAGTTTAAACAAGTTAAAGCCGATATCATTTGTTTACAGGAAATTGATTATCATGCCAACCGGTCGTTTTATGTTAATCAGCAGGCAGAGCTGGCCAAAGCAGGCTACAACTATGTTTTTCAGGCGGTTAACTGGGATGTAAGGTATTTGCCCTACCCTTACTGGCCAGTTTCCGCCCATTATGGTGAGGTGCTGTCGGGGCAATCGATATTGAGCAAATACCCCTTGCAGGAAAATGAACGGCATGTGCTGGCGCGGGTAGCCTCGGCCCCTTTTTATCGCCAGGCTTTTTATCTCGACCGGCTGGCGCAGGTGTCGCAGGTAGATATCAACGGCCAAACGGTTATCATTATTAATGTACACCTGGAGGCTTTCGATAAAACTACCCGGGCAACCCATACCCGCTATGTAGCTGAATTGTATAAGAAGTTCAGCCCGACTTACCCGGTACTGCTGGCCGGTGATTTTAACAGCGATGTCGGAGACGGTAACGCTACCATAAAAACCATCTTTGCCTTGCCGGGCATTAAATCGGCTGTGGCGGCCGGGTACAAAACCTACCCGGCCAACCAACCCGCCAAACGTCTCGACTATATCTTCTATAATGAGCCGTATATCGAGGCAATAGAAGCCGGTATCCTCAGCTCTTTTGGCGAGGCATCCGACCACTTGCCGGTTATGCTGACCTTCAGGCTGAAATAATTCTTTTTAATCACCAGGGCTGCCGGCACTATAAAAAAGCCGCCCCCAAGCAAATGCAGCAAATGAATCAACAAAACCGGTAAACCGTGATTGCCTGCCACTTATTTGCAGCCGCTAACAGGGTTTAATATCTTTATGGCCGGCAGAGCATAGCATGGCAAATTATCTGGATCATTCAATCGAGTTCTTAAAAGGCGTAGGCCCGGCCCGGGCAGAATTATTGAAAAAAGAACTGGGCCTCGTCACGTATGGTGATTTGCTTACGTATTTTCCTTTCCGCTATGAAGACCGCACAAAATTTTACCGTATCAACCAACTACAGGATGGCATGCCGCTGGTGCAGGTAGCGGCCAGGATTACCGGCATTCAGCTTATGGGCCAACGTTATAAGCAGCGGCTGGTGGCCCGGGCTACCGATGCTACGGGCACGCTGGAGTTGGTATGGTTTAAAGGCATTCATTGGGTGCATAAACAGCTAAAGCCGGGGGTTGACTATGTGATTTTTGGCAAACCCAGCCGTTACGGCCGCAAAATGACGATGGCCCACCCCGAAATTGAGGTGGCCACAGCAGCCCATAGCGAAGCCAGGTTTTTGCAGCCGGTATATACTACCACCGAAACCCTCAAGCGCAAATACCTCGACAGTAAAGCCCTGGTAAAAATTATGCAGGGGTTAGTAAAGGCTGCCCCTGCCCATATTGAGGAAAACCTGCCCGCGGCCTTACGGCAGGAACTCAACCTGATGCCGGCTGCTGAAGCCTGCCGCCAGATCCACTTTCCCGAAGATTACCGCCAGCTTGACCTGGCCCGCTTCCGGCTCAAGTTTGAAGAGCTATTTTATATCCAACTGCAACTACTTAAACTGAAGGAAGGCAGGGCCGCCCGCTTTCACGGGCGGGTGTTTAAAGATACCGCTTTGTTGACCCGGTTTTATAATGAACACCTGCCCTTTGAGCTTACCGGGGCGCAGAAAAGGGTCATCAAGGAGATTTACCACGACATGAAATCGGGCACCCAAATGAACCGCCTGCTGCAGGGCGATGTGGGCTCGGGCAAAACCATTGTTGCTTTTATCTGCATGCTGTTGCCGATAGGCGAAGGGGCCCAGGCTACGCTGATGGCGCCAACGGAAATCCTGGCCCGGCAACACTATCAGGGGCTAAAGCCGTTTGCCGCAGCTATGGGGCTGAAGATTGCCCTGCTCACCGGCTCAACCAAAACCAGCGAGCGTAAAGCCCTGCATACGGCCCTTGAAGCCGGGGCCCTCCATATTTTGGTGGGCACCCATGCCCTGTTGGAAGAAACCGTAAAGTTTAACCACCTGGGGTTGGCTATTGTTGATGAACAGCACCGGTTTGGTGTGGCCCAACGTTCAAAATTGTGGCGCAAGAACAAAGATGTTTATCCCCATGTGCTGGTTATGACGGCCACTCCCATCCCGCGGACCCTGGCCATGACCCTGTATGGCGATTTGGATATCTCGGTGATAGATGAACTGCCGGCCGGCCGCAAACCCATAAAAACCATCCACCGCTACGATGCCAACCGGCTGAAAGTAAACGCTTTTTTAAAACAGGAGATAGCCAAAGGCCGGCAGGTGTACATTGTTTATCCGTTGATAGAAGAATCGGAAAAATCTGACCTGAAAGACTTAATGGACGGCTATGAGAGTGTCTGCCGGGCTTTCCCCGAGTACCATGTAAGCATTGTGCATGGTAAGATGAAGCCCGAAGCCAAGCAGTTTGAAATGCAGCGTTTTGTGCAGGGCGAAACCCAGATTATGGTGGCCACTACAGTAATAGAAGTAGGCGTGGATGTGCCCAATGCCTCGGTGATGGTGATAGAAAATGCCGAACGTTTCGGGCTGGCACAACTCCACCAGCTCCGGGGCCGGGTCGGCCGGGGGGCCGACCAATCGTACTGCGTACTGATGAGTAGTTTCAAGCTCTCGGCCGATGCCCGTACCCGCCTCGAAACCATGGTGCGCACCAACAACGGCTTTGAGATAGCCGACACCGACTTGAAACTACGCGGCCCCGGAGACCTCATGGGTACCCGGCAAAGCGGTATCCTCGACCTCAAAATTGCCGATCTCGGCAAAGATGGTCACATACTACAGGTGGCCCGCGAGAAGGCCCGCGAAATACTGGCTGCCGACCCGGAACTGCAGTTGCCCGAAAACGCTCTGCTCAAGCGCAAGCTGGCGGGGCTAATGGCCGGCAGTACCATGTGGCGTAATATTAGTTAACCACGGAATATTCACCTGTTTTGCTTAATTTAGGCGCAATGAAATCCCGGCTGATTAGTTTGGTCATCGTTGTTTTGCTTGCCTTGCCGGAACTGGCAGCGCAAACGGGCGCTTATTTTATTACCCATTACAATCCCGGGGAATATAACTTTGACAACACCAATTATGCTTTCCTGCAGGATAGCCTGGGGGTAATGCATATTGCCAACCGCCAGGGGGTGTTGAACTTTGACGGCAACAACTGGTGGCTGACCCCGGTGCCGTACTCGGCCTTTTGCCTGGCGATGGCTGACGGCAACTTATATGTTGGCGGCCGTGAAGGTTTTGGCGTGATTACGGCCGCGGCCGGCAGTGAACAAACCTATAGCCCCATAGATACGCTGCACCGGCAAATTATCAAATGTGTGGCCCTCAACAACCGGGTCTATTATATCAACGATCATTATCTTTTTAGCTTTCATACCGCTAACCCGGGGCACATCGACACCCTCTTGTCCACTCGCGAAGACCTGCTCGACCTGGTGGTTTTCAGGAATAAGCTCTACCTCACCTTTTCTGCCTCGGGCCTGCAGCAAATCACCAACACCGGTTTGCCCAACCGCGAATTTACCCCACCTCCGGGAGCTTATTTTGTCCGCCAGTCACCGTCCGGCCGGTTATTGTTCTTAACTGGCGAAAGCGATATTTATATTCAAACCAAAGACACCATTGAAAAACTGGCTTTTGACAATAAAGATTACCTGGTTGATCATTCGGTTACCGAAATCAATTGGGTGACAGATTCGCTCATTGCCATCAGCACCTTTACCAAAGGGATACTGTTTGTGCGGGCCGCTGATGGTAAAACAACGCAGTTGGTAACCTATGAAACCGGCTTGCCCGACAACCAGATAACCAGCCTTTATCCGGATAGGGCAGGCGGGGTCTGGGTTATGCACCCATTTGGCTTCAGTGTTATTTCACCGGAGCTGCCCTTGCGCAGCTTCAACCATTACCCCGGGCTCAGGGGCACCCTGATAAGTGTGTTGCCCTATCAAAACCAACTGTATGTTGGTACTACCCTGGGGGTTTTCCGGCTAACCGAAAAGCAACAGGTCCGCCAGTCAACCGTGTACGACCGGGTAAGGATTGAAATTGCACCACAGGAAACAGAAGCGCAGGAAAAAGAAGAAGTAGAAAGAAAAGGCTTGTTTAAACGCAAACGCAGGAAAAAACGCCAGTCCGAAAAGAAAGCAGAACAGCCTGCCAGGCCCCGGTACAAATATGTTTACCGGCAGCGGGTAGTAGAAGAGGTCTTGGCCCGCTACCATGAATTTGAGCAGCTTAGGGGCATCCATGCCAAAGCCACGCAATTGTTGGTTTACCAAAACCAGCTTTTTGCCGGCACCTCACATGGCGTTTACCGGTTGCAAGGTGATTCGGCCCGGCAATTGGTAACCGTGCCGGTACTGCATATGTTTGGCCTGCCCCGGCAAAACCTGCTCTTTGTGAGTACGGTAGAGGAAGAAGTAAAAGTGCTGGAATACCAGGGGCGGCAATGGCGGCCAACCGGCATGCTGGCCGGGCTTAACGATTTTATTGATCAAATTGCCCTTGACCCCGAAGGCAATGTTTGGCTCTGCGGGGCCGATTCGCTTTACCGGCTGACGATTGAAGACCGCGACCTGGTTGATGTAGAGGTGTACGGGATAGAAAACCCGCATTTCGACCGCATTTATGCCGTCAACTTTAAGGGCAAGATACATTTTATCAACTCCTCGGGATATTTTGCCTACGAAAACCGTAAAATCGTTCGCCAGGGGTATATTGAAGCGGCTATTGGCTTGCCCAAAAGGTATCTGCTTGGCCACCAGGGTGAATTGTGGATAAATACCGGCAGCCATTGGTATGGGGCCGATAAGGATATCAGGAAGTCGCTTAATTTTCTCAGCCTTTTTAAAGACCCGCAATCGGTAGCGAGGGATAAAGGGGATAGCTTTTGGGTTATCACGGCCGCCAACGATCTGTATAAAATTGACACCCGGAAAATTGCCGGCATTGGCGGTGAAGACATCATCTTTTTGAAGGAAGTCCGCAGTAACGATAAAAAAATTGCGGTGGTTGAACAGTTGGTGGTTAATCAGGAAAACAGCTCCCTGACGTTTGAGTTTGCTTCGCCTGACTATTCGGGGATTTATCGTAAAGAATATCAGTTTCGTTTAGCCAATACCAGCGGCACCCGTTCGCCCTGGTCGGCCTGGTCAACCACCAATAATATCATTTCATATCAGTTTTTGCCCCCGGATACCTATACCCTGGAGGTAAGGTTCCGAAATGCCCTGGGCAAGGTGGTAAGTGCCGAACCGTTTACCTTTACCATTGTGCCGCCCTATTGGAAGCGCCCCTGGTTTTATATGGCCGAGCTGGTCTTTTTCGGCAGCCTGCTGATGTTGTCGTTTTACCTGAACCGGGGCAAAAACAAGTACACTTTTGTGAGCCGGTTACTGGGTTTTCTTACCTTAATCCTGATTGTGGAGTTTTTTCAAACCATTGCCGAATATAAGTTTGAAACCAACGAATCACCGGTGATCAACTTTTTTATTCAGGCCTTTATTGCCCTGCTGGTGTTGCCGGTGGAAGCCCTGTTGCGCAAATGGCTGACCTTAAAACCGGCCGTTGAACTCCCTCGGGATGAAAAAGGTAAGTAAAGAAATGCCAAAGGGCGCCTTGACTTAACCGGGGATATTCCGTAGCGTATAAAGTGTGGATAACCGTACCCGAAATCCGCCTTTATTGTTTACTTTAGGCATTCGTGTTTGCGTATAAATTTACGGCTATACTATGAACCCCGAAGATGTTAATACCCTGATCCGCCAGCGCAGGTCGGTGTTTCCCAAAGATTACACCGGAGAAAAAGCCGCTGACAGCATCATCTGGCAATTGCTGGAAAATGCCAATTGGGCCCCTACCCATAAACATACCGAACCCTGGCGGTTTAAAGTGTTTTGCAGGGAGGGCCTGCAACTATTTGCCCAATACCAGGCAGAAAAATACCGGCAGCAACATTGGGGAACGGCCGGTTTTCTGGAGGCCAAATACCAGAAGCTGCTTACCAAACCGCTGAAATGTTCCCATATCATAGCCATTGGTGTTCACCATGCCCCCGGTTCACCGGTGCCCGAAATTGAAGAGGTGGCGGCCGTTAGCTGTGCGGTACAAAATATCCTGCTTTCGGCCCCGGTTTATGGCCTGGGGGCCTACTGGTCAACAGGCGGGGTTACGTATCTGGAGGAGGCCAGGGCTTTTTTTGGTTTGCAGCCGGAAGACAAACTCTTGGGGTTTATCTACCTCGGGGTAACAAAAAAGGCTTTACCGGTCAGCCAGCGAGGCCCCATAGCCGACAAAGTTGACTGGGTTACCGGAGGGCATACGGGTGATTAAACTCATTTTAACAGTTGATGTAGGTCATTTTAATTGCTGCCGTTGCGTTGGTTCTTTGTATAAAGAACCCTGGCTGTATGCTACCTCCCTGGTTAACAAAATATTTTTTGCTTGTTCTGCTGAGCACTAGGCTGGCGGCACCTGCCGTGTTTGCTATGGCCGGCAGTACTACGGGTATTCCGCAAGGGAAACTTTTCTTCGGCTCTTACGACAAAAAATTCTATTGCCTCGATATGGACACCGGTAATGAAATCTGGTCTTTTACAACCCAGGGCTGGATACACGGTAGCGCTGCTGCTTATAATAATAAGGTGGTGTTTGGTTCCACCGATCATAATTTGTACTGCCTCGATATTGTTACCGGGGAATTGTTGTGGCAGTTTACGGCCGGCAACTGGTTTTATGCCTCCCCGGTAATTGTGGATAATAAGGTTTTCATCGGCTCAAAAGACCAGAATTTTTATTGCCTCGATCTCAACACCGGAAAAGAGTTGTGGCGCTTTACCACCAACGATTGGGTGTACGCTACGGCAGCGGTTACCGGGGGTAAGGTTTATTTTGGGGCCAAAGACAATTTTGTTTATTGCCTTGATGCGGGTTCGGGTAAAGAGATTTGGCGGTTTCAAACCAAAGACTGGCCTTATGCCGGCATAACGGTGGCCGGGGGCAAAGTGTTTGCCGGGGCCAAAGACAAAAACCTGTACTGCATAGACGCTACCACAGGGAAGCAAATCTGGCGCTTTAAAACCGGAGGCTGGGTATATTCCAGGGCCCTGGTTGATCATGGCCGGGTATATTTCGGCTCGCGCGATAAGCACCTGTATTGCCTTGATATTATCACCGGCCTGGAAATCTGGCGGTTCAAAACCCTGGGCTGGGTGTGGGCTGACCCTGTGGTACATGCCGGCCAGGTGGTGTTTGGCTCCAAAGACAAGCAGGTGTATGCCGTAGATATTGAAACGGCTGAAGTAACCTGGAAATTCAGGGCTGCGGGCTGGGTGCGGGCCCGGGCCGGTATTGTGCAGGATAAAATTTACGTTGGCGCTGCCGACCGCACATTTTATTGCCTTGATTTTACTACCGGGGAACTTGTCTGGGCAAAGAAAACAGGCGGGGAAGTTTCTGCCAAAGCTTACCTCGCAGATGACAAGCTGTTTTTCGGTAGTTGGGATAAAAACCTTTATGCTGTTGACCTGCACGCAGGCAAGGAGTTGTGGAAGTTTAAGGCAGGCGCTGCCGTTACCTCCAGCCCCCTGCTGGCCGGTAATAAGTTGGTTTGGGGCGCGAAGGACAGTCTGGTTTACTGTGTTGATATAACCACCGGGAAAGAATTATGGCGGTTTAAAACCCGGGGCTGGGTGCATGCCAGCCCGGCCGTGGGCAATAACAAGGTTGTGTTTGGCTCAACAGATAATAACCTGTATTGTGTTGACCTGGCTACCGGCAACCTGCTCTGGCAATTTTCCTGCCATGACTGGGTATATGCCAGCCCGGTGGTGGCAGGTGAAAAAGTCCTCTTTGGCTCCCGCGACCACAATTTTTACTGCCTCGACTTAACCACCGGAAACAAACTCTGGCAGTTTACCACAGGAGACTGGGTTTCTTCGCCCCCCGCGGTAAAAGATGGCCGGGTGGTTTTTGGCAGTAAAGATAAAAACCTCTATTGCCTTGACATTGCTACAGGGAAATTGCGTTGGCAGTTTGCTGCCGGCAAAAGGATTTGGGCCCGCCCCGCTATTGCCGATGGGGTTGTTTATTTTGGTTCTGCCGATAAAAACTTTTATGCCCTCAGCCTTAACGATGGCCGTGAGCGTTGGCGTTTTACCACAGGCGGAATCATCTCTTCGGGCCCGGTGGCTGTGGCTGGGAAACTTATTTTTGGTAGCTGGGACTGGCAGTTGTACTGTTTAGACAGCGCAACCGGTACCGTGCTGTGGCAGTTTGCCGTGCAAGGCTCTATCGCCTGCCGGCCTGTGGTGGCCGATGGCAAGGTGTTTTTTGGCGCCAACGATGAAAAGATATATGCCGTAGATATGACGACTGGCGAGGAAAAATGGCAATTTAAAACCAACGGCTGGGTGTGGTCCACCCCGGCCCTATATTGAAAATAGTTACAGATGAATAACCTATCTTTGTTTATATTAGCTTCACCTTAAAACCCTGCTCATGAAGACGCTTACCTACCTGTTTGCCCTTGTCTTGTTTACCCTGCCCTCACAGGCCCAGCAAAATGCCCATACTACGGCCGGAATTCACCGGTTTGTGGTGGCTGAAGTGCTGCAAACCACCTCCTATACCTACCTGCTGGCCAATGAGGATGCCCGCCAGCAATGGCTGGCCCTGCCCAGAACAGAAGCTAACGCGGGGGAGGTTTATTATTATCAGGAGGGTATAGAAATGAAAGACTTTAAAAGTACCGAACTCAACCGCACCTTTGCCTCGGTACTCTTTATAGGCGGGGTGCAAAGTGCCCGGGCTATTCAACCGGGCAACCCGCCAGCGGACCCTCCGGCACCCAATAGCCCCCGGCAGCCCGTGCCCCCGGCCCAGGATGGCCTGTCTATTGCCAAACTGATTGCCGATAAGGAAAACTACGCCAATAAGGAGGTAGTTCTCAAAGGGAGAGTGGTAAAATATAACCCCAAAATCATGGGCAAAAACTGGCTCCACCTGCAAGATGGTTCCGGGGAGAACGGCAAGAGCGATATAACCGTAACCACCAGCATGGAAACCAAAGTGGGTGATAGCATAACCGTGAAGGGCACCGTGGTGCTGAACAAAGACCTGGGCTCGGGTTATTTTTATGACATTATTATTGAGAATGCCATAATTATCGAATAAAGGAGGTTTTTCAAGTCCTGTAGCCACCTCCTTTTATTGGCAGCAACCGTTCTTCCGGCCGTTTTGCTTGTGAGCCCGAAAAGTTCATAAAAATTTTTCGCCCGCAGGGCTGATGTAATTAACTGACAAACAATTGTTTGGAGGTTGATTTTACATCATTATTCATGATATTTCTCCCGAAAACTTTGTTTTTTTCAGCAAAGATACTTGGCCCGCCTATTTGTTTGCAGCTTTGCTGCGGCAGGAACAATCCGGGTTAGGGTATGATTGTGTGATC
>Ga0256839_1002874_pt1 | contig 18560 bp, 12 predicted proteins | sample 354166metaG_FD_185968 | JGI IMG/M metagenome (GOLD analysis project Ga0256839, IMG submission 185968) | Hydrothermal vent microbial communities from Mid Atlantic Ridge, Atlantic Ocean - 354-166 | ecosystem: Environmental > Aquatic > Marine > Hydrothermal vents | place: Atlantic Ocean: Mid... | reverse complement strand
CTTCATCGTCAATAAAAGATTTTAGTAATGAGTTAAGTTTTATGGATTTGTTTTTCGATTTAAAAAATAAATACACTAAGAGTGAAATAATAATAACGGATTCTATAATGACTATTTCACTCAAAATTATAATTGTACTTAATTCAGGGGCGGGCATTATTTATTTCCTCGAAAGGAGGGGGGAGTAATGTATATTGATATATTATCCATAATTTATATATAGAAAAACATATTAATACTAATATTACATTGAATATAATCACTGAAAAAATAACATTTAACCAGCTTGTTTTTTTATCCTCAGAGGTTTCTTTTGTGAGCTCATTGGAGGTTTCTTCGTGATAATCCGTTTTTTCCTGGTTTTCTGTCCCAATTAGTATATCCACAGGATCGGTTGAAAAATTTATTTTTTTACCATTTTGGTTATTTCCAGTGCCTTTTATGGTTATGGTATGAATGCCAGTAATATCATTTGTTGGTATGGTTGTTTTCCATTCGGATAAATTTATTTTTTCAATGGAGTATTTTTTATTCTTTATTTTTTTTCCGGACTTCGAGTGTATAGCTGTAATTTCCAAAGTTTCCATATCAATTAGAGATTGATATGGAATAATACTAACTAAAATATTATTATGTTGTGTTTTTTTTATGTCGATAATGACAGGATGCTTTACGATATTTATTTGTTGTGTGTTCTTCCGCTTAAATGTGGTTCCATTAACAGAAAGTTCAAATGTATGAGCCCCTAATCCACTTATTTTTTTAATTTCAGCTGAATAAATCCCATCTTTTTTATTTTTATCAATGCCTTTACCATCATCTTTCAATTTTATGGAGTAGCGGTTTTTTTTATTTGAATATTTTATTGACATGCGTACAAAATGGAGAAATTCTCTACGGGTTATGATCTTATTGTCAGTTTCCAAATGGGCATAGAAGGATATTTTATCATCCGTTAGGATGTTATCAGGGAGTTTATTGGCAATGAGACGTAAATTTGTCACAATCATGGCCCGATTATCTGGGTTAATGGCTGCGTCGATACTCCATACTCCTGTTTCAGGTGTTTTTATTGTCACTAGGTCATATCTTTTTTCTGAATGCCAAATAACATCGCTACTATTTTTTTTATTATCATATTTTTTTCCTGAGGGTGATATTATGATGGTGTTTTTCGATTTATCGTCACGAAATGTTAAGAATGTAATTTCTTTAATGCTACTATCAACTTTTACTTTGTTATCAATCAGTGGTAATTCATCCCGTGGGGTTGCGATATCAAATATGCGCATAAATGTTTTATCGAGGTCTTCGGTTGTTTCAATGGTTTCATGAATACCTCCGCTGGCAGAAGACAGTTGTTGCAGTAGGTGTTTGTCTGATAATTCTGATAAAGCAATGGTATGAATATTAACTCTGGCATTACGAAGTGTGGTGAGAATGTCGTGTAAAATTCGGTTCCTTGAGTCATTATTTATTTGAGGGTTTTCTGATATATCAACAACGCCATCAGATAAAATAATAATTGTACGTTCATAGGCGGGGTCATATGTTTTCCAGTCCCATGTGGCTTGCTGCAATGCTTCTTCAATATTGGTATATAGGCCGGCTGAGTTGATTTCTAAGACTTTCGAGTGAACGATAGATTTCCATTTTGAGTCAGTGATGCCGTGAGGAACCAACATATTGACCCATTTTCCGAACGTCCATACTCCAGCTAGCACATTTTCTGGTAGTAAGTTGGCAAACAATTTAATGGCAGGGCGGCGAAAATTATTTGGGTCAGTTTTTTTCATGCTTCCTGAAATATCAATTAAGATTCGTATGTCTTTTGTGGGGTTTGACTGTTTTGTTGATGCAATCATATTTTCAGCGATTGCGTCATGGGGAGAAGTACTGAGAAAAATGGCACAAATTAATAGGCTCGCAAAGACGTGGGCTTTACGATGATATCGTTGTTGCGAGGTTATCTGTTTCTTGTTCCACATACATTTTATTTTTTAGTTATGGGTAATGTCACACAATGTGATTTCCAAATTTAATAATTTCTTTGCAAAATAGCGGCAAAATATGTCGGAACTTCAAGGCTTTTCTTGAAAAAAGTTGCGATTTTACGGGTAATGTGACATTAGCGGTGAATCGTATCTCTTTGAATGTTAAGATATTATGTGAATTAGTCGGTTTTTATGGCTTACAGCGTTATTATTATTGCGATAGATTGAAAATTAGGTCATGCCTGTGTGTTTGAAAACTCCCGGTTTCATAATGAGGTGCCCGTGATGCGAATACCGTGGCTGCGGTCTCAACCGCAGCAAAAAAAACAAACAGAATACAGCCGCTTGGCAAGAGCGGTGGGTATGGGGTTTAGTATCATACTGATCCTTGTTTTTCTGGTGACTTCGCTGAGCCTGTACCGTTTAAACGAATTTAATTCTACGATGGAAGTCATTGTCGATGTACATAATAAAAAAGTTTCACTGGCTTTTGCTATGCGTGATGCCATTTTGCAAAGGTCGATCAGTATTTACACGATGCTGGCGACGGATGATTATTTTATTCGTGACGAAGAGTTATTGCGGTTTTATTCGTATGCTGGAAACTACCGCACTCGCAGAGCAGAGTTAATTAATTTAGGTGCCTCTAAAATAGAGCGTGAAATTTATAGACGTTTGGATATGGCTGCAACAGAGGCACAATTGAAAAATCGAAGAATTGCTGAGTTGCTGTTACAGGATACACCGACTCTGGAGATTTCGATTGCAGCAGCTGAAGGTCTTCAGGCACAAAAAGTATTGTTGGATCTTCTGGATCAATTAATTAGTTTACAGCAACAGTATACTGATGATGCTGTACAGCGTAATAAAAATGATTATCAGTTTATTTGGTTGATGTTACTTTTGCTTGAAATTTTTACATTAGTGGTGGGTGTTTTCATTGCTCGGGTGGTGACGCGAAATGTACGAAATAAAAGTCAGGAATTAAGCGAAAAAAACACCGAATTGACATTGGCATATTCGCAAGCTGAAGATTCTACAAAAGCAAAATCAACCTTTCTTGCCAATATGAGTCATGAAATACGGACGCCAATGACCGGGGTATTGGGTATGCTGGATTTATTACGTGGCACCCGTTTAGTTTCCGAGCAAAAATATTTTATTGATACGGCTTATAATTCTGCTGAAGCGTTGCTGAATGTTATTAATGATGTGTTAGATTTTTCAAAAATTGAGGCAGGAAAAATTAAAATTGAATCAATTTCTTTTGATGTGCGTCATTTGCTTGAGGAAGTTGTAGGATTATATGCTAAAAAAATACAGGATAAAGGTGTTGAAGTTATTTCTCATATTAGTTCTGATGTACCAGAATATGTTCTTGGTGACCCAACCAGGCTGCGGCAAATTTTAAATAACCTGATTGGCAATGCTATGAAGTTCACCGATCGTGGTGAAATATTTATCAGTTTAGAATGTTATAAGAGTGATACTCATACAAATAATGATGTTTTTAAATTCATGGTTCGTGATACAGGGGTTGGTATTTCTGAGTCATCTAAAAAGTTGATATTTAATACTTTTACGCAAGCGGATGAATCAACTACTCGAAAATATGGTGGTACTGGCCTTGGATTGTCGATTTGCCGACAAATGGTGGAGTTATTTGATGGAAAAATAGGCGTTGATTCTACAAAGGGCACTGGTAGTACATTTTGGTTCACTGCCAGGCTTTCTTCTTCAGGAGGAATAAAAAATGATAGTAAAAAGGATTTTTTTGTTAATATAACTGTTTATATTTTTGCACGCAGCGTTGCCGTTCGAGAGGTAATTTCCGATCTTGTTCAAAGCTGGGGTTGTACGGTGGTTATGTCTATTGACTGCACAAGTGATGTTTTTTCGACTAAAAACATCCCTTCTGTTGATGTTGCAATTCTCGATGTTGATGAGTTGTTGATTTGTAATATTTCTACTAAAAATCATTTACGAAAAAAAATTGTTAATGCAAAAAAATGTATTGGGCTTTTTAATATTTCGGAGAATGACGCTGTTGGAAAGTCAAAAAAATTCCAACTTGATGCACGTATCAGTCGTCCGATCAGGCGTTCCGCATTATTTGAAGCTTTGTCATTGTTGGAGGGAAAAGAAAAGAAGAGTATAGATAATGTAAAACCTGAGGATAAACACTATTTAAAACAAGGCCATGCTTTTGCTTCGGTGCTTTTGGTCGAGGATAATTCAATAAACCAACAGGTTGCTGTAACAATTTTGCATAAGCAAGGTTATAAGGTTGATATCGCAAGTGATGGAATGCAGGCATTTTTATTATTTCAATCTAATAAATATCATATTGTTTTAATGGATTGTCAAATGCCACTTATGGATGGGTTTGAGGCCACGCGAAAGATGCGTAACATGGAGATTGAGAAGGGGTTAACACGTACGCCGATTATTGCGTTGACGGCAAATGCATTGGATGAGGATCGTGAAGCATGCTTTTCTTCAGGTATGGATGATTTTCTGGTTAAACCTATACGTATACAGGCGATACGTGATGTTTTTTCAAAATTTAACATTGGTGATGAGGAGGCGGCGGTGATTTTTCCTCTGGGTGGTGATAATGTTTTTACGGAAAGTCAGTATGATGATGCAGAGCCACCCGAAGATTTTGACCTTAAGCTATTGGATGATCTTGTAGAGGTACTTTCGGAAAAGCAATATGCCGAAATTATCCTGTTGTTTGTTGAGGGTGCTGATCTGCGTTTGAATGAATTACGTGTTGCTATTCAAAGTCTTAATATGGGTGATATTGAATTTTCTGCTCATTCATTAAAAGGTAGTAGTGCTAATCTTGGAGCCAGAAAATTATCAAACATGTGCGATGTGTTTGTTGACTGGGCGAAAAAAAATGATACTGATGCAGATTTTACCGATTTTTTATTCGAGATTGAACAGGAAGTAACTGTAACGTCAAAATACTTATTGCAAACATGTGGGAAGTTTATCAACTCAAGAACAGACTGATTTTTTTGGATTTTTAACAGATATCGTTATTAGCGTATGAATCATTGTATCTCATTTGATCATACCTGCTGTCGGTTTCAATCTCTTGGGGTTTTTTTTAATAAAAATTAATGTTTTTTTCTGGTTGTTCGGCTGTGGGAACCGGGTTCAAGATCACTGCGAGTGGGTCGCTATGTTTGTAGTAAAGTCGCTGCTTTTTGTTTGTGGTGGCACACAACAAAACGGGGTGTGACGGGTGGGGTTAACGAAACGATTGCTCTGCGGGTTATTGTTGTTAGGCGGTATTCCCGTGGTGCTGGCTGTACAGCCGGAGCATGTTATACCCATGATGGAAAAAAGTGCCAGAACTTTTTATGTGCCGGGTCAAATTGCCGGTGTTGGTGCAGTAGATTTTTTGGTTGATACCGGTTCCAGTTACAATACGATTGATGAGCATAGCTTGGCAATATTACAAGAGAAAGGGCGAGCCAGCTTTGTCAAAGATCTTGTCGGTATTCTTGCTAATGGTCAGCGAAAACAGGTTGCAGTGTATCGCATTGATGTCATCCGTCTAGGTGACAGTTGTGAGTTGCATGATGTGGAGGCTGCGGTATTTCCTGGTCGTACACGGCATATTTTGGGGCTTAGTGGGTTGCGTAAGGCCGGTAACTTTACTTTTTCTTTTAAACCACCACAATTGATTCTCTCCAGTTGTTTGCCAGTGGAATCACAGGCTGTAGATGGGCAGCTAGCCGCGACAGAAAGTTCGCTATTACCCTAAATTAATCAGTTGAATCTACTGTGAATGTCTATGATATAGAGCCTAAAAAACTGTGTGGAATATTTTGCACTCATCTGTATTCTGATACGCTGTGGCCCCAAGTCTCTTTTATTTTCTACTCCATAGTTGTTGCTCTCGCTATGGTTCAACGGATTCATTTAGGGTTACCGTAATTATTTGTGGAAATAAGAAAGATCTATTACATCGCCTTCGTTCATGCGTGCGATGTGGTTGGAGAGATTCATGATGATATTACGCATGATGGTGAAACTGATACGCGGTTCTCGCAGTACCAAGTTCTGAAAAACCTCATAGTTAATTTGCAATAATAGGGTGGGCGCACGCGCTATGGCGGTAGCGGTACGATTTTGCTGGCTGATAAACCCGATCTCTCCAAATAATTCACCGGGGTTTAACGCGTGAATCGGCCCCTGATTATGAGTGCGTAGCTGCACGTCACCAGATAGTAGTACGTACATACACGGGCTGTTTTCGCCTTCTACAAACAAGGTTTCTCCGTCATCAAAACGGGCGGGCAGGCAGATTTTTTGGATGTGATTGTATTCATCTGCCGTCAATCCGGTGAATACCGGCAATTTTTGTAGGATGGCTGAAATATTGTCATTTTCCGTTGGCATAATGCAGATCTGTTTAGTGGTTTTGGGCTGCGGGAAGAGAATGGATACTATAACGTCGGCATTTGACGGTCAGGGTTTAGTCTGAAATAGGCGGGTGCCGTACTCGAGCCTTAAATTCAGGTACACTTTGTAATGATTTTGACGGTGAATAGGAGTGATGGACAGTGGGAGAGACAGTCTTGATCCAATGGAATGATACTCGCACGGTGCTGCTGGATATGGACGGCACCCTGCTGGATTTGCATTTTGACAACCATTTTTGGCGCGAACACATGCCGCGCCGTTATGCCGAGGAACGGGAAGTACCACTGGAAGAGGCCCGTACCGAGTTATTCCAACTCTATCGTGCGGTGGCGGGCACAATGGACTGGTATTGTCTTGATTATTGGTCCGAGAAGCTGGATATGGATGTGGCAGCGCTCAAGGAGGAGGTGGATCATCTCATTGCGGTGCATCCCCATGTGGTGACTTTTCTCGATGAGGTGCGCACCAGCGGTCGCCGTGTGGTGTTGGTGACCAATGCGCACATGAAGAGCCTCACGTTAAAAATGGAACGTACCCGGTTGGCCGGGCACCTGGATGCGATTATTTGTGCCCATGATATCGGTGTACCGAAGGAAGACCCGGGTTTTTGGAATAAGCTGCAAACCGTGGAGTTGTTTGAACGAAAAACGACTTTGTTGGTAGACGATAGTCTGCCAGTGCTGCGTTCGGCGCAGGAATATGGCATGGGCGGTTTGTTGTGTGTACATCAGCCAGACAGCCGTGCGCCAGACAAGGATGTGGGTGAGTTTGCCGCCATTCGCAGTTTTGCCGATATTATGCCGCCTGCCGATCAACTGCCACCCACCGTTGAGCATTAAACCTGAAAAAATATCGGGTTATTCGTATTCTTTTTCAAATTTTGCAAAACGTTTTTTCCAGCCCTTGAAGCGTTTTTTGCAATATTTTGTGAGCTGGTCAAAGTCGTGGAAATACAGGTCGAAGCCATCTTCGGCTGGGGCGTCGAATTCACAGTAATCGTTATCGTGTTGGCGGCAGACGTGTGGGCGGTCGTCGTAAATACCGCAGCGCCCATCTTTTTGTAGATGTAGACAGGTGCTTTCCACGAGAAGATACCAGCCATCATCATCCTTGTAGATGCGTATATTTTCGTGAGAAATCTGCCACAACATGTGGTCGAAGTCGTGCATGGAGCGTGGTGTTTCCAGTTCTTCGGTGATGTAGGTGCAGCATTTGGCACCGTCGCAGAAGCCGCATTTGTTCTCTGTGGTGATTTTAATGCCGTTGAAAGTGGTTTTTTGGGGCATGGAAGTGCTTGTTCCTGATGTTTTATGTTTGAATTGTATGCATTCAATAGCGGCGGCAACCGATTGCCGGGGCGAAGTCTATCAGTATTCGACATTTGTGGGCAGATTGGCGGTAAGGATCGACGGGCGGGTATAATGCGCGAATATTTTTCGATGATCTGTTTGAGGAAATAGTAATGCCGATTTATGAATACGAGTGCAAGGCCTGTGGCCACCGTCAGGAAGCCATTCAGAAAATGAGTGATGATCCTCTGCTGGATTGTCCCGTCTGCAATAAGCCTGAGTTGAAAAAACTGATTTCAGCGGCGGCGTTTCGTCTTAAAGGTGGTGGTTGGTATGAAACCGACTTTAAGGGCGACAAGAAAAAGAATATTGCCAAAAATGAGTCTGCCGGAAAACCGGCTGACAACACCGCTAAAGCCAAACCCGCAGCCAAGCCTGCCGGTGGTTGTGGCTCCGGTGGTTGTGGTTGTCATTAATTGCGAACTGCCTTGAGAGTTATAAAATAAATGAAGCGTTATCTTATTGCCGGCCTGTTGATATGGGTACCACTGGGTGTGACTGTCATGGTCATCAAACTGTTGGTAGGCATCATGGATCAGACCCTGCTGTGGCTGCCGGAAAAATACCAGCCGGATGCCTTGTTGGGTTTCCATTTGCCGGGCCTGGGTGTGTTGCTATCGGTGATTATCGTGCTTGGCACCGGGGTGATTGTTGCCAATCTGTTTGGTCGCAAACTGGTGGAATTGTGGGAAAGTATCCTCTCCCGAATCCCGCTGGTGCGCACAATTTATGCCAGCGTCAAACAGATTCTGGAAACCGTGTTTTCCTCCGGACAATCTTTTCGCAAAGTATTACTGGTGGAATATCCACGCAAAGGTCTGTGGACATTGGCCTTTCAGTCCAGTACTACGCAGGGTGAGGCTCAGACCAAAACGGGCCATGAGGTGATTAACGTGTTTATTCCCACCACACCAAATCCCACCTCTGGTTTTTTTATCATGGTGCCGCGCAGTGATGTGGTGGAGCTGGATATGAACGTGGATGACGGTTTGAAGATGATCATCTCTGCCGGGGTAATGGTACCTGAGTGGAAGTCAGCCCCTGATGGCGATAAAACGAAAATAATTCCAGTGCAGGTGTCTGATACCCGGCCCTGACACCCCTAGCGCAAGCTCGGCTTGCAAGGGAGTGGCCCAATCCGTACCATTCCCGCCTTTCTCAACGATAAGTCACTACCGACAGGACAGAATCACCATGCGCAGCCATTATTGCGGCCAGATTAACGAATCCAATATTGATGAAACCGTCACACTTTGCGGCTGGGTACACCGTCGCCGCGACCATGGCGGGGTGATTTTCATTGATCTGCGTGACCGTGAAGGCATCAGCCAGGTGGTGTTTGACCCGGATACTGTGGAAGCCTTCGCCCTGGCCGAAAGCGTGCGCAATGAATTTGTGCTGAAAGTCGTGGGCCGCGTGCGCAAGCGACCTGAAGGCACTGAAAATCCAGACATGCCCACTGGTATGGTGGAAGTGCTGGGCAAAGAGCTGGAAATTTTCAACCGTGCCGAAACGCCACCGTTTATGCTGGATATCGAGGACGACGAAGTTTCTGAAGAGCATCGTCTGCGTTATCGCTACATTGATCTGCGCCGTCCCTCCATGTTTCAACGTCTCAAATTGCGCTCTGAAATTGCCCGTACACTGCGTCATTCGCTGGATGAAAAGGGTTTTCTGGAGATCGAAACTCCCATGCTCACCGCCGCCACGCCGGAAGGTGCGCGTGACTATTTGGTGCCCAGTCGCACCCACCCCGGCCAGTTTTTTGCCCTGCCGCAATCACCACAGCTCTTTAAACAACTGCTGATGATGTCCGGCATGGATCGTTATTATCAGATCGTGCGCTGCTTCCGTGACGAAGACTTGCGGGCTGATCGTCAGCCCGAATTTACCCAGCTCGATATCGAAGCCTCGTTCATGGATGAAGAAGAACTCATGTCGTTGATGGAAGACATGATGCGCGATATTTTTGCACATGTACTGGAAGCACCCTTGCCCAAACCGTTTCCGCGTATGTCTTATGCCGAAGCCATACAGCGCTTTGGTTCCGACAAGCCGGATTTACGTATTCCCCTGGAATTGGTGGACGTGGCCGACCTGATGCAAAACGTGGATTTTAAAGTATTTGCCGGTCCGGCCAAAGATCCTGATGGCCGTGTTACTGCGCTGCGGCTGCCCAAAGGCAATGAACTGAGCCGCAAGGAAATCGATGACTACACTAAATATGTGGGTATCTATGGAGCCAAAGGTCTGGCCTACATCAAGGTTAATGAACTGGCCAAGGGGCGTGACGGCCTGCAATCGCCGATTTTGAAATTCCTGCCGGATGAAACCGTTGACGGCATCATGCAACGCACGGGTGCGGAAGATGGCGATCTGGTGTTCTTTGGTGCCGACAAGGCCAATATTGTCAGCGAAGCCCTAGGTGCCCTGCGTGTCAAACTGGGCCATGACCGTGGTCTGGTAGAACATGGCTGGAAACCACTGTGGGTGGTGGACTTCCCCATGTTTGAGCACGATGGCAAACGTTGGACGGCGCTGCACCATCCTTTTACTGCACCGAAAGAAAGCGATATCGACAAATTGGAATCTGACCCCGGTAACTGCTTGTCCCGTGCTTACGACATGGTGCTGAATGGCACTGAAGTAGGGGGTGGCTCACAGCGTATTTACCGCGCAGACGTGCAAGCTGCTGTTTTCCGTCAGTTGGGTATTTCAGACGAAGAAGCCCAGGAAAAATTTGGTTTTCTGCTGGATGCACTCAAATACGGCTGTCCGCCCCACGGCGGTATCGCCTTTGGTCTTGACCGTCTGGTGATGTTAATGACCGGTGCGGCCAGCATTCGTGAAGTGATGGCCTTCCCCAAAACCCAGACTGCCGCTTGCCTGCTGACCAACGCACCTTCCGACGTGAGTGATGCGCAGCTGCGTGAGTTGGGTATTAAATTGCGCAGCAAACCCAAGGTGGAAGAGGAGGGCGCAGCGCAGTAGGTATTTTGACCTGATGGGGGCGAAAAGCTCAGCGCAAAGGGTCAGAAGATGCCAGACAGCGTTCCTGCGTCTTAGCGTCTCTGCGCGTTAGATCCTTATTGGGTGGCACACAGGTTGATGGGCAAGACAGGGCTGGTATCGCTCACATCGTTGAGATAAATGACTCCTCGGTCAATTTTGGACTAAAATGAGACATGTCCCGGGTCGATGTTGTAAAAGAAACAATCGCTTACCTCAAGTTTTGGTTGGGAGTTATGGTTGTTTCAGATATTAGCTTGGTGGGCTGGGTGCTCTCTAATGCAGGCGTTAAGGCTGACTTTAAGATATATGGTGCTATTATAGGCATAAGCGTTATCACCGTATCAGCGTATTTTGTACATAGACGCATCGAATACATGATTTCACCCCTGAAAGAGCTATCGTAATGGAATTATTGTCTATCCTGGTGTTACTGGTCGTCGTCAGCGTTTTTGCATTTATTGCATATGATGCCACTCACCAGAAATAACTTCCCCCGCAAATAATCCACAAATTTTCCCTATTTCGTACTCCCGTCGGGAGTTGAAAGATATGTCATTCTCCTTTTTTGAGTTGTACTTCAAATACAAAGTGATACCATCACCCTTCCGAAGTCACCGAGAAATTGTCAGATGTCTGCACATTCCACATTGTTGAAAGTAGAAATGCAAAATTTCGCCACCATGAGTGGTGATGAAGTGCAGGAACGTATTGTTGCCGCCAAGGCAACACTGGGCGATAGGTTGATTATTCTTGGCCATCATTATCAACGCGAAGAAACCTTTCAGCATGCCGATGTCAGCGGAGATTCACTGAAATTGTCACGCAGTGCGGCGAACGCCAAAGCCGAGTACATTGTATTCTGTGGTGTGCATTTCATGGCAGAAGTGGCAGATATCGTTTCCCGTCCTGAACAGATTGCCATTTTACCTGATCTGGCAGCCGGTTGTTCTATGGCTGATATGGCTAACCTCGCTAATGTGGAGCGAGCCTGGCGCGAGTTGTCCGATGTGCTGGACCCGGACGAACAAATCACCCCCATGACCTACATCAATTCAGCGGCAGACTTAAAAGCTTTTTGTGGTCGTCATGGCGGTATTGTTTGCACCTCTACCAATGCACCTCATGTCCTGGAATGGGCTTTTGCACAGCGTGAAAAAGTATTGTTTTTCCCGGATCAGCACCTGGGTCGAAACACCGGTTTCAGTATGAATATTCCACTGGACGAAATGGTGGTATGGGATTACGACTTACCGTTAGGTGGTTTGACTCTGGAACAGATCAAAAAAGCCAAAATTATTTTATGGAAAGGCTACTGTTCAGTGCATCAATTATTCAAACCTGAATACATCGATGAGTTCAAAGAAAAACACCCTGAAACAAAGGTCATTTCCCATCCTGAATCCTCCTTCGAGGTGTGTCAGAAGTCGGATTACGTAGGTTCTACCGAATACATCATCAATACTATTCGTGATGCCGACCCTGGCACCCGCTGGTTGGTGGGCACTGAACTGAACCTAGTTAATCGTTTGCACGAGCAGTTTAAACACGAAGGTAAAAGTGTACATTTCATGTCCGCTACCGTGAGCATGTGCTCCACCATGTACCGCATCGGGCCATCGAGTTTGTTGTGGGTTTTGGAGAATTTGCTGGACGGCAATGTCGTCAATCAGATTACTGTGCCACAAGCTGAGGCCGAGCATGCCTTACTGGCATTGAATCGCATGCTTGATGTATCACCGTAATTCACTTGTTTTCTTTACCCTTTGAAGGTTTAACTTCTCGCTGCTTGCGCCACATTTGCTGAATTGGCTTTAGTGGTGAATATCGTGATTCTCGCATATTTTAGCCGGAGCCCAGAGGTATAAAACCCTTGGATTCCGGTCTTAGTTGGAGGGTCATGGTTAGGTTAATCCCCCCCGTTAGTTTGCGGCGGCGGGGTTGTTTTTTCGTCGTTTTTTGGAATCAGTTATTTTAACGATTAGCTTATATTCGCTGCATAGTTACTTTCTATTTGGCATGTTGTTTGTTTTCTTACTCTTCTTACCCCTTTAGTTGTGGTCTCATTCGAGATTATTCTGGCACCAAACCTGCATAAGCTTGTGAAATAAAATCGTTAATAGCGACAAAACGATCAATAGGCAGTCAGCCTGTACGGACAAAAAAGCTTGCGGGTGGTCATTTGCTGAACTTTTACTTTTACCATCAATTATCCCTCAATCTGGAATTCGCAGTTGAATGGCCGGTAGAGTGTATTGGGTTTTGTGGCTGGCGAGGCGCTATGAGGGGCAATAGCGTGCCTATTATTCGTTCCATAGCCTTTCTATGTTTATTGGCTTGGTTGGCCGGGAATCCTGTTATGGCTGATCAACCAGATGCAGCGAAGCCTGGAGGTGCTCAGGCGGGTCAACAATTTAATGCACCGATTCCGCCAAATATGCGACGTTTTCTGGTCAAGCCACCCGCTGAATCGACAGAAAAGCAAAAGACAGGTGCGCTCAATACGCCAGATGCAACACGTCTTTCTGTCAGTAAAATCCAGCTTGCTGGTGTTGTGGATAGACCGGAGCAGGATATTTTTCGCAAAGAACTGGAAACGTTTGTTGAACAAAAACGCCAGGCAATGTTGGTAATAAATGATCAGAATGTTACCGCTGATACAACGCTCGCAAAAAACGCCAGGATACGCAAACAAGCTGAGACCACCAATAGCTTGAGTCTGCATCAGCTGCAAGAAATTGCCGCCCAGGTGGCTCAGTATTACCGGGATCGGGGGTTTATTCTGGTGCGGGTGGTGATTCCGCCGCAAACCATTCTGCAAGGCGTTGTCAGTCTGCGTATTCTCGAAGGGGTGTTGGGTAACATTAGTCTTGAAAAAAACCAGCATTATCATCGCGAGCAAATGTTACGCCCTTTCGAGGGATTGCTGGGGAAACCGGTGATTAAGAAGGATATCGAAGCTGCTATGTTGGCACTTAATGATTATCCTGGATTAACGACATTCGCGGTTTTTCGACCAGGGTTACATCCAGGTGAAACCGATTTGCTGGTGTCGGTTATTGATGAAAAAAATATGGGGAGTCGAGTGCATGTGGATAACTACGGTTCAGAATTTACCGGGGAATTTCGCACACGCCTGGATGTTCATTGGAATAATCCGCTGAATGCTATCGACAGACTCAGCGTCAGCCTGTCTAAAACAATTGATCCGAATAATGGTGTTTATGCTGCAGTGAATTATGAGCGTCATGCGTTTGGCCCCAATAATATTTTTGGCATCGGTGCCAGTAAAAATAATTATTCGCTGGGTGCTGAGCTAGAACCGTTTGGTATCAAGGGAACGACAACATTGGCACAGGTGTATTGGCGTCATGCATTTCAGCGTAGCCGATTACTTAACAGCTATGCCTTGTTTCAGCTAAGTCGTAAATCCGCCAAGCTTAATGTAACAGAAGGTGAAGACAGGGCTGATGAATTAACAGTTGCGAGTATTGAAACTGGTTTTGATTGGGCCAGTAGCACCCGCCGACACTTAATCAGTGGTCGTATTCAATACAGCGAGGGATTTGATGGATTGCTGGGTGCTATGGAACCCACCAGTGATCCCGCACAGACCGATGCCAGTCGGCGAGGTGGGTCGCTTGTTTATGCAGGAGGAAAATTTTCAAAAACAAACTTGGATGTCGATCACTGGTATCAATTGACGTCGATACACACGTTACACTTTTCATTACGCGCTCAGGATTCGGGTGATTTGTTGACTTCGCTGGAACAAATGCCTATCGGTGGGCCAAACAGTGTGCGTGCTTATTCGACTTCCGAATTTTTACGCGACAAAGGTGCTTCAGGCAGTGTCGAATGGTTATTACGCGCCCCGGGGTTTTCACAGTGGAAAGCTTTTGGCAATAAACGTTGGGGAGAGATTTTACAATTTGTATTTTTTGTGGATTACGCTAAAGGTTGGTTGAATGATCCACTGGTTAGTGATCGTGAAGTGGTCAGCCTCAGTGGTGCAGGGGCGGGTGTGCGCTTTCACTATGAACAGTTTTCTGCCCGTTTTGAAGTTGCCAGTGCATTGGGGGATGAACCGGTTGGTAATAAACGTGATCCACAATACTTTTTTGAATTGAATTTTTTATTTTAAACGGTTGGTGTTGAAAATGAATAATATCACGAAAAAAAATGGGATTTTTATAGGCGTTATTGCTAGTTTATTATTGTTAACGACTTATCCTCTGTTATCACTGTCGGCCCCACAAGGTGGTGAAATTACCTCTGGTACTGGCAGTATACAAACACTCAATGCACAAACCACAGTGGTTAATCAGCAAAGCCAGACACTTTCTATCAATTGGCAAAGCCTCAATCTTTCTGCCGATGAGTTACTGAGTTTTGAACAACCCAACAGTAATGCCGCTGCGCTTAATTATATTCTTGATCAGCAACCGTCTGAGATTCTGGGAAGGATAGAGGCTAATGGCCGTGTGTTTTTAATGAATCCCAACGGTATTGTGTTTGGTGAATCCGCACGCATTAATGTGGGTGCGCTGGTGGCTGGCAGTTTGCAGGTAGATGTTGATTCTCTGAATGACCAAGGTGAATTCCGTTTTAGCACAGGTACCGGCTTGGTTGAGAATGCGGGACAGATTGTCGCGCAAGAGGGTGGCTCGGTGGCTTTGGTGGGGCAAACGGTGAACAACAGTGGCACCATAACGGCACGCTTGGGGAAAATACAGTTATTGACCGCAGACACGGCAACGCTGAGTTTTGATCGCGATGGCCTGATTCAGTTCAGCGTGCAACGTAAAACTCTGGAAAATACTCTTGGCGTAGAATCAGCGATTACCAATAGCGGTGCATTACTGGCCGATGGTGGTTATGTGGTGCTTGAAACCCATGCTGAAAATAATATTTATCACAATGTCATCAATAATGAAGGCCTGATTCAAGCAAACCGTATCAGCAATGAAGGCGGAGTGATTCGTTTGGAAGGGTGGGGCGGTAATGTCATCCATTCCGGTGATATTAATGCCATGGGCATTAATGATAACCGTGGCGGTGATGTGACTATCCTGGGAGATCGTATCGGTATTCTGGGTAACGCAACGGTGAATGCCTCGGGTGGTGCCGGTGGTGGTAACATTGCCATTGGTGGCTTTCGCAGAGGGGCCGGTGAGCATGTTGCAGAATTTACCCAGATGGGCAGTAATACCCGTATTCAGGCCGATGCCATTAATAATGGACAGGGTGGCGAAGTCGTGTTGTGGGCAGAAGATACCACCTGGGCAGCTGGCAATATCTCAGCAACTGGGGGCGCTATTTCCGGTGATGGTGGGTTTGTGGAAATTTCTGGAAAACAGGGAATGGTGGTTACTGCCGATGTTGATCTTTCCGCCACTAATGGTGAACTCGGTACGCTTTTGTTAGACCCCACGGACATCACTATTTATGATCAGGCCGATGGTGTACAGGGTAGTGATGGCCTGTTACCGGATTTGTCCAATGCCACTCAGGGTGCCGGTACTTTTGATATCGGTGAGTTGGCATTGGAAACGTTGGTCAGCAATAGCAATTTGGTATTGGAAGCCACCAACAACATTACTATTAATGCTTTGACCACCGATGGTACGTTGTCCTTTGCGATTGACAGTGGTGGCTCCATTACCTTCTCGGCGGATACCGACAGCACTGGCGGTGGCAGTTTTACTATGAACGCGGGTGATACGATTTCCACGCAAGGTGGTTCGTTGAGTATTTCCGGTGCCGGTGTGACGCTGGGTTCTCTGGATACGGATGGCCCGGGTACTGATGGCATTATTACGGTTAACAGTACTGGCAGTATTGTGATGGATTCAGCCAACAGTGGCTCACAGGCGCTGACGGTAGCGATTGATACCGATGCCAATGGTACGGAAACATTGAATTATACCGGCACGCTGACGGGGAGCAGTGTGAGTCTGCAAGGTGGCTCTAACGGGGGCGATACTCTGATTGCACCCAACCAGCCTAATACCTGGGTGATTAATGCATTAAATAGCGGCACACTGAATGGTGCTGATTTTTCCGATTTCCCCAATTTAACCGGTGGCAGTGATGATGATAGTTTTACTGTTACTGGTATCGGCAGTATTGATGGGCAATATGATGGTGGTGCAGATATCGTCGGAGATACCGTGGATTACGCGGCAGCGACGGGCGTTGTTTCCGTTACCCTAAATACGGATGTGGTCAACATTGAAAATCTGGTGGGTGGTGGAGCTGACTATTCCCTGTTAGCTGACAATGTTGCCAATACCTGGGTGCTTACTGCACAAAATGATGGCACTGTGGCCGGTGTATCGTTTACTGATTTCAGTAATCTTACCGGTGGTAGCAATACCGATGATTTCATTTTGAGCGGTGGTTCAAGTACCGGAACCATTGATGGTGGTACAGGCACCAATAGTCTTACCGCCAATAATTCCGCCAATAACTGGAGTATTTTATCCGCTGATGGTGGTAGTGTTGACAGTGTGTTTGCCTTCAACAATATCGAATACCTTATTGGTGGCACTGGAAGCGATGCCTTTATTCTCAATACCGGTTCCATCAGTGGCAGTATTGACGGCGGAGCAGGCAATGATTCACTGGCACCGGATAATGTAGCCAATACCTGGGATATTACGGCAACGGATGCGGGTACTGTGACGGGGGTAGGGTCATTCAGTAACATTGAAAATCTCAACGGGCGAAATGATACCGATGATTTTAGTGTTGCTGATGGCGCGAGTATTACCGGTACCATTGATGGTGGTGGTGGTACCGATACCATTGATCTTTCAATGCAAACCGGTGCAGTGCTGGTCGATCTCGCTAGCGGTCGTTATGTCAATCTTGAATTGTACACCGGTAATGGCACCAACAGCGCTATTGTGGGTGATAACGTGCCCAATGTGTGGAACATCAATGGCAGTTCGGATGGGGTGGATGATGGCACGGTGGGTACGGTGGCGTTTATTGATTTTGCTAATATTACCGGCGGTTCTGATGCAGACAGTTTTTCACTGTCTTCCGGTACCTTGAGTGGTGCGCTTGATGGAGGTGCTGGAACGGATACGCTCATTGGTGACAATACGGCAAACACCTGGACTATTTCTGCGGCCGATGCAGGCAGTGCAACCGGGGTGGGTTCATTTGCCAATATTGAAAACCTGACGGGCAATGCTGATACGGATGACTTTTCATTTGGTCCGGCAGGCAGTTTAAGTGGTGTGGTTGATGGCAGTACCAATACCGATTCGGTAAATTATTCGGCAGTGGCGGGGGCGGTAACGGTGGTAATCGGTGCAGCCGGTTTTTCCAATATCGAAACCTTTGTGGGCAACAACAGTAACAGCACACTGATTGGTGGGAATACGGTGAATGCATGGACTATCACCGGGATCAACGATGGCACAATTAACAGTACCACCTTTACGGATTTCAATAATCTGACGGGTGGCAGTAGTGACGACACTTTTGCATTGTCTGGTGGCAGTGTCAGCGGTGTTATTGATGGTGGCCTGGGGACGGATACCGTCATCGGGGATATTGGTGCAAACACCTGGGATATTATCGGTGCAGACTCCGGAACTGTTTCGGGAGTTTCCAGCTTCAGTGATATTGAAAACCTCACGGGTAATGCCAATAGTGATGATTTTATCTTTGCCGTGGGTGGCACGCTGTCCGGCAGTATCAATGGTGCGGCGGGTGCTGACAGTGTCAGCTATGCGGCAAAACCCGGTGT
>Ga0256839_1002873_pt1 | contig 18563 bp, 17 predicted proteins | sample 354166metaG_FD_185968 | JGI IMG/M metagenome (GOLD analysis project Ga0256839, IMG submission 185968) | Hydrothermal vent microbial communities from Mid Atlantic Ridge, Atlantic Ocean - 354-166 | ecosystem: Environmental > Aquatic > Marine > Hydrothermal vents | place: Atlantic Ocean: Mid... | reverse complement strand
ATCAGCCAGACCAACCTGCCGGCCGACACCCCCCTCACCTGCGCCCTTCTCTCCCCCGAAGGCGAAATGAACGCCGATGTCACCGTGGAGCTCTACTGCACCCCCGTGGTGCCCCTCTATCCCACTCACGGCAGCGGCTGGAACGACTACCTGGCCAATGACGGCCCCGACCCCTTCTCCGCCAACGACCAGCCCTGCAGTGGCGATGATTACCGTGCCTGCCTCCATGGCGGTGAACTGCGCCGCTTTCCCCTCCCCGGGGTGAGCAGCTGCGACGGCCTCACCATCCAGGACGACCTGAGCGCCTTCCGCTGGGGCTGCCGCACCACCGCCGATGGCGGAGTGGAAGCCGTCTCCTCGGGACTGGCGGGCGACAAGGGGCTGCGTGACCTCATCGACTTCGACGACTTCACCTGGCGCCTCAACCGGGTGCGGGTCCTGCAAAACGGCAACCAGATCGCCGACTCCGGCCCCGGGATCTGGTGGCACACCCCGGTGCGCGAGGCAGGCGAAACCATCCTCGGCGAAGACGGCATCGTCTATGCCGTTGCCGCCACCACCCCCTCGCGCAAATTCAAGCTCTACAACCGGACCCGCACCGCCCTGGCGGTCGCCCCCGACCTCGAGCTGCAAGGCAACGGTCTCGATCCGGTACTCGACGTCTCCGGCAGTGTATTCCTGTGGATCGAGGCCCACGTCGATGCCGCCGAACGCGCCGAATACGGCATTCAGATCGATCGCAGCCGCTTCGTGGTCCTGCGCCACACCACGGTGCGCCGCGCCACCAGCCATGGCCTTCAGGTCAACAACCCGCGCACCGCTCCCGTCGGCAGTCATTATTTCTACCGCCTGCAGAGCCACCACAACGGGGCCGACGGGATACGCATCAAGAGTGATCACACCACCCTGGAGGCGATCGAGACCTTCGCCAACGACGGCAACGGCCTCACCTTCGCCACCACCGCCCACAACCACCTCCAGGGGTTGCGCAGCGCCGCCAACGGTGGTCACGGCCTGCTGCTCGACCGCAGCGACGGCAACCGCATCGAAGACGTGGCCAGTTACGGCAACGGCGGCGACGGTGTGCGCCTCGTCGGCACCGTGGACAACGTGCTGCAAAAGATCCTCGCCACCGGCAACGACGGCGACGGCCTCAATCTGGCGCGCTACGACGGCTACGGCAGCACCAACCAACGGCTGCAGCAAGTCACCCTGGCCCTGAACAGTGGCAGCGGCATCCGTTTCGCCGAACCCACCACCCTCGATCCCGCCGGCAGCAACGCCAACCGCATCAGCGCCCTGGCAGCGGTGGCCAACGGCGGCGGTGACCTCAGCGGCAACCTGGACAACACGTTCGACAACAGCCGGGTGAGCGATGGCGGCTGTCCCGCCCCCTGCCCTGCCGGCGTGAACGAAGGATTGACCCTCAGCGCCTTCGTCGGCGCCGTCACCCAAGACGACAGCGTCAATGACAGCGACATCGACGGCAGCGCCTACGCCAACCAATTGGACGACTGGATGGCCTTCGAACACCCTTACCGGACTTGGGGCAAAGACGGGGGTGCCGTGGGGAGCTGCCTCTCCCTGGCGGTGCCGTGCCGCATCTACGACTGGTCACTGGCCGTGGACGACACCCTGTTGCGCGACGCCCTCGCCACCCCCGACGGTGACACCACCGTGAACCACGACTGGTACGACGGCAGCCAGAGCACATTCCTGGCCAACGCCCTGGAAATGAGCGGCAACGGTGACGGACTGTGCCAGAGCGGCGAGACCTGCCTCTTCACCCGCAACATCGGCGCCTACCCCGGTCACGGTGCACTGGTGGATCTGCCCTTCACCGACGGCGTCATCAGCGGCGTGACCCTGCGCCAGCACAGCGAAAACGGCCGCTGAGGCCGCCAGACAACGCCGCAGGAAGCCGGCTACACCAAGCGCCAGACGTTGGGCAGCTCGCCCTCCCGGACCCGCCGACGGCGGCGATCACCCGCCGCCAGTCCATCGATACTCTGACGGATATCGCTGTTCACCGGCCCCCAGAGGTAATAGCTGTGCTCCACCAGGCCGGTCACCAAAGGCGTGCAATCCACCTGCTGGATCTTGTGATGGATCTGCGCCGGCCGTGCGGCGCCGGCCGTCCCCAGGCGATCGGGGTTGCCCTTGGTGAAATCGGACACGTACATGGCCACATCACCCCGGTTGTGATAGACGGTGGCCTGGCGGCACAACTGATGCAGCCGCGCCATGGGCTTTCCCGGTTCGAAGACGTCATCGTTCACATCCGGAGCGCAGAGGAAGATGTGTTCGAACAACCGCGGCAACACCCCGTAGGGAGTAAAGGTCTCCATGCGCGCCAAGGCGTTCTGCAACACATAATTGCCCATGGAATGACACAACAGATGCAATGAACGCCCGCAGGGCGCCTCACCGCCGCTGCGGTCCTGCATCTCGGCGAGAAAATCACGCAGCTTGAGGAATCCCCGCCCCACGGCATAGCCTGAGGCCTTGGCCTCGGAACGATCGGACTTGTATGACACCAGCGGCAACGCCAGCCCATCGGACGGCCAGGAGAACAACACCACCAACACACTCTGTTCGGGATCGCCCACCCCCTCCCGATTGAGCATCAACTGCAGGGCCGCCGCGGTACCCACCGCCTCATGCCAGGCGACGTTGAAACCATGGATGTAGATGAGCACGTCGCTGCGCCCGCGCATGGCCTGGCGCAACTCGGCGAACATCGCCTGGGAGCCCAACCGGGCGTTCTTCTGCACCCGCTCGGAACGCCGGGGGTCGAGGCGCTCGCGGTAGGGGGTGATGCGCGCCCCGCCATCCTTCACCCGCACGGCCAGATACTCCGCCAGCCCCTCACCATCGCCCCGATCGTCCCCGGCCGCCCGGTTGAGATACTCTCCCGCCCGCAACGGGTCGTACTCGAAGACCACGTGGCCGAAGCGCAGATTCTCCGCGCCGTCGTCACTGAACTTCTTGCCATAGCCCCGAGGACGCCAGCGCGGCCCCAGGTGATTACGATTGGTGGCGTAGAAGATGCGGATCTCGGCCATACCCCCTCCCTAGGTGATCTTGCCTCCAGGTGGATTCTCCCCACCCGGAGGCGGGAAGGCAAGCGTCGGCGGGCCGAGGCGCCTCAGGAATTCTGCGACACCGAGAAGCTGGTGCCGCAACCGCACCAGGCCTCGGCCTTGGGATTGTGGAAACGGAAGGCCTCATTGAGGCCTTCCTTGGTGTAATCCAGCTCGGTGCCGTCGATATAGGGCAGCACCTCGCGATCCACCACGATACGCACCCCCTGTGAAAGGAATACCTCGTCGTTCTCCCCCGGGGCGTCGACGAAATCGAGTACGTAGGAAAAACCGGAGCAACCGCTCTTGGTCACCCCGAGGCGCAGACAACGCTGGCCGTCGTCGCCGAGAAATTTCCGTACCCGACGGGCTGCGTTTTCAGTGAGCGTGATGGCCATCGGCTTCTCCTCCAGAAATCTCAGTGAAATTCATCCACCGACCACACCGGCGAAGCGGCGCAGACGGGAGACCACCGCCTCCAGGGCATCGAGAAAGGCTTCGATCTCCGCCGCCTCACTCTCCGCCCCCAGGCTGACCCGTACCGCCCCCTGGGCCAATTCGCGCTCCACCCCCATGGCCTGCAACACTTGACTGGGTTCGCCGCGACCACAGGCCGAGCCACTGCCGACGGCGAAACCGGCCTCATCCAAGGCCAGCAACAAGGCCTCACCGTCGAGGCCGGGCAGGGCGAAAAACGAGGTGTTGGCCACCCGCGGCGCCGACTCGGAGAAGATCACCACCTCGGGGAAGCGCCGGCGCAGTCCCGCCTCCAGACGCCGCCGCAACTCATGCCAGCGCCGCTCCCGCACCGGCTGTTCCTCCATCGCCAGGGCAGCGGCCAGACCGAAGCCCACCCAGGCGGGCAACGCCTCGGTGCCGGGGCGACGGCCACGTTCCTGCCCACCGCCATGGCACAAGGGCTCCAGATCCACCGCCTTGTCCACCACCAACGCGCCCGCTCCCTTGGGCGCCCCCAACTTGTGGCCCGACAGGCTGAGCAGATGCACCCCCAGCGCCTGCCAGTCCAGGGGTATCTTGCCGGCCGCCTGCACCGCGTCGCAATGCAGCCAGCCACCGTGGTGGCGGACCACTTCGGCCAAGGCCGGGATGTCCTGGATCACTCCGGTCTCGTTGTTCACCGCCATGATCGACACCAAGGTCGGCCCCGCCCCGGCCAGGGACTGCGCCAAGGCAGCGGGGGTGACCCGCCCCTGGGGATCCACCGGGATCTCGGCCACGTCCACCCCCTGGGAAGCCAGGAAACGCGCCGGGGCACGCACCGAGGCATGCTCCACGGCACTGAACCTCACTCGCCTGACCCCCATGGCGTGGACGAACCCCTTCAATGCCAGATTGTTGGCCTCGGTGCCGCCACTGGTGAACACCACCTGGACGGGCTCGGCCGCCACCAGTGCCGCCACCCGTGCGCGCGCCTCCTCCAGCGCCGCCCGCGCGGCCCGCCCCACCCCATGGCGGGAGGAGGGGTTGCCGAAATTGCTCCGCATCTGCTCCACCACCCCCGCAGCCACCTGCGGGGCCACCGGGGTGGTGGCATTGTGATCCAGATAGATCAACGGCCTCAGCTGCCGTTCAGCGCATTCATGCGTTGCATGGGAACGGCCTCGGCGACACGCCCCCGTTGGGCCTGCTCCTCGGCGTCCTGCCGCTGCGAAACCAGCTGGACGTTCTTGCGTTCCACCAGATCGCGCAGACTGATACCAGCGAGGAAGTCCTGAATCTGACGGGAGAGTTCGCACCACAATTCATGGGTCAGGCACGGCTCGCCGTCCTGGCAATCCCCTCGCCCGGAACAGCGGGTGACGTCGATGTTCTCGTCCACCGCGGCGATCACCTCGGAGACGGCGATGTCACTGGCATCCCGACTGAGGCGGTAACCGCCGCCGGGTCCCCGGGCGCTGTCCACCAAACCACGCTTACGCAACTTGGAAAACAGCTGTTCCAGATAGGACAAGGAAATCCCCTGCCGACGGGAGATGTCGGACAAGGTAATGGGGCCGTCCTTGTAGTGGATGGCCAGATCCAACATGGCGGTCACCGCGTAGCGGCCTTTGGTCGTCAACCTCATGTTCTCACCCCCGAAGTCGTTCTCTCGCGCCTCCAACGGCGCAGCCTAAACATAGCATTTTCGTCAAATAAATTTCCACATCATTTGTCGGATTTGGGCGGATTTTTTTTCTTCTCCCCCTCCTCCCCGGCGACGAACAAATCACACGCCTTGAGATCGGGCAGACGTGATTCGTCCACCTCGGCCCCCAAGGCCCGCAGAGTCTTACACATCGCCTCCATGCGCTCGTCCACCTGATGCAGGTGATCGAGCATGCAATGGATCGCCTGGGCCACCGGGTCGGGCATGTCGCGGGTCAGACCATAGGCATCGAAACCCATCTTGCGCGCCATCGCCTGACGACGCTGATCCATCTCGCCATCACGCTTGATCACCGGCCGCCCCGGCACCCCCACCACGGTGGCCCCGGCGGGGACGTCCTTCACCACCACGGCGTTGGAGCCGATACGGGCACCGTCGCCGATGGTGATGGGACCGAGGATCTTGGCCCCGGCGCCCACCACCACGTCCCGCCCCAGGGTGGGGTGGCGCTTACCCTTCTCCCAACGAGTCCCCCCCAGGGTGACGCCGTGGTAGAGGGTGCAGTCATCGCCCACCTCGGCGGTCTCGCCGATCACCACCCCCATGCCGTGATCGATGAACAGCCGCCGGCCGAGACGGGCACCGGGATGGATCTCGATACCCGTGAGCCAGCGTCCCAGATGGGCCAGGGCCCGGGCCGGCCAGCGCAGTCGGTGACGCCACAGCCAATGACTCAGGCGATGGAGCCACACCGCATGCAGACCGGGATAGAGGGTCACCACCTCCCACCAGGTCCGGGCGGCGGGGTCGCGCTCGAAGACCACCGCCACGTCCTCGCGCAAACGGCGCAGCATCTACTCCTCCTCCCGGGCGCGCACCCGGCGCCATTTGGCGCCCTGGGCGGCGGAGAGAATACCTCGCAACAAATTGAGCTCCTGCTCATCGGGCGCGGCCCGGTTGAACAATCGCCGCAACCGGCGCATGGCCTGCTTGGGGTTGTCGGGATCGAGAAAACCGATCTCCACCAGGGTGGCCTCCAAGTGACGGTAGAAGGCCTCCATGGCCGCTGCTGGCGCCGGGAGCGGACCCCCGGTGGTGCCTCCTGCGGAGTCGGCGTGGGCCAGATGCAGCTCGTAGCTCACCACCTGCACCGCCGCCGCCAGATTCAGTGAGGGATAGGCCGGGTCGGTGGGGATGTGGAGCAGGGCGTGGCAGCGATCCAGTTCGGCGTTGCTGAGGCCGGAATGTTCCCGCCCGAAGAGGATCGCCACCGCCCCCCCGTCTCCGGCCACTCGACGCACCCGCTCCGCCGCTTCCCGGGGCGACCACTCCGGCCAACGGATACTGCGCCGGCGGGCGCTGGCCCCGATCACCAGGGCACAATCGGCGATGGCCGCCTGCAGCGCCTCATGCACCTCGGCCCGGGCGAGGAGGTCGTCGGCCCCCGAGGCCCGGGCGGTGGCCTCGGCATGGGGAAACAGCCGAGGACGCACCAGATGGAGCCGCGACAGCCCCATGTTCTTCATCGCCCGGGCAGTGGCACCGATATTGCCAGGGTGAGTGGGTTCCACCAGCACGATGCGGATATCGCCGAATTCCATGGACAGGGGGTTCAGTGGAAAATCAAGGGCCAAAGTCTAGCACGAAGCGCGCCGTTGCTCGGGGACGACGGACGACGTCCCCGGCAGGCCAACGTATAATCGCGCCATGAGCCGCCTCCTCCCCGCCTTGTGGACCACCCTGGTGCTCGCCACAGCGGTATCCGCCGCCGACGCCCCCCTCGACCCCGGCCGCGAGGCGCTGCGCCGCGGCGCTCCCGCGGAGGCACTGAAGCTGTGGCGTCCCCTGGCCGAGCAGGGGAACGTGGAGGCCCAATACCTCATCGGTGGACTCTACCGCAACGGCGCCGGCGTGGAGAAGGATCCGGCCACCGCCTGCCGCTGGTTCCAGCGGGCAGCCGAAGGGGGGCTGGTCAAGGCCCAATACCTCTACGCCCGCTGTCTCGGGGACGGGCTGGCCGGCGAACGCGACCCCGAGGCGGCGCGACGCTGGTTGCGCCGGGCGGCCGCGGGCGGTTCGGAGGCGGCACGGCGCAAACTGGCACACCGCGCCCAGGAGGCGCTGCGACTGATGCGCCTGGGCGAAAGTCTGCATCCCCCAGCGGACGAGGCCCAGCTGCTGCGCTGGGCCGCCGAGGCCGGCGATGCCGACGCCGCCCGCACCCTGATCAAGCTGGGCGCCCCGGTGGCGGCGGCCGACGAACACGGCGACACCCCGGCGCACCTGGCCGCCCTTCACGGTCATGAAACGGTGCTGCGCCTGCTGCTGGCCGCCGGTGCCCCGGTGAATGCCCGCAACCATGCTGGGGAAACCGCGCTGCACCTGGCCGCTCGTCTAGGGCACACGGCCAACATCCGTCTACTGCTGGAACACGGGGCCGAGGCCACGGTGAAAAACCGCAGCGGCGACACCGCCCTGCACCTGGCGGTGGCCTACGGCCACCCCGAGGCCACCGACGCCCTAGCCGCCACCCCGGCCCGGGATCAGGAGGATGCCCGGGGGCGCACGCCCCTGATGCAGGCCGTCTACCTGGGGGACACCCGCCTGGTACGCCGCCTGCTCGTCCACCGCCCGCCGCTGGAGCGGCGCGACGTCCACCGCCTCACCCCCCTGCTGGCCGCCGCCCGTGCCGGACGTACCGCCATCGTCCGCGCCTTGCTCCGCGCCGGGGCCGACCCGGAGGCGCGGGAACCGATCCACCGCGATACCGCCCTGCTGCTGGCGGTACGCCACGACCACCCCGCCACCGTGCGCGCGCTGCTGCGCGACAAGGCGAAGGCACGGGCACGAAACCGTTACGGCGAGACCGCGGTCCTGCTGGCGGCCGCCCTCGACCATCCCCTGACCCTGGCCGCCCTGGTTCGAGCCCGCATCCCGCTGGACGACCCCGACCCGGCCGGGCGTACGCCACTGATGCTCACGGCTCTCCAAGGTCACCTGCGCAGCCTGCAGACCTTGCTGCGGGGCGGGGCGGGACTGCGGCTGCGCGACCACGCGGGACGCACGGCGTTGCACCTCGCCGCGCTGACCGGCCGCAACGAGATCGGACGGCGGCTGCTGGAGGCCAATCACCCGGTCGATGCCCGTGATCGCTGGGGCATGACCCCGCTGATGACCGCCGCCGCCCACGGCCACGGCGCCATGATCGAGACCCTGCTGGCATTCGCCGCCGACCCCCGGCTGCGTGATCGCCGTGGCCGCGACGCCCTGTTCCTCGCCCGTGCCCACGGTCATGACGCGGCCGCCCGGGTGCTGGAGCGCCATGGGGTACGCGACCGCCTGCCGCTCCCCGACGGCCCGACCGCCCCCTCGGGCTAGTGGCCCACGTCCTTGGCCGGCTCGAGGCGCCGCACCACCGCCTCCCCCACACCGCGGGGATCGGAGGCCGCCGTCACCCGGTCGGTGCGGCGGTCCCAGAGGATCGCCTGCATGTTGCCATAGCGCCCACCCAGCGCCTGCACGCTGTGCCCCCGATCCTTCAGCGTCTGGATCAACGTCTCCGACAAGGCCCCCGGCTCGTATTGGATGGCATCGGGGAGGTACTGATGATGGAACCTCGGCCGGGCCACCCAGTCCTGGGGGTCCCGCCCGGCGGCGTAATCCAGGATGCCCAGCAGCACCATGGTGATGATGCGCGACCCTCCGGGGGTGCCCAGGATCCCCAGGCGCTCACCGTCGTCCACGAAGGTGGGTGACATGGACGACAGCGGCCGTTTGCCCGGGGCGATGGCATTGGCCTCCGCGCCCACCAGCCCGTAGGCGTTCGGCACCCCGGGCTTGGCGGAGAAATCGTCCATCTCGTCGTTGAGCAATACCCCGGTGCCGGGGGGGACGAAACCGCTGCCGAAGGGATAGTTGATGGTCACCGTGGCCGCCACCCGGTTGCCCTCACCATCGAGGATGGAGAAGTGAGTGGTGTGCGGTCCCTCCTCGGGCAGCTCGTCGGGGCCGGGGAGCCACTCGCTGGGCGTGGCGCGACGCAGGGAAATGCCGGCCCGCAGGCCGGCGGCATACCAGGGATGGGTGAGCCTCGCCAGCGGTATCTCGACGAAATCCGCATCCCCGAGGTACTGGGCCCGGTCACGGTAGACCCGGCGCATCGCCTCCACCAGCAGATGTACCCGGTCGGCCTCCGCCATGGCCTCCAGATCGAAGGGGGCGAGAATATTGAGTAGGGTAAGCAGGGCCACCCCGCCGGAAGAAGGCGGCGGTGCCAGGGTGAGGCGGATGCCACGGTAGCTTCCCCGCAGCGGCTCACGCTCTTTGACACGATAGGCGGCGAGATCGTCCAAGGACCAGATCCCCCCGGCCTGACGCACCCCATCCACCAGGCGCTCGGCCACCCAGCCGCGGTAGAAGCCGTCCCGGCCGTGACGGGCGATGGCCTGCAGTACCCGCGCCAGCTCGGGCTGGCGAATCACATGCCCCAACGGCGGCGGCTCACCCTCCAGCAGAAAGAGCCGTGCCGTCTCCGGGTAATAACGCATCACCTCGGCGCGGAAGGTGGCCAGGCGGCGATAGTGGCCATCCACTGGGAACCCCTCCCGGGCCAGGCGGATGGCCGGGGCCAGGCTGACCGCCAGCGGCAGGCGGCCGTAGTGGCGTGCCAGATGATCCAGAGCCGCCGGCACCCCCGGGATCCCTGCCGACAGCGGCCCGTTGATGGACAACCCGGGGATCACCTGACCGTCCTCGGAGAGAAACATGTCCCGATGGGCCGCCGACGGCGCCGTTTCCCGACCGTCCAGGAAGACCTCCTTGCCATCCTCGGCACGGTGCAACAACCAGAAGCCGCCGCCGCCCAGGCCGGAGCTGTAAGGCTCCACCACCGCCAGGGCGGCGGTCACCGCCACCGCGGCATCGAAGGCGTTGCCGCCCTGCTCGAGGATCTCCATCCCGGCCTGGGTGGCCAGGGGGTGGGCCGAGGCCACCGCCGCGGCCGGCGGGCGCCCCTCCGCCCAGGCCGTGGCACCCAGCACCAACCCCAACAACAACAGCATCGGGCGAACGAAAACGGACATGGCTCCCTCCAGAAGAAAAGGCCCGTGAAGGGCCTTCTCGATCGATGACGACGGACGAGGTCTCAGGCGCTCTCTCCCACCAGACGGCGGTACTTGGCCAGCAATTGTTCCTCGGTCTCGGGAAAGTCGGGGTTCTTGGGGATGCAGTCCACCGGACAGACCTCGACGCACTGGGGGGTGTCGTAGTGCCCCACACACTCGGTGCACAGATTGGGGTCGATCTCGTAGATCTCCTCCCCTTGGGAGATGGCCTGGTTGGGGCACTCCGGTTCGCACACGTCGCAGTTGATGCACTCGTCGGTGATCATCAGGGCCATGGTTCGCTCCTCGAAAAGATCCTCTGGGCGGTGAGTTTACCGCAGCCGCCGTTCCAGTTCAGCCGCCACCGCGGGATGGACGAAGGTGGAGACGTCCCCCCCCAGGCGGCAGATTTCCTTCACCAGCGACGAAGAGACGAAGCTGTACTGCTCGTCGGGGGTGAGAAACACCGTTTCGACCTCCGGGGCCAGGCGTCGGTTCATGCTCGCCAGCTGGAATTCGTACTCGAAATCGGACACCGCCCGCAGACCGCGCACCAGCACCCGCGCCTCCACTTCACGGGCGAAGTCCACCAACAAGGTGGTGAAACCGCGGACCTCGACGTTGTCCAGCGGCGCCAGTACCTCGCGGGCCAGGGCGACCCGTTCGTCGAGGGAAAACACCGCCCCCTTGGCCGGATTCTCCGCCACCGCCACCACCACCCGCGTGAACAGGCGGGCGGCGCGGCCGATGAGGTCCGCGTGGCCGTTGGTGATCGGGTCGAAGGTGCCGGGATAGACCGCCGTGCCGTTCATGGCCGGCAGTCTATCACAGGGGGGCGGGGCAGGCGGCCGGCGGCGAAGAACCCGGCCGCCGCCTCAGCGGCGGCGCGGCTGAACAGCAAAGCGGAATGGCTCGCCGCCAGACAGCCGTGATCCACCAGCCAGGGGGCGCGGGTCTCGGCCACGGTCACCGCGCCATCGTGGGGCGGGGGCAGGCGGGTGAGCAAGCGCCCCAGGCCACGGCCACCGGTGCCGGCGATGGCGGCCACCGCCACCGCGGGCGGGGGCGCCGGCGCGGGGCGGCACAACACCGCCGCCCCCACCCCGCCCAGCCGCCGTCCCCAGCCACGGCGGCGCAGCGCCGAGGCCGCCCGCGAGGCACTCACCGGGGTGCCCAGCAGCAACACCCGCCGCAGACGGGGATCGGACACCGCCAGGGCCAAGCGCCCGCCGAGGCTGTGTCCCAGAATGAAGACCTCCGCGGCCTCCACCGCGGCGATGGCGGCCTGCAGCCGAGAAAGGACCGCCGCCCATGGCTCGGTGACACTGTGGTAAGCGAAACGATGGCAGCGGAAGCCCCGCCGGGCCAGGCGCCGCGCCAGGTACCCCATCACCCAGGGCCGCATCCACAACCCGTGGATCAGCCACACCACCGCAGTCTCAGCCGAGGAGTTCACGCACCCGCGCCCCGGCCTGCGAGGGATCGTCACACCAGTGGGTCAGCTCGCTGTCGTGGGTCCAGGTCTCGAAGAAACGGCGGTTCTTGCCGTAGTTGTTGTCCAGGAAGACGTGGGGGATCCCCATGGAGAGGGCGAGCACGTGGGCGTGGAGACGGTCGGTCACCACCACCTGGCCGCGTGACAACAGACGACAGCCGCGTCGTACCCGCTCCCGGGCCAGGCGGGGGTAGCTGCGCGAGACGGGACGGCGCAGCAAGGGTTCGAGCGACGGCCGACGGACCAGCTGGCTGGTCAGCGCATCGGCGAGACGGATCCAGGCACTGCGGGGCTCCCCCAACCAGTCGGCGCGCAACACGCGGCAACCGTCGAGGGCGACCGAGGCCGCGGGGGCCTCCACGTCACTGCGGGCGAGATACATCACCTGATGATCCGCCACGCCCCGCCAGGGACGCAGATCGAGGAAGAAGGCGGCGTCCGGCGCCAGCTCGGCGCGACAGCGGAAGTGTTCACGCACGAAGGCCAGGCTGTGGCGATCGCGACACAACAGGGTCAGGCGCGGATGGGCGTCGAACACCCGGCGGGCACGCGCCAACCCCTCGGGGGAATGGAACTGCACCGATTGTGACAACTGGATGATCACATGGCCGGGGAAATCGCCGATCACCCGTTCGCGAAAGGCCTGGTGATGGGGCCAGATGTCACCCAGATTGCCACCGCCGTGGATCAGGATCACCCCCTCCTCCCCCAAGGCCCGGGCCAGGGCCTCGCGGGAGTAGGTGTGCAGGTCACAGGTATAGGCCGGGCGGATCCCCAGCCGCTGCAACAGGCACTCTTCGCCCCACCAGATGGCGCTGTCTCCCACATTGGCGTGATTGGGGAAGTCCACCAGCGCCACCGGCACGCCCTGGGGCACCAAGGGGGCGAGCACTTCGAGATACTGCCGTTGCAACCGGGCCAACAGGGCGTCACGTTCCATGTCTCTTGCCTCGTTTTCGCCGCAGCAGGGCCTGCAAGGGTAATCCGAAAACGGCGCTCATCCCAGGAATTCGATCCAGTAGGTGACCTGGGTGGGTGGCACGTCCTTGGCGCCGAAGTCCAGGGTCTCGAGTTTGATGGGCAGGCGGCGCGGTAGTGGGCCAGGGCCAGACACCTTTGCAGCCCACAGCCGTCGGGGGAAAGGCGTAGAAGGGAGAGTCGTCGCCGGGGCCGCTGTGGAGGTGATGCAAGCGGGCCGTCACCACCGCCGACAGCCAACCGTCGCTCAGGGGAACAGGCCGGGCGAAGACTTCACCGGGGCTGCGGCTACCGTAGAGGTGGTGGTTCTCGGCGTGGGAAGGTGAATATGGCGGGGGGGGAAGAAGATTGTGTCAGGAGCGGTGAAACAAGTGGGCACAGACTTGGCCGGCCCGGGTGTGACGGTGGGGTCGCCAGCACTCGGGAAGGGGCGGCAGGGAAGCCTCGGCGGCGGTCTCCAGATAGATCCAGGCCCCGGCACTGAGCCAGCCCCCCTCTTCCAGGGCCCGGCAGGCGGGAGCGAGCAGCTCACTGTGGTAGGGGGGGTCGAGAAAAACCATTCCATGGGGTACAGGGGGACGACGGAGGAAGGCCAGGGCATCGGCCCGCACCACTCGGGCCTGTCCCTCCGCGCCCAACAGGCGCAGATTGTCGCTCAGCCCCCGGGCCGCAGCGCCGGAGCGCTCGACGAAGACCGCCCGCTCCGCGCCCCGGGAGAGGGCCTCCAGCCCCAGGGCGCCGCTACCGGCGAACAGATCGAGGACGACGGCACCGGGGACGACAGGGCCCAACCAGTTGAACAGGGTTTCCCGCACCCGATCAGGGGTGGGCCGCACCCCCCCCACCGCCGGAAAGGTGAGCCGTCGCCCCCGCCAGCGGCCACCGATGATGCGCAACCGTCCCCGACTCACGGTGCCGAGGGCGTGCCCTCGGCACCCCGCCCCACCACCACGGTGACCATCCGCTCGGGGTGAACCCGACGCTGGAAGGCATCCCGTACCTGTTCGAGGGTGACGGCCTCGATACGGGCGGTGAAGCGATCGAGGTAATCCAGCTCCAGACCGTAAAAGCCGATCATATTGAGGTAACCGAGGATCTTGCGATTGGTATCGATGCGCAGGGGAAACCCACCCAGTAGATTGGCCTTGGCGGCACGCAGCTCTTCGGCGCTGGGCCCCTCGGCGACGAAGCGGTGCACGGTCTGCCGCAACACGTTCAGCGCCTCCTCAGCCTGGTCGTTGCGGGTCTGCAGTCCCATGAGATAGGGGCCCCGCCGGCGCATGGGCACCAGCTGACTGTAGGCGCTGTAGGCCAGTCCGCGCTGCTCGCGCACCTCGTCGAAGATACGCGACACCAATGAGGCACCACCGAGGATGTGGTTGCCCACGAACAGGGGGAAATAGTCGGGATCGCCGCGATACACTCCCAACTGCCCCATCAGGATATGGCTCTGGCTGGAGGGAAACTCGATGGCGACCCGTCGTCCCTCGTCCGGCTCGGGAACCGGGGGCAAATCCGGTGCCGGCGCACCGGCGGGCAGCTCGTCGCTGAGCCGCTCGGCCAATTGCTCGGCTTGGGCGCGGTCCACGGCACCGACGATGGCGATCACCGCATTACGCGCCACGTAATAACGGCGGTGAAAAGCGATCAGGTCCTGCCGCTCGATGGCCTGCACACTGTGGCGATACCCCGAGGGGGGATGGGCATAGGGGTGCTCGCCATAGAGGGTACGGTAGAAGGCGAGTCGTGCCTGGGCACCCGGATCCTGGCCGCGGCGTTCGATGGCCACCAGCAGGCGGCTGCGCTCACGCTCGAAAGCCGCCTGTGGGAATGTGGGACGCTCGACGATGGCCTCCAGGGTGGCCAGTGCCTGTTCCAGCAACTCGGGACGGGTGAGACTGCGCAGCGAGAGGCTGGCCATGTCGCGGCCGGCGCTGTTGGAGAATGCGGCCCCCACCCCTTCGAAACGGGCAGCGATGACATCGGCATCCCAGGGGCCGGCCCCCTCGGCGAGCAGACCGTTGGTGAGCAGGGCCAGGCCGGGCCGTTCCCCGTCGCGGGCAGAACCGGCATCGAAAGTGATCTGGATGTCCACCATGGGCAATTCGGGGGCGGCGACGAAATACACCCGGGCACCGTTGTCCGTCACCCAGTGCTGGATCTGCGGGGTGGCCATCAGCGCCGGGGCGCCGAGAAGCATCATCAATGAGACGAGGACCTTAGCGAACAAGGCGGCTTCCTCCCTGGCTGGCAACGGGGCGATCGCTGGGTTGGGGATCGAGCACGGCCACGGTGCGTCGCCGTTCAGTGAGGTACTTTCGCGCCACCTGCTGGATTTGTTCGGGTGTCACCCGTTCGATGCGCGTCAGATACTCCTCTTGCACACGCCAGCCGTAACCCAGGGTCTCCAACATGCCGATCTGCATCGCCTGATAAAACATCGAGTCGCGCTCATAGACCTTGCCGGCCACCACCTGAGCCTTCACCCGCGCCAGTTCCTCGGCGGTCACTGGCTCCCGGCGCAAACGCTCGATTTGAGCCTCGATGGCCGCCTCCAGCTCGGCGATGTCCCGCCCCGGGGCCGGGGTAGCGGAGATGGTGAGCAATTCACGCCGCGGGGTGTAGAGATCGTAACCGGTACCGATGGAGGCGGCGATCCGTTGGGCACGCACCAGCTCAGTCTCCAGGCGGGCGGAGAGCCCGCCATCGAGCACTGCCGCCAACACTTCCATGGCATAGGGCTCCCACTCGGCCTCGTGGCGCCCCAACGCCGGGGTCTTCCAGCCCATCATCAGATAAGGCAGACGCGCCGGCGCCACGACCCGCAGACGTCGCTCGCCACGCTGCTCCACCTCCCGCCGGGGCTTCACCTGCGGCAAGGGGGCCGCCTCGATGGGGCCGTAATAACGCTCGGCCAGCTCGAACACCTCCTGGGGATCGACATCGCCCACCACCACCACCGTGGCGTTGTTGGGACGATACCAAGCGTCATACCAGCCCCGCAGATCCTCGATGGTGAGATTCTCCAGATCGTCCATCCAGCCGATGATGGGCCAGTGATACGGGCTGGAAAGGTAGGCCACCGCATTGAAGTGCTCACCGGTGAGCGCCTGGGGATTGTCCTCGGTGCGCATGCGGCGCTCCTCCATCACCACCCGCACCTCCTTGGCGAACTCCTCCGGATCCAGCAACAGGCCGCGCATGCGATCGGCCTCCAGCTCGAAACTGACGGCCAGGCGGTCCTTGGCCAAGGTCTGGAAATAGGCGGTATAATCCCGCCCGGTGAAGGCGTTCTCCCGCCCGCCGTTCTCAGCGATGATGCGCGAGAACTCCCCGGCCGGGTAGCGTTTGGTCCCCTTGAACATCATGTGTTCGAGGACATGGGAGATGCCGGTGATCCCGTCGTGCTCGTAGCTGCTCCCCACCTTGTACCAGATCTGCGACACCACCACCGGCGCCCGGTGATCCTGCTTGACGATCACCTTCAACCCATTGGCCAGGACACGCTCATGAACCGGGCCCGCGCCGGCAGCCACCTCCATCGGAGGCAAACTCGGACGGCTCGCACACGCGGACAACACCAGACCCAACAACAACCACGGAACCCAACGGACCATCGTCAACTCCCTGTGTAAACCGCACCGATCAACCACACACGACGAGCAAGGTTATGTTTTTCAACAAGGGCGACAAGGATAAGCCGCGGGAGAAGACCGCGGCAAGCAATGGCAGACCCGGGTTCTTCGCCCGCCTCAAGCAAGGCCTGGGCAAGACACGGAAAAATCTCACCCAGGGACTGGCCTCGGCCTTTCTGGGCAAAAAGACCATCGACGACGAGGTCCTCGAGGAACTGGAGACGGTGCTGCTCACCGCCGACGTCGGGGTCGAGGCCACCGGCGAGATCATCGACCGCCTCAGCGAACGGGTGCGCCGCAAGGAGCTCGCCGACCTCGATGCCCTGCTCGCCGCCCTGCGGGCGGCGATCCTGGAGATCCTGGAGCCGGTATCCCGGCCACTGGAGATCGATCCCGACAAGAAGCCCTTCGTGATCCTCATGGTGGGCGTCAACGGGGTGGGCAAGACCACCACCATCGGCAAACTGGCACGCCGCTACCAGGACCGAGGGCTGAGCGTGATGCTTGCCGCCGGCGACACCTTCCGCGCCGCGGCCGTGGAACAGCTCCAGAGCTGGGGGGAACGCAATGGCGTACCGGTGGTGGCCCAGCACTCGGGCGCCGACTCCGCCGCGGTGATCTTCGATGCCCTGCAATCGGCCCGTGCCCGCGGAGTGGACCTGCTCATCGCCGACACCGCCGGGCGGCTGCACACCCAGTCCAACCTCATGGAAGAACTGAAAAAGATCAAGCGGGTGATGGGCAAACTGGACGAGAGCGCTCCTCACGAGATCATGCTGGTGGTGGACGCCACCACCGGGCAGAACGCCATCGCCCAGGCCACCCAGTTCCATGAGGCCGTCGGTGTGACCGGCATCACCCTCACCAAGCTGGACGGTACCGCCAAAGGGGGCATCGTCATCGCCCTGGCCAAGCGTTTGGGCATCCCCATCCGCTTCATCGGCATCGGCGAGGGCGTGGAAGACCTGCGCCCCTTCGATGCCGAGGCCTTCGTCGATGCCCTACTCTCCCGTGACGACCGTGAGAACCCGTGATCCGGGCGGAACACTTGGTCAAGAAATACCCCGGCGGCCATGAGGCCCTCGTCGGCGTCAGCTTTCACATCGAACGCGGCGAGATGAGCTTCGTCACCGGCCACTCCGGCGCCGGCAAGAGCACCCTGCTGCGCCTCATCGCCGGCATCGAGCCCCCCACCCGCGGCCGCCTCAGCGTGGACGGGCACAACTTGGCCCGCCTCACCCGCCGGCAACGCACCCTGCTTCGCCGGCGCATGGGACTGGTGTTCCAAGACCCGCAACTCCTCTACGACCGCAATGTGTTCGACAACGTCGCCCTCCCCCTCCAGATCGCCAACCGTCGCCCACGAGAAATCCAAGGCCGGGTGCGGGCCGTACTGGAGAAAGTGGGCCTGGGGGGCAAAGAACAACTCAACCCTCGGGTCCTCTCCGGCGGAGAACAACAACGAGTGGGAATCGCCCGCGCGGTGGTGAGCAAACCCGACCTCATCCTCGCCGACGAACCCACTGGCAACCTCGACCCCGACCTGGCCCGCGAGATCATGGACCTGTTCCGTGCCTTCAACGACGTCGGTGTCACTGTGCTCATCGCCACCCACGACATCTATCTCATCGAGGCCCTGCCCTACCGGCGCCTGATTCTCGACCACGGCCGACTGCGCGAGGGCCGGTCATGAAACCCCGTCGTTGGCGAGAACGCCGCAAAGGCGCCAGCCGCCATTATCGAGGTCCCACCCGCCGCCGGGAAGACCGAGAGGGAGCCCGTCCTCCCCATCCCTCCTCGCTGGGAGACTGGCTCCACGCCCATCGTCTCGCCCTGGCCAACGGCCTCAAGCGCCTGCGTGCCAACCTCTTCGCCACCTGGCTCACCATCCTGGTGGTCGGCATCGCCCTCGCCCTGCCCACTGCCGTGGACCTCGGTATCGACCACCTCACCCGCCTCACCGATCGCTGGCAACGCATTCACGACCTCAGCCTGTTCCTCCAGCCACAGCAAGACGACCAAACGGCCCAGCGGCTGGCCGAACGGCTCCGCCAAGACCCCGACATTCTCGGCATCCGCCTCATCACCCGCGCACAAGCCCTGGACGAACTCCGCCGCCAGGCCGACCTGGAAGAGGCCCTGACCTTGCTGGGAGACAACCCC
>Ga0256839_1002872_pt1 | contig 18570 bp, 23 predicted proteins | sample 354166metaG_FD_185968 | JGI IMG/M metagenome (GOLD analysis project Ga0256839, IMG submission 185968) | Hydrothermal vent microbial communities from Mid Atlantic Ridge, Atlantic Ocean - 354-166 | ecosystem: Environmental > Aquatic > Marine > Hydrothermal vents | place: Atlantic Ocean: Mid... | reverse complement strand
AACCTCCAGCGGGTTCCGATACCTCCAGCAACCTGTAGGAACCTACAGCGGTTTTCCGAGCTGTGCGAGGAAGACCGAGGGAGCGGAGCTCCCGAGGGTTCCGATACCTCCAGCAACCAGTAGATTGTAGCGGTTTTACGAGCCGCGCGCGAGGAAGGGCAGGGGTGCTCTCACTCCTCTTTTTCAAAAGCCTCCTTGGGTGCGTTGCACACCGGGCAGTGCCAGTCATCTGGAAGCTCGTCAAAAGCCCTGCCCTCTGCCTCCTCATCATAAATGTAGCCGCAGACCGTGCACCTGTACTTGGCTATACCACCACCTCCTGCTCAAACTTCCTGTGGTACTCCCTCACCCTCTGGGCGAACAGCCTGCCGAAGTCGTAGCCCTGCTCGTATTCCCTGCTGCTGGGGCGGTAGTTCACCTCGTATCCCGGCTCCACAACCTCAAGCTTCATGGACCTGAGCACCTGCAGCGCTTCTCTCACACCTCCGCCTCCCCAGCCGTAGCTGCCGAAGGCGCTGGCTATGCGGTTAGATGGACGAAGTCCACGGAGATGCTGGAGGAACTCCGCAACAGTGGGGAACATGACGTTGTTCAGCGTTGGCGTGCCCACAAGCAATCCCCGGTAGCGCCAGAACTGCTTTATTGCCACGCTCATGGGCGTATCCCTGAGCTTTATGACCTCTGCATACATACCCTCATCAACTATCCCATCCAGCACCGCTCTGCTCATCCGCTCTGTGGAGTGCCACATTGTATCATAGACTATCACAACGCCCTCCTCTGCTCTGCCCTTAGCCATCTCCAGGTACATGCGGATAGCCTTTTCCGGGTTCTTTCTCCAGATAACGCCATGATCGGGAGCGATCATGTCTATCTCCAGCCCAAGCCTCTGGAGCTCGGCTATCTTCGCCTCAATCAGCCTCCCGAAGGGCATCAGAATATTGGCATAGTAGTCTATCACCGCATCCTCCAGCGTCTCCTGGGGCACCAGGTCATCAAACAGCACCGCCTGTGCAAAGTGCTGCCCAAAGGCGTCCTGGGAGATTAAAAGCCTGTCCTCCTTTACGTAGGTCATCATGCTATCCGGCCAGTGCAGCATGGGCGTCTCTATGAAGAGCAGCGTCTTCTTGCCGAGCTTCAGAGTGTCGCCGGTTTTAACAGTCTGAATGTCCCAGCCGGCGGTGTTGAAGTGCCTCTCCAGACCCTGCTTCCCCCGCTCCGTGGCATAGAGGGTTATATTCTCACACCTCTCCACCACCAGGTCCCAGGAGCCTGCATGGTCCAGCTCAATGTGGTTGATTATCCCCACCTCAATCTTCTCCGGCTCCGTCAGACAGCGAATGCGCTCAAACATCACATCCGCAAACTCCCGCTTGACGGTGTCCACCAGGGCGATTTTCCTGTCCACTATCAGGAAGTTGTTGTAGGTTGTGCCTCTCGGCGTAACGTAACCATGAAAGTCCCTGACATTCCAGTCTATTGCGCCCACCCAGTAGATGTCAGGCTTTACCTGCTTCGCCTTCATGCCTTCACCCGAACCTGAGCTCCCTCTTCCCCTCCCAGAGTCCGTGCAGGTTGCAGAAGGCGTAGGCTCTTAGCGCTGCGGGCTCATCCAGGGTTATGGTAAACCTCACCCTGGGCTCAGAAACCACGGGGGCGAGGGTTGCCATTCCCAGGAAGGTGTACCGCTCATCATACAGCGCAATCCAGTTTATGTAGTGGCTGAGCTCGTTGGGATGCTTCAGAAGCTCACCCACCGCAACCTCCACACTGAAGGGCTCTCCCTCCCTCACCTTCTCGGGCACGTGAATCACCGGCAGGTGCTTCTTTTCCAGGTCTGTGAGATTTTCAGGGTTCTTAACCCTGTTCACGCCCTTGAGGGAAAACTCCGCCATTTTCCCGCCTCCTAAAACTCCTTAAACCTGCCTGACGGCGCTCCGCATATCGGGCATTTCCCAGGTGGGTCGCCGGTAACCGTATAGCCGCAAACCGAGCATATGCTCACCTTCTCTATATCCACGTCTCTCCCGCCTGCTGCAGCCTTTTTAGCAAGTTCGTAGAGCTCCGCGTGAATCTTCTCAGCCTCTATGGCATAGTGAATGCTCCTCTTCGCCTTCTCCTCGCCCTGAAGCTCTGCTATGGCATTGTAGGCTGGATACATCTCCTCCACCTCAAAGGTCTCGCCTTCTATGGCGGCGGCGAGGTTTTCAGCACTGCTGCCGAGCATTCCGAGAGCCTTGAAGTGGTTCGTGGCGTGCACCTGCTCCGCATAGGCTATGGCTCTGAAGAGCCTGGCGATGTTAGCCAGCCCCTCCTTTTCCGCCTTCTCTGCAAAAATCAGGTACCTCATGTGCGCCTGACTTTCGCCCGCAAAGGCACTTTTGAGACTCTCCTCCGTCATCTTCCTCACATCTAACACCCCCGTAGTAAATGTGTGCACCCTCCTAAATAATATTAACCCAAAAAAGAGGTGGGTGCCCCCTACTCAATCTCGCGGAACTCACCGGAGGCTCCGCACACGGGGCACCGCTCTGGAGCTTCGCCGGCAACGGTGTAGCCGCACCTCTGGCACACGTGCAGCGCCTCTAAGTCAGCGTCTCTGCCGCTCTCCACAGCCTCAATCGCCTGCTGGTAGAGCTGAGAGTGCGCCTCCTCTGCCCTGGAAGCCCACCTGAAGCTGGTTGCAGCCTCGGGCATGCCCTCCTCCTCTGCCTTCTTTATGAACTCAGGGTACATCTCGGTTCTCTCGTAGTCCTCGCCCTCCTTCGCCTTCTTCAGGTTCTCGGCAGTCGTGCCAACGCCCCCCATCACCCTGAGGTGGCTCAGCGCATGCACCGTCTCGCTCTCCGCTGCAGCCCTGAAGAGCCTCGCCACGTTCGCAAAGCCCTCCTTCTCAGCCTGCTTGGCAAAGGCTATGTAGCGCCGGTTTGCCTGGCTCTCACCTGCAAAGGCTTCTGCCAGGTTCTTCATGGTCTCGCTCATCTCAACCACCTCACACCTTCTCAAAGACTCCGCTCTGTCCGCACTCAGGGCACTTCCTGGGCTTGCACCTCGCGCTCTTCACAAACCCGCAGTTTGAACACTTCCAGTCTGCCATGCTAACACCTCATCCTGAGGTATTGCGGCAGTGGTATATATATTTTTCGTCGCATATATTCTGACATTCGTTAGAAGTGCTACGATATTATGATGAAGATTGACGACATTGACCTGCAGATAATAGACATTCTCCGCACAGACGCCCGAACTCCGTACACCGAGATAGCGAGACGTCTCGGCATAAGCGAGGCTACTGTGAGGCGCAGGATTAAGAACCTGGAGGAGCGCGGGGTTATAGCAGGCTACACGGCGGTGGTAGAGCCGGCGAAGATGGGCTTCTCCACCGTTGCGATGGTGGGCATAAACACCACCCCAGACAGCTTTCTTGAGGTTGTCCAGAAGCTGGCGGAGCTAAGGGAGGTGAAGTGGCTCGCCACCTCCACCGGAGACCACATGATTCTTGCAGAGGTATGGGCACGGGACGGCAGGGAGCTGACAGAGGTGCTCTCCAGAAAGGTGGGCAGAATAGAGGGGATTGTCCACGTCCGTCCCGCTATAATTCTTGAGAGGCTGAAGTAGCCGCCAGCTTACCGGCAATCTCCCTGAGGCACCTCAGCTCTGCGCCCCTGCTTTCAATTCGCCCGAGCATGCGCTCCACCAGTGCGAGGCGGTGCACCTCGCGGGAGGGGTGGATGTAGAAGCAGAAGTGGCTCTCAGCTCTTTCCAGTCTGCTCTCAAGCTCCAGCATCACTTCCCTGTCGCTGCTGCTGATTTCGCAGGGTGAGGGCATGCACACCGGCACCTGGAGGGTTTCTGCACGCCAGCCTCCGAGCACAGGATAGAAGGCTCTGTACCCTTTAAAGTCGCTGGCGTACCTGAATCCGAAGCTGTCAAGCGCCTGCAGGTAGCCCCTGCCCGTTCTGAAGCCGGGGGAGGCAAAGCTCTCAGGCTCCGCACCGAAAACAATCCTGAAGGCGGCAATGCCCCGCTCTATCATCCGAGCCGCCTCCTGAACGCTCATTCTCTCAGCCCTCCTCATCCAGGTGTAGTGGTCGTAGCCGTGCAGCCCCACTTCATGCTTCAGCTCCGCTATGCTACGGAGCGCCTCCGCATGCCTCTCCATCACCCCAGGCACCAGCAGCGTCCTGAGCAGGTGGCGCATGCTGTAGCTCTTCAATAGCTCGCTGCTGAGCAGCTTCCAGGGCGCATGCAGGTAATTCCGCAGGTTTCTGCCGCACCTGTCAGGACCCATGGCGACAAAGAAGCTTGCCTTTATTCCCAGACTCTCAAGCAGCTCAAGCAGCGGCTCAAGCGCCAGAATATCGCTAAGGGTGTCAATGTCAACGCGAAGCGCTGCCAGCATGCCACTATCTCAACCTGCGCCATCATAAAGGTTGCCGGGGTAAAGCTTTATCTTCTGCAGCCAGCATTCTATGCAAGGAGGTGTCAGAGGTGATAGTTACAACCACCGAAAGCGTGCCCGGCAGGAGGGTGGTGAAGGTGCTGGGTGTGGTCAGGGGGAACACCGTGAGAGCCAAGTGGTTCGGCAAGGACATCCTTGCAAGCATCAGGAACGTCATTGGCGGTGAGCTGAAGGAGTACAGCGAGATGCTCACCGAGGCGAGGGAGCAGGCGCTCAGGCGCATGATAGAGGAGGCTGAGGCGCTCGGGGCGGATGCTGTGGTGAACGTGCGCTTTGCAACCTCGCAGGTGGTGCAGGGGGCTGCGGAAATCCTCGCCTACGGTACTGCGGTGAAGCTTGAGTGATTCTTAGCCTCACGGGTAATACGTGTTAACAGAAAGGCAAGCTACTTATCTGCACCGCTCCACCTATGAGCAGGTGGTGACGGTGAAAGCTGGGGTACTGCTTGCTGTGCTGCTGATGGCTGGAGCAGCTTATGGCATGGAGCTCAGCATGCAGGTGCAGCCCGAGCAGCCCCGTGCCTTCCAGCCATTTTTCACCCAGAACCAGCCCGCCAAGGTGGTGATTGAGGTCAGAGATGCCAGCGGCAGGCTTGTGAGGGATGTGTGGCTGGATGTGAGGGTGGAGCACGTGAAGGGCACCTTCAGCGGCAGGCTGCTGCACACGGGTTTCCCCTACTTGGAGGGCAAGGAGGTGCTGGGCGGCAGGTTCTTCTCGCGGGACGGGCGGCTGGAGCTGAGCTATGTCTTCCCCATACGCGGGAGCTACAGGGTGGAGGTTACCGCATCCGCAGGTGAGGAGAGGGTGAGCAGGGAGTTCACGGTGAAGGTCAGGGAACAGGGATATGAGGTCAGGAACGCGGTGCTGCTGGTGCTGCTCATGCTGGGCTTCGGTACGGCGCTCGGGGTTATATTCGGAAGGGCATGCGTGAGGGTGAGGCGATGAGCATCAGCAGGGAAGCTAAGTACATGTGGGCTGCCACGCTGGTGTTCCTGATGCTGCTGCTTGCCTTCAGCCTGTACCTGAAGTACGGCTGGAGGTACGGGCTCAAGTGAGGTGATGAGGATGAGGTTCTTCTGGATTCTTCTGGTGCTGCTGCTTCTCCAGGTAGCTCACGGAGCTGAGCAGGATGTGAGGGTGAGCCTGCAGGTTGAGAAGCCCAGGGTGGGCACTACGTCCGAGCTGCTTCTAAGCGTAACCGACCCCTCGGGCAGAGCCGTGAGCGTGCTTGCCTCGCTGGAAATCAGCCTGCCGGAGGATGATGTGACGCTGTTTTCCGGCAGCTTCTACCTGCCGGATGGCAGGCTGAGAATGAGCTACCACTTCCAGGATGCCAGCGAGCACGCGGTGAACCTGAGGATATACTCCCCGGAGGGTGAGCTGCTGGCGGAGAGAACCTTCCTGGTGGAGGTGGCGCTGCCAGAGCCGCCAACAGGGGTGTGGCTGAAAACCTGGGCGTTCCTGATGGGTGTGATGCTGCTCGGCATAGCCGCCGGCGCCCTTGCGGTGATGCTGAGAGCAGGGTCTGCATGAGACATGCGCCGGAGTGCTCTGCTCGCTGCAGCCACGGTGCTCATGCTCCTGAGTGCGCCTGCCTGGGCTCATCTCCCCCAGGGGTACAGGTTAAAGCTGAGCACCTCCTTAGACGGGTACGAGCTCAGGGTGATTGTGGCGCCCTCCAAGCCCGCGGTGAACGAGAGCTTTGAGGTGATTGTGGGCGCGGTGAACAGCTCCACGGGAGAGCCCTTCAGGGGCACCGTGCTGATAAACCGCATGCCCGCGAGGAGGTTCTCCTTAGCCTTCTATGAGGTGAACCTGAGCTTTGAGGAGGCCGGTGTTCACACCGTGCCCGTGGAGCTGGTGAGCGGCGGGGAGAGGCTGGAGCTGCAGGTGAGCGTTGAGGTTGTGGAGCAAAGCACGGGCAGCAGGCTGCTGGTGCCGGCGATGCTCTTCCTGCTCACCGCCGCGGTGCTCGGGGGAGTGTGGCTCCTGAGGAGGTGGCGCATGTGAGGGCAGAGAGCATGCCGGGCATACCGGAGCACCTGCTGATAGCGGGGGTGCTCCTGATTCTGCTGCTCACCTTCGGGCTGGTGGAGCTCATGGAGAGAGGGCGCCACAGGCGCAGGGGCTACTGGAGGTACGACCTGCTTCGCTTTGCTCCGCTGCGCAGGGTGATGGAGAGCAGACTGCTCCAGCCGGTGCTCCAGCTGCCCGTGGTGGCTCTGTTCTTACTGATAATCCTCGCCGGGCTGATGGGCGAGCAGCGCCCGGACAGAAACATAGCAACGGTGCTCACCTGGGTGGTGTGGTGGGCTCTGCTGGTGTTTGTGCTGGTGGTGGCGGGAAAGGTGTGGTGCACCGTCTGCCCCTGGAACGCCATAAGCGACTGGGTGAGGAGACGCAGCCTGTGGAAACGGGTGCGGGATGAGGAGCTTTTCACCCTCAACCTGAAGTGGCCCGATAGGCTGAAGAACATATACCTGGCGACCGGCTTCTTCGTGCTTCTCACCTGGCTTGAGCTGGGGCTGGGGGTAACGGGTAGCCCGAGAATCACCGCATACTTAGGGCTGCTGATTCTCGTGATGGCTCTTGTGCCGGCGGTGCTGTTTGAGGGCAAGCCCTTCTGCAGGTATGCATGCTTGGTGGGCAGGATTTCGGGACTTTACGCCATGTTCTCGCCCGTGGAGCTGAGGAGCAGGAGCAAAAGGCTCTGCAGGCGGTGCAGAAGCAGGGACTGCCACAGGGGGAATGAGAGGGGATACCCCTGCCCCACCTTTGAGAGCCTGCACACCATGGACTCCAACACCTACTGCATCCTGTGCACGGAGTGCGTGAAGAGCTGCAGGCACGGCAATGTGGCGCTGAACCTCAGAACCCCCGCCGCTGACCTGATGGAGCTGAGAAAGCCCAGAAGGGATGAGGCGCTGCTGTCGCTGGTCATGCTCAGCATGACCTCCTTCCATGGCATAACCATGACACCGCAGTGGTTCTCCTGGCTGGTGGAGCTGCAGGAGAGGCTCAGCGTGGGCTACTACGCCGCCTTCACGCTTATGATGCTGGTCGTGCTCACGCTCTTCCCGGCTGTGTTCTACGTGGTATGCGTGCTCTCCAGGCGTGCCTCGGGGTCAGAGGTGCCGGTGAGCAGGATATTTATAAACTACGCCTACCCCCTCCTGCCCATAGCGCTGTTCTACCACTTAGCCCACAACACCATGCACTTCTTCCGTGAGGGGCAGAAGCTGCTGCCGGTGCTCTCCGATCCCTTCGGCTGGGGCTGGAACCTGTTCGGCACAGCCGGCGCTGCCCCCGAGCCACTGCTGTCCTTCACAGCAATCTGGTACCTGCAGGTGTTCTTCATAGTGCTCGGGCACGTGTTCTCTATACTGGTGGCTTCTAAGGTGGCGAGGATAACCTTCGCAGAGCAGAGCAGCGCCTTCAGAAGCCTGCTGCCGCAGCTTGCGGTGCTGGTGGGGTATTCTGCCTTCAGTCTCTGGCTGATTGCCCAGCCCATGGTGATGCGCACGTCTATGTGATGCGCTACAGCAGCTCTAAGAGCTGCCTGAGGGAGGTGATGACGTGCTCTGCTCCCCCGGCATCACCGCGCCTGTCTGCCTGCACCAGCACCGTCTGCATCCCCAGCGCCCTGCCCATGGCTATGTCGGTGCTTATGCTGTCCCCTATGAGCAGCGCATCTTCAGGGGCACAGCCCAGCTTTTCAAGCACCAGCCTGCCCATCAGCATTGAGGGCTTGCCCGCGAGCACAGCCTTCTTACCCGAAGCTGCTTCCACCGCCGCCACTATTGCACCCGCACCTGGCACCCTGCCGTGTTCTGTTACGAGCGTGCTGTCCCTGTTGGTTGCCACCAGCTCCGCACCTGCCTGCAGGTGCACCAGCGCCTCCGCAAGCCTGGCGTAGGTGAAGCTCCTGTCCAGCCCAACCACCACGGCGTCGCAGCCGCCTTCTGCAGACACCTCAATCCCATGCCCCCTGAGCTCCTCTATCAGCCCCCGCTCGCCAACAACGTGCACCCTGTCCATGCCCCTCTCGCTCAGGTACCTGGCTGCCGAGAAGCCTGAGCTCAGCACCTGCTCCGCTTCGGCAGGTATGCCGAGGCTCGCAAGCCTTGTGGCATGCGCTTCCCGGGTGAGGGTTGAGTTGTTGGTGAGGTAGAGCACCCTGCCACGCCTGCGGAGCTCTCTCACAACCTCCGCAGCACCTGGCACAGGGGCGCTGCCCCTGACAAGAACGCCGTCAATGTCAAGCACAAAGGCACGGAGCATGCCTAATTATTGCAGGCGGTGGTAAATATGGTTGTGGATGGCTTGGCTGAAGTGACCGCATTTTGCAAGGCAGTTTAACTGGTGAGTGGGTTTTAATGCCAGTAGAGGTGCTTAATTCCTCCAACTGCGCCTGTCACTTATCAATAAATTCCCTTATTCTCCTCTCAGCCAGCCTTACGTACTCCTCCTCTATCTCATATCCAACATAGTGTCTTCCTGTTTTTATTGCGGCGATGGCTGTCTGTCCGCTGCCCATGAAAGGGTCCAGGACAACCTCACCCTCGTATGTGTAAAGCTGGATCAGCCTGTAGGGAAGCTCAACGGGAAAGGGAGCCGGGTGACCAACCTCTTTTGCGGATATGGCGGGGAACGTCCACACACTCTTAGTGAACTCAAGAAATTCATCTCTCGTAATTGTGCTCCTTCTCTTATGGATGTTCTTTCTTGAAAATGTATCCTTGGAGAACACAAGAATGTACTCATGGACGTCCCGCAGAGTGGGATTCGCAGCAGAACACCAGCTCCCCCAGGCAGTGGAGGAGCCTGCAGAGGACCCCTTGTCCCATATTATCTCACCCCTCATAAGAAAACCTAACTCAAACATATCTCTGGCAATAAACGCATGAAGAGGGATGTATGGCTTTCTTCCCAAGTTTGCTATGTTGATACAGGCTCTGCCTCCTGGAACAAGGACTCTGTAAACTTCTCTCCACACTCTTTTTAAAAATTCTAAGTATTCTTCAAGAGTAAAGTCCTCATCGTACTCCTTTCCTACATTGTATGGCGGAGAAGTTACCATCAGATGAACGCTGCTGTCAGGCAGCTCCTCCATCTTCTCGGATGATTTGCAGAAGACTTTATCCAAAAACTGCTGAGGTACGGGATTCTCAATGTATCCAACCTCACGCTCCTTTGGCATACCATCATACATTTTGCTCGCATAAAATGGCGTGGAATCATGGCTTACCCTGCCTGGAGACCCAAAAGTGCTGGTTTTAGTCCCTCTTTTTCCCCGTTTAATCCTCATTTCAATCATCCATCCTGTAATCTGCCCACCTTTTATAAGGGTCAATCTGTATCTGGCTTGGGATGTTTAATATACCCGTTCCTGTGATTGTTTGTTTCAACATTTGCCTCTCTGAATTTATAGATAAGCAGAGCGATGATGATTCTCTCACGCAGAGAGCCAGCTTCCATCCCAATTTCCCAGCTCTTGAACTTTCCAGCTCTGCATGCTGAAATAGATACGGCAGTTTATTTTTAGTCCTGTTAAGCGAAATGACAAACAAAATGTTGATACGTATGCGAGGTGCCACCACCCATCATCAACGATAGGTAACAACCCGGCAAATATAAGGTTAGCGGTGGCATCTGGGCAGTGTGCTATCTGCAAAGTATTTCGCCTCATGCTTGTGCCTCCTTCTCAGCCCGGGACATAGAGTATAAGGTTCTGCATGTAGGTGCTTGAGCAGCAACCGCCCACGACGCTGAGCCTCCCCATTGCTTCACAGCAAAAGCCTCGCTCAGCTCAAGCCCACCACCCGCTTCACCACCCTGGCTCAGCTTAATCAGACAGCACCCCGCTGCATCTGCGAAAACTTTATCTTATCCATCACCCAGGGAGATTCAGGAGTCGCAGAGAATGAAGTGCGTCGTAACGGGCTGTGCAGGTTTTATAGGCTCACACCTTGCGGAGCGGCTGCTGCAGGAAGGATGGAAAGTGGTGGGCGTGGACAGCCTCACCCCCTACTACTCGCCGGAGCTAAAGCGACGCAACCTTGCCAGCCTTGAGAGGCATGAGAGCTTTGAGTTTATAAAGCGAGACATACTTGAGCTGAGCATGCGCGAGCTCAGGGGCGCGGAGGTGGTCTTCCATGAGGCTGCCCAGCCGGGAGTGAGGGCGAGCTGGGGGGAGAGCTTCGCCGAATACACCCGCGCCAACGTGCTCGCCACCCAGCGCCTCCTTGAGATGTGCAGGGAGCTGGAGCTCCAGAAGTTCGTGTACGCCAGCTCCTCCTCGGTTTACGGGGATGTGAGCACGCTGCCCATGCACGAGGCTCTGCTGCCAAAGCCGGTGTCACCCTACGGCGTGACAAAGCTTGCGGCAGAGCACCTCTGCTACCTTTACTGGAAGAACTACGGCGTGCCCACCGTATCCCTGAGGTACTTCACCGTCTACGGTCCAAGACAGCGCCCTGACATGGCTTTCCACAGGTTTGCAAGGGCGCTTTACTCTGGCGAGGAGATACAGATTTACGGCGACGGCAGGCAGACGAGAGACTTCACCTTCATCCGCGACGTGGTGAGCGCAACCCTCAGGAGCGCGGAGAGCGAGGCAGAGGGAGAGGCTATAAACATCGGCGGTGGCTCAAGGGTGGAGCTGATTCAGGCGCTTGAGCTGCTGGCAGAGCTCTCAGGAAAAACGCCCAGGATAAAACGCTTAGAGCGGCAGCATGGCGACGTGCGGGACACCCTCGCCGACATAACCAGAGCCAGAAGGATTCTGAACTGGAAGCCGGAGGTAAGGCTTGAAGAGGGACTCAGGGAATTTGTGGAATGGTATGAGAGGGAGATGCTGACATGAGGATTGCAATCGTGGGCACAGGCTACGTGGGGCTCGTGACAGGGGCATGCTTCGCGGAGCTCGGCAACAGGGTTGTGTGCGTGGACATTGACAGGGAGAGGGTGGAGAAGATAAACCGGGGAGAGGCGCCCTTCTATGAGGAGGGGCTGGACGAGCTCCTGAAGAAGCACGTGCCCGGCAGGTTGAGAGCCACCACCAGCCTTGAGGAGGCTATAGGGGAGAGCGACGTCAGCTTCATAAGCGTGGGCACGCCTTCGGGTCTGATGGACTACATAGACCTGAAGTACGTGGAGGAGGTGAGCAGGGGCATAGGGAAGTGCCTGAGGGAGAAGGAGGAGTACCACTTAGTGGTGGTCAAGAGCACCGTGGTGCCGGGCACAACTGAGCATTCGGTGCTCCCGCTGATAGAGAGATACTCGGGGAAGAAGGCTGGCAGAGACTTCGGCATTGCCATGAACCCCGAGTTCCTGAGGGAGGGCAGCGCAATTTACGACTTCATGAATCCGGACAGGATAATAATCGGGTGCATGGATGAGAGGTCCTGCAGCATGCTGAAGGAGCTATACAGGGACTTCAAGTGTCCTATCATGATAACTGACCCAAAGACGGCTGAAATGATAAAGTATGCGACCAACTCTTTCCTGGCAACCAAAATAAGCTTCATAAACGACATCGGCAACATCTGCAAGCAGCTCGGCATAGATGTCTATGAGGTGGCGAAGGGCATGGGGCTTGACTCCAGGATTTCGCCGGAGTTTCTGAGGGCGGGGATAGGCTTTGGCGGAAGCTGCTTCCCAAAGGATGTGAAGGCGCTGGTGGGCAAGGCAAAGGAGGTTTACTACCGCCCGGTGGTGCTGAATGCAGCGCTTGAGCTCAATGAGACCCAGCCCCTCAGGCTGATTGAGCTGCTTGAGAAGCGGGTGGGTCCGCTGAGGGGTAAGCACGTGGCTGTGCTGGGGCTGGCTTTCAAGCCGGGCACGGATGACATGCGGGAGGCGCCCTCCATAAAGGTGATAACCAGCCTGCTGATGAAGGGCGCCACGGTGCATGCTGCTGACCCCAAAGCCGTGCCCGTCGCGAGGAAGATTTTCGGCGAGCATGAGCGTCTCAGGCTGTACGAGAACGCAAAGGAGGCGGTGAAGAACTGCAAGTACGTGCTCATAGTCACCGAGTGGGAGGAGTTCAGGGATGAGGAGCTGTACCGCGGGAAGGTTGTGATAGACGGCAGACGGGTGCCGGAGGCTAAGGTTGCCGAGCACTATGAGGGTGTGTGCTGGTAGGTGGTAGCGTGCGGGAGATTGAGGAGCTGAAGAGCAGGCTGCACGGGGCGGGGATCAGCTTCAGAGGCATGAGGGTGCTCGTAACAGGCGGCGCGGGCTTCTTAGGTTCCTGGATATGCGAATACCTGCTCAGCGACGGTGCAAGCGTTACCTGCGTTGACAACTTTGCCAGCGGGCTAAGGAGCAACGTGAGCCACCTGATGCAGCATGAGGGCTTCACACTGGTGGAGCATGACATCTCAGAGCCCCTCGGGCTCAGCCAGGACTACGACATAGTGATGCACCTGGCGAGCAGGGCGTCGCCCTTTGAGTTTGAGAGGTACCCCATTGAGATACTCATGGCAAACACCATGGGAACGGTTAATGCACTGGAAATCGCCAGGCGCTCCGAGGCAAGGCTGCTCTATGCCTCAACCAGCGAGGTTTACGGCGACCCGGCTCCAGAGTTCGTGCCGACGCCGGAGAGCTACAATGGCAACGTCAGCACCACCGGACCGAGGAGCTGCTACGACGAGGCTAAGCGAGCCGGCGAGGCGTTCGTAATGGCGTACCGCAGGCAGTACGGCATGGACACCAGAATCGTGAGAATCTTCAACACCTACGGACCCAGGATGAGGAGCGACGACATATACGGCAGGGTGGTGCCCAGGTTCATTGAGCAGGCGCTCACGGGCAAGCCCATAACAGTCTTCGGCACGGGTGAGCAGACCAGAAGCTTCACCTACGTCACTGACGAGGTTGAGGGCATACTCAGGTTAGCGTACCTGGAGGAGGCTGAGGGCGAGGTGGTGAACATAGGCAGCAACCGTGAGACCAGGATAATAGAGCTCGCCGAGCTGGTGAAGAGGCTCACAGGCTCGGACTCCGAGATAACCTTCCACCCGCTCCCCAAGGATGACCCGAAGCGCAGGGCACCGGATATCACCAAGGCGAGACGCCTGCTGGGCTGGGAGCCCAAAGTTAGCCTTGAGGAGGGGTTGAAGAGAACCATCGCCTGGTTTGAGGAGAGGATCAGCAGAGAATGAGGATGAAGCTGTTTGAGGATGTGCAGGTGCTCTGCCCGAACCCCGCTGCCTTTATTGAAACCCTTGATGCGGTGGTTATAGGGGACCTGCACTTAGGGTACGAGGCTATGCTGGCGGAGAGGGGGGTTTTCCTGCCGAAGACGCAGCTTAAAAAGCAGCTCAGCATGCTTGAGGAGGTGGCGGCGGCTGCAGCGGAGGCTGAAAGGCTGATAATAAATGGAGACCTGAAGCACGAGTTCGGTGGCTTCAGCTACCAGGAGAGCCGGGAGGTTGAGAGCTTCCTGAAGACTGCCAGAGAGCTGTTTGGCGAGGTCTGGGTGGTGCGGGGCAATCACGATAACTTCTTAGCCGGAAGCCTGAAACGCCTTGGCGTGAGCTTCGTGGAGGAGGTGTGGAAGCGAGGCGTGGTGGTGTTCCACGGGCACAGAATGCCAGGGGATGCTGAGCTGTACGTGCTGGCACACGAGCACCCGGCGGTGGTGCTGCACGATGAGATAGGTGCCAAGGAGAAGCTCAGGTGCTTCCTGTACGGAAGGGTCGCGGCGGGAAGGGTGGTGGTGCTGCCAGCCTTCTCCCCCCTCGCCGCAGGAAGCGAGGTGAACCTGCTGCCGAAGAGCGAGCTGCTGTCGCCCTTCCTGAGGAGCATTGAGACTGACAGGCTCAGGGTGCTGGCTGTGAGCAGGGAGGCGGGCTGCTTGGAGTTTGCAACCCTGGGGGAGATGCGCAGGTTCGCGTGAAACCCCCGATACCTTTATATATGAGTTGCCTTACATATATATTAGCACATGTTATGGTTGATGGGGATGCTCTTTTTAAAGGAGTAATGAGCATGGAGGAGAGAGACACCGCCCCGCTGGTGAACCGTGCAACGGAAGTGCTGGATGAAATCTCCGCAAACTTCAGGATAGACCTCAGCAGGCTTGAAAGAGACCGGGAGTACTTAGAGAGGGTTTACCTGACCCTGAAAGGGAACCTGGAGGAGCTGAAGAGCCTCAAGGATGAGATGGAGCAGCGGGGCTTTGATTCACCCTACTTCGCCTTAGGGCTGAGCAGGCACAGCGCGCCTCTGGGGAGAAGCGGCTACAGACGGGAGGACGTGGAGGACCAGAGGGACGTGGCAAAGCACAAGATGTTCTTCCGCACCAATGCTGCCTTTAAAAAGGGCACCTTTGAGCGCACGAAAAGCGCAATAGCAGCGCACAACATAGCCCTGGGGCACATAGAGGAGTTTGTAACCTTCGTGTGCGAGTGCGGCAAGGAGAGCAAGGGTAAGGAGGCTCTCAGGATAATTGAAGAGAAGGGCAGGTACGTGTGCCAGAAGTGCGGCTCAGACTCTGGAGTAAGGTTGCAGAGGAATGAGCAGGGGATATACCGCCTGGAAATCCTGCCGTACCTGACCTACGGTGGCGAGTTCACCGTTGAAATCTCCAGATTCACACCCACAGAGCGCATGGCATACAGGGAGCTGGTTGAAATCCTCAGGGAGAAGAAGAAGGGAAGAATAAAGTCAGCCACTGTTACATTTAAAGCCAGGAAAAACGGGAAGTGGGTTACAAGGAGAGAGCAGGTTGAGGCTGACAAGAGCGAGAGGCTGGATTACGAGGGTGTGCTGCGCAGCAAGTATGGCAAGATAATAATAGAGCATGTGCGCTACCATCATGAGCGCTCAATTCTCGTGAGCGGCAGGTACAACCGCCAGGCGCTTGCTATCGCATACACCAAGATTCTGAAGAACAAGCGCGAGGAGATTCTGGAGTATCTGCTGTCAAAGAGGGTGGATATGGAGAAACTGCGCAAGTACGAGGAGATAAAGCGCAGGTTTGACGTTCAGATGTACTCAACGGAAGCCACCCAGAGCTTTGCCTTAGACATGCGTGTGATGGAGGAGCGCAGGGAGCTGATAAACGAGTTTGAGGAGGAGCTCCGGCGGGAGGGGCTGATGGACGAGCAGGGCAACCTGGTTGAGGGGCTGGATGAGGCGATAACCTACAGGCAGAAAATCCGCAAGGAGATGATGATAAAGATTCCAAAGGCGCTCTTCGCCTGGGATATATTCAAGTTCCTGCTGATAAAACCCTACAGGGAGCGCAGGTATGCCAGCATCTTCCCGGGTTTGCAGCCGATTCCTGACAGGGAGCAGCTCAAGGCTGGGCTGGAGATTCTTGAGGATGAGGACTTGATGCAGGCTATTAAGCGATTCATTGACCCGACGGTGATTCCCGTGAAGAATGCCCACGAGATAGTGTTCAAGAAGTTTGAAATTGAGGAGATACTGCAGGACTACCTCAAGGTCACCTCCTCAAGGGCTGTTGGCGGAATAGCGCTCTACCTGCACAGCGACCTGGGGCTTGAGAAAAGCGCTGAGGTGGTCTCGTCAACCATTGACGAGCTGAAGGAGGTGCTGAAGGTTATAATACGCCTGGGCAGGAGGGACATCCTGCCGGAGGAGAAGCTTGAGCACCTGGAGGATATAAGGAGCATAAGGATCTCCGAGAAAGCCAAGAGGTTCCTGGAGCTGGTGAGGTGAAATGGGCAGGGAGATTGTGGTGCTGCGCTCTTCACAGAAGGATGTGCTCATAGAGGAGATCAACCAGAAGCTTGACAGCAGCACGAAGAAGGTGCACCTGAGCATTCGCCCCACCATCAACATACTGGCGTCCATCCTGACAGCAGCTCCGAACATAGAGGCTATAACCTGCCCGCCGTCGCTGTACGAGCGCACTCCGAAGAAAATCCGCACCGCCTTGGAGAAGATAGGTATAAAGTTTGAGCCGCTGCTCCTCACCCCGGGAAGACCCCGCTCCCACCCCAACTGGAAGATTCAGAAGGTTTACGAGCTTGAGAGGCAGGGCTACTCCGCCAAGGAGATAAGCGACAAGCTGGGCATTCCGCTGACAACCGTCTACTACTACCTGAAGAAGGAGGGCAGATGACAGGAACCCCGCTGGATGTTAGGCTCCTGTGTAAATAATGTGCTCCTCAGGGAGCAGGATGCAGGCGATGCTCAGGGATGTTAGAAATCTGCTCAACAGTCTCAGGTTTGCCTTCGGCAAGCCCTCGGAGTATGCACCCTATCCGCCTGCTGCTCTCTGGATTGAGGTCACCAACAAGTGCAATCTGCGCTGCGTGATGTGCGCCAACTCCCTGGTTGAGAAGTCAAAAACAGGCTTCATGGAGTGGGAGGTCTTCAGGAGAATCGTTGACGAGGCGAGCGGCTACGCCACCACCGCCTTCCTGTTCCTGGGTGGCGAGCCCCTGCTCCACAGGGATATATTCAGGATGATTGCCTACGCGGAGAGCAGGGGGATGAAGGTGAGGCTGCACACCAACGCCACCCTGCTGGATGAAGCAAAGGCTGAGAAGCTGATTGCATCCGGGCTGTCCCTGATATCCTTCTCCTTTGATGGATATGACAAGGAGTCGTATGAGAAGGTCAGGGTAGGTGCAAAGTTTGAGCGAACTCTTGAGAATGTTCGTAATTTTCTGAAAATAAAGGGCAGCTCAAAGAAGCCATACACCATACTCCAGAACATCGTTGAGTACGGTGAGGATGAGGAGACGAAGCGCAGAAGAGAGGCATTCTACCGCATGTTCTCAGACCTGCCCCTTGATGATATTGAAGTCAGGATGATTCACCCGTGGGCCGGCAAGTTCAGCGACTCGGAGTTCAGGCTGCCTCCCGTGAGAAAGGACAGGTTCTACCCCTGCGCCTATCTCTGGAGGACCATGAACATACTCTGGAACGGCACGGTGGTGCCGTGCTGCCTTGATATAACGGGTGAGGTAACCCTGGGCAATGTCAGGGAGAAGAGCCTGAGGGAGATCTGGAATGACCTGCCCATTCGCAGGATGCGCAGGCTCATGCTGGAGCGCAGGCATGAGGAGATTGAGATGTGCAGGAACTGCCAGGTGCTCAGGGACTCTTTTATGGGGATTTCAGGGGTGCTCACAAAGATAATGCTCTACTCAGCGGAGAACATGCTGGGATTCAGAAGCACACGAGCCATCACCAGAGGAATTAAAAGGCTCAGGAGTCTGGTTTCATAATCTTTCGGCAATGCAGAAGTTGGTTATATAGATATCCTTTGGCTGGATTTTTTCTGTTGCTATTGCAATAACAAAAAATGGCAGAAAAATAAGCCAGTTTATCATCAGCAGCCCTCTGCGAAGCGGCTCTGGAGGAACCCTGTTTATCCTTGCCATGCTCATGAAGTAGAAAAGGGTTACCAGAAACCCGAGCACGCCCACAACTCTGTTCACCTCAACCACACGGAAGCCATGCTCCTGCAGTACCATCTCAACCCCCTGGGCAGTCAGTCTGAGCCTGTCTATGGGTATGGGGTGGTAAAGCCATGCCATTGGCACGCTGAAGAAGAGTGTTCCGCCACTTTTCAAAACCCTGGCGAGCTCTCCCAGCAGCCTCTCCGGAGAGGCTACGTGCTCCATCACTTCAAGGCACACCACAGTATCAAAGCTGCCGTCTTTGAAGGGCAGGCTGCAGGCGTCGCCAACCACATCCACCCTGTACTTCCCGTGGCCATAGCGTCTGCAGAGGTCAAGCTTTATGCTTCTGGTGCTGTAGTAGTGGGGATACTCCGGTCCTATCTCAAGTATTCTGCCCCTGAGTCTGGAGACGTGCCTGCGAAACAGCCTGCGGAAGAGCACCGGTCTGGGGCGGCAGGAGTGTATGAAGTTGCCCACCGTCTTCCTGAGCTCCTCAAGCTGCAAGAGAGCACCTCTTAAATCGGATAGAGAATAACTTCGGCATGCTTTTCGCCTATGATGCATTTTCGCCAGCGGCGCTGCCCCTGGCTACCTTCCGTACTTTATCTCTTCTGCGGCTAAGAGGTAGCTCTCCCTCCAGGCGTTTGCGGTCTCGTACCTGTCCCTGCCGGCGAAGATGTACACCTTCTGCCCAGCCCTGAAGGCGTCCCTCTT
>Ga0256839_1002871_pt1 | contig 18576 bp, 14 predicted proteins | sample 354166metaG_FD_185968 | JGI IMG/M metagenome (GOLD analysis project Ga0256839, IMG submission 185968) | Hydrothermal vent microbial communities from Mid Atlantic Ridge, Atlantic Ocean - 354-166 | ecosystem: Environmental > Aquatic > Marine > Hydrothermal vents | place: Atlantic Ocean: Mid... | reverse complement strand
ATCCGGCCCGGCGTGGAATGTAGGGACCCGGAACGGATTCGCAGCAGCGCAGGGATGAACTGATGGGTCAATTCGCCGGCAAAAAGATTCTCCTGTTGGTGGTGGGGCTGGCCACAGCCGGCTTCGCCGCCGTGGTAGGATACCTGACGCTCAAACACGAGGATGTAGTGCCACCGGATACGGTGAGCACCGCCTCGACGGATGAGCTCTCCTACCCAGATCCGCTCGATCTACTTCCCGACGAAACGGCCAGGGCGATTGAAGAGGACCTGGCCAGGCTGCTCAACGTCAGCGAAGCTGCGGACGCGATCGTGAGTCTCCGCCAGCGGATCGTGGAAGCGAATCGAAAGAAGGATCCCCTGGTGCATGCCGTGATCGCGTTCACTTTGCAGGGGATGGCGAAGCGGTTCGCGTCGGTCGACAACCAGACGAAGCTGGCGTGTTTCTACATGGCTACCGAGGGCGTGGCGTGGGCGAGCGACAATCCCTGTCCCACCTGGCCCTGCTTGTTGTCGGTGACTGAGCAGATGCTGCGGGAGCATCTGGCTACGGGCAAGACCGAGAACCGTGTGCAGGGGCTCAACTTCATTCGGGTGAGCTGGGAGTGGCTGCCGTACGGAACCGAGCTGAATGAAGCGGAGCGTGCGTTTATCGGCAAATGGAAAGCGTCGCTGCACGACATGGCGGTCCAGCTCTTACACGCACCGGATGAGGAGGTGCGTGTTGCTGCGGTCCGGGCTGTGGCTGCGGCACCGGTTGACGAAGCCGCGCGCGACGCACTGGTGGGTCTCGACGACTCCTCGCCTCGTGTGCGGCGCACCACCGTGCTGGCACTCGCTGATAGGCCGGAGGTCCTGCCGAGCGAGCGACTTCTGCCCCTTTTGAACGACACAAACTACGATGTGCGCACGACCGTTCGCATTGCTCTTCAGACGCGTGGCCTGTCGCAAATCGAGATTTCGCTCGCCACGATGGTATTCAGCCCGATGACGTTGGCGAGGCAGCAAGCGGCGCGACACATCGCGTTGAGCACCGCCGTCGATCGAGTCGCCTGGCTCAAGCCCCTTTGCCGCGACGAGGAACCATCTGTGCGGAAGGAAGCCGCCCAGGCGCTCGCCTACGTGGGCACGCGCCAGGCGATCAAAGAGCTGGAACGAATGGCAGCGTCCGATAAGGATCGGGGTGTGCGACAGCTCGCAGCAGAGCTCTTGGCGCAACTGAAGGCTTCGCCAACGGCTCGGCTGAAACAGGCATCCCACCAGCGTTGACCAAAAACTGCGTGACGCTGCCACCGACGGCTTCGACACCCCCCCTTTGCGTGACGGAGGGGCCCCCAGAGTGACCGAGCAGGGTACGGTCGCAGTGAGCAGGGCCGTAGTGGCGAGCCTCGGTTGCCGGGCTTGGCATGTACGGTGAGACAGGAGCGACGCACGGACCGACGGTGTGCTGAGCGTTCCCTATCGGCGTTCCCCTGCCCGGGACCGAAAACGTAGCCGAAATACACGCCGGTATGGGGAGAGAGGTTGAGTCCGGGTAGTGCTGGGGGGCAGACGCCGGTGCACTGCCTCCGCCGGCACGGGTAATGCGCCGAGCTTGCACCGGCGTGTTCCGCTCTGTTGTGGCGCGATCGGACCGGAGAAAAGGGCCGGCTCTCGAACAGACTCTTCTTCGGTGCGGTGGGGCAGCATGAGCGTTGGGCGGCCGAACTTTGCCACTTGAAAAACCGACGCGGTTGTGTCACACTGGTACTTATGGGTGTCTGGAAGGCTTGCGCGGGGTGTGCCCGCGTGCACAGCCTGCTGGAAGAGCACACAGCAGATAGTGTCTCACGGGTTGGCTGACTGTGCCGCTGGCAGGGGTAGCGAGATGGCTCCGATGTTCCTGTTTTTCCGCAGGCGGTACCGCAATCTGGTTGCGGTCATTTACGAGGGGCCCGGTCGGTTGAGATTGAATGCCAACCGTAAGGCCGGCCGTGACCTTGAGCGTGCCAAGCGAGGGGCCATGGTGCACGAGGGGACCGTGTGCTGGTTCGTGCTGGACGACACGGGGAAGGTCCTCGAGAGTGGGCAGGGACCTGCGGCGTCTCGTTTCCCGGCGACGGAAGTGGCGAAGATGCTGCGTACCCTTCCGACTCACGCAGCCATGAACGCTGTGGTGAGAGAAATGCTGCAGTACGACCACGACCGTGCCTCAAAGGTGCTGCCCTGGACCAACGGCGCGACCAGCGGCAGTGCGACGTCGCCGTAGGTCGGAGCTCACGCCGACATGGGGCCTACCCAGGCTGAGGCGCTTGTCGTTATTGTCAGGCCAAGAAGTGGACGCGGCCGCTGTTCGCAGGCCGGTTCACAGTGTCTCTGCACAGCGCTTAGCCCTGTCGATGCGGTTTTCACGATCCGTGTCTCCGTGCGTACTGTGCCCCGGCGACGTGCTTCTCAGCAGGGGAATCGCACGGAGAGCGGTCTGGACTAGGTCAGCTTCGACACCAGCCGGGCAAGTGCTTCAAGATCTCGTTGGCGAACGATTCTGTCCACCTCACTTTCGTCGACCCCCGCGTTCCGGAGGGCTCGACTGATCCGGTCCCAGACGCGGTCCGCCTTCTTGCCTTCGGCCAAATAGGCTTCGGAAACGAGTTCCCCAAGTTTTTGGATGGCGATAGTTTCGCGGTTTTCGTAATAGCGGCGGATGACCTCACGTTGATAGGGGGTATACTCTCGATCGCTCACGTCTGACTCCGTCCGGATGTTTGGGCAGTTTCCCTTGGGGTGTCCTGCTCATCTGGCAAAGCAGGCTCCTCGCTGACTTCATCGTCCAGTAAGTCCTGTTCGTATTGATGCTGTTCACGATGTGATGGGCGTTCATCCACGGGCGGTGCGTATCCGAACTTGCGCAATAGCGGCCCCAGGACGAAGGTCCAGGCACGGATGATTTCCCGCTTGGCTCGCTGCAGGGCACGCACCACACTGCGGATAGCCCGGTCCTGGAACCGTTCGTAGGGGTCCCAACGGCCGATGTCCGAGTAGTACTTGGCCACGAGATAGAGCTGCTGGGGGGCAATACCGTCGGAACTCCCGTCGCAGATGTCCAGGTACTCGAGCACCCGTTTGTACGCCTCGTGCGGCTGGGGGATCTGGTGCAACATGTTGTCAATATCACGGAGAATCGGATCCTCCCGGAACCGCTGGACTCCGTTCGCCAGCCGCTCGTTCAGCAGTTTCTCCATGTTCTCCCGAATAAGGACATCTTCGCGATACCTCCGAAAGCCATACGCCACTACCACCGGCAAGAACAGCAGACCAAGCACGTGGGTCGGGATGATGATCACGAGGACCACTTGGATGAACAGGGCGGTGAGCAGGTTACGGCCCACGTGGGCCCTGTGTCTCATCAGGCCGGTGCGGATCACACCGCGGACTGCCTCTAACGCCCACTGCTGGCTCATCCCGGATGGGACCACGATCGTTAACTCGGGGTCACGGCTCATCTGCAGCACAAGGCGGGAGAGGCGGATCTGTTCGTGGCCATGGACGAGGTAGTCGTACTCCAGTTTGGCGTAGTGGAGAACACGGACGATGTTCTGCAGGAACCGCCGGACGATCCCCGCGCGACCGGCTTGGACATCCGCACGACTGACCGGTCGACGGTGCTCACGCTCCAGGCAGTATCGGTACCTAGGGTCGAGCGGGTGATGGGGAAGCAAGAACACGTTCATGGCAGGGTGCCAGCACGGTTCCTATCCACGTTTGCTGGCGCGGCTTGGGCGAGACTCCGCACCGTGGCACCGATGGCTAGCACAAGGCACGCCACAATCGCCCCACAAATATACGGCGCGTCGTGGGTTGATGTCACGCCGTAGAGCACGTTTCCCGCCACCGGGCCCACAATCCGCGCCAGGGCGCTGGCCGACTGACCGACGCCGAGAACGGTTCCGTAGTCGCCTTCGCTGGCGAGCCTGGACAGGAGAGCCTGGATGGAGGGAGGCAGAGCGGCGTAGCCCACAACCGTCAGGACGGTGGCGATGACCAACGCGATTCGCACGTTGTTGTGTGCCGATCCAGCCAGACCGGCCATCCCACAGAAAAGAAGGACACTGCCCCCACTCATCAATGACCGTTCCGAAATCCTGCGGGCAAGTGGGCGAATAATGCCTCCCTGAGCCACCGCAAGCACGAAGCCGATTCCGGCAAACAGGAGAAGCAACTCGTAGTACGCGAATTGATAGACATCGCGAACGAACCGGGCCAAGGTGGTTTCGAAGTTGGCGAACGCGAAGGTGGCAAGAAAGGAGGCGGAGGCGAGCAAGATCAGTCCTGGTTGGCCAACGAGGCGACGGAACTGCGCTAGCCTCGGCCATCGCGTCTGCGATGCCTCGCCTGCGTGGTGCTCGGGCTCGGGCAGCCAGACCAGACCGAGCAGAAACCCCAACCCGGACAGACAACCTGCCAGGTAGCCGGGAACCGGCGACATTTCCGTCCCCTGTTGATGGGCCAGCAGTGCTACGGCTCCGATGATCGGGCCAAACGTGAAGCCCAGTCCGAACGCCATTCCCAACAGCGCCATGCCGCTTGCTCGCCCCTTGCCAGGGGTTACGTCGGCGATGTACGCCTGCGCTGTGGGAATTGTTGCCGCCATGATTCCCCCGCCGATGCGCGACACGAATAGCAGCGGGAGCGAGCCCAGGCGAGTCGCCACACCGAAGACCGTGTAGAAGGTCGTTGATCCCAGGAGGCCCATCAAAAGCACCGGGCGGCGTCCGATTCGATCGGATAACGCTCCCCACAAGGGGGCTGATAGGAATTGCATCAGGGAGTAGCTTGCCAGAAGCAATCCGATTGTGGCGTCGCACGCGTTCAGCTCGGCTGCGTATACCGGCAGCAGAGGAATGACGATCCCAAACCCAAGCAGGTCGATGAAAACGGTCAGAAACAACACGAACAATGCTCGTCGTTTCATCGGAGTGCGCCGCTCCCTGACCCGTGAAAACGTCTACCCATGCCCACCCTCGCCGTTCCGGGTGCGGAGGCTTGTCAGCTCGCCTGGGGGCCCCATGCAAACCGTGTGCACGACTTGCTAATGGTATCGTTCCTGTCGGTGGTCTGACGGGGGTCTGAGGGCACGGCCGACGCCGGAACCATCGGCCGGTTGACGGTTCCCGCCAGGCCGGCACGCAACAGAAAACACCTCGCGTGCGAACTTGTGCTGGGCACGCCCGGATGGTCGGCAGCAAAGGGGGCAATTCAGCTACCGCCGGGTGAGTCTGATGTTGAAGGCTGGCGAATCTTGACGATCCGCACCCGGTTCTCCTGGCCAACGAGTTGGTAGATCGCCACCGTGTCCCCGAAAGCCTCCGGGTGAGACGTGGCGATGGTTAGAGGTCGGGGCGCGAGCAGTCCCAGCGCCTGGGGAATGTCGACAGTGCGGAGCACGTTGAGGAAGATTGGGCCCGTTCTGTGGCTCAGCGGTGGTTCGTACAGGTACACGCCCTCTACTTCGGGTCGAAAGAGCGCCGTGTACGCTGCGAGGACTCCGCTTTCCCCGGCACCGGCCAAGCTCCACCGCGACACCGAGGGGCTGGACTTCGCGACGCGATCCAGCACGCAGATCACATCGAAGAGGCGTGTACTATCGACCGTGCGGCCTAGCAGAGCAAGGGAACGGCGCACGTAGTAAGGGGGCGGATCTTGCCAGGCAAGGGGCCCTATGCCACGAGGAGTCACGACCAGCACGGCACTGCCATCCGCCTCCAGTTCGCGCAGCCACTCCGGACGGTTCTGCGGTGCGTTTGCGAGCTCTCCGTCGGCGACCACCAACCAGCCGTGACGGTTGTTGCGCTTGGGGGGTACGTAGGTGATCTCAACTTCGATGGGGGATTCGGTCGTCACCCTTGCTCGTACAAGTGGCTCGGTCAGAACGACCGGTGCGGGCCGATCGTCAAGCTGCCAGGCGTCACGGAAGGTGAGCCGTCGCAGTCGATGCAGGCATTCAGTTCGCCAGGTAGCTACCTCCTCGGGCTTGCGCGGAAACGGAACCGGGCGAGCGGTCACGAACACCTCGTCAACCCTGACGTTGATCGCGTCCCCAGGCAGTTCATCGGGAAACACGCGGAGTTCCTTGCCGGGAATCTGGGGCAGTTCGCCTTCCCGCACGGGCGAATTGTCCCCCTTCAAGTGCTTGTTGATCCAGCGGTACGCCATGAGTCGAAGGGTCAACTGATCGCGGTGCGGTCCCGGCACTGTTCCCACGTCGAACGACTCGGCCGGTCGGTCGGTGTAGAGCCGATAGAGACGCTCTAGCCGCTGGCGGATCCGTTCGTTGCCGTCCATGGGGAAGATGCGGTCACGACCGGAGTTGAGAAAGAGCAGCGGCCGCGGTACCACCAGAGCGGCGATGTACGTCCACGGCCAGCGGTACGTGTTGACCAGGAACATGCAGTCACAGTGGCCGTTCACAACACGGTTGCCCACGTAGTCCTCAAGGTCACTCATGCCGCTTACCGGGACGGCCACACGAACGCGTTCGTCAGCAGCCGCAACCCAGAAGGTTGCCGCGCCTCCACCTGATCGACCCGTCACCGCAATTCGCTCCGGATCGACGTCAGGTCGCGTCTGCAGGTAGTCGATCGCACGGATGGCGTTCCAGCACTCCACCCCTGCGGGGGTGTAACCCACGGACTGCCACCACCACCGGTTGTATCGGTAGGTGCCATGGTGGATGCCGGCGATTTCGCCAAGCTGAAGGCTGTCGAGCATGAGGCAGACATACCCGTGTTTTGCGAACCAGATGCCATGGTGTTGGTAGGCGGTTTTGTTGCCGTCCCGTCCGCGGTTGGAGTGCCCGCACAGGTAGAGGACAGCGGGCAGCCGCCCCTGCACCTTTTTCGGCCGGTAGAGGTTTGCCGTCACGTACAGGTGCGGACGGCTCTGGAAGTGGAGCTTTTCCACGACGAAGTCATCGAATTCCAGGGTTCCCGTGACCGTGGCGTGCAATGGCGTCTTTTCCGGCACAGGCCAAAGGCCGAGCATCTCCAGGTATTGTCGCTTCAGGATCGGCCGGAGTTTCTCCCAGTCCTCACGAGTTTTGACCCCCTGCAGAAACCGGGCGTCCATCTCGATGGCTAACCGCTTGAGGTAAGCCGCAATCTGCGCATCAGGAGTCGGCGGGGGCGAGTCTTGACGATCTACTGCAACGGCTATCGAAAGTAAGGAGAGCCAAACCGGGAAGATCATCGTCATTCGCATACAGCTAGCCTCCTGGGAACAGGGAATTCCCCAAGCCTTTCTCCCGGGGGGGCTTCATCGGCCCCTCGCACCCAGATGGGGGGACTGGACCCACCTCTGCGCCGCCCTGCCGCATGCCAGCACCGAACCTCACGGATTCGGAGTGCGCTAAGGGGCCAAGCGGCCCACCGTGATGCCAGGCCAGTCGTCGGTTCGGAAGGGAGAAGCGGGCAGGCCAGCCTTGTTGTACAGGTTGCAGTCGGGGTTGTCGGCCCATCCGTACCGCACGGCAACAGGTTTTTCCACCTCTTCACTCCAAACCACCACCGTGTCGCCCTCGATCCTAGCCTTCGCCCACACAAACCGGCGATCTTCCCCGGCGATGGCAAAGCCACGCAGCTCGTCCCCTTTTGCGATCAAGCCCCCGTCCACGTGGTCGAAGTAGAGCCGGATCTTGTTACCTTCCAATTCGGCGCGTTTGAAGATCGGACCGGAGTAGACCACGTCTTTGCCATAGGCGATGGCCAGCGCCGCCAGGGCGAGCCGCCGACCGACCTCCTGTTTGTTCCGAGGATGAATATCGTTCGCCTCGCCGATATCGATGGCGACTGCCATCCCAGTGTTTGGTTCGCCCAGCGCGAGGAGCTGGGCCTCGCGCAGCTCTGCCCAATCACTTTCTCCCGGCTCGGGCTTTCGCGCCCGGAAGTTGGCGAGCTGCACAAAGAGGAAGGGGAAGTCCCCCTGAGCCCAGGTCCGCCGCCAGTCGCGGATCATGGTCCGGAACAGGGTGCGGTATTGGTAGGCACGGGAGGCGTTTGATTCCCCCTGATACCAGATGACCCCCTTGATGGCGAAGGGCACGATCGGCTTGATCATGCCGTTGTACAGGCCGGCAGGACGGTGTGGGTGGTTCGGCCCGCGCGGCGGCCGTGGCCGACGGGGTACCGGTTTGCCCGCCTGACGCGCAGCACGCGCCCTTGCCTGCCATTGTTTCAGGGCCTGCTGGTAGCGGCGGAACGCCTGATCGTAATTGGCGAGGATCGCATCCCACCGCTTCAGGATGGGTTGGAGCTGGGGGTCGGCGGCCAGCGCCTGCCGACTGGTCCATGCTTCCGCCGGCGTACCTCCCCAGGCCGACTGGATCATCCCGATCGGCACCCCCAGACGCTGGTGAAGCTCCCGGGCAAAGAAGTAACCGACAGCCGAGAAGTTACGTACGGATTCCGGTGTGCAAATTGCCCAGTGCCCTTCCGTGTCCTCGAGGGGCTTTGGAGCGACGACTTTGGCCACCTTGAACAAGCGGATCTCGGGGTAGTTCGCGGCGGCGATTTCCTTTTCGGCGTTCATTGCACGGACCACCGGCCACTCCATGTTCGACTGTCCGGAGCACACCCACACTTCCCCGACGAGCACGTTGTTGAGCTCGATGCGATTCGATCCTTCGACCACGAAGCGAACGGGACCGTACTCGAGCGGATCCAGGTCCACACGCCATCGTCCGTCGTCGCCAGCCTGGGTCTTCTTCAACTGGTTACCGACCAGGACGTGTACCTCTTCGCCAGGATCGGCCCAGCCCCAGACCGGGACGCGGGCATGCGCCTGGAGCACCATGTTGTGGCCAAAAACCTTCGGCAACCGGACTTCCGCGCGAACCGACGAACCGGTGAACGTCCCTAGCAGGATGGAAGCCAGAGTGAGACGAAGCAAACGTCGCATGGGTCGGTCCTCCAGTTCCGCTTGAAGCCGGTCCGGTTCGACCGGCCGCCGGTGTGGCGAGCCGCAACGGGACCAGCTTCTTGGCACAAGGTCGCGCTCGGCGGCATCGTGCAATCTCCCTACGGCGCCGGCATGGCCCCCCGTTTGGGAGGCCCGCTTGTCCTGCCGGCGCGGTTGGAGCTTCAGTATACCCGAACTGAGCGTAAGTCGCAGGGTGCAGGCACCGTTACCGGAATTAGAGGGGGACGAGAGTGCCGGGGGGATATCTGATCGGTCCGCTTCTGGTTCGGGGTTGGGCGAAGTGGGCTGTCAGGTTGGGGACTTGTCCGACCGTCATCGGGCTGGTGAGTTGCGTATGGTGAGGTGAAGGAAGCTTCGTTGCTGGAGTGTCGCTGGCTCTGGGCAAGACCGCTAGAATGTAGCGAGTGGGAGGTTGGTGCAGGTGAGCTTTGCACAACGGAGGAGGCAGCGATGAAGGTCAAGATCATCTTTTGCTCGGTCTGAAACTACGAGCCACGGGCCGTCAGTTTGACGGAGAAGGTGCTGACGACGTTCAAGCGGCAGATTGAGGAACTGACCCTGGTGCCCAGCGATGGCGGGCGGTTCGAGATCTTCGTGGACGGGAGCCAGATCTACTCCAAGTTAGAAACCGGGGAGTTCCCCGACGAGGACTGGGTTATCGAACAGCTTCAGGCGAAGCTACCTGCGTAGATCGTTTCTGGCTAAGCAGAATGCGGCGCCGGTTGCCCCCCCTTACCGGCGCCACTTTCGTTTTTGATCGCTTGCGGACGGGCTAAGCTGCTGAGGAGCTTTGGATGGCTATTTTTGGGCGAGCGAAGCGGCTGACAGATTACGCCAGTTGTGCGGGGTGAGCGGGCAAGTTGCCCATTGAGGGCACCGCACAGGTTGTGCGGAATCTGCCACGATTCGAGGATCCGAACCTGATTGTTGGTGCCGAACACTTCAGCGATGCGGGGGTCTACCGGCTTCGTCCGGACCTGGCGATCGTTCAGTCGCTCGACTTTTTCCCCCCGCTTGTGGACGACCCTTTCGTCTTCGGGCAGATCGCTGCGGCAAACTCGTTGAGCGACCTCTATGCGGTGGGGGCACAACCGAGGACGGCGCTGAATATCGTGGGCTTTCCGGACGACAAGCTGGAGCTCGATATCCTGCAGGAGATTCTCCGCGGCGGAAGTGAGCGTGTACAGGCAGCAGGTGCGGTGATTGTGGGGGGCCATAGTGTACGCGACCAGGAGATCAAGTACGGCCTTGCTGTCACCGGCACGCTGCATCCAGAGGAGATCTTCACCAATGCGGGGGCACAGCCTGGCGATCTGCTGTTCTTGACCAAGCCGATCGGCACGGGCTTTGTCACGACAGCCTCGAAGAAGAACCGTTGTCCGGAGGAGACGCTCATTGCCGCGTGGGAGAGCATGGTGGCGCTGAATGCTGCGGCCTCGGCTGTAGCCCGATTGGCTCGTGCCAACGCGGTGACAGACATCACCGGATTCGGTTTGGGGGGCCACGCCACAGAGATGGCGATAGCCAGCGGCGTGACGATCGAAATCGACGCCGAACGGGTGCCCCTGATTCCAGGGGTCGAACCGTTGGCTGAGCAAGGCTACAAGAACCGAGCGGTGAAGAGCAACTTCGAGTGGGCACAGCAGTATCTCATGCTTGAGCCGGCCGTTCCACAGCACCTGGTGGATCTGATCTTCGATCCCCAGACGTCCGGCGGTCTGCTCATCGCCGTTCCGGCGGACCGGCGGGACAAGGCCATGGAAGAAGCGAGGAATCAGGGGCTTAAAACGTTTGCGGAAATTGGACGAGTAGTCGAGAAGGGGGAAAACTACCTGGTCATAAAATGAGACGGGTTGCGGGTGGGATTGTAGCAGGGAGCTTCCGTTCGGGTGGTCCGTTTGGGAAGATAGGCGGCGCAGCTCACAGTACTTCCTGGAATGACTCCACCGGCAAGGCGATTCTACATCCTCGGTACCGCTGGGCACATTGACCATGGCAAGACCTCCCTTGTCCGTGCGTTAACCGGCATCGACACCGACCGGCTGCCCGAAGAGAAGAAGCGGGGCATCACGATCGACATCGGCTTTGCGCGGCTGGATCTGGGCGACGTTCGACTTGGCATTGTCGACGTCCCCGGTCATGAGCGGTTCATCAAGAACATGGTTGCGGGGGCTTCGGGGGTTGATATCGCCTTGCTCGTCGTAGCCGCGGACGATTCCATCATGCCCCAGACCCGAGAACATCTTGAGATTCTGCAGCTCCTCGGATTGCGCCATGGTGCGGTGGCTCTGACGAAGGCTGACCTGGTGGATGAGGGGTGGTTGGAACTGGTTCGAGAAGAAGTTGCTGAGTTTGTCCGGGGTACTTTCCTGGAGGGTGCTCCGATCGTTGTCACTTCTGCGGCGACCGGGCGCGGTTTGGAGGAGCTTAAGGAGGTGCTCCGTCGGTTGTGTCAGCAACTCGAAGTTGATCGTCCGCAGGAGTTCTTCCGGATGGCGATCGATCGTTCCTTTCCCGTCCAGGGGTACGGGACGGTCGTGACCGGATCGGTCTGGTCCGGAGCGTTGCGGGTGGGCGAGGAGGTCGAGTGGCTGCCGGCGGGACGGGTGTTACGTGTGCGGAGCTTGCAGAACCACGAGGAGAGCGTGGAGGCGGTCTACCGGGGGCAGCGCGCCGCGGTAAACCTTGGCGGAGTTCACCACACCGAGATCGCGCGCGGGCACGAGATCGCAACCCCGGGGTTGCTCCGACCGTCCCAGCTTTTGACGGTGGAGCTTCGCGTGCTCAAGTCGAGTCCCCTGCCGGTTCGACACCGCAAACGGATTCGACTGCATATTGGCACGGCGGAGGTCCTGGTGGTGGTGAGTTTGCTTGATCGGGCTGAGCTCCGTCCTGGTGAGGTCGGGCTGGCCCAGTTGTACGCCACGGAGCCTGTCACGGCGACCTGGGGGCAACCCTTTGTGGTGCGCGCCGAGAGTCCGCTGGTTACGGTGGGGGGTGGCCGGGTGTTGCAGCCGGTGGCCCGGCGAATCCAGCGGCGCCACCTGGATCGTCTGGAACGCGTGGAGCAACTGCTCAGTGATGACCCGAGAACCCGCGCGGAAGCTGCCGTTTGGTTTTATGGCTGGCAGCCGTGGACGGTGATGGATCTTGCCCGTGATGTTGGGGTCAGCCGTGATGGAGCGGCGAAATTGATGGAAGCCTTGCGCCAGCAAGGAGTCCTGATAGAGTTGCCGGTTCGCCAGAAGCGATCGCTCCTTGTGCACCGCGAAGCCGTTGCAGGGTTGGAGCGCCGCATACTGCGGCGGGTCGAACAGTTGCACGAATCCAGTCCGTTGCCCCTGTTTCACCCGGTGCCCCGGGTTCTGGCCCAGTTGCAGGGGCAATTCGAAGAGGCCGTACTGCTCGCTGTGCTGGAGCGCTTGCTCAAAAGCGGTGAGTTGGTGGGCTCGGAGAAGGCGGTGGCTCGCAAGGGTTACATCCCTCGTCTGACTCAAGCGGAGCGGCGATTGAAGGGTACGCTCGAGGAGGCGATCCGGGCGGGTCGTTTCTCGCCCCCCGAAAGCACCGCTCTGGCGCGCGAGCTGGGTGTGGCGCACGAGCTGGTCGACCGCTTACTGCAGCTTTCAGCAGCGGAAGGTCGTCTCGTTCAGGTTGGCGAGCATCTCTATGTCAGTCCCGAGGTGGCGAACGAGCTGGTTGCGAAGGTCCGCGCCGCTCTGGAGCGGAAACCCTCCGGGCTGACCGTGGCCGAAATCCGAGACGTGCTCGGTACGACCCGCAAGTATGCCGTTCCCTACTGCGAGTACCTGGACAGCATCGGTGTCACGCAACGAAAGGGTGACTTGCGGGTGCTTCCGGCAAGGGGGATGTGTGAGACCGGGCAGGGTTCTCCGGCGGAAACGGCGAGCGGCTAGGAGGGGGAACGGACAGGCCACCTCGCCGCCGCGCACCGGCGGGCCAGGGCAGAAGCACCAGCAGGGAGACAGCTTTGCCAATTCGGAGCAGGGGGGATCTTGCGTAGCATCTTGTGTGCCGCTGTTTACTCAGGGCGGTTCCGAGGCGGTCCTGGGCTTTGCTCGCGACCTCTTGATTGCGTCGGGTTAGGGCGTGTGCCGTTGGCGCGATAATTACAAGGGGTTGGTCGGCTTCGGTCCGGGTGAGAGGTTGCCAAAAAGGAGGCGATGTGTCCGAACCGCGTCGCCAGGAATTGCTACGCCGATTGCCGTCTGTAGATGAACTGCTGCGCAGCGGGCTGGTCCGTCCCTGGCTGGAACGGTTACCCCGCCGTCTAGTGGTGGGTGCGGTCAGGCGGGTGCTAGATCGCACGAGACGGACGATTCTACGGGCGCCGGAGTCCGAGTTGGTCTCGGATGGGGAACTGGACGCCCATTTGGAGCGGGAGCTGGAGCGGGCCCTAAGGGAGGTGGGCTCGTACCGGCTGCGGCCGGTGATCAATGCTACTGGGGTTGTCCTGCACACGGGTCTTGGCCGTGCCCCGCTGGCACGTGTGGCTTTGCAAAACATAGGCCGCGTTGCGAGTGGGTATTGTTCGCTTGAGGTGGATCTCGATACCGGTTCCCGAGGGCGGCGAACCGGCATCGTCCGGGATCTTTTGTGTGAGTTAACCGGTGCCGAGTCAGCGACGGTGGTGAACAATAATGCTGCGGCCACCTTGATCACGCTAGCAACTCTGGCGGCGGGCAAAGAGGTGATCGTCTCACGGGGGGAGCTGATCGAGATCGGTGGAAGCTTTCGTCTGCCCGAGATCATGGCCGCTTCCGGGGCGCGGCTGCGCGAGGTGGGCACAACGAACAAGACCAGACTAGCGGATTACGAGGGGGCGATTGGTCCCGAGACCGGCGCGCTCTTGAAGGTACACACCTCGAACTACCGCATTCTGGGATTCACCGAGGCGGTTCCGCTCGAGCAGCTTGTCCGATTAGGCCGACGGCATAACCTCCCCGTCGTTGACGACATCGGCTCCGGTGCCTTGCTGGACCTGTCCCGGTTTGGTCTGACGGGAGAACCGGTGGCGAGTCACTCGGTGCGTTCGGGTGCTGATCTGGTCCTCTTTAGTGGTGACAAGCTCCTGGGGGGGCCTCAAGCGGGCATCATCGTGGGGAGGAAGGCATGGATTGAGAAGATCGAGCGGCATCCGCTGGCGCGCGCTTTTCGGGTGGGCAAATTGACCCTCGCTGCCCTGGAAGCAACTCTCCGCCTTTACATGGATGAGGAGCAGGCCCTCCGCGAGGTGCCCGCTCTGCGGATGATCAGCGAGCCGGACACGGTGGTACGGGCCCGGGCAGAGCGGCTGCGGCGGTTTCTGGGCGGGGTGGACGGTTTGGAGTGGGTAGAGCTGGCGCAGGACACGGCGTATGTAGGCGGGGGGGCGGTACCGGCCCAAGGCCTGCTGACCTGGACTGTGCGGGTGCGCGCGAAATCCTTGCCTGAGGACGGCCTCGCTGCACGGCTTCGGACCGGTGATCCGTCTGTTCTGGCGCGGGTGCAAGACGGTTGCGTCATCTTCGACGCTCGAACGCTGAATGACTCAGAAGTGGAGCTCGTGGCCGAAGCGGTAAAGCTCGCCCTGCAGCCTCGAGCCGATGCGCCCTGATCTGAGCCTCGATTCCCACCGGTGCCAATCAGCGCCGCGTATTCGCGTCGGTTTTCGCTTGTCTGGGCGGCTATGGCCATTGCGTCGCGGGTTCTTTTGACCGCCGAGTAGAATCGAAAGAACGGCTGGCCTGCCTTGTGGGAGTGTTTGCACGCCTGGTGGCGGCCCCGGGCTTCAAACCCGGTGCGGGGTCTGTCGAGCAGGCCCCGGGTGGGTTCGATTCCCATACACTCCCGTCCATTCTCTAGTGCGACTTCTTCAGTGACGCCGTGGGCGGTGGGGAATCAGCGCGATTCCACTCCGGGGGAGCAAAGTGGCAGAGCGCCAAACTGGCAGCGATTCCCAGCATTCAATCGGCGAGTCAAGCAAGCAGGACGAACGCGGATCGTGGATACGCGCGGCATTCCAATGGACTGCAGGAACGTGGCAACGCGTAGCCCAGTCTGCACTGGTACGCTATTTCTTTCCGGGGCCGGTTTACACGCGTGTGCTGTTGCTGAGCGCGGTAGTGGGGGCTGTAGCAGCCTTCGTAGCTGCTAGCTTCTACCTGGGACTGGCGGGTATGAGCCGGCTCTGTTTGATCGATGGCATGGGCTACATCGAGCCTCCTGCGTTGGGGGAAGAACCGGACCGAGATCCGGACCAGTACGTGTTGCCGCGCCGGTGGTGGGCAGTGCTGGTTCTGCCCACTCTAGGGGGCCTGGTCTGCGGCATCATCGTGTGGCGGTTCGCACCAGAAGCTGAGGGGCACGGTACAGACGCGGTCATCCGGGCGTTCCACCACCATGCGGGCTATATTCGCCCCCGTGTCCCGTGGGTTAAGGGAATCGCCTCGGTGGTCACGATCGGTACAGGTGGTTCGGCCGGCCGTGAAGGGCCAATCGCCCAGATCGCTGCAGGGGTGGGGTCCTGGATCGCCGGTGTGCTCAGATTAAGCGATCGTGAGCGTCGTACGCTGACTATGTGCGGAGCCAGTGCCGGCATCGGCGCGATCTTCCATTCTCCCCTCGGTGGCGCTCTGTTCAGCGCCGAAGTCCTCTACAGCACCGCCGCGGTCGAGCACGGGCTGATTATTCCGGCAACCATCGCCTCCGTGGTTGCCTACTCGCTCTATCCGCTCCCCCACGGTCGGATCTTCGTGCCCCCGGAGGACTTGCGCTACGGGTCTCCAGTCGAGCTCATCGGTTACTTGCTGTTCGCCGTTTTTCTGGTTCCGTTTGGTTGCCTCTACGTGCGTACCTTCTACGGCACCCGCGATCTGTTCGCCAAGATTCGTCTGCCGTTTTGGGTAAAGACGGCGATTGGAGGATTGGGACTGGGCCTTGTGGCATTGCTGTTTCCCCATGTCATGGGGGGCGGGTATGGTTGGATTCAACGAGCGATGAATGGTGCTTTGCCGGTGAAATTGATGTTAGCGCTGGCGGTTGCCAAGATCATCGCAACCTCGTTGATCATCGGCAGCGGGGGTAGCGGAGGGGTTTTCGCGCCGTCGCTGTTTATCGGAGCCATGCTCGGCGGAACCTTTGGCCACGCCCTCCACGCCTGGAACCCTGCCCTAGCACCGCAACCAGAGGCGTACGTACTGGTCGGTATGAGCGGGTTCTTCGCTGCCGTGGCCAAGGTGCCCCTGACAGTTCTCGTCATGGTCTGCGAGATGACCGGCTCATACAGCCTGATCGTGCCCCTCATGCTCGTCAACGTGGTCGCCATGTCCCTTTCTCGCCGCTGGCAGCTTTACGAGGAGCAGGTGCCCAGTCCAGCCCACAGTCCTGCCCACGCCGGGGAGGTGGTGGTCGATGTGCTGGAACGTCTGCGTGTCCGGGACGTGTTCGATCGGGGGCGTCGCGTTGATCTGATTCCCGCGTCCGCCAGCTTGCACGACGTCCTTGAGATTGTGGCGAACTCCCACAACACCTACTTTCCGGTCGTGGATCGTGACGGCCATCTGATCGGCATTTTCTCCCTCCACGATTTGCGCAGTGCGCTTCTGGGCATCGATAGTGAAGATGCGATTCGCGCCATCGACGTGGCCACGTTTCCCGTCCTTACCGTTACACCGGACGATGATCTGAGCACGGCGTTGCGGATCCTGACGCAGCGAAACATCGAGGAGGTGCCCGTGGTCGAGGTTGATCGCGAGGGACGAAAGCGCGTCGTGGGCTTTCTGTCACGGCGTGCCATCATTAATGCCTATAAACAGGCCGTGGACCAGTGGCGAAGTGCCATCGCTTCTCAACTGAAGCAGCCCAGAGCGTTGCAGGCGGAGGAAAACGACGCGGAACTACTCACCCGGCCGCAGGCGTATGGAACAAGGGAGCGGCGCGCAGCGCGGAGTGAGACAAGCCGCCGACGTCGCGAGTGAGCTGGAGCCGTAGGGCACGACCTGACTCGATCAGCGAACTGCCGCATGAGCACACAATTGGACGAGCCGCGCGTTCGATGTACCAATACGCTGCCGAAGCCGCCGCAGCGCAGGTTGGTCAGGACGGCGGCGTTGGTTGGCGTCGCAGCGGCCGCCACGCTACCCTTTCTTTGGAAACCGCTACACATCGATGACCCGGCGGACCTCCAGTACGTCCAACAGATCCTTCGCGATCCTAGCGATCCGTACGGGTTCGAGTTTGACTGGGGTGAAGGGCCAAGACCAGCTATCTACAACTACCATCCCCCCCTAAAGTTCTACTACCACGCCTTGGTGCTCTGGCTGGCCAACGCCGGAACAGACGTTTACCGGTATCCTCATATCGAGTTCGTGCTGCACGCTTCCTACGTTCCCTTCGTCCTTGTGATTGTCTTTTCGCTCGCCAGGTTAGCCGAGCATTTCCGGGCGCCCCCGATCGTTACGGCAGCGTTCTGGTGCCTTGGCCCCGGCTTTCTGCCCGGTCAAAACGCCATGTTGGACGTTCCCACCCTGGCTTTGGGATTGGGTGGCACGGCTTGTCTGGTTCGGCTTTTCGAACGCGGGGGCCGGGGGTGGACTGCCCTGACCGCAGGGTGCCTCCTTGCTGCCGCGGTGCTCACCAAATACGCGGCGGTCGTTTTTGCGCTCGCGTGGGCCGTATGGATGGGCATGCGACGGGTTCGGTTTCCCGTTTGGCTGCAAGTTTTCCTCCCGCCGGCTCTAGCCATTCTGGTCTGGTCGGGATGGTCGTGGTATGCGTATGGCTTTCTGCACCCGCTGGTGGTCATCAATGGGGTGCCTGGGCAGGTGGGGGCCAGAAGGCCGGATCTGACCACCGCGATCGACAGCATCGTGTTTCTCGGTGGTGCAGTGCCCGGGATGCTGCTGTACTGTCTGCTGGGCAGCTCACGCGGTCTGGCAATGGCACTACTGGGGTTGGTGAGTGCCCTTGTGCTCTACGTCGTGCGCGACCCGAAACTGTACGTCGTGGAGGGTCGGGTGGAGCTTCCACCCGAAGGGCTCGTCTGGTGGATATGGCTAGCGGCCAGTGGTGCCATCTGTCTGTTTGTGGCGGCTGGATCGGTTGCGGTGGGGGTTCGGAACAGCGATAGGAGGGGGCAGCAGCGTGCGATGCTCGGGATCTGGGCAGTTCTGGCCTTGCTCTTAGGGGCAGCATCGGCACCCTTCGTGGCAATGCGGCGGGTGCTCGACTCGGCCGCAGCCGCCTCTTTACTGGTCTTCAGTGAGGATCGGTCGACGCAGGGGGCAGTACCGCGAAGGCGAAAAGTCGCCCTCGCGCTCGCTCTGATCGTGAATATCTCCGTGGGCTATGCCGTGGCCCTCTCCGACTATGTCTTCGCCAGGATCTATCCGGAGTTTGCCGCTTTCATTGCGTCCCAACAGCCTCATTTCCAGCACAAAGCGTGGTGCTACGGCTACTGGGGGTGGATGTACTACGCTCAGCGCTACGGCCTGAAACGCTATATCCCCGGCCGCGAAGAGCCTCAGACGGGAGACATGTTCGTTTGGCCCGACACCGTGGCTAAGCCGGCAGTGGTGCCTGAAGAGCTCATGGCGCGGTTGCGAAAGATCTTCCAGGAATACCA
>Ga0256839_1002870_pt1 | contig 18578 bp, 19 predicted proteins | sample 354166metaG_FD_185968 | JGI IMG/M metagenome (GOLD analysis project Ga0256839, IMG submission 185968) | Hydrothermal vent microbial communities from Mid Atlantic Ridge, Atlantic Ocean - 354-166 | ecosystem: Environmental > Aquatic > Marine > Hydrothermal vents | place: Atlantic Ocean: Mid... | reverse complement strand
TGGGGGCTGGGTGCGGGTGGCGGCTTCGACGCAAAGGCGTAAAGGACGCAAAGGATCCGGTTCCTGACAGCCCGCGGACGACCCGGGCAAGGCGACGACCACCGGCGCTCCCGTGCTACGGTCCCTGGCTGGCGGGATGGACCACCCGTTCCCAGCCGTACTTGATGGCGCTCCGGCAGACGTCGTAGGAGTGTTCGCCGCCTGCAAGGCGCCGGGCGTTGTTTCTCAACTGGCTTTTGATGTAACCCTTGTCGAGGGTGCCGGGCCGCGGCAGGGCATCGATGACCTTCGCGCACTGCCGTTCCTTCAGCAGCATCTCGCCGATCTTGTCAATGACCCGTTCATTGATGGGCCAGGATTCCGCGTGAATGCCGAAGAAGTAGACGAGAATCTTTCTGGCGGCTTCCTTTTTCGAGTCCGTGGGTTCCATGGGGCCGTTTCCTCACCGGCTCGACAGTACGATGGAGACAAAACGCTGGAAATCCATGTTCCGGGCGTCGATCTGGAGGCAACTGTGCGAGATGCCCTGCTTCGTGACCAGCGCACGACCGGAAAACCCCTGGGCCGTGCCATTGGAGATGAAATACCGAACGCCACGGTGCCGGGCGGCAAAGGCGACATCGGCCCCTTCGAAATAATAGGGCTTGAGGTTGATGGCCAGGCGCCACGCGGCCCTGTCCGCTGCGGCGCGCGGTTCCCGGTCCCCGGCGCTGCGCAGGAAGATGGTTTCCGGCAATTGCGCACCGGTGATCGATGAACGGGCGCCGCCGGATACAGGGGGTGGCGCTGCCGTCCCCAGCGCCAGAACGGAACCGTCCCCGTAAACCAGATACAAGGTCCGGCCGGAAAGCTTGATTTGCCCGGGGGCGGGCGGGACCTTGACGCTGAATCCGTCGATCTCGATGGTGCGGAAGCCCGGCAGCTCGGGCTCGACGTACGGCTGGTGCCGGGCGGTTCTCAGGCACGCGGGATGCCCGCAGCGGGCGGCTTCCCCTGCCCCCACATCCGCCAGGAGGCAAACCGCCGCCACCAGTGCCGCGGCCGCCCTGCCGGCGATGCCCCTTGTCCTGGCCATGGAGAATTCCTCCCTGGAAACGGGGCGGTATCCTCCCCGGGCCCGAAATAATGAGTGACTCAAATGAACACACAAGCTATGACACCTGTGCCGTTTGCCGGCGCACAGGGCGCCCGTCACACTTTGGCACCATGGAGCAAGGGATCCGGTCCTCACAGGGACCTGCAATAATATGATTCTTTGCGCTCCTGGCGTCTTTGCGCCTTTGCGTTGAGACCTGCGGTCCCATGGTCATGACCTGCGGGAGCGGGTGCGCTTCTTCTTCGCCTTTTTCTTCTTCGCCTTGCGCCGGGCGACGTAGAGGCCGGGGATCCAGGTGCGCTGGATGCGGGTGGTCTCCTCCAGGTCGTCGTGGGCGTCGTCCACGAAACGGAAGCTGGACAGGCCGATGGCGATGACGTCGTCCTGGCTGAGGCGGTACAGGGTCACCCGCTCGCCGTTGACGTAGGTGTGGTTGGTGGACGCCTGGTCCTGGACGTAGTACTGGAACCGGCCGGGGTGCCCGGGGTCCTCCACCGCCTCGATGGTGGCGTGGTGCTTGCTCACCAGCTCGTCGTCGAGGCTCAGGTCGCAGCCCGGATCGCGCCCGATGGTGAACACCGGCTTGTCCAGGCGCACGCGGATCCCGGCCCGCCCTTCCTGCTGCTGGATCAGGACCGCCACGGGCTCAGCGCCGGAACAGCCACAGGATGACCGAGATCACCACGCTGGCCAGCAGCATGGTGGTGAGGGGGATGTAGACCTTCAGCCCGGGGCGTTCGATGACGATGTCCCCCGGCAGGCGCCCCAGGGGCAGCTTGCCCAGCCAGGGCCACAGCAGCCCCACGGCGAGCAGGACCAGGCCGATGATGACGAGGGTCTTCTGCATGACCCGCTTATTCTAGCAGGATGCCGGAAAACGCCATCCTGGCCTTTTCCACCGCCCCGGCGGCCGGTTTTGTGGAGCCCGGCACAGGTCCGGGCTGGCCAGCCGCCCGCCCTCTGGGCGACAATGGCCCCTCCGGCGGCTGAACTCGGGCCGCCGGGGCGGCTCTAACGGGCAGGCGCCAGCACAGGTGTATCCCATGAAATCCATGTTCACACTCACCGCCGGCCTCGCCGGCCTGCTCCTGGCCCCGGTGACGGCCGGCGCCGCCGAGCAGCACCCCGAGGTGATCCGGGCCCTGGCGGCCCAGGGCATCGAGGTCAAGCGCTCCTTCCCCGCGGCCTCCGGCCTGCGCGGCTGGCTGCTCGCGACCGAAGGCGAGTATTCCATCGTGTTCACCACGGCGGACGGCAAGACCCTGCTGTCCGGGACCCTGTTCGATGCCAGTGGCCGCAATCTCACCGCCCTGTACGCCGAGCGCTACGTGCCCAAGCCCGACTACCGCGAGGCCTTCGCCGAGCTGGAGCGCGCCGTGCTCATTCCCGAGGGCACCCTGGCCGCGCCCAAGAGCACGGTGTACGTGATCTTCGATCCCAACTGTCCCTATTGCCATGCCCTGTGGCTGGCCCTGCAGCCCTACCACAAGGCCGGCCTGCAGGTGCGCTGGCTGCCCGTGGCCTACCTGCGCCCCACCAGCCACACCAAGGCCGCCGCCATGCTGGAGGCCGATGACCCCACGCGCGAGTTCCGCCGCATCATGGAAGGCTTCGGCGGAAACGATGCGGCCTATTCCGGCCGGAACGTCTCCCCCGACGCCCGCGCCATCCTGGCCGGCCATGCCCGCATCATGCGGCGCTTCGGGCTGCGCGGGACGCCTGCCATCATCTGGAAAGACCGGCAGGGCAGGATCCAGGTGCGGCGCGGAATGCCCCGCCTGTCGGAACTGGCCGCCATCACCGGCCTGCCCGAGCAGCCGCAGCGCGACCCGCGCGTGGCCCGCTTCCAATGAGCCGCGGGATCCGTCAACACGTTGTCGAAAAACAGCCTGGTGAGGCGGGGCCGGGATGCCCCGCCCGCGAATCAAGCGTGTCAACGCTTGATCCGGCGTCGCCGGACCCGGACCCGTGCCGGGTTCGGCGCGTTGCAAAAGGCCAGGACGGCCTTTTTCAATCTTGCTCGAGACTCACGGCACGGGCCCCGGCCCGGCCAGGGAGGCAAAGCGTCATGGACAAGATCCTGTCCTTCCCCCCGCGGGACTCCCGCCCCGGGGACGCGGTGCTCATCGGGGGCACCGTACTGGAAACGGACGGCCAGGGCGGACCGCTGGCGATCCGGCTCATCGACGGCACGGTGCTGGAATGCGCCCGGCCGGGGGCCCTCTACGATCCCCCCGTGGCCGAGGGCGACCGGGTGTTCGTGGTCTGGACCCGGGGCCGGTACCTGCTCCTGGGCCGGCTGGCCGGGAGGAGGCCGGCCGGCACCGGGTTCCCGCTGGCGGCGCTCACCGCCCACGCCTCCACCGCCATCCGCATCCACCTGGCCGATGCCTTCGTTTACATCGGCGCCGACGGGGTGGTGGAAATCGACGGCCGGGCCGTCCAGGACGAACCCCACCGCCAGCTGCGGCTGCGCCAGGACCAGGGTCCCGCCCCCGGCTGAATCCCGTCCCCGGGGTCACCCGGTGCCGTACCCTGCCCGGCCCCGGGCGCGCGCGGAGGACCGCGCAGGGCCTTTCCGCGGCCCGCGCCGGCCCGGCACGCCCGTGGCAAGGAGGCCGGGTTCAGAAATGCCGCGTCACCTCGAGCTGGAGATAGTCGTCGTTGCGCAGGACATTGACCAGGGACAGGGCAGGCCCGCCGGAGAACCAGCGCCCTTCCAGCGACACCGTCCAGCGCTCGCCCACCCGCCGGCTGGCCTCGATACTGTAGAAGCGCTCGTCGGTGTCCAGGTCCGCTATGACCCCGGCCAGCAGCTCGGTGGTCTGCACGTCGTTGAGGGCCAGCCGCAATCCCACGAACACGTCGTTGGCGAAAGGCGCCTGGAAGGGGTCGTCGCGTCCGTCGTAGAGATATTCCACCACCAGGCCCACGTCGGCGGGCGTATCCCGCACGCCATAGAAAGTGTATTCGAAACCCGCCGCCAGGGCGTCGAAATCCGGCCCCTGCCCCCGGCGCCGGATCCATTCCAGCTTCCACAGCCAGGCATCCACCGTCGCCTGGAGGTCCACCCCCACCTGGTCGATGATCTCGTAGACCGGCACGATGGCCTGGATCCGGCCCAGTGGATCCAGCACCACCGCGAAGCGCGGCTCGCGGCTGGTGCCCCGGAACACGCTCAGCCCCAGGTCCCAGATGCCGGTGGCGTGGGACCAGCGCAGCGCCGCGTCCACGTGGCGGCGCCGGCGGGGCGACTCGTACACGGCGGGCGCGAGCGGCACGGCCGGCCACAGGCGGCCCCGCGGCCCGGGAAAGGTGCGCTCGCGGAAATAGGGGAGCACGAACGCCTCCACGGTGCCCCAGTCCCGGATCAGGGCCACCCTGATCATGGGCTGTCCCAGCTTGTCCTCGCCGTCGGGATTCTCCACCTGGTCGGTCTGGTTGACGATGTCCACCAGGTGCAGCGACTCGGTCACCCCCCAGAAGACGCGACCGATGCCGGCGGTGAGTTCCCAGTCGCCGCCGGCATAGGTCCAGCTCAGCTCCCGCACGTCCGCGCGGGTGCGCTCGTCATCGCCCTGGTCCGCGCGCCCGAACAGCTCCACGCGGAAGGCCTGGCGGCCGCCGTCCCATTCCCGGTAGTACTCGGGCCGGGCCGATACCGAGAGGTTGTCGCCGTGCTGGACGGGACTGAGAGGGGGTTCCGGGAAATAACGCGCCTCCAGCGCCGCCTCCCCCGACCACTCGCTGCGCCCGGCCCAGGCCGGTGCCTGGCTCCCGGCGAGGCACAGCACGGCCACCGCGATGGCATCCCCAAACCGCATGTTCAACGGGCCCGCTTGAGGGCGTTGCGATCGAAATCGCGGGCGGTGAGCCCGGTGCGGAAGCGGATGTTCTTCCACAACAAGGTAGTGCTCTTGCCGGTCTGGTGGTTCACCATCTCCATGCGGTGGGCGCGCCAGTAGCGGCCCAGGTGCAGCTTGTAGTCGTGGTAGGTGAGGGTCTTGAGCAGGGCGTTCTTGCGGTCGTAGAACTCCACCTTTGCCGGCCGGTAGGTCTCCTGGTCGATCCAGGCCACCTGGCGGGTGTAGCCGGAGTTGCGGTACCGGGGATAGCGCTCGATGACGAACACCGGGCGGCCGTCCAGCACCTCGTCGCGCAGGTACTTGTAGCGGTACTTCTCCACCTCCTGCGAGGCGATGTCCTCGTAGGCGAACTCGGAACCCATGAAGGGCCCGGACTTGTTGGCCGAGCTGATGCGCTTGACCCGTTTCAGCGCCGGCAGGTAAAGCCACTGGTCGTCCGGGCGCGTGGCGTGGGTGTAGCTGAGGAAGGCGGTGCCCTTCACGTCCGGCGGGGCATCGAAGATGATCAGGGTCTTGTCCCCGTCCCCCTTCACCTCGAGGCTGCGGCTGCGCAACTGGCGGCGGCTCTCGTCGCCGTTGCGGTTGCGCAGGATCATCTCCAGCTCCCCCTGCATGTCGCCCCAGCCGCTGTCGCGGCGGTCGGCCTCCACCGCGATGGCGAGGCCCTTCTCCTCCGGCGTCTGGGCCGCCAGGGGGCTAGACAGCAGCAGGATCGGAATCAGCAGCCAGGCGTGTCTGGACATGGGTTTTCTCCTCGAATCTCATGAGCAGGGGTGGCAGCAGCAGGAAATCGGCCGCCAGGGCGAAGGCGATGACCATGGCCGTGAGCAGGCCCATGCCGGAGTTCAGGTGGAACGGCGAGAGGGCCAGGATGGCAAAGCCCACGATGAGCACCACCGAGGTGAACACCAGGGCCCGGCCCACGGTATGGAAGGCGTAGCGCACCGCGTCCGCCGGGGCCAGGCCACGCTCGCGGCGGGCCCGCAGGTACTTGCTCAGGAAGTGCACGGTGTCATCCACCACGATGCCCAGGGTCATGCCGGTGACGATGGACAGCGCCAGGCCCACCTCGCCCACCAGGATCCCCCACAGGCCGAAGCCCATGGCCGCCGGCACCAGGTTGGGCAACAGGCTCACCAGCCCCATGCGCACCGAGCGCAGGGCCAGGATCAGCACCAGCGAGATCCCTGCCAGGGCGAGGGTGGTCCCGATGAGCATGGACACGATGTTGCGGCTGCCGATGTAGGCGAACATCACCGTGGGACCGGTGGCCTCCGCGGCGCGGAGGCGCGAGGTCCGCGTCGCCACCCACTCGTCGGCGGCCTCCTTGAGGGCGAGGACTTCGCGCGTGGACAGGATGCGGGTGGAAACGGTCATGCGCGTGGCCGACTTGTCCACGTTGATCTGGTTGTTGAGATCCAGCCCGTAGGGCAGCGACATCTCGTACAGCAGCAGGTACTGCGCCGCCAGGTCGCGCCGGTCGGGCAGGCGGTACCAGGCCGGGTCGTCCCCGTGCATGTTGCGGTTGAGGCGCTTGAAGGTGTCCGTGATCACGTTGACGTGGCGGGTCTCGGGACGCTGGCGGTACCAGCGGGCGAAGGCCTCCACCTCGCGCAGGAAATCCGGGTCACTGATGCCGCCGGGGGCGCCGGATTCCAGGGAATAGTCCAGCACGTACAGGCCCGTGAGGTGCTGGTCGGTGTAGTCCGCGGCCCGGCGAAACTCCACCGACCGGTCGAAGTAATGGACGAACACGTCATTGAGCTCGTTCCGGGGAATGAAGGCCACCAGCACGATCACCACCGCGGCACTGGTCCACAACAGGGGGCGGCGGCGGCGCACCACGAACTCGGCGAAACGCTCCATGCGGCCGCGCGTCTCCCCGCGCCGGATCTCCATGCGGACCGGCAGGAGGGAGACCAGGGCGGGCAGAAAGGTCACGGAGAGAATGAACGAGGCCAGCACGCCGAAGGCCACGATGTTACCCAGGTGGCGGAACGGCGGCACCTCGGAGAAGTTCATGCTCAGAAAGCCCAGCGCCGTGGTCACGCTGGTAAGAAACACCGGGAACAGGTTGAGCCGCAGCGACTCGGTGATGGCCTCGTCCTTGGTCCGTCCCCGGCGCAGCTCGTGCAGCAGCGCCACCACGACGTGCACCGAGTTGGCCACCGCCACGGTGAGGATGATGGTGGGGGCCGAGGCCGAGGGCGGGGTGATGGGAAAGCCCACGTGGCCGGCGGTGCCCATGGCGAACAGGATGGACAACACGATGACCCAGAACACCCCGGCGGTGGCCGGCAGGTAGCGGGTGAACATCAGCAGCGCCGCCAGCACCCCGGCGGCCAGCAGCCAGGGCACGGCCGCCGCCGGCAGCCAGCCGGCGGCCACCGCCCCGCCGGCCAGCCCGGTGACGGCCACCGATGCCGCGGTGCCGCGGAGGCTGCCCTGGAAGTCGCGCAAGAGCAGGGCCAGGGTGGCGATCATGAGGGCGAAGCCCAGGGGCACCAGGGTCTTCATGTCCCGCTGCGAGGCCTCGGAGAAGGCGTTGTTCATGACCACCATGCCCGACAGCCGCACCTCGAGGTGGGGGTAGGCCCGGCGCAGTTCGGCGGCCAGGGCGCGGGCCGCGGCCACCACCTCCGGCACCTCCTTGTGTTCCGCCTCGCCCGGCAGCTGGATGGTGACGTTGACCGCGGTGACGTGGCCATCGGGGGCCACCAGGCGCCGCACCAGCAGCGGCTCCGCCAGGGCAATGGCACGCACCCGCGCCAGGCCGGCCTCGTCCAGGGCCGCGGGATCGGGCACCAGGTCACCCACCGCGAGGTCGTCTCCCTCGGCCTCGGTGTGCTGGAAGTTGGTGAGGGAATCCACCCGGGTGGAATAGGGCAGCTGCCACGCGCGGCGGGTCAGGACCTGCACCGCCTCCAGGGTGCGCGGCGTGAACACGTCGCCGTCGTCCGGGGTGAGGACGAACATGACGTTGTCCTGCCGCGTGTACGTGGCTTCCAGCCGCTCGAAGGCCTGGAGCTGGGGGTTGTCCTCGCTGAAGAAGACCCGGTAGTTGGTGGTGAAGGAGAGATGGCGGCCGCCGCTCACGGCCACGGCCAGGATCAACACGGGCAGCACCAGCACCAGTGGCCAGCGCCACCGCAGCACCCAGCGCCCCCAGTTGTCTTCCAGCCTGCCCATGGCGGCTTCCTCTTTCAGCCGGCGGGATTGAGCAGCCCGTGGAGCAACAGGTCCACGACCGCGCGGACCCGCTCCTCCAGCACCTCGATGCTGTACAGCCCCATGAACAGCGGGAGCTGGAACATGGCCAGGGCGGAATGAATGGCGAGAGCGGTCGCCTTCACGTCCGTCACCCGGAACTCGCCCCGGTCCCGGCCTTCCTCCAGCAACCGCTCCACGAGGGCACACTCCGCCCCCACCTTCCACTCCACCACGTCGCGCCGCTCGGCGACGATGAACTCCACCAGCTCGTGCACGTGGGGCTGGCGCGATGCTTCCTCGTGGGTGTAGCGGAGCAGGGTGAGTGCATAGCGGTGCAGCCGCTGGGCGGCGCCGCCCCCGGACACCACCACCTGCTCCAGCAGGGCCAGGCGTTCGCCCAGGCACTCCACCGCGCAGGCGGCGGCGATGGCCTGCTTGTTGTCGAAGTAGCGGTAGAGGTTGGCCGCCGACATGCCCACGTCGTCGGCGATCTCGGCCATGGTGGTCTTGCGGTAGCCGTAGCGCTGGAAGCGCTCGCGCGCCGCGTCCAGGATCTCGCGCCGGGTGGCGTCGGTCTCGGGCAACGGGAAGGCGGGCTGGCTCATGGGGACAAGCGTAGCACAAGGAGGTGAATAATCAAGAAATAATTCATAATTTATTATTCATGATGGCCCGTGGCGGCGACGGCATTGTGAAGCCGACATAAAAATCATTTTTTATCAATGCGTTGAAAAATTCCGGCAACCCAGGCGGGAACCGGCCCATGACCCGGCTCGTCCATGGGGACGCTTGACAGGGAGGCGGTACGGTCCTAAATAGCCGCCCAGGAGGGACCGATAACCGCTATGGGGACGGAGCCGGCCCGCCCGGCCCGGACCAGGGATGCGGCCCCGCCGCGACGGGGCACGCCACTGAAGCTTGACCGGCCTGGAAGTGGGGTGTTGAGCAACATGGCAGAGAAGATTTCCGGCAACGATTCCGGCGAATTCTCCAACCCTGATCGCGTGGGCGCACTGGACGACGACCTGCTGGGACTGGAGGGGGACAACGAGTCGGACATCCCCGACGACGTGCCGCCGCCCACCCGAGCCCAGCGCGCACTGGCGGCCCGCCGCCGCCTGGAACAGCTCATGGAGGCCCGGCGCCTGAAGGAGCAGATCGCCGACGACCTGTTCGACGCCGACATCTGACACGCGGCGGTCCCCCTGCCCCGGCGGGCCGGGCCGGGCACGCCCGGGCCGGTGACCGGGGCGCCCGCCGCGACGGCTCAGGCCGGCGGACAGCAGGCCACCCGGTTGCGACCCGCCGACTTGGCCCGGTACAGGGCCTGGTCGGCGCGCTGGATGAGTTCGTCCAGCTCCAGCCGGCTGCCCGGGTCCATGCCGCACACCCCCACCGAGACCGTCACCACCGGCGCCACCGCCGACGAGGCATGGGGGATGCCCAGGGCCTCCACGCCCTCGCGAATGGCCTCGGCGATCTGCTCGGCGCCCACCTGCGGCGTGTCGGGCAGCAGGGCGACGAACTCCTCGCCGCCGTAGCGGGCCACGATGTCCGACGGCCGCTTGAGCACCTCGCGGATCCCCAGCGCCACCCGCCGCAGGCATTCGTCGCCGGCCTTGTGGCCGTAGGTGTCGTTGTAATCCTTGAACTTGTCCACGTCGATGACCAGCAGCGACAGGGGCACCCAGTTGCGGCGCGCGCGCTTCGTCTCCACCCCGGCCAGCTCATAGAACTGGCGCCGGTTGGGCAGGCCGGTGAGCTCGTCGGTGACCGCCAGCTGGCGCAGCTCCTGGTTGGCCTGCTCCAGGAGCTGCTTCCAGTTGCGCAGGGCCTCCTCGGCCCGGCTGCGCCGTTCGTCCTGCCGGCGCAACAGCCACCAGGCGGCGGCGCCGTAGGCGGCGAACAGCAGGATGACGAGGCCGGCCAGGGCCGTCACCTCGCGGTTGTAGCCGGCCAGCAAGTCCGGTTCCAGCAGCGCGGCCAGGCGCCAGCGGGTCCCCGGCACCGGCTGGCTGTAAATGAGCCGGGCGCGTTCGTCCGGCGCCAGGCGGTCGCCGTCCCGGGCCAGGGACCCGCGCACGCCCTCGTCCGTGACCTCGATGAGATCGGGTTCGTCGTCCTTGAGCAGCAGCAGGTGCTGGCCGGGCGGCGCTGCCAGCCGCAGCAGCTTGACGATGTGGTTCAAGCCGAAGCTGATGAAGAACAGGCCGCCCCGCTGCCCGTCGCGCCAGGGCACCATGATGTCGTAGTGGGGCGGCTCGGGGTCGGGATGCAGGCGCACCCGGGCCGGGGCGCCGGCGGCCACCGCCCGCAGATCCTCCAGGCACAGGGGGCCGGGGGCCATGTCCGGGTCCTCCCCCAGGACCCGCCCCTGCCCGTCGGCGATGGTGAATGCGAACCGGCCGGGGAAGTACATCCGGATGCGCCCCTGCAGCACCTTGCCCACCTCGGCGTTGGCCGGGTCCGCGGCCAGCAGGCCGATGAACCGGGCCTGGTCGGCCACGAACAGCTCCACCTGTTCGCGCTGCTCCGCCAGCCGCCGTCCCAGCTCCGCGGCGGTGACGTCCACCGCGCGCCGGGCGAGCTGGTGCTGGTAGTCACGGAAGTCGTTCACCCGCAGCCAGGCGGTGCCGGCCACCACCAGGCTCACCAGCAGCACCGTGGCCAGGATGAACAGGTGCGCGTACTTCATGGCGTCGCCCGCAAGGCGCCCCTTCTCCCGGAATCCGTCTTTGCAAGTGTACGGCAGCCCGGCCGGTGGTGCAGGAGCCGGGCCGCCGCGGGCGCGGGGCGGCGCTTCGCCCTCCGCGGCTCAGCGCCGGCGGCGGGCGCGGGGATGGGCCTGGTCATGGACCCGGGCCAGGTGCTGGAAGTCCAGGTGGGTGTAGATCTGGGTGGTGCCGATGTCGGCGTGGCCCAGCAGCTCCTGCACCGCGCGCAGGTCGCCGCTGGACTCCAGCAGGTGGCTGGCGCAGGAGTGGCGCAGCATGTGGGGATGCACCGGCACCTCCAGCCCCAGGCGCCGGCTCCAGTACCGGAGCCGGGCCTGGACGCCGCGGGCCGACAGCCGCCGGCCGTGGCGGCCCACGAACACCGCCGGCTCGTCCGGCGCGGCCAGCCCCGCGCGCACCGCCAGCCACGCCGCCAGGGCCGCGCGGGCCTTGCGGCCCACGGGCAGGCGCCGGTCTTTGGCGCCCTTGCCCGTGACCGCCACCATCCCCTCCTCCAGGTCCAGGCGGGCCAGGTCCAGCCCCACCAGCTCGGCCAGGCGCAGGCCGGAGGAGTACAGGAGCTCCAGCATGGCGCGGTCGCGCACGGCCAGGGGCCCGTCGCCGGGCACGGCCATGAGCGCGGCGGCCTGGTCCACGTCCAGCGCCCGGGGCAGGCGGCGCTTCGCCCGCGGGGCCCGCACGCCGCGGGCGGCGTTGGCCGGCAGCCGCCCCTGCCGCACCAGGTGATCCAGCAGGCCGCGCAGGGCCGCCAGGCGCCGCTGCAGGCTGCGGCCGCCCAGCCCGCGGCGGTGGCCGGCGGCCAGGAGCGCGCGCACGTGGTGCTCGGTGAGCCGCTCCCAGCGCGCCACCCCCTGCTCGTCGCAGGAGGCCATGCAGGCGGCGAGATCGCGCCGGTAGCCGCGCAGGGTGTGGGGGGACAGCCGGCGCTCGCCGGCCAGGACCCGGAGATAGTCTTCGACCTGGGCGCGGGCCTCGGCGTCCACCGGCCTACTCGCGCAGGTGCGGGCGCAGGACGCGGGCGATGACATCGCCCAGGTGGGCCAGGAACAGGGTGCCCATCTCGGCGTGGAAGCGGTCGCGCCGGCGGCTGCCGATGGCCAGCAGGCCCAGCGGCCGCTCGCGCTCCGGCAGGCGCAGGGGCACCAGGGCGGCCGAGGCGATGGCCCCCGCCTCGTCGGCGAACAGCGAGTCGAGCTGGCCGGACTTGAGCCGCCCGCACACCGGCCGCCCGCCGCGGATGACCTTCTCGAACGCCCCCAGCACCGGCTCGCTCCAGTCCACGAACTCGGGCCGGCCGGCGAGGCGCGCGTCGGCCGGACGGAACAGGCGCAGCACCACGGCGTCGGCCTCGAAGTCCGAGCGCAGGCGCTCGCGCACGGTGTCCAGCACCGTCTCCAGGTCGCGGGCATCCAGCAGGGCCAGCACCAGGGCGTGGATGCGCTCCACCAGTTCCTCGTTGAGGCGGGCGTTGTCCACCAGCCGCTGCAGGCGGCGGCGCAGCTCGTCCTTCTGTTCCCGCAGCACGCCCACCTGGCGCTCGATGAGGGACACCGCCCCGCCCGCCTCGTGGGGCAGCACCATGTCCGCCAGCAGCTCGCGGTGGCGCTCGAAGAAATCGGGATGCTCGCGCAGGTAGCGTGCCACCTGCTTCTCCCGTTCGCGGTCCGGCTCCTCGGCCTGCTGGATGCTCATAACTCGATTCGCCCCTCGAACACGCGGGTGGCCGGGCCGGTGAGCAGCACCGGCGCATCGCCGCCGGCCCAGCGCACGTCCAGGCGCCCGCCCGGCAGGTCCACCGCAACCTTATCACCAAGCCGCCCCTGCTGGCGACCCACCACCACCGCGGCACAGGCCCCGCTGCCGCAGGCCAGGGTCTCGCCGGCGCCGCGTTCCCACACCCGCAGCCGGACGCGGGCGGCGTCCACCACCTGCATGAAGCCCACGTTGACCCGGGCGGGAAAGCGCGGGTGGTGCTCGATGGCCGGGCCCAGGCGCGCCACCGGGGCCCGGTCCACGTCCGCCACCACGAGCACCGCGTGGGGATTGCCCAGGGACACCGCGCCCAGCTCCACCGTCTCGCCGTCCACCTCCAGCATGTACGCCGGGGCCGGGGCCGGGGCGGCGAACGGGATGGCCGCGGGATCGAACCGCGGGCGGCCCATGTCCACGGTGATGCGGCCGTCGGGCTCCACCACCAGGGTGAGCGGGCCGGCCGCGGTCCGCACCCGCAGGCGCTCGCCCCGCCACAGGCCGTGATCGATGACGAAGCGGGCGAAGCAGCGGGCGCCGTTGCCGCACTGCTCCACCTCGCCGCCGTCGGCATTGAAGATGCGGTAGCCGAAGTCCACCTCCGGTCCCGGCGGCGGTTCCACCAGCAGCACCTGGTCGCAGCCCACGCCGAAGTGGCGGTCGGCGAGGAAGCGCACCTGCCCGGGCGTCAGCGTCACCGCCTGGTTGACCGCGTCGATGACGACGAAGTCGTTGCCCAGGCCGTGCATCTTGGTGAAGGCGATCTCCACGGGCTCTCAGTCCGGCAACCGGCGCTCCAGGGCGAACAGGTCGGGGATGCGCTCGCGCTCGCGCACGCAGTGGTGGCGGTCGCCGTCCACCATGACCTCGGCCGCGCGCGGGCGGCTGTTGTAGTTGGAGCTCATGGAGAAACCGTAGGCCCCGGCCGAGCGCACCGCCAGCAGGTCCCCCTCGGCCAGGGCCAGCTCGCGGCCCTTGCCCAGGAAGTCGCCGGTCTCGCACACCGGGCCCACCACGTCATAGGCACAGGCGGTGGTGTCGCCGCGCGGCACCACCGGCACGATCTCCTGCCAGGCGTCGTACAGGGCCGGGCGCAGCAGGTCGTTCATGGCCGCATCGACGATGGCGAAGTTCTTGTGCGCGGTGTGCTTGAGGTACTCCACCCGCGTGAGCAGCACCCCGGCGTTGCCGGCGATGGCCCGTCCCGGCTCCACCAGCAGCTCGAGGTCGCGCGGGCCCAGGGCCGCGTCGATGGCGCGCGCATAGTCCGCCGGCTCGGGCGGGGTCTCGTCGCGGTAGCGGATGCCCAGCCCGCCGCCCAGGTCCAGGTGGGAAAGGTGGATGCCCTGGTCCGCCAGCCGGTCCACCAGGGCCAGCACCCGTTCCAGGGCATCGACGAAGGGGGCGGTCTCGGTGAGCTGGGAGCCGATGTGGCAGTCCACCCCCCGCACCTCCAGGTGGGGGAGCTGGTGGGCGCGGCGGTAGACCGCCTCGGCGGCCTCGATGTTGATGCCGAACTTGTTCTCGCGCAGGCCGGTGGAAATGTAGGGATGGGTGCGGGCATCCACGTCCGGGTTGACCCGCAGCGACACCGGGGCGCGCACCCCCAGCTCCCCGGCCACCCGGTCGAGGCGCTCCAGCTCCGCCTCCGACTCCACGTTGAAGCAGCGGATGCCCGCCTCCAGCGCCCGGCGCATCTCGTCGGCACGCTTGCCCACCCCGGAGAACACCACCCGCGAGGGCTCGCCGCCGGCGGCCAGCACCCGTTCCAGCTCGCCCACGGAGACGATGTCGAAGCCCGCCCCCAGCCGGGCCAGCACGTCCAGCACCGCCAGGTTGGAGTTGGCCTTGACCGCGTAGCACACCAGGTGCGCCCGCCCGGCCAGGGCCCGGTCGAAGGCGCGGAAGTGGCGCTCCAGGGTGGCGCGGGAGTAGACGTAGCAGGGCGTGCCGTGGTGCTCGGCGATGGCGGTCAGGGGCACCGCCTCGGCGTGGAGCACGCCGTCGCGATAGGTGAAGTGGTCCACGGCCCTAGCGTTCCGCCACCGCGCGGCTCTCCTGCGGCAGGTACAGCGGGCCCTTCTTGCCGCAGCCGGCGGCCGCGAGCAGCAGGACCAGCAACGGCAGGAGGCGCAGCAGGGTGGACATGGACGGCATCCCGGGCATGGCGGCGATATGCGATTATACGCGCCCGCCGCCGCTTGTGCCCACCGGGCCGGCCCGGGAACGGGGAGCGGCCGGCGCCGTCCATGGTATGGTGAGAACCGGCCCCGGGGTGGCGCCCTGCGCGTCCGCCCCGGCCGGCAAAGAGACCCGCGCCGTGAACATCCGCCGCAGCATCTTTCTCTGGATCTTCGTCGCCACCATCCTGCCGCTCACGGGGCTGGCGCTGGCGGCGACCTATTACGTCCAGACCAGCCACCGCCGGTCCCAGGAGCACGACATCGCCGCCAGCCTCGGCAACCTGGCCGGCGAGATCCGCCGCCGCCACCAGGCGGAGCAGGCCCTGGCCCTGGGCCTGGCCCGCTCGCCGGCGGTGCGCGAGATCCTGCCGGTGCTGTACGAACGGCGGCGGGGCAACGCCCACCCGGAGATCAACGTGCGCCGGGCCCGCATCAACCGCTTCTTCCGCGGCCTGGGCACCATCCTGCCGGGCTACTTCGCCATCCGGGTGCTGGACTACCAGGGCAACACCCTGATCAAGGTCAGTCATCGCCGGGTGAGCCCGGCCATCTACGAAGGCATCGAGGGCGTGCCCTTCGTGGAACCGGAACTGGCCGACCCCGCCTTCATGCGCCGCCTCGACCGCCTGCCCCGGGACCGGGTGAGCCTGGTCACCCTGCCCCACCGGCTGCGCGAGGCCGAGGACATGAAGCACCTGCCCAAGCAGGACTACATCGTCCCCCTCTACCACCGGCGCCGGCTGGTGGGGGCGCTGGCCGTCACCCTGCTGGGCGGCGAGCTGGACCGCATCATGGAACACGCCCCGCGCCTGCACCAGGGCCGGCTGCTGCTGGTGGAGCTCAACCCCGACCACGAGGCCCGCAACGGGCTGGTGCTGTTCGACGACGCCCGCAACCTGCGCCTGGCCCGGCCCCGGTCCGGGCCGCTCATGGTGGACGATCTGCTGGAACAGGCGGTGGCATCGGCGCTGGAGGGCGAGGACGGGCGCCTGGCCCTGCCGGGCGGACGCACCCTCTACTACACCGCCTTCTTTCCCGCGCAGGAGGAGCTGGTCAACTGGGTCCTGGCCCTGGTGGTGGAAGACAACCGCCTCACCGCCCCCTTCCGCCAGATCCGCGCCGCCATCTGGGGCGTGTCTGGCGTGGCCCTGTTCATGACCCTGGGCCTGTCCGGGATCGGCGTGCGCAACATCGCCCGGCCGGTGCGCACCCTGGCGGCCCGCCTCAAGCAGTTCGCCGACGGCGACCACGCGGTGCGGGCGGGGGTCTCCTCCCGGATCGACGAGGTCCGCGAGCTGGGCGAGGCCTTCGACTACATGGCCGACACCATCGCGCGGGTGGAAACGGAGCGCGACCGCGCCCGCGAGCTCATGCTGCGCAGCGCCAAGCTGGCCAGCCTGGGCCAGATGGCGGCGGGCATCGGCCACGAGCTCAACAATCCGCTCAACAACATCCTGTCGTATGCCAAGCTCCTGAAGCGGGCCCGGCCCGACGACCCCGATCTGCGGCGCGACCTGGAGGCCCTCCAGCAGGAGGCCCTGCGCGCCACCGAGATCGTGCGCGGGGTGCTCAACTTCGCCCGCCAGGTGCCGCCGCGCTACGGCGAGTTCCGGCTCGGGCCCTGGCTCGAAGGCACCCTGGCCCTGGTGGAACGGGCGGCCCGGGGCCGGCACGTGGACCTGCGCCTGCTCGACCGCTGCCCGCCGGGCCAGACCATGGAGGGCGACAGCGGCCAGCTCCAGCAGGCCCTGGTCAACCTGCTGCTCAACGCCGTCGCCGCCAGCCCCGAGGGCGGCCAGGTGGTGGTGGGTGCGCGCTGCGACGGCGACACCGTGCTCGTCACTGTGCGTGACGAGGGCGCCGGCATCGACGAGGCCGTGCGCGACCGGCTGTTCGATCCTTTCTTCACCACCAGGCCCGAGGGCGAGGGTACCGGCCTGGGCCTGTCCATCGCCCTGGGCATCGTGGAGCACCACGGCGGCAGCCTGGACCTGCACAACAACCCGGACCAGGGCGCCACCGCCAGCATGCGCCTGCCCTTGCGCCGGCCGCGGCCCTCGGCCGATACTGGCGGCGGCACCGGTGATGCCCCATGAACGACGCCACCCGCCCCACCCTCCTGTTCGTCGACGACGATCCCAAGGCCGGCGAGCTCATGCTGCGCTTCTCGGCCGGGGCCGACTATGACTGCGAGGTGTTCCGCGATCCCGCCGCGGCCCTGGAGCGTTTCCTCGACGGCGGCGCGGCCATGATCATCACCGACCTGCGCATGCCGGGCCTGAGCGGCATCGAGCTGCTGGCCCGGGTGCGCGAGCACGACAACGACGTGCCGGTGGTCATCGTCACCGGCTACGCCGACGTGGAGAGCGCCATCGAGGCCCTGCGCCTGGGCGCCACCGACTTCATCAAGAAACCCTTCGACATGGACGAGATGCGGGTGCTGGTGGAACGCACCCTGGCCCACCGCGCCCTGGTGGAGGAAAACCGCCTGCTGCGCCGCCAGCTCGGCCACCAGGAACGCTTCTCCGACCTGCTGGGCGGCAGCGACGCCATGCAGGCGGTCTACCGGCTCATCGACAAGGTGGCCGACATCCGCTGCAACGTCATCATCGAGGGGGAATCCGGCACCGGCAAGGAGCTGGCCGCGCGTGCCATCCACCACCGCAGCCAGTTCGCCGGGCGTCCCTTCGTGGTCATCGACTGCGGCGCCCTGTCCGACACCCTGCTGGAGAGCGAGCTGTTCGGCCACGAGAAGGGCGCCTTCACCGGCGCGGTCACGGCCAAGCGCGGCCTGCTGGAGGCGGCCTCCGGCGGCACCGTGTTCCTGGACGAGATCGGCAACATCTCCGACGCCATGCAGATCAAGCTGCTGCGCGTGGTCCAGGAACAGCAGGTGACGCGGGTGGGCGGTGTGCGTCCCATCGACATCGACGTGCGTTTCATCGCCGCCAGCAACCAGGACCTGGAACGGCTGGTGGCGGAGGGCCGGTTCCGCCACGACCTGTATCACCGCCTCAACGTGGTCAAGCTGCGCATGCCGCCCCTGCGCGAGCGGCGCGACGACATCCCGCTGCTGGTCCAGCACTTCGTGGATCACTTCGCGCGCCGGTACCACCGCGAGGCGGCGGGCTTCGACGCCGCCGGCATGCGCCGGCTCATGGAATATTCCTGGCCGGGCAACGTGCGCGAGCTGCGCAACCTGGTGGAGCGGCACGTGGCCCTGGCCGACGGCCCGGTGCTGGAACTGGAGCCCCTGCCGGCCCCCCCGCCGCACGGCGACGGCATCGACGCCGACTGGCCCACGCTGCAGGAGCTGGAACGGCGCTACATCCTGCGCGTGCTGGAGCACTGCGGCGGCAGCCGCGAAAAGACCGCCGCCACCCTGGGCATCAACAAGTCCACCCTGTGGCGCAAGCTCCAGGCCTGGCGGCGCGAGGGGCTCGCCGACGAGACCGATTGAAGACGGCCTCCTGCGGCGTCGTCCTTTGCAACGGCATCGTGCAACATGCACGGTCCCGGCCGGCCGATAACGTCACAAGTCATTGAATTACCGTCCTTTCGGGCTGGCCCGCCTTTTGCGACGGGCCGGGCACCGACCAACGGTTTCATCCCAACGTTGAGGAGAGGATCATGCTACGCAGAACGTTTCTGAAGGGGAGCCTGGCCACGGGGACGGTGGCGGTGGCGGTGAGTGCGGGGCTGCTGAGCCCGCGGCTGGTGCTGGCGGCCTGGCCCAAGG
>Ga0256839_1002869_pt1 | contig 18579 bp, 14 predicted proteins | sample 354166metaG_FD_185968 | JGI IMG/M metagenome (GOLD analysis project Ga0256839, IMG submission 185968) | Hydrothermal vent microbial communities from Mid Atlantic Ridge, Atlantic Ocean - 354-166 | ecosystem: Environmental > Aquatic > Marine > Hydrothermal vents | place: Atlantic Ocean: Mid... | reverse complement strand
TCTACCTCTATCACATCCCTCAACGAGCCCTGAATCACAAAACGCCCATGCAAACACTACAAAATTGGTATGAGAAAAAACCCGATTCCTTCAAGTTACCAGTAAATAATCTCGCGGGTCTTGACACTTAGCTATCTGGGGCACAAATTTTGTTTTTCTCGCAAAGTCAATCATTTATAGTGACTGACTTGCAGTACATCCATGTGCTGAGGGAGCCTCTGACTTAATCAGAGACTCCCTGGTTCGATTCACTCTTTCATATCTGTCAAAAAAGCCCCTTTCTGTACGTCTATATTTGTTGGTCAAGGGGTACTAACCGATATAACCCTTTACAGTTTGGCAAATATTGAATGAGGTGTTTCCCAATGAAAGGTAGTCAATATTTGAATTCTGAAAGAAGTTTGAATTTGGTAGTGACGTTTTTTTTGCTTGTTATCGTTTCAACTAGCGGCTTGGCTTACGCTGGTTATTCACCGCGAACCCGCAGCATTGGCACCAGTTGGGATCTGGGCCGGTATAGCGCCAGCAAGGAAGTCAATCGTCCTCTTCCTAATGACTTGGGGGACATTGTGGGTATTGGCATTGCAGGTTCCAATGACCGGGTTTATGCATGGTATGCCGATGGCACGGTTTCCAGTGGTACCAGTCTTGATTTTGAGGCTTACGCTAAAAAGAAACCATTTGAACTTCCCGAAGGCAAAAACGCCTGGAATATCATCGCCATGGCCATTGCCGGTTCCGATGACCGGGTCTATACCTGGTATGCGGACGGTACCGTGAGTGTGGGGTGGTCACGGGATCTCGGCTATTACGAAGATCCAGCGCCATTTGAGTTGCCAGATGGCAAGAAAACCGGTGATATCGTGGGTATGGCGATCGCCGGTTCCAATGACCGGGTCTATACCTGGTATGCGGACGGCACCGTGAGTGTGGGATTGCCGGATGACCTTGATTATTACAAGGAGCCATACCCCTATGATGTTCCGCCGAACAAGAAAATAGGCCACATCATCGGTATGGGTATTACCGGTTCCAATGACCGGGTCTATACCTGGTATCGAGATGTCGAGCTGGGCAGCGGTCACGCTGCTTTCGTCAATCAAGTGGATGTCAGGGCCATGGATATTCTGCGGCGTTACCGTTTGCCCGGGCTGGGCGTTGCTGTATCCAAGGGCGGTGAAGTGGTTTTGGAGAAGGGCTACGGATACCGGGATTTCTCCACGGGCAGCAGGATGTTTCCCGCCTCACGTTGCAAGATCGGCAGTGTCAGCAAAGTGATCACGGCATTGGGCGCCATGCATCTGCATCAGGAAAATCCCGGCTTTTCAGTGGACAAAGCGGTTTACGGGCCTCAGGGTGCTTTGGCAGAAGGCATCTACGGTGCCGCTCAGAATATCGGTATTCGGCGCCATCAACCGATAATCGCCAAGGCGATTGCATCAAACGACCATGTTTATACCTGGTACCACAACGGCACGGTTTCCTCCGGTACCAGCAGTGATCCTGACAAGTACTCCGGTCCGATGGATTATACTCATCCATCTGACGCTGCCCTAGAGGATATCCGTGCCATCGCCATTTCCCCCGATGATGAGGTGTGGGTCTGGTACGACGACGGTTCCTACAGTAGGAGCAGTGTGAGCAACTTTCAGCATTTGAAGTCTCTTCATTTGGAGTCTCTTCAAAATAAAACCGACCCTGATAAAGTCAAGCTCCCACCGGGTTATTCCATGTCACAGATTGTCGGTATTGGCATCGCTCCCAATAACCATGTCTATGTTTGGTACGACGATGGCAAGCAAAGTGCCGGCACGGCAACGGATTTCGCCAAATATATTCAGCCGCGCCCTTACCAGATTCCATGGCTCCGGAAGTACCAGATCCGGGGAATCGGCATCGCCAAATCCAACAGCCGGGTCTATACCTGGTACAACAACAATATGGTGACTGTAGGAAAAAGCCAGGACCTCGACTTTTATACAGGGCCGTACCCTTATGAGGTCCCGGAAGGCAGCTATGACCCATCCAAGGAATGGGGTCCCTGGTACGATTCCATGCGTGTGAAACATCTTTTATCCCACACCGCCGGTCTCGTAAGAAGTGGCGATGTAGCCGGGGCCGAGGCGGCGTGGGGCACGACTCCCCCCTTGACCTACCGAAAGCTTCATCTCTACATGCTCGCCACCCGCAAACTGCTGTTCGCGCCCGGAACCCGGTCAAAATACAGCAACCATGGTTTGGGATTGGTGGGCCATATCATCGCGGTCAATTCAGGTATGAGTTACCGCGATTACATCAGAACCCATATCATCGATCCCCTTGGCCTGGAGATCCGTGCATCAAGCTCCGGCTATGATAGTAAGGATGCTCTGCCTCACACGTACGACAACAGCGGCATCCCCGTTTCCAATACCAAGCCTGGTTCGGTTCTGGGATTGGCTGCTGGGGGCTGGAAAGCGAGTGCCAGGGATCTCGTTCGCTTGATGCTGGCCACCGATGGCAACCCTCCCGACATCTTGTCGGAAGACACCCTGGCGCTGATGGAAACGAAACCCTACCCGGCCAGTGACTATGCCCTGGGTTGGGCCAAAGATAATAAAGGAAAGCTGGCCCATGACGGTCTTATAAGCGGGGGAACGGCATACATGGCAAAGTATCCGGCGGGCTATTACGAAGCCAATATCTTGGACGACAAGCCGGTTACCGTTGCCGTATGTACGAATATATGGATTCCTAAAGAAAAAGGGTCAACAGGGGTATTAAGGCGACTGGCCAATGAGATTGCGCAGGAGGCTGCGCGCCGTATTCCTTCCGGAAATCTAACTATCTTTTGAAAAGATAGCAAGCTATATAAATTAATATTTAGCCCGGATATTTCACCAAGCAGGGATCGGCACAACCTCCGAGACCCGATAAAATCGGGGTTTTGAAACCAATCCAAGGAGATTGTGCCGATGCCAAAGTGTACCGCAGAACGAATGGAATTTGGGCGTGTTGGCCGCCGGGTGATCGAGGCGGATTTTACCGGTGGCGCCATGGGTTCGGAGGGCTGGGTGCTGAAGTTGATTGGGCACCCGCGCCAGTGCCCACTCGTTTCTGGCCAATTGGCTGAGGTTGCTGTTGGCCGGCCTGGCCTATACCCTGATGCAGCGCTTCAAGGCGTTGGCCCTGACGGGGACCGAACTGGCCAAAGCCACCACCGCCACCATCCGCTCCAGGCTCTTGAAGATCGGGGCCTCGGTGATTCGCAATACCCGCCGAATCCGGATTCTTCTGGCGTCCCATCATCCATTTCGGGAGATTTTCCTTCAGGCAGCCCAAGCCCTGGCTCCATAAATGGATCTGAGTGCTGTCCCCGGCACGCCGACAAACAATGGGGATAAGGGGGCGTTTGCGCCAAATTCAGGCCAGGACCGTTTCCGGAGCATATTTGCCCCCTTCCAACCCCAACTCAGCGCCAATCAGGAACCGTTTACGCCTGGATGGCCCTTTGCCTCAGAATGATGAAATATCCGGGCTAAATGGTGATCCTGTTGCTTTTGGTTCTGACCGAGGAAACCGCCCGGGGGTGAACAGGCAGTCGGGGTTGCCCAGGGACTTCAGGAACGCCACCAAATCGGCCTTTTCCTGATCCGTCAGGTGCAGTGGATAGATGGCCGGATCCAGGAATGGGTTCTTTTCGCCGCCTTGGTCATAATATTCCACCACGTCCTCCAGGGTCTTCTGACTGCCGTCGTGCATGTAGGGACCGGTCATGGCGATGTTTCGCAGCGTGGGGGTGCGGAACCTGCCGATGTCTGCCACCTTGCCGGTGACCAGGAAACGGCCCAGTTCGGAACGTTCGCGGGGATCGAAGACCGACGCCGGATCGACATCCGCCCCCGCCGCTTTCTGCTTGTAAACGGTGACGAAACGGGCGAATTTGGCCTTCAGCCGCTTGAACCCCACCCCAAGATTATAGAAACGGTTGTCGGTGAACAGCGAATCGTTCAGGCCGATCTCATGACAATTGGCGCAGTTGCCCTTGCGGCGGAATACGCGCAAGCCCCGCCGGGCGCTTGACGACAGGGCCGAGTGATCGCCGCCGTAGAGATAGCGATCGAAAGGCGTGTCCCCGCACACCAGGGTCCGTTCGTAGCTGGCGATGGCCTTACCGATGTGAGCCGCTTCGGCCTCTTCCGGTTCGCTTCCGAAGGCTTGCCGAAACAGGCGCCGGTAATCGGCATCGTTCCGCAGCAGTTCGAGAACCGGCCCCACATCCTGCAGACCGTGTTCGATCGGGTTGGTCAGGGGACCGAGGGCCTGGGTCTCCAGGCTGTCCGCCCGGCCATCGTGAAACAGCGAGGTGTAATAAGCGGCGTTGAGCACCGTCGGCGCGTTGCGCGGCCCCACCTGGCCATCGATCCCCACCGCCGTCGGCCTGCCATCGGTGAACGCCTTTCCCGGTTGATGGCAGCTGGCACAGCTGACGGTGCCGTCGGCGCTGAGGCGGCGGTCGAAGAACAGCTGTTTGCCCAGTTCGATCTTGGCCGGATTCTGGGCATTGTCGGCCGGGACCGGCACCTCCGGCAGTCCCAGGGGGGCGGCGAAGGCATCGCCGGCCAAAAACAGCCACCCACTGACGAGAATCGTGATGATTTGACGCATGCTGGTGTTCTCCCTCAGATGAAAACGCCCGGAAGATTCCGGGCGTTCAAATGACCGTCTGCAAGCGGAATCAATCCACCGCCGGCATGCTGTGCACGTCCAGGATATACGGCTGACCCAGTGGCAGCTTGTCGTCCGGCTGCTGGAAGTAGATCACCTTGCCGTAGGTTTCGTTGATGGCGGGAAGCACCTTGGCGGCCTCTTCCGCGGTCATGTCGGGGAAGGTGGCCTTGGCCAGAGGGACTTCGACCTTGTGATAATGCCAGTATTTCTTTTCCTCTTCCGGCAGTTGTTCGAACATCGACGTGGGGATAATGTATTCGAAACCGATCGGCTTGTCCTGATCCTTCATCCCGCTGTGGAACATCAGACAGACGAAGGTACCATCGGCGTAACCCTTGCAGTGATGGTGAACCACGTGGTGGAGTTTACGCGCATCCTTTTCGCCGCCCGGCAAATGACGCACCGCCTGAATGTGCAAATCGTTGAAGCCAAGATGATTGGGATATTCCTTCTGCCGGGGGTTGAGCGTCTTGTTGTAGGGACGGATCGGATGATAGGCGACCGCCTGGCTCTGCTGCAATTCGGCGGCCGCCGCGGCCACGGCATCATCGCTTTTGGACTGGGCGGTGGAACAGGCCGAGCTCGAAGCCACGATGGCGGCTGTGGCAGCGATCAGTTTCAATTGTGTTTTCATGAGCATAACCTCCGAATGATGTTTGAGTCACGTTGAAATTCTCGACCGTTATATAAATAACGGATATGCATATAATATTATGTTATCTTACATTGACAAAGATCGTTTCGGATCGATGCCTTTTGTATATATTCTCGAAGGTTATATAGGGAGGCGGCCGCTCAAAGCGATCCCCGGCCGGAACCGGATGGGACAACATGGCAGACCGTCTTGGACTGACAGCAATTGGCCTGATTTGTATTCCACCTTCCGTTCTGCTAGATTGTAAGAATAATTCTCATCGGGGATTTCTTCACTCGTGATTTTCAGGGCTGTTTTTTGCATGGTGGCACTATGGTTCGCATCCCAGGCGTTGGCCTGCGAGCCGGTGTCTCATGATGTTCATGCCCGGGAAGTCGTGGCGACTGTGGAGATGCCGCAAGTCGAGGCCCAGGATCACGGCAGGCACTGCCTCCACCCCTGTATGCAATGCGCGAATCTGTCGACCTGTTCTCCAGGTGGCTGTAGCGCCCCCTTGATGCTGGCAAATGATATTCCCCCCCTGCATTGCGGCCATACCGGCAGGCGCTTTGCTCCGCCCTGCCACCCCCTGCAAAGCCACCTCTCTTCCCCTTCGGGAAAACCTCCACGAACCATCGCTTGACAACCGCACCGGCCATGCCGGTGCTTAGGCCATGTGTGCCAACGGCACACGTGATCCCCATGGTTACAAGCGAGGTCATTCATGTTTCCAAAATGGTTCTTATGGATCGCCGTGGCGCTGGCTTTCTGCGCCGCGGCCGACGAACCCGCGCCCAATAAAAAATCAGCGTTGCCCCTGGAGGCCGCGCTCCGCCAGGCGGAAAGCGCCAATCCTTCCCTGGCGGCCATCCGTGCCCGTTACCAGGCGCTCAAGTCGGTGCCGCCCCAGGCGGGCAGCCTTCCCGATCCGGTGATCAGTTTCAACGCATTGAATCTTCCGGTGGATACTTTCGACATCCCCCAGGAAGCCATGACCCAGTTGCAAATGGGCATCAGCCAGGCATTTCCCTTTCCCGGCAAATTGAGGCTCAGAGAGGAGGCCGCCGAGTGGGAAGCCCGGGCGGCCGGCGACGATGTCGCGGAATGGCGGTTGAGATTGCTTCGGGACGTGGAAGTCATCTGGTGGCGTCTTTTTTATCTCGACCGGGCGCTGGAGATCATCGACGCCAATAAGGATCTGCTGCGCCAATTCGTGGAGATCGCCCAAACCAAATACATGGTGGGTCAGGGCTTGCAACAGGATGTGCTCTTGGCCCAATTGGAACTCTCACGGCTGATAGATCAACAATTGCAACTGGAAGGTCTGCGAGGCCAGGAGGCCGCCCGACTCAACGCCTTGCTCGACCGCCCGGCGGACATGCCGGTGACACTCCCCGGCGAAGTGCAAAGAACCCTTCCCCAGCCCCTGCCCGAACCCAGCCTGTTCGCCCGGGCGGAACAGGCAAGACCGCTTCTGGCCGGAATCCACAAACAGATCGAGGCCGCCCGGTCCCGGGTCAAACTGGCCAAGAAGGACTTCTTCCCGGATTTCAACGTGGGGGCGTACCACGGCTTCCGCAGCGGCCGGAATCCGGACCGGACCAGCCGAACCGATTTTCTGACTCTGAAGCTGAGCATGACCGTGCCGCTTTATTTCACTACCAAACAGTCCAAAGCCGTCGATCAGCGCCAAAGCGAACTGCTTCGGCAACAATTTCAGTGGCAGGACACCTGGAACCGGGTACGGGCCGAGATCTCCGCCGCCACGGCGGACTACCGCCGGGCACGTGGCCAGGTGGAACTGTTCGACAGCGGCATCATTCCCCAGGCGCGCCAGACCGTGTCTTCCATGCTTGCCGGATATCAGGTCAACAAGGTGGACTTCCTCAATCTGGTCAGTTCGCAGATCACCCTCTACAACTACGAGATCCAGTATTGGAAAACCCTGGCCGAGGCCCGCCAGTCACTGGCGGACCTCAGGGCTGCCGTCGGCGGCCCGATCGAAAGCTCACAGGAACAAAGGAGAGATTCGAAATGAAATGGATTGCCATGACCCTAGCGGCCCTGGTACTGGGTATGGGAACCGGCTACTGGCTGGGCGGCCGCCAATCGAGGGTGGCCCCCGCCTCCACTGCGGGCGCCGAATGTGAACCCATGTTCTATCGTCACCCCATGAACCCTTCGATCACCTCGAAGACACCCGCCAAGGACGAAATGGGAATGGATTACGTTCCCGTCTATCCACCGGGTTGCGGCGGCCGGGAGGCCCCATCGGGCCCCGCCGGCACCGTGGCCATCGACCCGAGGGTGGTGCAGGAAATCGGTGTGCGGACCGCCAAAGTCGTGCGCCGGCATTTTTCCCACCCTATCCGTACCGTCGGCAGAGTCACCTATGACGAGGATCTGCTGGCCCGTCTGCACCCCAAGACCGACGGCTGGATAGAAAAACTCTATATCAGCGAAACCGGTGAGTTCGTGGCCAAAAACGTCGAACTGTTGAGCCTGTATTCCCCCCAGCTGGTTTCCAGTGAACAGGAATATCTGCTGGCGCTCAAAAGTCTGCGCATCCTTGAAGACAGTCCGTTCGAAGACATTCGCAAAGGGGCGATGGAACTGGTCAAGACTTCACGGGAACGGTTGAAGCTGCTCGATGTGCCGGAACATCAGATCCGGGAACTGGAACAGAGCGGCCAGATCATGAAGAACCTCCATATCCATTCCCCGGTGGATGGTTATGTGGTCAACGTCGGCGTCCGGGAGGGACAGTACGTCACGCCGCAAACCGAACTCTATCTGGTGGCGGATCTGAGCAAGGTGTGGGTCTATGCCGACATCTACGAATACGAATTGCCCTGGGTGCGGGTCGGCGATCTGGCGGAAATCGTCCTCACCGCGGTTCCCGGCCGGGTTTTCAAAGGCAAGGTGGTCTACGTCTATCCCTATGCCGAGGCGAAGACCCGCACGGTCAAGGTGAGATTGGAATTCGACAACCCGGATCTGCTTCTGAAACCGGAATTGTTCGCCAACGTCACCCTCCACACCCGTCCCAAATCCGATGTGCTCGCCATCCCTTCGGAGGCTGTCCTGCGGACCGGAATCAAGGAACACGTCTTCGTGGTAAAAGGACCGGGAAGATTCGAGCCTCGACAGGTCACGCTCGGCGTTCCATCCAACGGGCAGGTGGAAGTCCTTGCGGGATTGAGCGAAGGAGAAGAAGTCGTTGTTTCCAGCCAGTTCCTGATCGACTCTGAATCGAAATTGCAGGAGGCGCTGCTCAAATTCACCGAAATCCCCCCTGCTCCTCCCGGAAAAGAGAACCCGGAGAATGGAAAATCCTCCATGCAAGGCATGAAAGGCATGAAAGGCATGAAGCCCATGGAACATAAAAATGCTGTCCACACGGGAGGGAAACCATGATTGAAAACGTGATCACAGCCTCCATCAAGGACCGGATGCTGGTTTTGATCGGTGCCGTGCTGTTGTTGGCGGTCGGCTTGTGGAGCCTCAAAAACACCCCTTTGGATGCCATTCCCGATCTTTCCGATGTCCAGGTGATCGTTTTCACCGAATACCCGGGCCAAGCCCCCCAAGTGGTGGAAGATCAGGTGACCTATCCCCTGACCACGGCGATGCTCGCCGTCCCCAAGGCCAAGGTGGTGCGGGGGTATTCCTTCTTCGGTTTTTCCTTCGTCTACATTATTTTCGACGACGGCACCGACATGTACTGGGCCCGCAGCCGGGTGCTGGAATATCTCAATTATGTCTCGGGGCGCCTGCCCCAAGGGGTCACGCCTTCCCTGGGACCGGATGCCACCGGAGTGGGCTGGATCTACGAATACGCGCTGGTGGACCGGACCGGAAAGCTCGATCTGGCCCAGCTGCGGTCGATCCAGGATTGGTATCTGCGCTACGACCTGCAAACCGTCCCGGGCGTTTCCGAAGTGGCCTCCATCGGCGGTTACGTCAAGCAATACCAGGTGGAAGTGGACCCCAACGCCCTGCTCGCCTACAACATCCCGCTGTCCAAGGTCAAACGGGCCATCCAACGTTCCAACAACGACGTGGGAGGCCGCTTGATCGAGATGTCGGAAACCGAATACATGGTCCGGGGGTTGGGATATATCAAGACCCTGGAAGACATCAAGCTGATTCCCATCGGCGTGGATGCCAACGGAACCCCGATCCGGCTGCGGGACGTGGCCGAGGTTCACCTAGGGCCGGAATTGCGGCGGGGATTGGCGGAACTGAACGGCGAGGGTGAAGTCGCCGGCGGCATCGTGGTGATGCGCTTTGGCGAGAACGCCATGGCCACCATCGAGAAGGTACGGGCCAAACTGGAGGAACTGAAGGCGGGGCTGCCGGACGGGGTCGAAATCGTGCCGGTCTACGACCGCGGCGACCTGATCGAGCGGGCGGTTCAGAACCTGAAAGACAAGTTGATCGAGGAGTCCATCGTGGTGAGCATCATCACGATCATTTTCCTGGTTCACGTTCGCTCGGCGCTGGTGGCCATCCTCTCGCTGCCACTCGGGATCCTGTTCGCCTTCATCGTGATGTATGCCCAGGGAATCAACGCCAACATCATGTCCCTGGCCGGTATCGCGATCGCCATCGGGGCAATGGTGGATGGGGCCATCGTGATGATCGAAAACGCGCATAAACACCTGGAGCAGGCCACCAAGCGCAAGGGGGGCAAACTCACCCTGGAGGAACACTGGCAGACGATCGGCGAGGCGGCCCGGGAGGTGGGTCCGGCCTTGTTCTTCTCCCTGTTGATCATCACCGTCTCGTTCATGCCGGTATTCACCCTGCAGGCCCAGGAAGGACGGCTGTTTTCCCCCTTGGCGTTCACCAAGACCTACGCCATGGGCGGTGCGGCCCTGCTCGCGGTCACCCTGGTACCGGTATTGATGGGCTATCTGGTCCGCGGCAAGATCCTGCCGGAGGGGAAAAACCCCATCAACCGCATCCTCCACGCCATGCACACGCCGTTTCTCAAGCTAGCGATCCGCTTCCGGATCGTGAGCCTGCTGGTGGCGGCGGGATTGCTGGCCGTCACCTTCTATCCCCTGACGAAGCTCGGCAGCGAGTTCATGCCACCTTTGGACGAGGGGGACATTCTCTACATGCCCACCACGTTCCCGGGCATTTCCATCACCAAGGCCAAGGAGATATTGCAACAGACCGACAAGATCCTGAAAACCTTCCCGGAAGTCCATCACGTCTTCGGCAAGATCGGCCGGGCCGAAACCGCCACCGACCCGGCCCCCTTGTCCATGATGGAAACCACCATCCGGCTCAAGCCGAAATCCAAGTGGCCCGACCCGGACAAGACCACCCAGGAACTGATGAGCGAAATGGACAAGGCCATCCGTTTCCCGGGATTGGCCAACGCCTGGACGATGCCGATCAAAACCCGGATCGACATGCTCTCCACCGGTATCAAGACCCCCATCGGCATCAAGGTGTCGGGCCCCGACCTGGCCACGCTGCAACAGGTTTCCAAAGCGATCGAACAAGCCATGAAGACCCTTCCCGAAACCCTGTCCGCCTTCGGCGACCGGGCGGTGGGCGGATACTATGTGGATTTCACCATCGACCGCTACGAGGCCTCACGGTACGGACTCACCGTGGGCGACGTTCAGGACGTGATCCAGAGCGCCATCGGGGGAATCAACGTCACCTGGACCGTGGAGGGTCTGGAGCGTTATCCGGTGAACCTGCGCTACCCCCGCGCCTTCCGCGACAACATGGTGATGCTCAAGCGGGTACTGGTCCCCACCCCCACCGGCGCCCAGATCCCCCTGTCCCAGGTGGCGAAGCTGGAGCTGCGGCGCGGGCCGCCGTCGATCAAGAGCGAGGCGTCCCGGCCCAACGCGTGGATCTACGTGGACATCACCACTTCGGACATCGGCGGTTTCGTGGAAAAGGCCAAAAAAGTCCTGGCCGAGCAGGTGGACATTCCGGCTGGTTACACCGTCAGCTGGTCCGGTCAGTTCGAATACATGGAACGGGCCAAGGCGCGTCTGAAGCTGGTGATTCCACTGACGCTGCTGATCATTTTCCTGCTGCTTTATTTCAACTTCCGCAATTTCACCGGCCCCCTGGTGGTGATGATCTCCATCCCCTTCGCGCTGATCGGCGGCATCTGGCTGCTCTATTGGCTGGATTACAACGTCTCGGTCGCCGTGGGTGTCGGCTTCATCGCCCTGGCGGGGGTGGCGGCGGAAATCGGCGTCCTGGTGCTCAGTTTCATCGACATCGAAGCCGGGCAGCGCCGTGGCGACCGCGCCGCCCTGACCAGCGACGAAGTCTGGGAGGCGGTGCAACACGGAACCGCGATGCGGGTTCGGCCCGTGGCGATGACTTCCATTTCGACCATCGCCGGCCTGGTTCCCCTGATGTGGAGCCATGGCGCCGGCGCCGATGTGGCCCAGCGGATCGCCGCGCCGATGATCGGCGGGATGATCACAGTACTGATCCTGAACCTGCTGGTCCTGCCGGTGATCTATGGCTGGGTGATGGTGTTTCTGGAAAAACGCCGCGCACGCAAAGCCGCTGCATCCGATTCGACTCAAAAGGAGGAACGACATGCCTAGCAAACACCTGACCGGCTATCTGCTGATGGCCTCCATCCTGACCGCTTGCAGCCTGCAACCGAAAACCAGCGGGGAAGCGGACGGGCACGCCCACCGGCATGAACATGCCGCCTCCGGCACACCCGCCCACGCGCATCCGGGAGGGCACGGCGGCCACCGCCACGACAGCTGGCCCGAGCCGCCCCCCGCCTATGCCGGCATCCTCGGCGACCGCTGGGACGATCCCCGGGCGATCGCCCGGGGAGAAGCGCTGTATCGCCAGCACTGCCAGGCGTGCCATGGCGCTGAGGGGCACGGTGACGGCCCGGTGGCCGCAGGCCTTTCCCACCCACCCGCCGATCTGACCCACCATTTCCATACCAGGCCGGGACAGGGCGACGATTACCTGTTCTGGCGAATCAGCGAAGGGGGGACGGCCGAGCCTTTTCGTTCCCAGGCATCGGCCATGCCAGCATTCAAGTCCGTCTTGAGCGAAGAGGAACGCTGGGACGTGCTGGCGTATGTCCATGCTCATTTTCATCAGGGACTTTCAAAATGGCGGTGACGAACCCTTGCACAACGTTTCAACCGGAACCCGACAAAGGAGGAAAACGATCACCGACATCCGTTTTTCAGGGAATGATCCCGGTGCGAAAGGAAGCGCCAGACACCATCCAAACCACAAACCATGACTACGTATCTTGGAGGTTACCATCATGAAAAAACTCGACAAAAACGCAAAAATCCTCATGACCGCTTCCATTATGGGCATTCTCCTGCTCACTTCCGCCTGTGCGGAAAAGCGCGTCAGGGAAGAAGCCGCCCATGAACACGCCCACTCTCTGTCCCACGGGCACATGACATCGCTCGAACAAGCGGTCGAGCAGGCTTCGAGCCCGGCGGATCACGCCCGGGTGGCCGCCCGCTACGAGGAAGAGGCTGCCAAACTGCTCAAATTGGCCAAACGTCACGAGAACCTGGCTGAAATCTACGAGAAAACCGACAATCCGAAAATGGGGGGCAATTCCGCCCGTCATTGCCGCAGCATCGCCGGACATCTGCGGCAAGTGGCCCAGGAGATGAAGTCGCTGGCGGCCATGCACCGGCAAATGGCCGGGCAGTGAGGGGTATTCGACACCCCGACCCCGCCTCTTGACAGGCCGGGGTTCCCCCTGGAATGGAATCCATTGACGGCAGGGATGCCTTCTTGCCGGAGGTGACGCCTATCGAAACCGATCACGCGCCCCCACTCGGCCCCACACGAAGGGAGGAGAAACAAACGATGAAAAACCCATTGGCCATCGGCGCTGCCGGCCAGGCGAGCGGCCTGTTTCTGGCGATCAGCTATACCCTTTGTGTCGGTTGTTGCCTGCTGTTTCCCGAACACAAGCTCTATCTGAGCTGGCAGAAACTCTTGCCGGGGTTCACCTGGCTCAGTTGGCCCGGCTTTTTTCTCGGCTTGGTGGAAAGTTATGCCTATGGCTGGTATTTCGCCCTGATCTGGGTTCCCTTGTACAACTTCTTTCTCCGGTTTAACTGGCTGCAAGGGTTTCGCCCCGCCCCTTCCGCTCCCCCACCTCCGGGGTGTGAGTGCTGTATCGTCTGCCGCTGTCCCGTTCATCCCGACATCGGTTCCGGCAAGCCTGGATACTGCCCGGAATGCGCCAGACCGCTGGAAAAGCAGCAGGAATATGTCCCGGCGACCAAGGAATTCACCTGTCCCATGCACCCGGAAATCCGGCGGCGGGAGCCTGGAAGCTGCCCAAAATGCGGAATGCCCCTGGAACCTGTGGCGACGGTGAAAAAAGCCGGAAAAATCGAATATGTCTGTCCCATGCACCCCCAAATCGTCCGCTCCCAACCGGGCAATTGCCCCATTTGCGGTATGACGCTGGAGCCGCGGGAAACGATGATGGAGACCGCCAGCGAAGAAAATCCGGAACTGCTCATGATGTCCCGGCGTTTCTGGACCGGGCTGGTCCTGGGGCTGCCCGTGGTGGTGCTGGCCATGCTTCACGATCTGGCTCCCACGGTATTCCCCACCTGGCTGACCGGACGCACGTTGCAGTGGATCGAGCTGGTTCTGGCGACCCCCGTGGTCTGGTGGGCCGGCTGGCCGTTCTTCGTTCGGGGTTGGGCCTCCATCGTACTGCGCCGGCTGAACATGTTCACCCTGATCGCCCTGGGGATAGGCGTGGCCTGGACCTACAGCACGGTGGCGGTGCTGTTTCCCGGTCTGTTTCCCGTGACATTGCGCACCGCCGAAGGACTGGTGCCGGTTTACTTCGAAGCCGCCACCGCCATCACCGTCCTGGTATTGCTGGGACAGGTGATGGAACTCAAAGCCCGCAGTCAAACCAGCGCGGCGATCAAAATGCTGCTGGGTCTGGCGCCGCCGGTGGCACACCGGGTGAATGAAAGTCATGGCAAGGTGGAGGACGTTCCCCTGGATCAAGTCAGGGTGGGAGATATTTTGCGCGTCAAGCCTGGAGAGAAAATCCCCGTCGATGGGATGGTGATCGAAGGGCATAGCAGTGTCGACGAGTCGATGCTCACCGGCGAACCGATACCGGTGGAAAAAGGCCCGGGCGATAAAGTGGTGGGTGCCACCATCAACGGTACCGGCACCTTGTTGATCGAGGCCCGTAAAGTGGGTGCCGATACGCTGCTGGCCCAGATCGTCCGTCAAGTCCAGGAAGCCCAGCGCAGCCGCGCGCCGATTCAACGGCTGGCGGATCTCGTGGCGGCGTGGTTCGTTCCTGCCGTCATCGTCGTGGCAATTCTGACCTTCATCGCCTGGAACCTGTGGGGGCCGGAACCCCGCTTGACCCACGCCCTCATCAATGCGGTCGCGGTGCTGATCATCGCCTGTCCCTGCGCATTGGGACTGGCCACCCCGATGTCGATCATGGTGGGTGTCGGCCGGGGCGCCCTGGAAGGCATCCTGATCAAGGATGCCCAGGCCCTGGAAACCATGGAAAAGGTAGACACGGTGGTGGTGGACAAGACCGGCACCTTGACCGAAGGGCGTCCCCGGCTCACCACCGTGGAAGCCGCCGATACCGATGAAGACAGGCTGCTGACCCTGGCGGCCGCGCTGGAACGGGTCAGCGAACACCCTTTGGCGGTGACCATCGTCCGGGGTGCCGAAGAGAAAGGATTGCGGCTGCCAGCCGTGGAGGATTTCCATTCCCTGACCGGAAGAGGCGTCGTCGGCAAGGTGGAAGGACACCAGGTCGCCCTGGGGAATGCCCGGCTGATGAAGGAACTGGAGATCTCACTGGGTGACTTGGCATCGCGGGCCGACGCGTTACGGCAGGGGGGACAAACCGTCATGTTTGTCGCCATCGATCAACGCCCGGCGGGACTCATCGGCGTATCCGACCCCATCAAGGAAACCACCCTGGACGCCTTGAAAATCCTCCACCAAGAAGGCATGGAGGTAGTGATGGCGACTGGAGACAATCGCACCACCGCCGAAGCGGTCGCCGCCAGACTGGGGATCGACCAAGTGTTTGCGGAAGTTCTTCCGGAAGACAAGACGGAAATCGTCAAACGGTTACAGGCCGAAGGACGAAAGGTGGCCATGGCCGGCGATGGCGTCAATGACGCCCCGGCACTGACCCAGGCCGATGTCGGCATCGCCATGGGAACCGGCACCGATATCGCCATGGAGAGTGCCGACATCACGCTGGTCAAGGGCGACTTGCGTGGCATCGCCAAGGCACGACGGTTGTCCAGGGCGGTGATGAGGAACATCCGTCAGAACCTGTTCTTCGCCTTCATCTACAACGCCCTCGGTGTCCCGGTGGCGGCCGGTGTGCTGTATCCGTTTCTTGGGATCTTGCTGTCCCCCATCATCGCCGCCGTGGCGATGAGCCTGAGTTCCGTCTCTGTGGTGCTGAACGCACTGAGACTGCGCCGGTTTCAACTTTAACCAGGAGACAGACATGTTGAGTGCGGTGCTGGTGGCAACGGTGATGGTGTTGTTGACCTTCTGGGTCCATTATCGAAGCTTGATAGGGATCTCGAAACTTGTCACGACCTTTTCATTGACCCCCCAAAGCCGGATGTTGATGATCGTGCTTTGGATCTTCGGCTTTCACCTGCTGGAGATCTCGCTCTACGCCGCCGCCTATTACCTTTCGGTGGAAATCATCAGAATCGGCTCGCTCCATTTGAACCCACTGGCCGGCCTGCCGTTGAGCGGTTATATGGAATATCTGTATTACTCGGCCGTGGTGTTCACCTCCCTGGGCCTGGGAGACATCTACCCTTCCGGACATGTCCGCTTTCTCACCGGCGTGGAAGCACTCAACGGCCTGTTGCTGATCGCCTGGTCCGGTTCCTTCACATTTCTTGCCATGGGAAGGTTGTGGCCCTGGAAAGAATGCACCCCCCCAAACACCGAAAACAACCCCCCGGAGGTATGACCATGGTAGTGGATCCCATTTGCATGATGAAATTTTCTCCCAGGGAAGCCCAGACCACCGCGATCCATCAGGGCAGGCTCTACTATTTTTGTTCTCCGGTTTGCCAGGAAAGGTTTTTACAGGCCCCGGAAGAACATGCACCCAATGTAACAGCGATGCAACTGACGGTGGGAGTCATGGGATCGGCGGCAGAGCAAATCCCCGAGTCCATCGGCGGCAAAGTTACGGCTCTAGGACAGTGCATCGCCAGCCATGAATTCATTCTGATCACCAGCGCCTGTCCAGGTCTGCCTTACAAGTGCGCCCAGGGAGCGTTTCACGATGGAGGCACCTCCATCGGGATTTCGCCGGCGCTCAGCCTGGATGAACACCTGTTGAAATACCGCTCACCGGCGGATGTCTATCAAGTTATCATCTATACCGGCAGTGGTCTGATGGGGCGGGAAGTCACCAACATCCGTTCCAGCGACATGGTGGTCATCGTGGGAGGCCGCTCCGGCACCCTGGGGGAATTCGCCATCGCCTATGACGAGGGCAAGCTGATCGGGATTCTGGAGGGAACGGGGGGTATCACCGATCATATTCCGGAGATCGTTTCCAGTTTCAAAAAAAACAGCGGCGCCCGCCTGATCTATTCATCAGATCCTTCCGAATTGATTCAGGAAATGGCGAAAACCTACTCTCAACACCATTTTCACCGCCCTTCCTGTTTCTGCGCGGCATCGGCATGAGGTGTTTTTCAACCCAACCATCTGTTCCAAATTTTTCAAGGAGTCAAAAAATGCGTATTCATGTTTTTACCTTTTGCTTTCTATTTCTGCCTCTCGCCTCCCACGGGACGCCCCTCGAAGAGGCGGACCCGGAACAGGGCAAGATTCTCTATGAAAGTTACTGTGCCGCCTGCCACGGCGAAGATGGCCATGGCCTGGTTCCGGGAACGCCTGATTTGGATCATGACAGCGAATTGTTCGCCCAGGGATGGAAGCTGGTCTTCCAGCGGGTACGCGACGGCTACCAGAGTCCAGGCTCTCCCATGGCCATGCCGCCACGCGGCGGCACCGACCTGAGTGACGAGGAACTGTGGGACATTCTGGCTTATATGAGAGATGCGTTTTATTCCAAGAAATAAGAACTTCCGATTGAATCTGAAACCACGTTTCAACCCAAGGAGGCCAAAGCCATGAAACCAAGACTGAAAAATAGATTGGCAATGATCATGCCCTTGTTATTTGCAGCCACAATCCCTGTTTATTCCGCTTCGAATACGGAAAACCAGGGGCAATCCAGCAGGACCATCACAGTGTACCGCAGCCCCTCTTGCGGTTGTTGCGGTGCCTGGATGGAGCATTTGAAAAAAAATGGCTTCGAAGTCGTCGAAAATCTGTCAAACGATATGGAAGCCATCAAGCAGCGTCATCAGATTCCCCGGAATCTGAGGTCGTGCCATACCGCCAGTATCGGTGGATACGTCATCGAAGGCCATGTTCCAGCGCGGGAAATCCGGCGTCTTCTCCGCGAACGCCCAGAAGTCGAAGGACTCGCGGTGCCCGGAATGCCGTCAGGTTCACCGGGAATGGAAATGGGCAACAGGAAGGATCCTTTTTCGGTTCTCCGGTTCACCGCCAGCGGAAAAACCGAGGTGTACCAGAATTACCCGTCGATACCTTGAAACCTTTGGTGGCGGAAAAGCTGAGGCCTGAACCTGCTTCTTTTCAAGAGGGCAAATGGAGGGAACATCGATGAATAAAGTGAAATTGTCGTCAAGGATCCGAAAACGAGAACCTGCCACACCAAAACAACCAGGAGGGTCGATGATGAAAACATGGGCAATGAGCCTGGGACTGACAACCCTGATGAGCATCGCCTGTCTGCCGACAGCCTATGCCCAAAATGAGGGTGAATATGTATCGCGGGAAGAATACGAAAAGCTCAAACGCGATTTCGAGCGAATGAAGGCGATGCTCGAGCAAATGGAGAAACGGCTTGCCAGCCAGCCTAAAGAAGGTGCTTCCCGGCAGGAAATCGCCAAAGTGAAGAAGGAATTGAAACAAGTCAAAAAAGAGGCCGCCGAAGCGAAAAAACAAGCCAGGGTATCCATCTGGCGTCTCCCCATTTTTTCACCTGATTCCCGCCAACAAGCCACCGGATTCGTTGAAAAGGTCGTCAATGGGAGGGTCAGTGATGCCAGGAGCGGGGTGTCGCCGCCACCAGTGGTAAAAGATGG
>Ga0256839_1002868_pt1 | contig 18586 bp, 17 predicted proteins | sample 354166metaG_FD_185968 | JGI IMG/M metagenome (GOLD analysis project Ga0256839, IMG submission 185968) | Hydrothermal vent microbial communities from Mid Atlantic Ridge, Atlantic Ocean - 354-166 | ecosystem: Environmental > Aquatic > Marine > Hydrothermal vents | place: Atlantic Ocean: Mid... | reverse complement strand
TTGTGGTGGGTCAGCAGGCGTTCGATTTTCTGTGGCAGGCTTTCAGGGAAAGCCAGATCAACCAGCTTGATCGCGCGGCGTCCGGCCTTGTCTTCATAGGACGGGCCAATACCGCGCCCGGTGGTGCCAATCTTCCCCGCCCCCGCCGCCTCTTCGCGCATTTTGTCCAATTCCCCATGCAAAGGCAGAATCAGGCTGGCATTTTCGGCAATCATTAAATTGGCCGGAGTGATCTTGACCCCCTGATTTTTCAACCGCTCCATTTCAGAAAGCAAGGCCCATGGGTCAACCACCACCCCATTGCCAATCACCGACATTTTGCCATCCCGCACAATCCCCGATGGCAGCAGCGAAAGTTTAAAAATCTCGCCATCAATCACCAGCGTATGCCCGGCATTATGGCCACCCTGAAACCGCACCACCACATCGGCCCGGGCCGACAACCAGTCAACCAGCTTGCCCTTGCCCTCATCCCCCCATTGCGCGCCGATTACCGCTACATCTGCCATGTTTTTTCCTTTTACGCTCGCGCACTACATCGCGTGTATTGTCCTGCTTGCAAGCCCGACCGGGCGTCGGCGCTTATGCGCTGCCCTCGCGAAGGCATTCGCCCCAGCGAATTGCCGCGAGCACTAAAATATTGCTGCGGTCGTGGCCCTTGGCATAGATTAAAGATTGGCCCAGAATCGAGATTTCATCCTTTGCTATGCCATTCTTAAGGCCCCGATTCGGGGGGGCTTGTTGAGAGATAATGGTCTCAAACCCACGGTTTAACCCTCTTTTGCGGTTTTTTTTGAACCCATATCCCCCGGCCCCCGACTTATATATCATACAAAAGATCAAGGAGCAGATGCCATGGGGCGCAGCCGGTCACGCATATTAGATGAATATCTCGTGGCCTCTGCCAAAGCGGGCGACCGCAAGGCCTTTGCCCGCCTTGCCGAGAGCTGGCAAAAGCGGCTTCTGGCCCATGCTTTTCGCCTAACCGGCGATGCTGAAATGGCTTTGGATGTGGTGCAGGACGGCTGGGCGGATATTGTCCGTGGCCTGCCCACCCTAAAAGACCCTCGCGTTTTTCCGGCCTGGGCCTTTCGGATTATTTCGCGCCGCGCCGCAGATGCCATAGGCCGTGTGCAAAGGAAGCGCCGGACAGAAGCCGCCTACGCCGCAGAACCAAAAGCGACAGGCGAGAGCGCAAACCGGATGGAGGCACAAGCCGATAGCAGCCCGCTTCATCGGGCCATAAGCCAACTTCCAACAAAGCAGCGCGTTGTCATTGGTTTGTTTTACCTCGAAGAGTTTAGCATCACAGAAATTGCTGTGGCGCTTTCGGTTCCGGCGGGTACCGTAAAAACCCGCCTGATGCATGCCCGCAAGAAATTACATGCCAGCCTAAAAGGAGATGACAATGGATGATCTTGATAAGAAAATACAAGCGGCCTTGAGCGAAGAAGACCGCGCGCTGATGGCACAATTTGAAGAGCAGGGATTGCTCGGACAGCTCGGTAGCCTGTTTCAGGGCAAACTCGCTTGGCTCTCCATCGCCACCCTTGCGATGGGTACCCTATTAACAATCATTGCTGTCTATGCGGTTTGGAAATTTGTCGTGGCTGACGACATAACCGCCATGCTGAAATGGGGCGGCTTGGCGTGGGTCACAGCCTCATCACAAATGATGATCAAGCTATGGAGCTGGATGCGCATGGAGACCAATCGAAGTCTGCGCGAGATTAAACGATTGGAACTGCAAATTGCGCGCCTGCAAGCAGATTAGGATCAGGGGCGCGCCATGAGGGGCAAATTCATGAATAGAATTTTGCCCCTTTCGTGGTGAAACCATGCTATAGTGATCCCTCAAGGAGAAACGCTCATGCCGATCATACAATCCGCAAAACTTTTCCCAAAACTTTCTGCTCTGGCCCTGTTTCTGTCAGCAGGCTTTGTCGCCGGCTGTGAAGCGATGACCACAGCTGCAACCGATAAGGACCTGCCCCCTATAGCCGAAACCAAGGCAACGCTTTCAGTTGAAAATGCCCGGAAATTTGAAGTCAAATCCTATTATTCACTTTATCAATATGGGCCAACCCAGCGCTTTTATATTTTCGATGATGAAAATCTGATTCTGGCCTTGCGCATCCCCAACCATGATATGGGCGGCGAGATTGAGGGCGCCTTGCATCGCTTTGCCGATAGCGAGAGCGAAAAATCCATCAGCAAATGGATCAATAATCGCCATTCCGATGCTCTTTATGCCGATGCCCCCGAACCGGTGGAAAGCGTGGACATAGCCCCTTTCCTGACCATAACCGGCCATCGGCAAATGCTCCCGCAACAAGGCCGCTCTGGAGAAACCTATCGTCCCGTCGAGATTAGCTTTGATCTTGCCCTTATGAGCATAGGCCGCAAATCCCTTTCCGGCTTTAGCGATAACATCACCGTTTATGTCATGATCGAAAAACCCGAAGAAGTGATCCCGCCGCGATAGTTTTCTATCCCAACAAAAAAGGCCGAGCGGGACATCTCCCCTCGGCCTTTTTCAAATCAGTGTTGATATCAGGTTTTACGCGCCCGGAATACGCAATACCTGCCCCGGATAGATTTTATCGGGGTCCGAAAGCATCGGCTTATTGGCCTCGAATATTTCCGGATAGCGCATGGCGTCGCCATAATGCGATTTGGCGATTTTCGACAGGCTGTCGCCGGGCTTGACCGTATAAAACACGGCCGGGTCCGCTTTTTCCTCAACCTCAAGGCGCGATTCGACTTCTTCCACACCCTGACTATTGCCCGCCGCAATAATCGCCTTTTCCGCTTCGGCCTGTGTCTTCACCTTGCCTTCCAGCACGACCTTGCCATTTTTTTCTTCAACCTTCAGATCCTTTACATCCGGCGCATTGCCCGTCACCCGATCCTTGATAGCCTCACCGAAATTAGCGCCCGCTTTGGCGAGCCGCTCCCCGGCACTTTTTGCAAATCCAAATAATCCCATATCCAGTCACTCCATTTGAATATCCCCTGCCAATCAGGGGATTTCAAATGAAAGCTTATATTCGCCCGGCAAATTGTCAAAATTGCAGCCCCTGCGCCTGCCGAACATTGGGTAATTCACGAATAGATTGCAATACATCATCCGACAACCCGGCATCAATTGCGGTCAAGCAAATAGCTTCCCCGCCTTCATGGGATCGGCCAAGATTAAAAGTGGCAATATTGATCCCCGCCTCCCCCAGCACCGAGCCAAGCCGCCCGATAAAGCCGGGCCTGTCCTCATTGGTGACATAGAGCATGAAAGGCGCAAAGCTCGCCTCCATGGCCACCCCTTTTATATCGACAATACGCGGCGTGCCCCCAAACAAGGTGCCCGAGACATGACGTGTCTGCTTGTCGGTAGTAATCCGTATGGTGATTAAACCGTCATAATTTTGCGCCTTGTCGCTCACGCTTTCAGTAACATTAATACCGCGCTCCCCCGCAATCATTGGCGCATTGACGATATTCACCCCTTGCAACATCGGCTTCAACACATGGGCGATAATAGTCGCGGTCAGCGGCTTGATGTTCAACTTCGCCGCATTGCCTTCATAGATGATTTCAATGGCGGTGAGGCCGGAACGGGTAAGCTGCCCCACAAAACTGCCGAGATTTTCCGCCAAGGCAATCCACGGCTTTAAGCGCGGCGCTTCTTCGGCCGTAATCGATGGCATATTCAGCGCATTGCTAACCGCCCCTTTGAGGAGATAATCCGACATTTGCTCGGCAATCTGAATGGCTACATTTTCCTGTGCCTCATTGGTAGCGGCTCCCAAATGCGGCGTGCAAACGACCTGTGCGTGGTCAAATAATTTATGTTCCCGCGCCGGCTCCTGCGCATAGACATCCAGCGCCACCGCCGCCACATGACCGGCTTCCAGCTTTTCATGCAAAGCCTCTTCATCGATGAGCCCGCCCCGGGCGCAGTTGATAATGCGCACCCCCTTTTTGGTCTTGGCAAGGTTTTCGGCGGACAGAATATTGCGGGTCTGCTCGGTCAAAGGCGTATGCAAGGAAATGAAATCGGCCCGCGCCAACATGGTATCGAGATCAACCTTCTCAACCCCCAGCTCTATAGCCCGCTCTTCCGTCAGATAGGGGTCATAGGCAACAACATTCATTTTCAGCCCATTGGCGCGGTCGGCCACGATGGAGCCGATATTGCCGCACCCGATAAGACCCAAAACCTTGCCATGAAGTTCAACCCCCATGAAACGGGATTTTTCCCATTTGCCCTGCTTGGTGCTGCTGCTGGCTTCGGGAATTTGCCTGGCAATCGCGAACATCATGGCGATGGCATGTTCCGCCGTGGTGATGGCATTGCCAAAAGGCGTGTTCATAACAACAATGCCGGCATTGGTGGCGGCGGCAATGTCGATATTGTCAACACCGATGCCAGCGCGGCCAATGACTTTCAAATTTGGGGCCGCCTCTATGATTTTGGCTGTGGCTTTGGTCGCCGAACGAATGGCCAATCCATCGGCATCGCGCAAAGCCTCGGCCAGTTTTTCAGGATTTTTGGCAAGATCGGGATCGAAAACAACATCGAGCCCGCGCTGTTTGAAAATATCGACAGCCAAAGGGCTGAGCTTGTCGGAAATGACAATTTTAGGCATGGAAAAATCTCTTTTTTGAAAACACTAAATGGACGGGCGAAGCTGGCCATAGGCCCAATCGAGCCATGGCAGCAGGGCTTTGACATCGCAAGGATCAACCGTGGCCCCGCACCAGATGCGCAAGCCCGGCGGCGCTTTGGGATAAGCCCCGAAGTCAAATGCGACACCCTCTTTTTCCAACAGGGCGACCATATTTTTCGCCAAAGCCCGTTGTTCATCTTCCGGCAAAGCCGTCACCGCCGGTGCCGCAAAACGCAAACACACCCCGGTATTGGAGCGCAAAGCCTTGTCAGCACACTGGAACGCAACCCAGTCCCGGCCCGCCACCCAAGCTTCAATATGGGCAAGGCTCTCATCGGACCGCGCCATCATGGCCGGTAAGCCGCCAATTTCTTCGGCCCATTTTAAGGCATAAAGACAATCTTCCACCGCCAGCATGGACGGGGTGTTGATGGTCTTGCCAGCAAAAATAGCCTCATTCAGTTTCCCGTCTTTGGTCAGGCGAAACAGCTTGGGCAAAGGCCATGGGGGCGTATAGCTCTCCAATCGCGCCACCGCTTTGGGGCTTAGCACCAGCATGCCATGGGCCGCCTCGCCGCCCAGCACTTTTTGCCAAGACCATGTGATGACATCGAGCTTTTGCCAATCAATCTTCTGGGCAAACACCGCCGAAGTGGCATCGCAAATGACCAGCCCCTCGCGCCCCTCCCCCAGCCAGTTGGCATCAGGCACCCGCACCCCCGACGTGGTGCCATTCCAGGTAAAGATGACATCATTCTCAAGGGGGATATTTTCAAGCATCGGCAATTCCCCAAACGGCGCTGTTCGCACATCGGGGTCCAGTTTTAATTGCTTTACCGTATCCGTCACCCAGTCCTGCCCAAAGGCTTCCCACGCGATCACCGTCACCGGCTTGGGGCCGAGCAAGGACCATAGAGCCAGTTCCACCGCGCCGGTATCGGAAGCGGGGACAATCGCAATTTTGTAATCTTCAGGAATGCCCGCCAGCGCCCGCGAGCGGTTTATCACCTCTTGCAGGCGGGCAACGCTCGGGGCGGCACGATGAGAGCGGCCCAATAGCGCGGAATCCAATTGTCTTAGGGAAAAACCCGGCCTTTTGGTGCAGGGACCGGAAGAAAAATTCGGAACACGCGGACGCGCCTCCGGCTTTACGGTTATTCTATCTGTCATTTTTATCTCCTATCCTCACAGATAGGTCGCGCCGCGTTGGGACGGCGTGGCCCGCTGACAGCATTGCCTTGCGTGCGGGGTATGGTCAACAGATAATTACAGAGAATCCTAAATGAGAACTTCCCCACGCAGGAAAGTGATGGCGGAACCGGTCAGATAAACGCGTTCACCCGCAACCCTGCATTCAAGCTCCCCGCCTCTTTTCGAAGCCTGAAAAGCGCTAAGCGTAGTCTTGCCGAGGCGTTCGCCCCAAAAAGGCGCAAGTTGGCAATGGGCCGAGCCGGTCACCGGGTCTTCATCAATAGCAAGGCCCGGCGCGAAAAAACGTGAAATGAAATCTACGCCTCCCTCACCCGGCGCCGTGACCAGAATCGAACCCGGATGCTCATAATGGGCAAGTTGGCGCATGGCCGAAAAATCCGGTGTCAGAGAGATAACTTCATCAGCGCTGGCAAAAACCGCCATGGGAAACTCGCCCTTGAAGTAAGCCTCTGGCCTGTGCCCGAGAATGTTTGCCATAAGCCCCATATCAGCCTTTTCATCAGGGGCGCAATCATAGGCAGGCAAATCCAGCTGATAGAGACTGTCACCAACACGCCTGACAACAAGCTCTCCGCTCCTGCGGGTTTCAAAAATAATCTCGCTGCCGGAAAAACCTTTTTCCGCAAACAGAAAATGTGCACTTGCCAAAGTCGCATGACCGCAAAGTGCCACCTCCTGAGCCGGAGTGAACCAGCGCAATTCATAGCGCCCCTCTCCTGCGGCAACCAGAAAGGCGGTTTCCGAAAGATTGTTTTCAATCGCCAGATTTTGCAAAAGCCCGTCATCGGGCCATTCATCCAATGGCATCACCGCCGCCGGATTACCCGCAAACAACCTGCTGGCAAAGGCATCGATCTGATAAATTTCCTGCGCCATAATGTCCCTTCTTTTCCTGCTTTTGCAGCATTGAAATTATTGCAACAGGTTCTATTGCATTTTCTTCACCCGACCCGAAATCGCTTTTGGTTGAAATTTCTCCAGCCCATGATTGAGCGGGCCATGTCCTTCGCCCAATCCGGGAGCCGTCCTGATGGCCTGATGCACATAGGAAATGGCGCGCTCACAAGTCTTTTGCAGGCCCATGCCTTGCGCTGTACCCGCCGCTATGGCCGAGGCCAATGTGCAACCGGTGCCATGGGTTGAGCGGGTTTCAATGCGCGGATTTTCAAAGATATGACTATCCTGCCCGTCCCATAAAATATCAGTGACGATTTTACCTTTGCCATGACCGCCTTTCAAAAGTACCGCGCCTGCCCCCAGATCACGCAAATCCTTCGCGGCTGTCAGTGCGGCATCAACGCTTTTTATGCCGCGCCCCAGCAGCGCTTCGGCTTCGGGAATATTGGGCGTAATGATGCTCGCCAAAGGCACAAGCGTTTGTTTTATAAATTGTGTCACTTCATCACTGCCAAGCGCCGCGCCGGATGTGGCCACCATTACCGGGTCCAGCACAACAGGGATGTCGGGGTTGGCGCGTAAAACTTCTGCTATCACTTCGGCATTTTCAATCGAACCGATCATGCCAATCTTTATGGCGTCGGCACCTATATCCTCAAGGCAGGCCTCGATCTGCTGGCGCAGGAAATCAGCCGGGGGCGTGTGAACCGCGCGCACGCCTTTTGTATTTTGTGCCGTCAGGGCCGTAATCGCACTCATGCCATAGCCGCCAAGGGCCATAACGGTCTTCAAATCCGCCTGAATGCCAGCCCCGCCAGAACAATCCGATCCGGCAATGATGAGAACGTGCGCTATCACAATGATTTTTCGACCTGCATCTGTTTGGTAAAGGCTTGCATCATGTCCTCCCTGACCACCGGACATAAATGGTCACAAGGAGACTATCATCTTTTTACAGGAAGAGGAAATAAAGAGGAAAGGAAAAGGCGCCAGAGCCTTTTCGGTTTTGATTGAATCAAAACCGGGCTCTAGATTATTTTCCGCAAGGCTGCGCAGATATTCTCAACAACGCTGTTGACCAGCGCCTCGTCTTCCCCTTCGGCCATGACGCGAATCAATGGCTCGGTGCCGGATTTGCGAATGACAAGGCGCCCCTTATCGCCAAAGCGATGCTCGCCATCCTTGATCGCCTGCTTGACCCCCGCATCGTCCAGCGGCGCGCCGCCTTTATAGCGCAGGGATTTCAGCAATTGCGGAAAAGGTTCAAAACGATGACAGGATTCGGACGCACTGCGGCCTTCGCGCACAACCACGCCTAAAATTTTCAACGCTGTTACAAGACCATCACCGGTTGTTGAATGATCGCGCAAAATCACATGACCGGAAGGCTCGCCACCAATATTCATGTCTTTGGTCCGCATGGCCTCAACCACATAACGATCACCCACCTTGGTGCGCTCAAGGGTCAGATCCAGCGAAGCAAGATATTTCTCCAGCCCCATATTGGCCATAACGGTCGAGACAATCCCCCCACCGCGCAGACAATCATCTTCCCTATAGGCTGTGGCAATGGTTGCCAAAATCTGATCGCCATCAATCAGACGCCCTTTTTCATCACAAATAATCACCCGGTCCGCATCGCCATCAAGGGCAATGCCAATATCCGCACGATATTCCAGCACCGCTTCTTGCATGCTGCGGGGTTCGGTAGACCCAACCCCATGATTGATATTGAACCCGTCAGGGTCATCGCCAATGGTTTTGACATCCGCGCCCAATTCCCACAGCACCGTCGGCGCAACCTTATAGGCCGCTCCATTGGCACAATCGAGGACAATGCGCATGCCTTCCAGATTAAGGCGACGCGGGAAAGTGGCTTTGGCAAATTCAATATAACGCGCCCCCGCATCGTCAATTCGCTTGGCCCGCCCCAACTCCGAAGGGTCAGCGAGAATGGCTTGCGGGTCTTCTTCCATCAAGCGCTCAATTTGTAATTCGGTTTCATCGGACAGCTTGAACCCGTCGGGACCGAAAAATTTAATGCCATTATCATGAAACGGATTATGGGAAGCAGAAATCATCACCCCCAGATCAGCCCGCAGGGAGCGGGTCAGCATGGCCATGGCCGGGGTTGGCAAGGGACCGAGCAAAAACACATCCATACCGGCGGCAGTAAACCCCGCCGTCAGGGCCGGCTCGATCATATAGCCGGACAGCCGCGTATCTTTGCCAATCACCACGCGATGACGATGCTCGCCGCGCTGAAATACGCGCCCCGCTGCCATGCCAAGGCGCAAAAGAGAATGGGGCGTCATCGCCCCGCGATTGGCAAGCCCGCGCACCCCGTCCGTGCCGAAAATCTCTCTTGTCATTTTTAATCCGTCATCACCACGCATGAAAATTCCCCGATTAGAAATTGATGCCCGATTATAGCAGACCCAAATAGAAAAAGCGTTAACCTTTTTGCAGCCCCTTCATAACATCCTGTTGCGGCATGTTTCCCGTGGACTCAAGGGCAAAATGCACATTCAGGGCCTGTCGGGTGGCCGCCACATCATGGACCCGAAACAGGCGCACCCCCTGAGTCGCAGCCGCCAGCACCGCCGCCAAAGACCCCCCAAGGCGCGATTGCGCCGCCTCTTCGCGGTCCAGCGCCGCAATAAACCGCTTGCGCGATGCCCCCAAAAGCACAGGCAGGCCAAGACCGGTAAATTGCCGAAGATTGCGCATCAGCATTATATTATGGTCAAGGGTTTTGCCAAAGCCGATGCCGGGATCGAGAACGAGTTTGTCTTTCGCTATACCCGCCTGTTCGCAAATCCTGATCCGCGCCATAAAGAAATCCCGCACCTCTTGGATCACATCCGCATAATGGGGTGCCTCCTGCATATTCTCCGGCGTGCCCTTGGCATGCATAAGGATAATCCGCCCATCCAATTCCTTGGCCACCGCCACACTATCCGGTCCATAGGAAAGCGCGCTGACATCATTCCAGATCGCGGCCCCCGCCGCAAAGGCCGCCTTGGCCACAAGCGGCTTTCTGGTATCGATGGAAATGGCGGCTTTGGTCTTGCCCTTTAAGCCTTCAATCACCGGTAAGACACGGGACAACTCTTCTTCCACACCAACAGGCTCTGCCCCGGGGCGCGTAGACTCACCGCCAATATCAAGAATATCCGCCCCTTCTGCCTCCAATCGCAACGCATGGGCAATGGCGCTTTCAGGCCCGTCAAAACGCCCGCCATCAGAAAAACTGTCCGGCGTGACATTGACAATGCCCATGAGAGAGAAATTTTCCATCAGCACACAAATTTTATGATATCAGCGCCAATATCAGCATCAACAGGGTTGCGCCAAAGCCAACGCCCCAGATTAGCGAGCGCACATAGAGAATCCCGCTGGCATAGGCCGGCACATATAGCACCCGCGCGGCAAGATAGACATAGGCACTTTTGGCCGTAAGGGCACTGCTCTTGTCGCCCAGAACCACCACCACAACCGCAAGGGTAAACAGGACAAGACTTTCAAAGTGATTATCCATGGCCCGCTTCAAACGCCCGGCCATGCCCTTTAATTCGATCGGCTCATCGCGCGGCCCGGTAGTTATTTTCAGGCCAAGCGCCATATTGGCCGGTATCGCCATCAGGAAAAACTGCACCACTTGCAAAAGTCCCGCAAGCGCCAAAACCTTCAATTCAATGGCCATGATATATCCCCTTTTCTGCCTGCCTGTTTGATATGGCAAACAGGACTATAGGCGGTTTTCAGGCCGGGCACACCCCCAAAGCATTTCCCCCGCCTTGGCAAGGGGCGGGGGAAAGAGAAAGGTTCCATTTTGGAAAATTCAAACGCCCTGCGGTTCGGGGTCGCCTGCGGGCTTGTCGCCCTTGTCACTTGCGCTATCAGCTTTCGGACCGGCGCTGGGCACCGAGCTTGGCGGATCCCCCGGCGCACTATCAGCCGGATCCTCGCGATAAATCTTCTCGCCGCGCAGCAGGGCCTCAATTTCTTCGCCGCTCAGGGTTTCATATTCGAGCAGCCCAAGGGCCAGAGTTTCCCAATCCTTGCGTTTATCCGTACCCAGAATACGCACCGCTTCCTTATAGCCGGCCTCGACAATATTGCGGACCTCTTTTTCGATCTTATGGGCCGTCTCCGGCGATATAGTATTGGAGCGCGCAATGGATTGACCCAAAAACACCTCGCCCTGCTCTTCGGCATAGGCAATCGGCCCCAATTCTTCCGACAGGCCATATTGCGTGACCATGGCGCGCGCGAGCTTGGTCGCCTGTTCAATATCAGACGAAGCGCCCGAGGTAACCTTCTCTTTGCCAAATTTCAATTCTTCAGCAACCCGGCCACCCATCAAAACCGCCATCCGCGATTTCATCTCCTCCAGCGAGAAAGAATATTTATCCCCTTCCGGCAATTGCATCACCATGCCAAGGGCGCGGCCACGCGGAATGATCGTTGCCTTATGCACCGGATCGGCGGCAGGCACATTCATGGCAACAATCGCGTGCCCGGCTTCATGCCATGCGGTCAGTTCTTTTTCTTTTTCCGACATCGCCATGGAGCGGCGCTCTGCGCCCATCATGATTTTATCCTTGGCATCTTCCAGTTCCCGATTGGTAACCAGGCGCTTGTCACGGCGCGCTGCCAACAAGGCTGCCTCATTGACGAGATTGGCCAGATCCGCCCCGGAAAATCCCGGCGTACCCCGGGCAATAGTGCGAATATTCACATCCGGCGAAAGCGGAATTTTTTTAACATGCACCGCCAGAATTTTCTCGCGCCCCCCAACATCAGGGTTCGGCACAACCACCTGACGGTCAAAGCGACCGGGGCGCAACAAAGCCGGATCCAGAACATCCGGACGGTTGGTTGCGGCAATCAGGATAATGCCTTCATTGGATTCAAAGCCATCCATCTCCACCAAAAGCTGGTTCAGGGTTTGCTCGCGCTCATCATTGCCACCACCAAGGCCTGCGCCTCGGGAGCGGCCAACCGCGTCGATCTCGTCAATAAAGATGATGCAGGGCGCATTTTTCTTCGCCTGCTCAAACATATCGCGCACCCGCGAGGCCCCGACACCGACAAACATCTCGACAAAATCGGAACCGGAAATCGTGAAAAACGGCACATTGGCTTCACCCGCAATGGCCCGCGCCAGCAAGGTCTTGCCGGTGCCCGGAGGGCCGATAAGCAATGCCCCTTTGGGAATTTTACCGCCAAGGCGCTGGAACTTCATGGGGTCGCGCAAAAATTCGACAATCTCCACCAACTCTTCCTTGGCCTCATCAATCCCGGCCACATCCTCGAAAGTAACGCGCCCTTGTTTTTCCGTCAGCAGCTTGGCGCGGGATTTGCCAAAGCCCATGGCCCGGCCCGAACCACCCTGCATCTGCCGCATGGCGTAAAAAATAATGCCGATAAACAAAACAAAGGGTAAGATATTGATCAGCACCCTCAACAATATCGGCATTTCGACATCGGGCTTGACATCAACCTCAACCCCCCATTCCACCAGCCTGTCTTCAATCTGGGAGAACTCGGGTACAGTTGTGGTGAAAGCCTCGCCATTGGCGAGCTTGCCCGTAACCTTGTTCTTGTCGAAATCCGCCTTGGCAATCTCACCATTTTCGCCGCGCTTGACAAACTGGTCATAGGTCAGCTCGGTTGCCACCGGTCCGGAATTGGTATCGGAAAAAACCTGTACCAGAAACAGTGCCAGAACCAGCATCAATACCCAAAAAATCCAATTACGACCGTTCATGAAGTTTTCCTTGTCAGCGCCAAAACCATCCGCTGGTCGGCATATTTGTTCAATTTCGCCATGAGGATAGCATGAGAGGTGTTAAAATCTTACCACGCGCTGCAAAAACCGTTCAGGCACTAGAGAGACCATATTTAGGTCAGTCATGCCCTCTATCCAAGGCAGTTTCGCGACTTCTTTCATGTTTTTTACAAATTTCGGCACTGCAATAACATTATTCCCGTCCCAGATCGCTGGCAGGCTGGCCAAAAACGCCCCCGCCAGAGCCCCGACACCCTTGATCATTTCACTTTTCATGCCAATTGGCGCCAACAAGCCTTCCCGGCGCGGGGTCAGAATAAACCGCCCGTCCCAGATTAACTTTTCTTCAACCGTGATTTTCACAGGGGCCATTGCCGGGGTTCCATCGGCCCGCCCCAAAACCCCCGCCGGTTCCCGCAGCAGCCATATGGTATCTGCTTTTTGGACCATAAGCGCGCCGCTCTGGGTCATATTTTGCTTTTGCTTCACAGCCTCCAGCAAGGCCGGACCTGCGCCACTATCCCCGGCCATGGCTGCGCCACTAACCGCTTGCGCCGCTTTTTCCAGCAGAGCTTCTGTTAACGCCGACGGGGCCTCAAGCAGAGCCGCACGCGGTAGGGAAATCGCTCCTTGCGGGTGAAATGCCCCGCCCGAATTGGCAAATAATCCCGCCACGCTCGCATCAAGCAGGCTTTGCTGACACTGCAACCGGGCCGCACTGCGACACAGGGCTTGCTCATGCAGAATATCCTGCGCCGCCAGCGCCGAAAGGACAGCCCGATGGCGCACCCGCTCATATTTCGGATCGTCATTGGAGCTGTCATCATGAAAGGGAATATTATGGGCCTTACAGCTTGCCCGAATTTGCTGTCGGCCAAAGGCAAGCAATGGCCGCAAAACAGGGATTGGCTCTGCCGGTCCGGCGGCCATCCGGCGTTGGGCCGCAATGGCACTTAAGCCGTTAATGCCTGAGCCACGGGCCAAGCGCGCCAAAAAAGTCTCCGCCTGATCGCTGGCACTATGGCCGGTCAAAATCGCCGCAGCCCCCTCTTCTCCTGCAACCCGTAATAACCGCTTATACCGTTCCTCGCGGGCCCTTTCCTGCATGGCCGATTTTGGTTTTTCTCCATGCCACACAACAATGCGGTGGGGGATATTGCGCACCCCGCAATAGGAGGCAACAGCCGCAGCCTCGCTGGCGCTGTCTTCGCGCAAATCATGATCAATGGTGACGGCCAGAATATCGCGCTGATGCCGGTTGGCGCTGGCTTCCAGCCAATATAACAAGGCCATGCTATCAGCGCCCCCGGAGACAGCCGCAATCAACGGCCCCTCTGGCAGGCCTTCAAGCAAAGGCGCCAGCCTTTGCCAAAACATATCGCCGGTCAAAGGGGGCCAGACCGCGCCCTCGCTTGCAAAGATTTTATCAGCAGCCGGCACGGTCGCTTTCAATCGCCAGACGTTGCAGAACCGAGCGTGAGGCTTTGGGATATTTGGTTTTCAAAGCGCCAAAGACCTGACAGGCTTCTTTTTTCTTCCCGGCGCGGGCAAAAGACGTCCCCAGTTTCAAATAGCTTTCAGGGGCACGAATATCATTCGGCCATGTTTGAATATGGGTGATGAAAGCGGTGGCCGCGTCGCCATAGGCGCCGGTGACAAGATAAATCTCCCCAAGGCGAAATTGCGCATCAGGGGCGCGCTCATCATCGGGAAATTTCTGCAAAAAAGCCAGAAACCCGGATTCCGCTTCCGAATAACGCCCATCAAGCAGGGATTGATAGGCCATGGAATAGGCCGCCCCCGGATCATCCGGTAGAATTGGCAAGCGCAAATCCTGTGGCGCACCGGTTTGCCCGCCCGGATCGCGGGCATAGGTGTCGACATCCATATCAGAGCCGGCCGCATCACTATTGCCCCCATCCTGACCAACCGAATCTGCGTCCGGCAAAGGCCCCTCGCTGCTATAGGCACCACTATCCAATCTGCGCACATCGGTAACCGGTTCGTTCATCCCCCTATCATCAGCATGCGCATCATCATAACCACCGCTATTGGCCGCGGTTAACTGCACCGCCTGTGTCAGGGCATCAATGTCCCGCGACTGCTGATCAAGGCGATAAGCCAATTGTTCCAGCCGTCCGGTCAAGCGCTGCATTTCCAATTCAATCGTATCAAGGCGCACAGCCAGATTGGCCCCGCCTTCGCCACTGGCATAGCTGTCGGGATAGACCTCGGTGCTATCATAATTGCGATCTTCATAAGGTATTTGGGGCCCGGGGGTTTCCACCGAATACACCTTGGATTGCAAATCCTGTAACGCCGCTTCCAACCGCGCAATGCGATCTTGTAATTCCGCTTCCCGCGGAGTCCAGTCTTGCGCCTGCACAGGCGCAAGGGCTGTCAGCAGAAAAACCGCCGCCATCGCTGTCAGCAGAAAAAAACGGGCGGGAAAAGGCGCAAATCTCACACTTGCAGCTTTTGACAATAATTGATGAGCCATGAAGGACCCCTTCTTTATTGGATGGCTAAATATAATGACCTGTCCATATGGGCACCAGCCTGATCCATGCTTCTACCACAATTTACCGGGAATTTGAGCCGAAAATGGGGCCATGGCCTCATTCTGTCATGAAATTTTGGCCAGATTCATAGCCAGATTCACGGAAAATGTTAACGGCAAACAACAAATGCGCCGACCAAAAGCCGACGCATTTGCCTTAAAACTTCTGACTTTCAAGTCTTGTGGCTGTTTTTAAGAGCCTACAGAACTCATCAAAGTGGTCATGGCATTACGGTTTTTGGACCATGCAGCCTCATTGGAGCCCGGATCAATCGGACGCTCTTTACCAAAGGAAATCGTGGTAATGCGCGCCGGGTCCACGCCCTGACTGACAAGGAAATTTTTCGCAGCATTGGCGCGGCGTGCCCCAAGGGCGAGGTTATATTCACGGGTACCGCGCTCATCGCAATTACCGGCAAGGCGGATACGGGTTTCAGGATATTCCTGCAACCATGCCGCTTGACGGGCCAGAACGGCCTGCGCCTCTGGCGTAAGGTTGTATTGGTCATAGCCAAAATAGACAATGCTACCAACATTCTGGTCCAGATCTTCCCAAGAGCCGGGGATCGGGCCAACAGGCTCCGGCGTCGGCGCTTCCCCAACCGGATCACGGGTGACAGGCGGCTCAGCTTCTTTCGGATTGGACGCACAAGCGGACAGGCCGAGCAAGATGCTCAACATGCCTGCGGCTATAAATGAATTACGAGACAGCATTTTCTATTCTCCAGTTCGCCGTTTACTTCCAGCTCGGGGGAAACCAATTCCTCCGGCCCCCATCAAATCCCCGATAAAATAACGTGCCTCATTATTAAAACAATGAATAGTCCGGCACCTTTCCTAAATTTTATCCTGAACCAAATTATGCCCTTTGGCAAACGCCGTGGTTAAATAAGATTAAGCATAATATAGCGTTTTTACTGCTCCCAGCAACAAATTGGCCCTATTTGCTGTTCTGCCTAATTCAATAAAGGCGACCAGGCCGGATCTGACGATTCCCCCGGGGTTGGCACCCGGCGCAAATTCTTGCCGGTCAGATCGATAGACCACAGGGAAACCGGCCCTCCGGGGCGATTTTCACGGAAAAACATGATAACCCGCCCATTGGGGGACCATGTCGGCCCTTCATCGAGATAGCTTTCGGTCAGCAGGCGCTCTCCCGACCCGTCCGGGCGGATAACGCCAATATAGAACCTGCCCTGATATTGACGGGTAAAAGCGATGAGATCCCCGCGCGGCGACCAGACCGGCGTGCCATAGCGCCCCTCGCCAAAAGTGATCCGCTTTTGGTTGGAGCCATTGGCGTTCATCACATAGATCTGCTGCGAGCCGCCCCGGTCAGATGAAAAGGTAATATAATCGCCATCGGGGGACATGGAAGGCGAGGTATCAATTGCCGGATTATTCGTCAGTTGACGGATTTTCCGTGTGCGCAAATCCATCACCGCAATTTCCGTATTGCCGCCACGTTCAAAACTCATCACCACTTGCTGCCCATCGGGCGAGAAGCGCGGGGCAAAGGTCATGCCGCGATAAGTGCCGATCGATTCCTGCTCGCCGGTTTCAATATTGAAAAGATAAACCTGCGCCGGCCTGTCATCAAACAAAGCCATATAGGTGATTTGCTGCTGGGTCGGTGAAAAGCGCGGGGTCAAGACATCATAATCAAGACCATCGGTCAGCGGCACCGGGTTGGCCCCGTCCTGATCCATAATCATCAGCCTTTTGACGCGATTGGTTTTTGGCCCGGACTCGCCAACAAAAACCACACGGGTATCAAAATACCCGTCCTCGCCGGTAATGGTCTTATAGATAAAGTCGGAGACCTTATGGGCCGAGCGGCGCCAGTTTTCCGGCGGGGTCTTGAAGCCAATCGACGCCAGCTGCTGATTGGCGGTCACATCCCAAAGCCTCGTATTGACCTGAATACGCCCGTCAGGCAGCGGCACCACTTCGCCGGCCACCAAAATCTTGGCATTGATCAAACGCCAATCGGCAAAACGCGGCTTTTCATGAATGGTCTCGAGCTTTTGCACATAGGCGCGCTGGTCTATGGGCTTGAATAATCCGGAGCGTTCCAGATTGGCCATCACCACCATGGTCAAATCCGCAGCCAGGCCCTGCGTAGACGGATCGCTGGCAATATAATCAGGCACAGCAATCGGCATTGGATTGGTATTGCCCTGGGTAATATCAATCCGCACCTGCGCAGCGGCATGACTAAAACCGGCACCACCAATAAAGAGGGCAAGCGCCGTCAACATAATCGCGAGAAAGTTTTTTCTACCTGACATCATCTGCAACACTCTTTTATTCCTTAAAAAAAGTTATGACCAAAACAACCGACCTTTTCAAACCCTAGAGCCTTTTCGGTTTTAATGGAATCAAAACCGGGCTCTAAGTCTTTGTTTTTGAGCACTTCTTATCCGAAAACCGGTTCCCACTTTTCGGGAAGTGCTCTAACCCTAACCCCCATTCGGGGCAATAATAGGGCCTTATCTGATTCCGACCATTTCTGACGGGTCGAAGTTCAATTCCACAATCTGCCATGTTTCATAACGCTCTACCGGCAAAAGGTCATAGGGCGCACAATCCAGCACGGCGCGCACGGCCGCCTGCTTGGCCGCCTGCCAATGCTGGTCACCGGAACGATTGATCTCGCCCTCATTTTTCACTTTCGGCGGCCCGACCAGCGAGCCATCGCGTTTCAGCATGAAAGAGATCTGCACTTTCAGGCGCTCCGGATTGGGCGCGCCAATATTGACATTCCAGCATCTGGCCATGGCCGCCTTGAAAATCGCCTCATCACTGGCGGTCAACTTGGAGCCTTCGCCAATGCGCTTTTGGGAAAATCCGGGAATGGCGCTCGGGGTCGCCTCGACCGGGGTGCCCCCTTGTGAGCCACCAATATTACTGGCCGCCTGACCAAGGGCTGAAAAATCAAGATCGCCATTATTTTGCGGCCGCGGCTTAGGCGGTGTAATTTTGGGCGGCTCGACCGGCTCGGGCTCTGCTTGCGGTTCTTCCGCAACCGCCATTTCCGGCTCGGTGTCGGGCTGTTGGATCGGTTCTGGAATTTTCTCGACTTCCGGCTCTGTCGCCTCGCTGGAGGCCGAGGCCTCACTTGAGGTTATCGGCCCATCACTTTCCGGTGCGGGAGCCTCCACCTCGCTTGTTTCCGGCTGGGCCGGTTCCAGTTCCGGCTCCGCCTCGGGGGCCATTTCCGGCACCGACAGTAATTCGGCCAGCTCCGCCTCGCTCAAAACCTCAATCGGTACCGACGGCGAATAGCGCAATTTGGGCGTCCACCCTTCAGGCAGGGCCAGATAGACCAGCCCGATAAAGGCCAGATGCATTATCATCGACATGATAACGCTAAGACGCATCGCTTACCTTAAACTCCTTTGCCCCGCTTGCCCGCTACTTACTCTGTCACCAGCGCGATAGAGGTATATC
>Ga0256839_1002867_pt1 | contig 18595 bp, 11 predicted proteins | sample 354166metaG_FD_185968 | JGI IMG/M metagenome (GOLD analysis project Ga0256839, IMG submission 185968) | Hydrothermal vent microbial communities from Mid Atlantic Ridge, Atlantic Ocean - 354-166 | ecosystem: Environmental > Aquatic > Marine > Hydrothermal vents | place: Atlantic Ocean: Mid... | reverse complement strand
GGGCGAGATCATCACCTACAATTTCGCCATCACCAACACCGGCAACGTCACTCTGAACAACGTGACGCTGAGCGACACGCTGCCGGGTATCGTGATTTCCGGCGGTCCGATCCCGAGCCTCGCGCCCGGCGCCACCGACAGCACCACCTACACGGCGACCTATGCGCTGACGGCAAGCGATGTCGCGCTTCGGCGGGTGACCAACCAGGCCACCGCCACCGGCACCCCGCCGAGCGGGCCGAACGTGAGCGATCTTTCGGGCACCACCAACGCCGATGACAACCCGACCGTGACGCAGGTCGGCCCGGCCGCGGCCATTGCCGGGGTCAGCATGACCAAGACCACCCCGCGCGACGTGGTGCGCCGCGGAGAGGTCGTGCCCTACATGATCACCGTCAGCAACGTGAACGCGTTCCCGGTCTCGTCCGTGAACATTGTCGACACCCTGCCGCCGGGCTTTGTCTATGTGCCCGGCACGGCAACGATCGGCGGCGTTCCGGCCCCGGTGACTGTCAGCGGGGCGATCGTGACCTGGCCCGGCGTGACGATCGCGGCTTCCGGCGACACGACATTCACGCTGTCGGCCCGCATCCTGAACGGCGTGCGCGCCGGCGAGCATGTGAACCGCGTGCGCATGCTCGATGCCCTCTCCGGCATCGAGCTGACGGCCCCGGCCACGGCCACGGTCCGCATCTTGCCCGAGGGCATCTTCGATTGCGGCGAGGTGATCGGCAAGGTGTTCAACGACCGCAACGGCAACGGCTACCAGGACCCGGCCAATGACAACGCCCCCCCGGGCGCGATCACCGATCAGACATATGGCGGCGGCAAGGGCAAGGCTGCGCCGGTGTCGGAACCGCAGTTCGAGGAAGGCATTCCGGGCGTGCGGCTGGTGACGGTGGACGGTCTCGTGATCACCACCGACGAGCACGGCCGCTTCAGCGTGCCCTGCGCGATGCTGCCCGCGGATCGCGGCACGAACTTCCTGCTCAAGCTGGATACGCGCTCTCTGCCGTCGGGCTTCCGCGTCACCACGGAAAACCCGCGCGTTACGCGGCTGACGCCGGGGATGATGAGCGAAGTCAACTTCGGCGCCGCGCTCGGCGGCCTTGTCAGGGTCGATCTGTCGGATGCGGCCTTTGCCGCCGACGGGGACATCGGGGCGGCGCTGGAGGCAGGGCTGCGCCGGATCGTGGAAACGCAGGGCGCCGCGCCGCTGACCACGGTGCAGCTGCGCTATCACCTGCCGCATAAGAGCGCGGCCGCCGGGCAGCGCCTGGCCCGGCAGCGGATGCGGGTCGTGGAAAGGGCGCTGCGCCGTCTGTGGCGGAGTGGCGGCGCCTCGGGGCGGCTGCTTGTGGAGCGCAGGGTTTCCTTCGCGGTGCCCGGGGCGGGAAGGTAAGAGTATGGCAGGCATGATGCGTAAACGGTATCGGCGCCGGGGGGACGGGTGGCGCCGGAGCGCAGGTCGGGCGGCGACGGCCCTTCTTCTGGGGCTCGGGCAGGCGGGAGCGCAGCCGGCGGCAGGCGAAGGCGTGCATGGCCCCGAGGGGTTCTCGATTTCGGTTGACGGCAGGGCACTCGCCGGCACGCCGCAACCCCGGGATCCGGCACGCGCCGCCGATGTCGCCGCCGCCGCGGCAGGCATCGACATCCGCCATGACGGGCTGGGCGGGCGGCGCCTGCTCAATGTCGCGACCGCGGATCTGCGCAGCGCCTACCGGGCCGGCGAGCGCCTGACCTTTCGCACGTCGGTGAACTACCCGGCCTTCGTCAGCCGTGCCGAGATCCGCATCATCGACCTGGGCCGGCGCGGCCGGCCGACGATCGCCACGATCCCGGTTGCCGGCAACGGAACGGCGCACTGGGTGATGCCCGATGACGGGTCGGGGCGCTTTGCCTATCTCCTGCGGGTCTATGACGGCGCGGGGCGTTTCGATGAAACCGTCGCATCCGGGATCCGCCGCTCGGAAAAGGCCTTTGCAACCCATCGCCAGGTCGGCACGGTTGCCGTCGCCCCGGGCGAGGGCGAAGACCGCACCGCGCGGCGCGGCATTCCGCTGCACGGCGGCATGATCACGGTTTCGGGCAGCGGCGGCGTTCCGGGCGGCACGGCGCGGGTCATGGGTGAAAGCGTTCCTGTGGATGGTGCGGGGCGCTTCGTGATCAGCCGGATCCTGCCGGCGGGCGATCATGCCGTTACCGTCGAGGTGGGCGGCCGGCGCATCACCCGCCATGTCAGCATACCGGAGCCAGAGTGGTTCCGCACCGGCATCATAGACATCACCGCCGGCCTGCGCGAAGGCGGCGCCGGCAGTCTGGACAACAGCTATCTGGATGGCCGCATCGCGTTCTACCTGAAGGGCAGGACGCGCGGCGGCTTCACCATCACCGGCTCGCTCGACACCGGCGACGGCCCGATCGAAGGCATCTTCTCGCGCCTCGACGACAAGGACCCGCGCCGGGTGCTGGAGCGTCTGCGCGAGGATGGCACCGAACTGTATCCGACCTACGGCGACGACAGCACCTTTTTTGACGACACGCCGACGGCCGGGCGCGTATATCTGCGCGCCGAAAGCGACACGCTGCGCCTGACCTGGGGTGACTTCAAGGCCGGGATGACCGGCGCCGGCCTGTTGCAGAACACCCGCGACCTGTATGGCGCCGAGCTGCGCTATCGCTCGCGCGCCACCACGGATCAGGGCGAGCCGCGGTTTTCGGCGGTGGCCTATGCCGCCTCGCCCGATACGCTCTCGCAGCGCGACATCCTGCGCGGCACCGGCGGGTCGGTCTATTTCCTGACCCGCCAGGACATCACCGCAGGTTCCGTCACGCTGAGCGTGCAGACCGTTGACCGTGACACCGGCCGGGTGGTCTCCAGCCGCAGGCTTTCGCCGGGGGTCGATTACACGATCGACCATATCCAGGGCCTCGTGATGCTGACCAGCCCGCTGGAATCGGGAGCCGCCGATGGCGGGCTGATCTCGGATGGCGGGGCGGAGCATGACGTCAATCTTGTCGCCCAATACGAATACACCCCCAGCGGCTCGACCCCGGACGATCTGGCCCTGGGCGGGCGGATCGAGGCCTGGGCCGGAGATCGCCTGCGCCTTGGCGCCACCGTGATGCGCGAAAACGTGGCGGGGGCCGACCAGGACATGCAGGGGGTCGATCTGCGCTATCAGCTGAGCGAGGGCAGCCATGCAGAGGTCGAATATGCCCGGACCGCGGGCCCCGGCCTTGCCCGGTCCTCGTCAACCGACGGCGGGCTGACCATCGTTTCATCGACCGGGCTGGCGACAGCCGGGGCGGGGGCGCTGCGCTTTGACAGCCGTTTCGATCTGCGTGACCTCGGGGTGCAACGCGATGGTTTCGTGGAGCTCTACCATGAACGCAAGCAGGCGGGCTTCTCGACGCTTTCCGAAGACATAACCGCCGACCAGACCCTTTCGGGCGGCGCGTTCGAGGTCGCGCTGAGCCCGCGCCTGAGCTTCGCCGGAGACGTCGAACGGTTCACGCAGGCCGGGGGCAACAGTCGCGACGAGGCCGAACTGCGGCTGGGCCACGAGCTGTCCGAACGCTGGACGATCGAGGGCGGGCTTGCCTTTGTCGACAAGATCACCCTCGGCGATCCGTCGCAAACCGGCCAGCGCACCGATGCCGCGGTCCGGGTTTCGCATCGGCGCTCGGACGACCTGGAACTTTACGCCTTTGGCCAGGGCACGCTCAGCGCGCGCGGCACCATCGCACGCAACGACCGCCTCGGGGCGGGCCTTGATGCGCAGCTCAGCGAAAGGCTGCGGCTGGAGGCCGAGGCATCGGGCGGCACGGCCGGACCCGGCGGCGCGCTGCGGCTGAGCTATGCGCCGAGCGCCGACAGCGAGCTGTATCTGGGCTACACCCTGGATCCGACCCGCGCCGGCGCCGGCGGGCCGCTGCGCGATCGGGGCCGGGTTGTGCTCGGCGGCAGTTACCGGGCCTCCGAACGGGTCACGGCCTACAGTGAAATGGTCCTTGACCGGCCCGGCAACCAGACGTCGCTTTCACGCATGTTCGGCGTGAACTACACGCCCACCTCGGCCTGGACGCTCGGGGCGTCGATCGAGCTGGGCGAGGTGCGCGACGCCACCAGCGGCGATTTCGACCGGCTGGCCCTGTCGCTCGGCGCGGCCTATGCGCGCGACGAAGGCCTGAGCTGGCGTGCACGGCTGGAATACCGCAACGAAGACGGCGTGGGCACGGCGCGCGACCGTGACACCTGGGCGCTGGCGGCCGGCTTCACGAACAGGGTGAACGACGACTGGCGCCTTCTGGGCAGCATCGATGCGCTGATTTCCGACAGCGCGCAGGGCGATTTCCGCAATGGGGAATATGTGAATGCGTCGCTCGGATACGCCTATCGTCCGATCGGCAACGAGAAGCTGAACCTGCTGTTCCGCTACCGCTATCTGCGCGACCTGCCCGGGGAAGACCAGGTCGGCGCCGACGGCACGACGAACCAGCCGCTGCAGGTGAGCAACATCCTGTCCGTAAACGGCAGCTACGATCTTTCGCCCAGGCTCACGATCGGCGGCAAGCTCGGCTACCGCAAGTCGCAGGTTGCGCCGCGCGGAACCTCGGCCTTCACCGACAACACGGCTGTGCTGCTTGCGCTCCGGCTGGACTGGCACCTGACCGGCCGCTGGGACCTCATGGGCGAGGGTCGTGCCCTGTTCACGCGGGAAAGCGGCACGACCGAACTGGGCGCCGTGCTGACCGCCTATCGCCACCTGAACGACAGGGTGAAGCTCGGGGTCGGGGTCGAGTGGGGATCGGTGTCGGACGACCTGACAAGCATCAGCCACGAGGGAGGGGCGCGGCCTGTTCCTGAATCTCGTGAACAAGTTCTGATTCGGGCTCGGGGCCTGTCCGGCACGGCGGCTCCCGACCTGCGGATGACCCGCCCGGCGAGGCTGCGGCCGGAACGGGAGCCCGTGTCCCGGAGGCGGGGTTCCCGGGGCGGTTTCACGGCCGGAGCGGCGCGATTTCCCGGCCGATGCCGGAAGGGCCGGGGGCTTTTCGCGCGCGTCCCGTCCCGCCACAGGTTTCCGCCCTGAGGCGCGGGTCTGTCCCGGGGGCGCGGGCGTCCCGCCGGGCCGGGCTTGTCGATGCGCCGCCATTGATGCGCCGCCCCTGCGCCCTGTGCGGGTTTCTTCCCGGGAGGCGGGTTTCTTTCCGGGGTGCGGATTTCTTCCCGGGGTGCGGGGGGCTGCCCGGGGGTGTTCGGGATCTCTGGCTGGGGTGGTAGGATTCGAACCTACGGTACACGGTACCAAAAACCGCTGCCTTACCACTTGGCTACACCCCAGCAGTGAGGGGCTAATTACGCCGGCAGGCGCGCGCGTTCAAGCCCCGAAATGGTGAAAATCGCGTCGGAGCGCGCCGGGGCGTTCAGATCTTCTGGTCGTATTCGCCCACCGAGGGTTCGGTGCGGATGAAGGCATCGATGTCATGGAAGATCGCGCCCAGCTCGTCCTCGCTCTCGGGGCTTTCGCAGACCACCACCAGGTTGGGCGTGTTCGAGGATGCGCGCACCAGCCCCCAGGCGCCGTTGTCCAGGATCACCCGCGCGCCGTTGACCGTCACGATCCGCTCGATCGTGCGCCCGGCGATCTTGCCGCCGCCGGCGGCGTGCTCTTCCAGCCGGTTCACGATCCGCGCCAGCACGTCGTATTTTTCCTCGTCGGCGCACCAGGGCGACATGGTGGGCGTCGAATGGGTCCGGGGCAGGGCGCGTTTCAGGTCCGACATCTTCATGCCCGGTGCGCGGTCGAGGATCTTGCAGATTTCCACCGCCACCCGCAGGCCGCAGTCGTAACCGCGCCCGATCGGTTCGGCCAGGAAGTAGTGGCCCGATTTCTCGAAGCCGGCCAGCGCGCCCAGTTCCTTGACCCGGCGCTTCATGTGGCTGTGGCCGGTCTTCCAGTAGTCGGCCCTGATGCCGTGTTCGGCCAGCACCGGGTCGGAGGCGAAAAGCCCGGTCGACTTCACATCCGCCACCAAGGTCGCGCCGGGGTGGTCGGCGGCCCAGGCGCGGGCCATGATCACCCCCACCTTGTCGGCGAAGATTTCCTCGCCCTCGTCATCGACCACGCCGCATCGGTCGCCGTCGCCGTCGAACCCCAGCGCCAGGTCGGCGCCCGAGGCCTTCACCGCCGCGGCCATGTCGTGCAGCATCTCCATGGCCTCGGGGTTGGGGTTGTAGTTGGGGAAGCTGTAGTCGAGTTCGGTGTGCAGCGGCACCACCTCCACCCCGATACGTTCGAACAGCTCGGGCGCGAAGGCGGATGCGGTGCCGTTGCCGGTGGCGCAGACGACCTTGAGCCTGCGGCTCATGCGGAAATCGCCCGCGAGATCGTCGAGATAGGCCTCGCGCACGCCCTCGACGAATTCGTAGCCGCCGCCCGGGCGCGCCTCGCCCGCGCCGTTGAGCACGATGTCGCGCAGCTCGTCCATCTCGTCGGGGCCGTGGGTCAGCGGGCGCTCGAAGCCCATCTTGACCCCGGTCCAGCCGTTGGGGTTGTGGCTGGCGGTGACCATCGCCACTGCCGGCACGTCCAGGTGGAACTGGGCGAAATAGGCCATGGGCGACAGCGCCGGGCCGATGTCCCTGACCTGGATACCGGCCTGCATCAGCCCCAGCATCAGCGCGTTCTTGATGGAAAGCGAATAGTCGCGGTAATCGTTGCCGACGACGATCACCGGCGCGATCCCGCGCCGATGCATCTGCGTTCCCAGCCCCAGCCCCAGCGCGGTGATGCCGGGCAGGTTGACTTCCTCGGGGTATTTCCAGCGCGCGTCGTATTCGCGGAAACCCGTGGGCGCGATCATCGCGTCGCGCAGGAAGGGCCAGGTATTCGGAGTGACGGTGGGATGCGGTCTGTTCACGTTGAAAACCCTTTGTAGTAAAATAGTTACAGGCGTATCGGATCGGCCTTGGCCAGCCGGTCGAATGCCATCAGTGTTTCCACCAGCGCGCCCATCCGGTCAAGCGGGATCATGTTCGGCCCGTCCGAAGGCGCGTTGTCCGGGTCTTCGTGGGTTTCGACGAACACGGCGGCGATGCCGAGGCTCACGGCGGCGCGCGCCAGCACCGGGGCAAATTCCCTCTGCCCGCCGGAAGAGCCGCCCAGCCCCCCGGGCTGCTGCACCGCGTGGGTGGCGTCCATCACCACCGGATAGCCGGTGCGTGCCATTTCCGGCAGGGCGCGCATGTCGGCCACCAGGGCGTTGTAGCCGAACGACACGCCGCGTTCGGTCAGCAGGATGCGCCCGTTGCCGGTGGATTCGATCTTGGCCACCACGTTCTTCATGTCCCAGGGCGCCAGGAACTGCCCCTTCTTGACATTGATCGCGGCGCCGGTTTCGCCCGCGGCCAGCAGCAGGTCGGTCTGGCGGCAGAGGAAGGCGGGGATCTGCAGGATATCCACCGCCCCGGCCGCCGGGGCGCATTGTTCGGGGGCGTGCACATCGGTGAGCACCGGCACCTCCAGGGCACGGCGCAGATCGTCGAGGATGCGCAGCCCGGCTTCCATCCCCGGGCCGCGCCGGCCCGAGAGCGAGGTCCGGTTGGCCTTGTCGTAGGAGGCCTTGAACACGAACTGCGCGCCGGCCGCGGCGCACAGCTCCTTCATCCGCCCGGCGATCATCTGCGCATGATCGGCGCTCTCCAGCTGACAGGGGCCGGCGATGAGTGTCAGCGGCGCGTCGTTGGAGATATCGAGATTTCCGATTCTGACGGATTTCATGTCCAATGTCCCCTGCCCCGGTTCCGGTGCGTTTGCCTACCGGATTGATCCCCTGCGGTAAAGCGGCTCAGCCCAGCTGCGCCGAGGGGATGAAGGGGAAGAACGCGCCGCCCGAGCGGATACCGAACCAGCTTTCGCCGGCATGTTCGCCATGGGTGCCGATATCCACCAGCCGATAGAAGCTCTTGCGGTCGATGAGTGCTTCGAGGTCGGCCCGGACCAGGACGTATGGCGCCGGCTCGCCGGTCTCCGGGTCGCGGGCCACGCGGATCGGGTGGTCCGGCCCCGCGGTCGCGAAATCACCGACATTGGTTTCAAAGGTGATGGTCTGGTCCGGCCCGGGCGCGTCGAGATGGAAGTCGACCGCCACGAAGGGGGCGTCGTCCACCTGGATGCGCACCTTCTCGACCGGGGTGACAAGGAAATATTCGTCGCCGTCCTTTCGCAGGATGGTGGAAAACAGCCGCACCAGCTCCGGCCGGCCGATCGGCGTTTTCTGGTAGAACCAGGTGCCGTCGCGGGCGATGCGCATGTCGAGCTCGCCGCAGAACGGCGGGTTCCACAGATGCACCGGCGGCAGGCCCCGGCCGGCGGCGGCCCGGGCGGCGGCGGCGATGCTGGCCGCGTCGGGTTTCACGACTTTTTGTCCGCTCATCCCTTTTGCCGTTTGTAAGCCGGGCCGGAACGCCCGATAATGCCGGACTATAGCGGATCAGGGAGAAATGTCATGACGGATGCCGCCGATCTGACGCGCGAGGTCGAGGCGCTGGGGGAACTTCTCGCCGAGGCAAAGGCCAGCGTCACCCGCCGCTTCATCGGCCAGCAGGATGTTGTCGATCTGGTTCTCGTGGCGCTCCTGTGCGGCGGTCACGGGCTGTTGATCGGCCTGCCCGGGCTGGGCAAGACCCGGCTGGTGGAGACCCTTTCGACGGTGATGGGGCTTGCCGGAGCGCGCATCCAGTTCACGCCGGACCTGATGCCGGCCGACATTCTCGGCTCCGAGGTTCTGGAAACCGCCGCCGACGGCAGCCGGGCCTTCCGCTTCATCCGGGGGCCGGTGTTCTGCCAGCTGCTGATGGCCGACGAGATCAACCGCGCCAGCCCGCGCACCCAGTCGGCGCTGCTGCAGGCGATGCAGGAACGGGCGGTAACGGTTGCCGGGCAGGAACATCCGTTGCCGGTTCCGTTTCACGTCCTGGCCACCCAGAACCCGATCGAACAGGAGGGCACCTATCCGCTGCCCGAAGCCCAGCTCGACCGCTTCCTGCTGCAGATCGAGGTTGCCTACCCGAGCCGCGAGGAGGAACGCGACATCCTGCTGGCCACCACCGGCAGCCGGGAGGAGGAGCCGCGCCCGGTTTTCACCGCAGAGCGGCTCGTCGAGGCGCAGCGGCTGCTGCGGCGGATGCCGGTGGGCGAGCGGGTTCTGGAGCAGATCCTCACGCTGGTGCGCGCTTTCCGCCCGGATGACGAAACCGCCCCGCCGCCGGTGCGCGAAAGCGTCGGCTGGGGGCCGGGGCCGCGGGCATCGCAGGCGCTGATGCTGGCGGTGCGGGCCCGGGCGCTGCTGGAGGGGCGGTTGGCCCCCTGCCCGGAAGACGTCGCAGCGCTGGCGCGTCCGGTGCTCGGCCACCGCATGGCGTTGAACTTCGCGGCCCGGGCCCAGGGGCAGAGCCTGCCGGGGCTGATCGACACGGTTGCCGCACAGGTGCTCCAGGAGCAGGTGGCGGCGTGAGCGGCGGTGCCGTCCAGCTCCGGGGCAGGGCCGAGCGGCTGGCGGGTGCGCTGCCGGCGCTTCTGGCCGATGCCGAACGGCTGGCGGCGACGGTGCTGCCGGGGCTCCACGGGCGCCGGCGGGCGGGCGTCGGCGACGAATTCTGGCAGTATCGCCCCGCATTGCCCGGCGACAGCTCCCGGATGATCGACTGGCGCCGCTCGGCCCGCTCGGATTCCCGCTTCGTGCGGGAACGGGAATGGCAGGCGGCCCAGAGCGTGATGCTCTGGGTCGACAGCTCGGCGGCGATGCGCTTTTCCTCGTCGCGGCACCTGCCGCGCAAGGATGCGCGCGCCCGTCTGCTGGCACTGGCCACGGCGGTGCTTCTGGTGCGTGGCGGCGAACGGGTCGGGCTGGCCGGAGAGCAGGCCCGCCCGCGCCAGGGCACCGGCCAGCTGGCGTATCTCGCCCGGGTTCTGGCCGCCCGGGGGAAGGCATCGGCAGATGCGGCCGGCGCCGATGATGAATACGGGCTCCCGGATGTTTCCGGCCTGCCGAACTGGTCGCGGGCGCTGTTCCTGTCGGATTTCCTGGGCGACATGGAACGGATAGCAGAGGCTCTCTCCGCGGCTGCCCGGCGCGGGGTGCGCGGTGCGCTGGTGCAGCTGCTCGACCCGCAGGAAGAGGCCTTTCCCTTCGAGGGGCGGATCGTGTTCGAAAGCCCCTCGGCCGTGCTGCGCCATGAGACGCTGCAGGCGGGGGATCTGCGCATGCGCTATCGCGAACGGCTGGCCCGGCGCAAGCGGGAGCTGGCCGGGCTGGCCCGCATGTCCGGCTGGCAGTATCACTGCCACCATACCGACCGGCCGGCGGCGACGGCGCTGCTGTGGATTCACGCCGCGCTGGAGCGGGGGCGCTGATGGGGGGCGCACTCGGCCTCGGCTTCACCGCGCCCTGGCTGCTGCTGGGGCTGCTGGCCCTGCCGGTCGTCTGGCTGCTGCTGCGGGCGGTCCCGCCGACGCCGCTGAGGCGGATCTTTCCGCCGGTCGTCCTGCTGCTGGGGCTGACGGACGAGAGCAGCCAGGCCGACCGGACCCCGTGGTGGCTGCTGCTGATCAGGCTGGGCGCGCTGGCGGCGCTGATCGCGGGCTTTGCCGGGCCGGTGCTCAACCCCCGGGCAAGCGAGCCGGGCACGCGCCCGCTGCTGATCCTGCTCGATGGCACCTGGGCTGATGCCACGGACTGGCCGGCGCGGCTGCGGCGGGTCGAGGCGGCGCTGGAGGAGGCACGGCAGGCCGCGCGCCCGGTGGCGGTGGTCACGCTTGTCGAGCCGCCGCCGCCGGGGGAGCTGCCCTTCCTTGCCGCGGACGAGTGGCTGCGCCGGCTCGGCGGGCTGCGGCCACGGCCCTGGCAACCGGATCCGGAGGCGGTGGGCGCCTGGGCTGCGGCCCTGGGCGGGTCGTTCGATTCGCTGTGGCTGTCCGACGGGCTCGACCGGCCCGGGCGGGCGGAGCTGTTGCGGGTCCTGCAGGAGGCCGGCAGCCTGATCGTGGCGGAGGGCGGTCTGCCGCTGCTGGGGCTTCGGGAGGCCCGTTACGAGGAGGGGGGCTTCGTGCTGGAGGCGGTGCGCTCCGTCGCCTCGGCCGCCGCGGCCGAGGTTTCGGTCGAGGCGGTCGGCTCCGATCCGGCGGGGCGGGAAACCGTTCTGGCGCGCGCGCCGCTGCGCTTTGCGCCGGGCCGGGCGGAAGCCGAGCTCCGGCTGGAGCTGCCGCTGGAAACGGGCAACCGGGTCAGCCGTTTCGTGCTCCGGGGGCAACGCTCGGCGGCGGCGGTCCGGCTGGCGGATGATTCGCTGAAGCGGCGCAAGGTGGCCCTGGTTTCCGGGGTGACCGCCCGCGAGGGGCTGCGGTTGCTGTCGCCGTCGCATTACCTGCGCAATGCGCTGGCTCCGGGGGCCGAGCTGATCGAGGCCACCCTGGGCGACAGCCTGCTGGCCGGGCCGGATGTGATCGTGCTGGCCGATGTGGCCCGGCTGGCTCCGGCCGAGGCGGACGCCCTGGAGCAATGGGTGCGCGCCGGCGGCATGCTCCTGCGTTTTGCGGGGCCGCGCCTGGCCGCCAGTGATGTCGGCCGCGGGCGGGAGGATCCGCTGATGCCGGTGCGGTTGCGCGTCGGCGGGCGCAGCATCGGGGGGGCGATGAGCTGGGGAACGCCGCGGAGTCTGCGCCCGTTTGCCGAGGGCTCGCCCTTCTTCGGGCTGCCCGTTCCCGCCGATGTGAGCGTTTCGGCCCAGGTTCTGGCCGAGCCGGACCCGGAGCTCGCCCGGCGCGTCATGGCGGCTCTGGACGACGGCACGCCGCTTGTCACCCGCAAGCGTCTGGGGCGGGGGCAGGTGGTGCTGTTTCATGTCACCGCCAGCGCGCAGTGGTCGACGCTGCCGCTTTCGGGGCTGTTCGTGCAGATGCTGGAGCGCCTCGTGGCGGCCGGCCCCTCCGATGCCCTGGCGGCGCAGGCGCCGGAGGGGAGTGACTGGGTTCCCGTGGTCGTGCTGGATGCCTTCGGCACCCTGCGCGCGGCCAGCGCCCTGGCCGGCGTGCCGGGGGAGCGCCTGGCGCGCGCACCGCTGGGTGCAGCCATGCCGCCCGGCCTGTATGAAGATGAGGCGCGCGCGCGCCGGCTGGCGCGCAACGTGCTCGGCCCCGGGGATGTGCTGTCTCCGGCTCGCTGGCCGGAAACGGTGCGCCTGGAGGGGCTGTCGGGGCCGGCGCCCACCGATCTGAAGCCACCGCTGCTGGTGGTTGCGCTGGGGCTGCTGCTGCTCGATGCGCTGGCTGCGCTCTGGCTGGGCGGCCGGCTGCGGCGCCTTGCCGGTCCGTTGGCGGGGGGGCTGGTGCTTGCCGTCTCCCTGGCCGCGCTTGCGCTCTCCCCGGCGCCGGTGCTGGCCCAGGGCGATTCCGGGGCGGGGAGCGCGCGCCGGGATGCGCTTGCGCTCGAAGCGACCACCCAGACGGTGCTCGCGCATGTGCTGACCGGCAATGCGCAGGTGGACCGGGTCGCGCGCGCCGGTCTGCGGGGGTTGTCGGACGTTCTGTTCGCCCGCACCTCGGTCGAGCCGGCCCCGCCGATCGGGGTTGATCTGGAGCGCGACGAGCTGGCCTTCTTCCCGTTCCTTTACTGGCCGGTCACGCCGGATCAGCCGACACCATCGCCCGAAGCCTATGCCCGGCTCAACCGTTATCTGCGCAGCGGCGGGATGATCCTGTTCGATACCCGTGATGGCGATGTGGCCGGCTCGGGAGTTTCCTCGCCCGGCGGGCGGCGGCTGCAGCAGCTGGCCCTGCCGCTGGACGTCCCGCCGCTGGAGCCTCTGCCCGACGATCATGTGCTGACCCGAAGTTTCTATCTGCTGCGGGACTTTCCCGGGCGCCATGCTTCGGGCAAGCTCTGGGTGGAGGCCGCGCCGCCGGATGTGGAGCGTGCCGAGGGGATGCCGTTTCGCAACCTGAACGACAATGTGAGTCCGGTGGTGATCGGGGGCAACGACTGGGCCGCCGCCTGGGCGGTCGACAGGAGCGGGGCGGCGATGTTCCCGGTCGGACGGGGCCGTGCCGGCGCGCGTCAGCGCGAGCTGGCCTACCGTTTCGGGGTGAACCTGATCATGTATGTGCTGACTGGCAACTACAAGTCGGACCAGGTGCATGTGCCGGCGCTGCTGGAAAGGCTCGGGCAATGAACGCCGCTGCGGTGGTCTTCGATCCGCTGGTGTCCTGGCCGCTTCTGGCGCTCGCCGGGCTGCTGGTGGCGGCGGTCACGCTGCTGTCGGCCTGGCGCGGGCTGGCCGGCTGGTGGTTGCGGGCCGCGGGCGGTGGGCTCCTGCTGGCGGCGCTGGCCAACCCGGCGCTTCAGCGCGAGGAACGCCAGCCGCTGGATGACATCGTGATCGCGCTGGTGGACCGCACGGCCAGCCAGGAGCTTTCCGACCGGAGCGCGCAGGTGGATGCGGCGCTGGAGGCCCTGCGCCGACAGGTGGAGGCACGCCCCGGATTCACGCTGGAGGTCGTGACCGTGGGCGATGCCCCCGACAATGCCGGGACGCTTCTGATGGGGGCGCTCGCCGAGGCGCTGGCGCGGTTGCCGCGCGATCGGGTGGCGGGCATCCTGGCGCTGAGCGACGGCCTTGCGCATGACGCCGGGCAGCTGCCGGAGCTGCCGGCACCGCTGCATCTGCTGCAGAGCGGGCGGGCCACGGACTGGGACCGCCGGCTTGTCGTCGGCAATGCGCCGGCCTTCGCGATCCTTGGCGAGGAAGTCACGCTGGTGCTGCGGGTCGAGGATCAGGGAGACCTGCCACCCGGGGCGGGGGAGAGCGCGCTGCTGGAAGTCTCGGTGGACGGCGCCACGCCGCGCCGGCTGGAGGTGCCGGTGGGGCAGGATATTGCCCTGCCGCTGGTTCTGGAGCATGGCGGGGTGAACGTGGTGCGGCTTTCCGTCGGTGCCGCCGGGGGCGAGCTGACCACGCGCAACAACGCCGCCGTGGTCCGGATCAATGCGGTGCGCGACCGGTTGCGGGTGCTTCTTGTCAGCGGCGAGCCCTACCAGGGCGGACGCACCTGGCGAAACCTGCTGAAATCGGACGGCTCCGTGGACCTGGTGCATTTCACCATCCTGCGTCCGCCGGAAAAGCAGGACGGCGCGCCGGTTTCCGAGCTTTCGCTGATCGCCTTTCCCACCCGCGAGCTGTTTCTGGACAAGATAGATCAGTTCGATCTGATCATATTCGACCGCTACCGGCGCCGGGGCATCCTGCCGGGCCCCTACCTGGAAAATGTGCGCCGTTACGTGGAGGAGGGAGGCGCGGTGCTTGTCACCGCCGGGCCCGGCTATGGCGGAGCCGACAGCCTGTTCCGCTCGCCGCTTGGCGAGATCCTGCCGGCGGCGCCGACCTCGCGGGTGGTCGAAGCGGGTTTTCTGCCGGAAATTTCCGAAACCGGGCGCCGCCACCCCGTTACCCGGATGCTGGAGGCGCCGGACCTGCCGGAGGAGGGCGCCGATTCCGGCCGTGCGGGGAAGCCGGGTTGGGGGCGCTGGTTCCGGCAGGTCGAGGTCGAGGCGATCGCGGGCCATACGGTGATGAGCGGGGCGGAGCGCAGCCCGCTTCTGGTGCTCGATCGGGTCGGCGAGGGGCGGGTTGCGCTGCTGGCCTCCGATCACGTCTGGCTCTGGAGCCGGGGGTTCGAAGGCGGGGGACCGCACCGCGAACTGCTGCGCCGGCTGGCCCACTGGCTGATGCAGGAGCCGGAGCTGGAGGAGGAGGCGCTTTCGGCCGAGGCCGACGGGCTCGTGATGACGATCCGGCGGCAGACGCTCGGCGACGGGCCGCGGGAGGTGCAGATCACCGCTCCGGACGGGACCCGGCGGACGGTGCCGATGGAAAAGGTCGCTCCGGGACGGTTCGAGGCCCGGTTCTCGGCGCCGGAGGTCGGGCTGTACCGGCTGGCCGAGGGCGGGCTCGAGGCGGTGGTCGCGCTGGGGCCGCCGGCGCCGCGCGAGTTCGAGGAAACCGTGGCCACCCCGGACCGGCTGGCGGAGGCGGTCGGGGCGCTGCGGGGCGGGGTCTTCGCGCTGGAGGAGGGCTTCCCCGAGATCCGCCTGGTGGGCGAGGGGCGACGGGCGGCAGGACGCGGCTGGCTCGGGCTGACCCCGCGTGGCGCCTACCGCACGCTGGATGTGCTGACGGTTTCCCTGGTCCCGGGCTGGCTTCTGCTGCTTCTGGCCTGCGTCCTGCTGCTGGCGGCCTGGTTGCGCGAGGGGCGCTCTCCCGGCGCTGCCCCCTGAACGGGCCGGAGGTTTCGGCGCTCCGGTGGGCGGTTGCGCGGGGCCGCCCTGCGGGCCGGGGCGGCAGGGGGCGGGTGCCGGCATCCCGGGTCAGCGGCCGAGCTGCACCCGCCTGCCCGGGGCGGACCAGCCATCGACATTGCACCGGGACCGGACGGTCACGAATTCCGTGCCGGGCGGGATCAGCACCCCGGCCAGCGACCGGGTGAACGGCTGTTCGTCCACATGCGGATGCAGCAATTCCCGATAGCCCAGTCGGCTGCCGTCGGGGGCGAGGACTTCCCAGCCGTCGGCGTAGTGATCCCAGCCGGTGTCGGGGTGGCGGATGGTGACCGAAAAGGTCCAGGCGCCGCCCAGGGAATCGCTTCGCACCGCTTCGATCACGGGGGGATCGGCGCGCACCGGCGCGGCGGCGAACTGAACGGCGGCAAACAGGGCGGCGATCGTTACGGACGTGGTTTTCCTCATGGCGGGATGGTGGCACAAGCCGCCAGGTTTGTCGCGCCTCGTTTCCGGCTTTGAGGCTTGTCTTTCGGCAAAATTGGTTATAATTCTTTACCAATACTGCCCAGAAGGATGCCGCCATGCACATTCCCGCCCCTGATCCCGCCGTGCTCGCGCGCAAGCCCCGGCTTGCCGAACGGCTGCGCGCGGTGCTGCCCGACGATGCGGTGATCGACGATCCCACCGAAACCGCCGCCTATGAATGCGATGCGCTGTCGGCCTATGCCTGCGCGCCGATGCTGGCGGTTCTGCCGGCCAGCACGGCGGAGGTTTCGGCGGTGCTGCGCATCTGCCACGAAGAAGGGGTGCCGGTGGTGCCGCGCGGCTCGGGCACCTCGCTGGCGGGCGGGGCGCTGCCCACCGCCGACAGCGTGGTGCTGGGGGTGGCGCGGATGAACGCGGTGCTGGAAGTGGATTACGCCAACCGCTTCATCCGCGTCGAGGCCGGGCGCACCAACCTGAGCGTCACCGGCGAGGTCGAAGCCGACGGGTTCTTCTACGCCCCCGACCCGTCCAGCCAGCTGGCCTGCGCTATTGCCGGCAACATCGCGATGAACTCGGGCGGGGCGCATTGCCTGAAATACGGGGTGACGACCAACAACCTGCTGGGGGTCACCATGGTGATGGCCGACGGCGAGGTGGTCGAGATCGGCGGCGCGCATCTGGATGCGGCGGGGCTGGACCTTCTGGGGCTGATCTGCGGCTCGGAAGGACAGCTGGGGGTGGTGACCGAGGCGACGCTGCGCATCCTGCACAAGCCCGAGGGCGCGCGCCCGGTGCTGATCGGCTTCGACAGCAACGAGGTGGCGGGGCAATGCGTGTCCGACATCATCCGGGCCGGCATCCTGCCGGTGGCGATCGAGTTCATGGACCGCCCCTGCATCGAGGCGACCGAGGCCTTTGCCCACCCCGGCTATCCGGACTGCGAAGCGCTGCTGATCGTCGAGGTGGAGGGCTCGGAAGCCGAGATCGACGCCCAGCTTGCGGTGATCAAGGACATCGCCCGCCGGCTGGACCCGGTGGAACTGCGCGAAAGCGGCTCGGCAGAGGAAAGCGCGAAGATCTGGCTGGGGCGCAAGTCGGCCTTTGGCGCCATGGGACAGATCAACGATTACATGTGCCTCGACGGCACCATCCCGGTGTCGAAACTGCCCTTCGTGCTGAAGCGCATCGGCGAGATGTCGAAGGAATACGGGCTGGGCGTGGGCAACGTGTTTCACGCGGGCGATGGCAACATGCACCCGCTGATCCTGTATGACGCCAACAGGCCGGGGGATCTGGAAAAATGCGAAGCCTTCGGCGCAGACATCCTGAAGCTCTGCGTCGAGGTGGGCGGCTGCCTGACCGGCGAACACGGGGTGGGGGTCGAAAAGCGCGAGCTGATGGGGGCGCAGTTCTCGCCCGACGATCTGGAGGCGCAGATGTCGATCAAGGACGTGTTCGATCCGGACTGGCTGCTGAACCCGGCCAAGGTATTTCCGCTCGAGGCCAGCGCCGGGCGGCGCAATGCGGCGTGAGAGGGAGGAAGGAGCCGCCGGCTCCTCCTGGCCTGCGGCCAATTCACCCCGGGGATATTTCCGACAGGAAGAAGATGATGACACCTGAAAGCGAAGAGCAGCTGGCCGAGGCGCTGGCCGGTGCGACGGGCCCCCTGCGGGTGATCGGCGGCGGAACCCGGCCGGTCGGCAAGCCGGTCGCCGGTGAGGCGCTGTCCACCGCCGCGATGCGCGGCGTGGTGCTGCATGAGCCGGGGGCGCTGACGCTGGTGGTGCGCGCCGGCACGCCGCTGGCCGAGGTGAGCGCGGTTCTGGCGGCGGAAAACCAGCGCCTGGCGTTCGAGCCGATGGATCACCGGGTGTTGCTGGGCACCGCGGGCGCGCCCACCATCGGCGGTGTGGTGGCTGCCAATGTTTCCGGGCCGCGGCGCATCCAGGCCGGGGCCTGCCGCGATTTCCTGCTGGGGGTGCGCTTCGTTGACGGGAATGGGCGCATCCTGAAAAGCGGCGGGCGGGTGATGAAGAACGTGACCGGCTACGATCTGGTCAAGCTGCTTGCCGGCAGTTGGGGGACTCTGGGGGTGCTGAGCGAAGTTTCCTTCAAGGTCCAGGCGATCCCCGAGGCCGAGGCGACGGTGGTTCGCCGCGGGCTGTCCGCGGCCGAGGGGGTGGCGGCGCTGTCGCGCGCGCTGGGCTCGCCCTTCGATGTGGGCGGGGCGGCCCATGCGCCGGCCGGCCTTCTGGCCGACGAGGCGCTGACTCTGGTGCGGGTGGAGGGCATGGAACAGTCGGTCCGCTATCGGGCCGGCCGGCTGGCCGAGGCGGGCGGCGAGATCGTCGAAGCCGGCGAAAGCGCCGATCTGTGGCGGCGCATCCGCGACGTGCGGCCCTTTGCCGGGCGGGCGGGCGCCGTCTGGCGCGTTTCGGTGAAGCCGACGGACGGGCCGGTGCTGTCGGAGCGGCTGACGGCTGCGGGGCTGGCGCACGAGGCGCTGTTCGACTGGGGCGGCGGGCTTGTCTGGCTGCTGGTCGCGGAGCGGGGTGATGCCGGTGCCGGCACCATCCGCGAACAGCTGTCGGGCCTCGGCGGCCACGCCACGCTGATCCGGGCGCCAGAGGAGATCCGCGCCCGGGTGCCGGTGTTCCAGCCGCGCCCGGCCCGGCTGGCGGAGATCGAAGCGGGCATCCGCGCGCGCTTCGACCCGCGCGGCATTCTCAACCCCGGGCTGATGGGATAGGCGATGCGCACCGAATTCACC
>Ga0256839_1002866_pt1 | contig 18605 bp, 3 predicted proteins | sample 354166metaG_FD_185968 | JGI IMG/M metagenome (GOLD analysis project Ga0256839, IMG submission 185968) | Hydrothermal vent microbial communities from Mid Atlantic Ridge, Atlantic Ocean - 354-166 | ecosystem: Environmental > Aquatic > Marine > Hydrothermal vents | place: Atlantic Ocean: Mid... | reverse complement strand
CCTTGCAGCAGGGACTTATACGGTAACGGTAACGGACTTCAACGGCTGCACGGACAGCGAGACCTTCGTCATCACGCAGCCCGACACGATGACGATCGCGGTGGACTCTACGAAAGACGTGAGCTGCTACGGCTACTCCAACGGCTTTATCTCGATATCGGTCAGCGGAGGCACGATGCCCTACAGCTACCTCTGGAGCACGGGCGATACGACAGAAGACCTGACCGCTCTTCCGGCCGGCACCTACACGGTAACGGTAACGGATGCCCAAAACTGTACGGCCGTATCTTACGGCATACAGATTTACGAGCCGGACACGCTGGTCATCAGCGGAACGCAAACGAATGTCAGCTGCTACGGCTACAATGACGGATCAATCACGACCCACACGACAGGCGGCACACCGGCCTACAGCTATCTGTGGAGCAACGGAGCCACCACGGCCAACCTTTCGGGCCTTGCAGCAGGGACTTATACGGTAACGGTAACGGACTTCAACGGCTGCACGGACAGCGAGACCTTCGTCATCACGCAGCCCGACACGATGACGATCGCGGTGGACTCTACGAAAGACGTGAGCTGCAACAGCATAAATGACGGAAGCATTGACATTACGATCCACGGAGGAACGGCACCCTATGCATTTCTCTGGAGCGATGGAGCCACAAGCGAAGACAGAAGCGGATTGACCAGTGGAACTTATTCCGTTACAGTTACTGATTACAATGCTTGTACAGCTTATGCATACAGCATTCAGGTTGGAAAAGAAAACTGTCCTCCCCTGGCCCGGAATGACTTCAACAACACCCTGGAAAACACACCGGTAACGGGCAATGTACTGACGAATGACCGCGATCCGGACGGAGATATCATTACGGTACAGTCCACTCCGCTCGTGAATGTAAGCCACGGAACTTTGAGTTATCTGACCCCGGATGGCAACTACGAGTATGTGCCCGACAGCGGATTCATCGGCCCGGATACCTTTGTGTATGTGATTTGTGATGATGGCATTCCCAGCCTCTGCGATACGGCCACGGTTTACATAAGCGTGGATCCGGGCAAGAATGATCCTTACAACAATCCTCCGGTGGCCAATGCGGATGATTACATCACCTATATGAATGAGCAGCTTGCTTCGAATGTAATGGTCAACGATTTTGATCCGGATACGATGGACATCATTGCGGTAACGATGATTACGGTAAGTCCGTCTCACGGTACAGTGATCGGCATCAACTCGGACGGCAGCTTTGTATATCAGCCCGACAGCGGATATACGGGAGAAGACCGTTTTGAATACAGGATATGTGACAATGGCACGCCCGGACCGCTTTGTGATGAGGCAGTGGTCACCATCCATATATTGCCTCAACCTCCTGCCGGCAACAGGCCTCCTGTGGCGGTAGACGATGCTGCCGTGACAGAGATCAATACCCCGGTAGATGGTAATGTATTGAGCAATGACTATGACCCGGATGGAGACAGTTTGATACTGAACATCACTCCTTTGAGCGGGCCTTCGAATGGTACGGTGCAGATTCATCCGGATGGTTCATTTACCTATACTCCGGACAGCAATTATACCGGACCGGATCAGTTTATCTACTCGATCTGCGACAACGGAATGCCCTCCCTCTGCGATACGGCTACGGTGTACATCACGATCAGGGAGTCGGCCAATCGTCCTCCGGTAGCCCGGAATGACTTCAACAACACCCTGGAAAACACACCGGTAACGGGCAATGTACTGATCAATGATTTTGATCCCGATGGAGATTCCATTTATGTGAATACAGTCACGGTTGTGAATGTAAGCCACGGAACTTTGAGTTATCTGACCCCGGATGGCAACTATGAGTATGTGCCCGACAGCGGATTTATCGGTTTGGACACCTTTGTTTACTCCATTTGCGATGATGGAAATCCGAGTCTCTGCGATACGGCCACGGTGTATATCAGTGTTTTGCCGGTGCTAGTGCCGGAGAACCGCCCACCGGTTGCCAATCCTGACGACTATGTAATCTATGTGGATGAAGTGTTGAACAACAACGTACTGCCCAATGACTTTGATCCGGACGGTGACCACATTGCCCTGACGGCCATGATCAGCGGTCCGTCACATGGGTCCGTTACATCCATTAATGCGGACGGATCCTTCACCTATGTGCCGGCCTCAGGGTATAGCGGTGACGATGAATTTCTTTATTCCATTTGCGATGACGGTATCCCCGGACCCTTGTGTGATACCACGGTGGTTAAAATTCACATCATCCCGGGTATTCCGGGCAACCGGCCTCCGGTGGCTGTAGATGATGCTGCCGTAACGGATATTAACACACCGGTGAGCGGAGATCATCTCTTCAACGATTATGATCCCGATGGCGACAGCATCATTATCCAAACCACACCCATCAGCAATCCGATCCACGGTACGGTAAGCATCAACCCGGACGGTACCTTTGATTATACTCCGGCCTTCAATTATGTCGGGCCCGATCACTTCGTTTATTCCATCTGTGATAACGGAACTCCGGCTCTTTGCGATACGGCAACGGCATACATTACCGTATTGCCTGTAAAACCTTGTCTGGATGCAAGCGCAGTGAATGTAACTTGTTACGGGTACAATGACGGCAGCATCGATCTTCACGTAACTTGCGGTGTGCCTCCGTTTACCTATCAGTGGAGCCATGGAGCCGCAACGGAAGATGTGGACAGCCTCTTTGCCGGATATTACAGTGTGACGGTGACCGGTGCTTACGGAAACAGCTCGGTACTGGATTCGATATATGTCGGACAGCCCGAAGCCATTTCCATTGATGCCAGTGTCAACACACCCGGCTGCTTTGATACCTGTGACGGAAGCATTGAGTTGAGTGTTTCGGGCGGAACCGCTCCTTACACCTATCTCTGGAGCAATGGAGAGAGCACTTCTTTCATTGATATGCTTTGTGCAGGTGACTATCAGGTGACGGTGACGGATGCCAATGCATGTGTGAAAACATTGTCCTTCACAATCAGCCAGCCGGCCAAAGTGGAGGCCATTGTGATGGCGACAAGTGCCAGCTGTTTTGCCTCTTGTGACGGGTCGGTTATTCTGATGCCGGTAGGCGGCACGCCTCCCTACGAGTATCTTTGGAGCAACGGCTCAACAGATAAAGACCAGTATGGACTTTGTGCGGGAATCTACTATGTCACCATCACGGATTACAACGGATGTCCGGGATACGATACCGTTGAGATCGGGCAGCCTCTGCCTGTTCGTCTCGAAGCCTCTGTTGTCAATGCAAGCTGTGAAGGACAATCAAACGGTGCCATTGATTTGAGTGTCATCGGAGGAACAGCCCCGTACAGCTTTATGTGGAGCAACGGGGATACTACGGAAGATTTGAGCGGCCTCGCAGCCGGCAGATACAGCGTGACCGTTACGGACTACAACGGATGTACGGCAGAGGGAATTTTTACCGTCTCTTATGAATATGTGCTTGAGATTCAGGCAGCATCGCTCAATGCCCGGTGTGGCGAGAGCGATGGAAAAATTGAAATAAACGTAGCGGGCGGAAGTGGCACCTATGCCTACAGTTGGAGCAACGGAGACAGCAGCAGTTCTGTCTTTGATCTTGCAGCCGGAAGCTACCATGTGACCGTCACGGATATGAATACATCCTGTATGGTCAGCAAGACAATTGATATAAGCAACAGCAATGGCCCGGCTATTTCGGCAGTGGTGGCAGATGCAAGCTGTCAGGTAAATGACGGAAGCATTGATATCAGCATTGCTTCGGGAAGCGGAGCGTACAGCTATCAATGGTCCAATGGTGCCAGCACCCAGGACCTGAGCGGACTGGCTACGGGAATTTATAAAGTGACGGTAAGCGATCAAAACACAGCTTGTGTAAGCATCGATACCTTCTCGGTAGGACTCGACAATGCACTGGCCCTTACGGCTGATATAACCCCGGCCAATTGCTACATGGAAGACGGAAACCTGGTTCTGACTGTGGGCTATGGCTCGGGCACATACAGCTATCAGTGGTCCAACGGCAGCACAAGCAAAGACCTGAGCAATGTGCCGGCAGGTGTTTACACGGTTACCGTAACGGACCTGCAAAGCCAATGTGAAGCGATTGAATCTTTCATTATTAACGAAAACAGCGGCATAACCCTGCAATTACAGGCAAATGCAGTCAGCTGTGCGGGTGCCGGTGACGGAAGCATTGATCTGAGCATCAGTGGCGGGTCAGGCAACTACAGCATACGCTGGAGCACCGGTGAACAGACTGAGGACATCAACGCTCTGCAGCCGGGCAGCTATCATGTGCAGGTAATTGACAACGCAAGCCATTGCCGTGCCATGGCCGAAGCAACAATAGAGACGCCAAAAACACTCGATCTGAAAGCAGACAGACAGCATACCAGCTGTGTGGATGCCACGGACGGAAGCATTGACATTACCATGTATGGAGGCACCATGCCTTACCAATACAGTTGGAACGATGGCGACAGCACGGAAGACCGCAGCAATCTCGGTGGCGGGGTCTACATCATATCCGTCTCCGATGCCAACGGATGTGCACAGTCTCTGAGCATCCCGATTATGGATACCACAAGGGTTTATCTGAATACAAGCAGTACCCTCGTCAGCTGTTATGGCGGCTCTGACGCTACGGCACAGGTGACAGCGCATGGCGGAGAAGCGCCTTATAATTACCTCTGGTCTACCGGAGATACGAGTGCTGCCATCAGCGGACTGACAGCCGGTATATACTATGTGACGGTGAGCGATCAGAATGCCTGTGAAAGCGTGGATACCGTAGAAGTGGGAAGCAACAGTCCGATTATGATCTCCGGTGTGATTAGCAACGAAGACTGCGAATCGGGAACTCCGGGTGCCATTGATGCAACGGTAAGCGGAGGAACGGCTCCGTACAGCTATCAGTGGAGCAACGGCTCATTTAATGAAGACCTGGTAAATGTAAAAGCCGGTGTCTATATCCTTCATGTGACGGATGCCCTTGGCTGCTCTGCCGATGCGGTGTTTACCATCGAAGAACGGAAGAAAATCGACCTGCAATGGACGGCCGTCAATCCGGCATGCGGAGAAGAAGACGGCAGCATTGACATTACGGTGATCGGAGGATCGGGATCGTATGCGTATATATGGAGCGATGGCGCCAATAGCGAAGACCGCGAGGCTCTTTCTGCCGGCACCTATATCATCACCCTCGAAGACAGCTTGACGGCCTGTATGGTGACGGATACCATTCATCTGAGTTCGGTCAACGGACCCGAAATCACACTGGAAGGAATCACACCGGCCGCCTGCATTGCTTCTAACGGTGCGATCAATATCAGTGTATCGGGCGGAAGCGGCCAGTATACTTATCTGTGGAGCACCGGAAACAGTACCCAGGATTTGAACGGGGTGGCTGCCGGAAACTATAGCGTCACCGTAAGCGATACAGTGAATGGATGTACAAGCATTGCAAGCTTTACGGTGCCTTCGGCCAACAATCTGACCTTGAGTGCAGACATTATGGATGCAAACTGCGGATCAAGTGACGCTGCCATCAATCTCACGGTGGGTTATGGATCGGGCTTCTACCTTTTCAGCTGGAGCAACGGAGCCATTACCGAAGACCTTAATGGCATTTCCGCAGGAACCTATGCTGTGACCGTACAGGATATTGTCAGCGGATGCGAGACCACAGGCATCTTTAATGTAAATGACACCCAGGGGCCGGAATATGATGCGATTGTAAATAAGATCAGCTGTTCTACAGCCGATGACGGAAGCATCCGGATTTCAGCGCTTGATTCGCTGGCTTCCTATTCCTATCAGTGGAGCAATGGTTCTTCGGCCGACAGCCTTGGCGGACTTTCCGCAGGCGTATATTTTGTAACCATTACAGACAACAACACCCTTTGCCGAAGCATCGACAGCTTTATGATCGAAACTCCGGAAGCGATTGATATTGAAATCGACCGTCTGTCTGTAGCCTGCAACGGTGGCAGTGACGGAAGCATTGATGCTACGGTATATGGCGGAACCGCTCCGTACAGCTATCAGTGGAGCAATGGTTCGCAAAGCCAGGATATAAGTGCTTTGTCAGCCGGAATCTATGATCTTACGGTCACGGATGCCCATGGATGCACGGGCCTGGCCCATGTGGAAATTTACGAGCCGGATGCCCTCGCGCTCAGTGCGCAAAGTACGGCTGCGGGCTGCTTCAATGCAGAGAACGGTTCCATTGATCTCAGCGTGACAGGCGGAAGCATGCCGTATGTCTATCTCTGGTCAAACGGAGAGACAAGCGAAGACCTTGACAATCTGACGGCCGGTATCTATACGGTAACTCTGACGGATGCCAATGGCTGCATGGACAGTTTGAGTGTCGAGGTGGAAAGTTCCACGCCACCGCTTCTGAGTTTTGCCGTCAGCACGGTTAGCTGTGAAGGCGGTTCCGATGGAGCCATCGACCTCAGCGTGTCGGGCAGTGGCAACTATGTTTATCAATGGAGCAACGGAGCAACAAGCGAGGATATCAGCGGATTGACTGCGGGCAAATACACCGTAATTGTTCGTGATACCGCAAACGGATGCTACAGCATGGCCACGGCCACGGTAGCAGAACCGCATATCTCAATCAATGCAGGCATAGTAAATGCTTTCTGCAACGAAGACAACGGAGAAATCCAATTAAGTGTTTCCGGAGGATCGGGACAGTATGCCTATACCTGGACCAATGGCGACAGTACTTCAAGCATTTCCGGACTGGCTGCCGGAAGCTACGGGGTCACAGTCACCGATCTCTCTACCGGATGCACGTCAAGTGCTGTATTCAACGTAGTAAATATTGGCGGGCCCGAACTGAGTGCAATCGTCACGAATACAAGCACTTGCAACGGCAATGACGGCAAAATTGATCTGCAGGTCACAAGCGGCTCCGGCAACTATGCTTTTGCCTGGTCCAACAACATGATGACAGAAGATATAGACAACCTGACGGCCGGAATCTACACCGTGACGGTTACGGACAATAGCTCGGGATGTGTCGCCATTGCAAGCTATGAGGTGAAATCGAACGGAACACTGAGCTCCGATGCAATTGCCTTCCCGGCAGAGTGCGGCAATGATGACGGCAGTGTGGACCTCCAGGTAATTGGCGGTTCGGGCGGATACACCTATCTCTGGAACAACGGAGCAATCAGCCAGGACCTTTACAATGTGCCGGCCGGTATTTACAGCGTCATTATTACGGATACGGTCAACGGATGCATGGATACCGTAACGGCCAGGGTAGAGAATATCGGATTTGAAATAGAAGTTGCAGCTTCTGACATTAGCTGTGCCGGTGCCGGAGACGGCAGTGCAACGGTTACAGCTCTTAACGGATCGGGTGCTTATGCATATGCCTGGTCCAATGGCGAAGAGGGGGCTGCAATCAGCAATCTCGAAGCCGGAAGCTATGAAGTGACCGTAACTGACAGCGTGACGGGATGTATAGCATTTGCCGAAGTAATGATTGGCGAGCCTTCGGAGTTGGTAGCGGATGTTTCCATATCGAATGTGCTTTGCCACGGGGAATGCAACGGAACGGCCATCATGACCATTGCCGGAGGCTTGGCACCCTACAGTGTGAGCTGGTCAAACGGTGACAGTGCTATGGCTGTGTCAGGCTTATGTGCCGGAACATACATTGCCACGGTCAGAGATCAGAACGGATGTGAACTGCCGGTTGAGATTCGTATTACGGAACCGGATCTCCTGGTTCTCAACATAGACACCCTGGCAGATGTGACCTGTCCGACTTCCAGCGATGGATACGTGCAACTGAGCAGCACCGGAGGAAGCGCTCCATATACCTATACATTAAACGGCAGCAGCAATGCGAGCGGACTTTTCACCGGCCTGGCACAGGGCAGCTACACTGCAACGGTGGAAGATGCCAGCGGATGTACGGATACGATTGCTTTTAATGTAGGATCACAATCCAACATGGTCATGAGCAATGCAGTGATAAGCCATGTGATGTGCTACGGAGGCTCAGACGGCTCTGTCGACATTAGCGTCACCGGTGGGGTTGGAAGCTATTCTTACCTCTGGAGCAATGGCAGCACCGATGAAGACCTCAGCAATGTGCCTGCCGGCAGCTACATGGTGACGGTGACGGATGCAAATGGCTGTACCCTGTCCGATACCTTTGTGATCACCCAGCCCGATGCTCTGTCGCTGAGTGCCGTCAGCACTTCTCCGGCTTGCGCAGGAGGCAGTGACGGAAGCATTGACCTGAGTATAAGCGGAGGCACCATGCCTTATGATTATAGTTGGAGCACCGGTGATACCACGGAAGATATCTTCGGCCTCATGTCCGGAACCTACACCGTAGTAGTGACTGATGGCAATGGCTGCTCGGATTCTCTGAGTGTGGATGTATTGCCGGCTGATCCGCTCGTGCTTCATATTGATTCGACCTCTAACCGCAACTGCCGCAGAGGATCGGGATATCTGGAAGCACACGCTACCGGTGGAAGCGCTCCTTATACCTACTCGCTGAATGGCGGACAGGCACAGAGCAGCGGCATCTTTACACCGTTGGCCGAAGGAAGCTATGTGCTGACGGCAATCGACTCGCTCGGATGTACGGTCAGTGATACGGTGGTCATTGAATTTGCAAGTGTGCTGGACCTGAGTGCTGAAATAGAACATGTAAATTGTGATGGTGGTAGCGATGGCAGCATCAATCTGACGGTGACCGGTGGCAGCGGCAACTTCAGCTACTACTGGAGCAACGGGGCCAATACGGAGGATATCTCAGGTCTTGAAGCCGGATTCTATACGGTCATAGTGAATGACCTGAATACAGGGTGCGATGCCAGCATGACCTTCACCGTAATTGATTCTACCATGGATATTTCCTTCAGTGTAGTGAATGCCACATGTGGTGAAGAAGATGGAAATATCAAAGTGCATGTAAATGGCGGCAGCGGCAATTACAGTTACACCTGGAGCAACGGAGCCGGCAATGTCGATTCCATCAGCAATCTGGCTCCGGGCACCTACGTGGTGACAGTCAGTGACCTGGACAATGGATGTCAGGCTATCCGGGAAATCAATCTCGATAATTCGGAAGGCCCGCAACTCTTTGCCGTGGTTTCGAATGCCACAAGCTGTGGCGGAAATGACGGAGCCATCGACCTGACGGTATTGAGCCAGGGCGGATTCAGCTATCATTGGTCAAATAATGCCACTACCGAGGACATCAGCAACCTCAGTGCGGGAACTTATACGGTTACTGTTACGGATACCGCCACCGGATGTGTAAGCATCGAGAGCTACACGGTGGGTGAAGACAATACCATGGAAATCGCTGTACAGGTCAATGAAGCAGACTGCGGATCAGGATCGGCTTCCATTGATATCACGGTAAGCGGTGGCAGTGGAAATTACAGCTACCAGTGGAATACCGGGGCTGTCAGCGAAGACCTGAGCGGACTCTATACGGGAACCTATGTGGTGACCGTTACAGACAACAACTCAACCTGTTCGATTGTGAAACTCATCACTGTCGGAGGTTTTGACGGCCCGCAGGTGAGCATCACCAAGAGCGATGTGAGTTGCAACGGAGCCGGTGACGGCAGCATTACCGTCAACTCCACTGTGATGGGATACACTTATTCATGGTCAACCGGTGATACGACTGCTTCCATCTCCGGCCTGCAGGCAGGCGAGTATGTGGTAACCATCGTTGATCCCGTAACTTCCTGCGAAACCATTGAGTACATTACGATTAACGAGAATCCGGCCATTGATCTTTATGCCAATGCCACGCATGTGGAATGTGCCGGCAACGATGACGGAGCCATTGACCTGATTGTCAATGGTGGTGTGATGCCGTACAGCTTTGTCTGGAGCAACGGCAGCGTGACGGAAGATCTGAGCAATATCCCGGGAGGCAGCTATACCGTGACGGTAACGGATGCCGAGGGATGTACGGCCATGTTGACCGTAAAGGTGAACGAGCCCGATGAACTGCTTGCCACGGTTGTGGCTAAGTCGGATGCAAGTTGTCCGGGTGTGGCTGACGGGATGATAGAAGTGTCCGTTACGGGCGGAACCATGCCGTATGAATTCAGCCTCAACGGAGATCCTGCCGGCAACACCGGACTCTTTACCGATTTGCCAGCCGGTATCTATGATATTCTTGTTACAGATGCCAACGGTTGTACGGTGACTTTGACCGATACCGTCTTCAGTGGCCCGGGACTGGATATTGAAGGTGCGATTACACATATTACCTGCGATGGAAGTACAGGTGGTGCCGTGGATATTACCGTGAACAACGGGAGTGGAAACTATGCTTTCAACTGGAGCAACGGTGCCACATCCGAAGACATTGTAAATGTTTCTGCCGGAGTATATGTCGTGTATGTGGAAGACAACAACACCGGCTGTGCGGCCTCCAAAGCCTTTACGGTTGTGGATTCTACCATTGGCGTATACAGCAGTGTAGTCAATGCCGAATGTGGCGAATCTGACGGTTCTATCAACCTGAATGTGCAGGGAGGATCGGGAAGTTACAGCTACCAATGGTCCAATGGTGCGAGCACGCAGGACATAGACTCCTTGTCGGCCGGCACCTATGAAGTGACCATTACGGACAATTTGCTTGCCTGCAGTATGATAAGGAGCTATAACGTAAGCAATAACAATTTTGACTCTATCAGTGCAACCATCGTTGATGCTCATTGCGGTTCGGCCGATGGAGCCATCGACCTGACGGTGAACGGCAATGGCAGCTACAGCTATGAATGGAGCAACGGTGCGACTACGGAAGACCTGGTGAATGTATTTGCCGGAGACTATACGGTCACCGTTACGGATACTTCGGGTTGTAAAGCGATAAGAAGCTACACGATAGGATACACCGACTCTTTGGCTGTAAATGCCGTGGTGCTCAATACCGGCTGTGGTTTGAGCAACGGAGCCATTGACATTACGGTAGCCAACGGAAGCGGCAGCTACAGCTATCAATGGTCCAACGGAGAAAACAGCGAAGACATCGGTAATCTGATGGCCGGTATTTATGTGGTGACAGTGACGGACCTCAACAGCGGTTGTGAAGCCGTTGGAATCTTTGCCGTGAGTGAAGAAGGGGCTCCGGTAATCAGTCTTGACAATCTGAGCGGCATTACCTGTGCCGGTGATGAGGACGGCAGCATTGAAATTTCAGTGAGTGGCGGAAGCGGCAGCTACAGCTACACCTGGTCAAACGGAGAAAGTACGGAAGATATTTACAATCTCCCGGCAGGAAGCTATCTCGTGGAGGTGAAAGATGACAGCAGCGGATGTGTAAGTATGATGCAGTTTGTGATTGAAGATAAAACTCCGATCAGCATGACTGCTGATGTGACCGCCACCATTTGTGATCCGAATGCTGCGCAGATTGGCGCCATCGACATAGAGGTCTCGGGCGGCACCGCACCTTACTCATACACCTGGACCGGACCGCAGGGATTCTCTGCCTTTACGCAGGACATCAGCGGTCTCGTACAGGGAAATTATACGCTGACGGTGACCGATGCCAACGGTTGCAGCATGGAGGATACCATCTATGTGAACTGCCGGCCGGAAGATCCGAAACCGGAAGATCCGAAACCAATTCGTATTTATAACGTAATTACACCAAACGGTGATGGTTATAACGACTTCTGGGTGATCGACAATTTTGATGCATCCGAATATCCTGACAATGAGTTGCTGATCTTCAACCGCTGGGGCGACTTGGTCTATGAGGCCCGTCCCTACAACAATGAATGGAGAGGTCAGCTCTTTGATACGGGAGAAGAAGTGCCGGACGGTACCTACTTCTATATCCTGAAGCTCAATGAAACGGGAGATCGTAGAATTAATCAACAACAGGTTTATCAGGGATACGTAGTTATCCAGCGATAATGCCCAAAGTAAGATATTATGAAAAAAACACTGCTATTATTCCTTGTGCTGCTCGGGACAGGCTGGGCCGTGAAGGCCCAGCAGGAGCCCCAATTTACTATGTTTATGTTCAATAAGCAGATGATTAATCCGGCCTATGCCGGCTCCCGAGAAGTGCTGAGCTTTACAGGGCTATACCGCAACCAATGGGTTAATATGGAGGGAGCTCCCGTGACCTATAACTTCGGGGCTCATAGTCCCATGTCAAAAAGTCCCAGAGTAAGTCTTGGTGGTCTTGTTTATGCCGACAAAATATCGGTCTTTGACCAATACGGCATTTACGGGCAATATGCTTACCGTTTTCCCGTAAGTTCTTCGTCCACCTTGTCTTTGGGCTTGCAGGCCGGAGTAGAAAATTTCTCGGCAAGGTTTTCAGACCTTGACCCGCGCGATCCCTTTGCCGGTGATGTGGTGATCAATCAGGATATCCGGGGAGCCTGGCTTCCTAACTTTGGTATGGGGGCATATCTCTCAAGCGATAACTACTATGTCGGTTTCTCGGTCCCGCGAATTATTCAAAACCGCTATAACCGGGATGCAAGCCCGGGAAACGTGAATCTGGCAAGGCAATTCAGGCATTATTTTCTGATGGCGGGGCTCATTGTTCCTTTAAGCAATGTGGTCATAATGAAGCCCAATTTCCAGGGAAAGTATGTGACCAATCCCGGTATGAACATAGAAACTCCCCTTAGTATGGATTACAATATGTCTTTCATATTTTTGGATCGTTTCTTACTGGGCATATCCTACCGCACCAATGTGGTAAGAAACAACGACTCTTTTAATGCCATATTTGAGATGCAAATTACACCCAACCTTCGGATGGGTTATGCGTATGACTATACGCTGAGTGAATTGCAATCCTATAATTCGGGCTCTCATGAAGTAATGATCGGATATGACATTGCCAAGCGTATAAAGGCGTATACCAGTCCGCGCTTTATCAAATATTTCTAAATAGCCCGAAGAGAAAATAAACATACTGCCATGAATCGAAAATTCTATCTGATCCTGTCCTTTGCGCTCCTCTGGAGTGCTATGGCAATGGCACAGGCCAGCCTGAACAAGGCAAATAAGCTGTTTTGTAAACTGGCTTTTAATGAAGCCAAGGAATTGTATCTGGACTATATCGAGAGCAGCAGTTCTCCCGATCCCGATGCGTATTTCAAACTGGCTGAGTGTTACAGAAACCTCGACCTTCCCTATGATGCCGTGCAGTGGTATGCAAAATCCGTTGAGCATGAAGACAACTCTCCCAATGACTTTTTGCAATATGCACTGAGCTTGCAGCAAATTGAAGACTACGAAAAAGCCAGAGAGTGGTTTGTGAAGTACAATGATGCCGTTCCGGATGACGAAAGGGGATGGAGGGGTATCTTAGCTTGTGACAATATTGATGAATTGCGGCAAAACAAGCACAATTATATCGTTGAGAATGCCGAAGCCATTAACTCTCCGCAATCCGATATTTCTCCTGTTCTTATTGATAACAAGCTGATTTTTACCTCTGACAGGAAAGTGGAGGGCTACCGCAAAGAGTTTGAATGGACGGGTGCCTCTTTTTACAATATTTTCGAAGCAGAACAGAAAAAACCGGGTGTGCTCGGTGCTCCGAAATTGCTTTCCGGTGATGCCAATACGCAATATCATGATGGCGTGGTGACCGTCAGTGCCGATGGCAAGCTGATGATCTTTACCCGCACCTTTGATGAAAAGGCAAAGGTAAGAGGTGACTGTGAGCGCAAAGAAGTGTATAACCTCAAGTTGATGAGTGCGCGCATCGATCCGGCCACCGGAGAATGGGGAGAAGCCAGCGATGAAGAATTCGGCAGCATCAACAACAAAGACTATATCGTGGCGCACCCATCGCTTTCGGCAGATGGCGTGCGGCTCTATTTCGCATCCGACAACCCGAATTTCAACGGATACCGGGGCGGAACCGACCTCTATGTCTCTTATTATGAGGGGGGCAAATGGAGTGCTCCGGTCAACCTCGGACCCGGTATCAATACACCCGGAAATGAAGAGTTTCCATTCATTACACCGGATTCCGTGCTCTTCTTCTCGTCTGATGCCAACCTCGGATTGGGCGGATTGGGCGGCATGGACATTTACCGCGCAGAAATGGGGAAAAACGGAAAGTTCAGTGCCCCTGAACATCTGGGAGTACCCGTTAACTCTAGCCGCGATGACTTCGGACTCATTGTGCACAAGGATTCATCCGGCCGGACGTACGGATACTTTGCCTCGAGCCGCGGCACCCGGGGCGATGCCAAAGCCAAAGGAAAAGACGACATCTACTTCTTTTATCCCGGTGGCCCGATCTATCTCAAAATCGCAGCAATCAGTGACTGCAATGAACAAAGCCTGAAGAATGTGGCGATTGAAATTTATCAGGGAAAAAAACGCATCGCAAGCGGAGTTACCGATGATGACGGAATTTTCTTTAGCGACAGTCTGATGAGCAAAAACTCAAAGTATACCCTTAAAGCAAAATACGGTGACCAGGAAGAAGAAACAAGCTTTCACAGCTACGGCAAGTCGGATGGCGACACCGTCTTTGCCGGGGTCCGCTTCGAAGGCTCTCTGCGTGTGCAGGGGGTGGTTTACAACAGTGTGACGAATATGCCCCTCGCCAATGCCGAACTTTTTGCAAAATCAAAGGGCGTTGTGGTCTCACACACCCAAAGTGACGAGAACGGCTTCTACTCGATTGACCTCGAACCGGACAACGAATACCTGATCATTGCCAACAAGTTTGGAAACCAAGGCGATACCGTAGGGATCAATACCATCGGTATGGACTGCGAAGTCATCACCCAGGACATGTACCTCACACCGGGCTCCATGTTCCTCACCAATGTCTATTATTACTTCGACAAGGCATATATCTACCGCTATCCGGAAGCGCTGAGTGAATTGAACAAGCTGATCGAATTTCTGAATGACAACCCCGACTACATTATCGAAATCCGCTCGCATACCGATGCCCGCGATACGTATAAATACAACGAAGCACTGGGCCAGCGCAGAGCACAGGCCGTAAAAGATTACCTGATCGATCACGGCATTTCCGAAGATCGCCTTCTGCCGGTGTCGTATGGTGAGTATTGCCCCACCAACGGTTGCAGCGATGGCGTACCGTGCACGGAAGTGCAGCACCAGCGCAACCGGAGAACGGAGATTAAAGTGATCAACTACAACGGTGAACTCGTGCTGAGAACAAGAGAAAACCCCAAGTGGACAGCCGATGCCGACTTTTATGTGGAGGGCGGAAAGTACTTTGAGGCCGGCAAAGGCTCCAACTGGCAAAATGAGGAAGATTTTCAGAGCAAGTATGGCGACTGGCACGATATCCCCGTTCGAAAGGATTGTTCGGATGTAATTCAGGTGATCGAACCGGAAGGAGAAGGTCAGTAATCCGCTTCTGTACATATTATCACGCATAACTTGTAAGAGCCATAAACCCTATGGCTCTTATTTTTGTACTACTATGCGATCCCGCCTCTTTTCATATTTCCTTGTTTTATTTTTTACTTTCCCGGCCGTCCGGCTCATGGCTCAGAGAGGAGCTGTCAAAAATGCAGAGGAAAGAAAAATTCTTGTGGCTGCCGGCCGGGCCGCCCATACCGGAGAACCGCGCCAGGCCGTCCGTTTATTTCAGGAACTTCTGAAAGAGGGAGCCCTGCCCGAAGCGTATTACCTGGACTATGCAAGGGCTTTGCAATCGCTGGGGCTCTGTCATGATGCCCTGCGCTGGTTTCGGGCTTATCTGGATGTGAATCCCGGTGACGAGCTGGCCGCAAACGGAATCTTTGCCTGCCGGAATATTGCGAGATTCAGGCGCAATCCCTATTCCATTCATTTGATTTTATTCCCTAAGCTCAACAGCGGGGCTGTGGAGCGCCACCCTTTTTATACGGACGGGCATCTGCTTTTCCTAAGAGAGGAAGGAGAAAGGCGCAAGTGGCTCGAAGCCGATACCGCTAATATGAATTTGCCGGCCGTGACAGGCATTGCATCTCTCCTCCCTGTCGGGGCTGCTGATTTTGATCTACAAAGCGATACGGGCGCGCTGGTCTTTGCCAAAAAAAACGAAAAGAACGGAAACTGGCAGCTCTTTCTGAAACACTCCATACTGCCGGAAGCAGAGGCCGGTGCAGTGCTTCCCTTTTGCAGGGCCGGCATCGACACGCGCTATCCGGCATGGTCGCCTGACGGGCGCTACCTCTTTTTTGCATCCGACCGCCCCGGAGGCTACGGAGGAATGGATATCTGGTTTCTTCCGCGCGACAGCCTTTCGATCGCAGACCCGAAAAATGCCGGCCCGCTCGTCAATACGGCAGGAGACGAACTCGCTCCCGCATTTTCGCCCTCGGGGGCCCTTGTTTTTTCGAGCAACGGTCATCCCGGCCTCGGAGGATTCGATCTTTTTGAAATCAAAATGGGTCGCTCCGCCCGTTTTACGGACAGCTTAGCGCATCTGGGGGCTCCGCTCAACTCCGGATACGATGACCTGGAAATGACCTGGATATCGGCAGGAGAAGGTTTTTTGGTGTCCTCGCGACCGGGCGCTCAGGGCCTTCAGGACATCTTCAAGTGGAAATCCGCAAGAGAGCCGCTCCGCTTTGAGGTGTTTGACAGTACGGATCACACGCCATTGAGCGGGGTGCGCTTTTATGCCGCAGACAAAGATGGAAGAGTGCAATTTTTGGGCATCAGCAATATACACGGGCAGTTCTCTTTCCTCCCGGAAAAGAGCACGAGAGGCGGAATTAAATTGGAGAAGGCGGGCTACGAGCCGTATCTTCTCAGACGAGCCCCCCGGAAGTCGGGAAAAGCTGCGGCAGCGGTGAGGGTTTCGCTGAGGCGCGAAGTGGATGTTCGCATTGCCGGTGTCGTGAAGAACAAAGCCGATGGCAGCCCTATGGCAGCCGTACAGGTTCGCTGTGCCGGCCCGGGCAAAGATACCCTTCTGCTTAGCAGCGATTCGGCCGGTCGCTTTTTCCTGCAGGCCCTGCCCGGTGAGCGATGGGCGTTTGATATCCACCGCGATGCCTACCTGCCGGCCCATGAAGAGTTGCAAACGGCAGCCGCGAAAAAGCATGCCGTCTACAGCGTCACATTGTGGCTCAATCCGCTGATAAAAGGGCAGCCCATCGTCTTGGAAGAAATCCTTTTTAAATATAAAAGCACGGAAATTGATGAGGAAGCATCAAAGGACCTGAAGAAACTCCTTGACATGCTGATTGAGAATCCGGATTTGCTGGTGGAAATCAGCACGCACACCGATTCGAGAGGCGGGTATCAATACAATGAAATTCTCTCGCAAAAAAGAGCACAGGCCGTGGTGGACTGGCTTGTGACGCGGGGCGTAGCTCCCGCACGTCTTGTCGCCCGGGGATATGGCGAATACCGCCTCGTAAACGAGTGTGCCGACAGCGTGCCTTGCCCGGAGTGGAAACACCGTCAAAACAGACGGGCCGAGGTGAAGATTCTCGGCACCCGCGACAGCCTGAAGGGCCTGACCACAGCCGCGGATCATCATTGGGACATCGACCCGGAGGAGATTCCGCTTTATGTGCCCGATTCGCTGGAGCGCAAGCGGCAATTGCGCGCAAAAAAGAAGAGCAATCCGGCAACGAAGGAGGAAAAAGATGCTGTTTTGCCGAAGAAAAAAGAGGCCGCCCCGGCCCATGCGGAAGTCTATCTTGTACAGTTTGCTGCCAGCACCCGGTCAGGCGACCGCTTTCCGGCAGCCGAGCGCATGGGGCCCCTGGTGAAAGAAAAATTCGGCCGCTTCACCCGCTTTATGATCGGGCCGCTGCCCACCCTCGATGCAGCCTATCAATTGCGCAAGAGGCTGCGTGAGAAGGGATTTCGCGATGCCTTTATTGTGGCCTATCGTGACGGCCAGCGCCTGAGCATTCGCTATTAATCTCAGAGGGTACCGCTTAGCAACTTCACCCCGGGGCCGTTGTCAAGCAGCCGGTACGATGCCCTGATGAGCGAACGATTGTTACCCCAGCTTTTGTCAAGCAGAATGCCGCCCAGATAGAGCGCAAAGTCGTAGACCTTTTCTTTCCCGAGATTTCTGCCTTCAAACCATGAGTCAATGGTATCCAGTCCCCGGTTCAGGCCCTGCCCCGTGTGCGGATGCATTCTTCGGATGGCTTCTCCGCAATGAAATATCTTGCCCTGCACATAGCGCGATGAATAATAGGTCTCGAACTGAAGGCTTTGAAAACGAATGTCCCGGTCCCTGATGCCGGTCAATCGAAAAAGAGGGGAGGGGTCACCGCTGTACACCAGGGCAAATTCATTTTCAAAGGGAACCACAGCCGCATAGCTTCCCCGGTCATTGATTTGCCACACCCATTCGCGGTCAAAATCGAGCGAGGCAAAAGCCATATGAAATTCTTTTTTGTGCCTGAAGCGAAACCGGGGCTTTGCAAAGCCTTTGGCCGTGTTGATGATGGCCTTCCGGGCCGTGAATTTCTGTCCGTCAGCGGTGAGCAGGGTGCCGTCTGCATGCATCTCGCTCACTTCGGCTTCAATATGCTCGGCCGCATCATGCGCTGCGATGTATTCGAGGAGTTTGCTGTAG
>Ga0256839_1002865_pt1 | contig 18607 bp, 14 predicted proteins | sample 354166metaG_FD_185968 | JGI IMG/M metagenome (GOLD analysis project Ga0256839, IMG submission 185968) | Hydrothermal vent microbial communities from Mid Atlantic Ridge, Atlantic Ocean - 354-166 | ecosystem: Environmental > Aquatic > Marine > Hydrothermal vents | place: Atlantic Ocean: Mid... | reverse complement strand
TCCGGTTGCTGCGCAACCACCTCCCCCAAGGGGGGAGGCTTGTTCTACTCCAAACCCGGCCGCTTTTGGATCGGGAAACAAGTTCTTGCTCCCTCCCCTCGGGGAGGGTTGAGGCGGGGTTGTGGGCGAGGCAAGGGCTGAGCGTCCGCTTTGGTTGGTAAGTTGCGCGGGTTTGCCGGCTGCGAAGCAACCGCGGCTCTTTGCTCTGCATGGATCCTGGATCGAGTCCGGGACAGGCCTCGGGTCGAGTCCGCAGCGCGCCCTTCGGGGCCCGCCCGGGTGAGGAAAAAGGCCGGTTCGGTGCAGATGACCCGCACCCGTCGCTGCGGACAAGCGGGGCACGGCTCAGAGCTCGCCGCGGTCGAGCAACCCCAGGAAGGCCTCGACCACCTGCGGGTCGAACTGGCGGCCCGCCTCCTCGCGGACGTAGGCGAGCGCCCTTTCGGTCGACCAGGCACCGCGGTAGGGACGGTCGGAGGTGAGGGCGTCGAAGACGTCGGCCACCGCGAAGATGCGCGCCAGAAAGGGGATGGCCTCCCCCGCCAGGCCGTGGGGGTAGCCGCTGCCGTTCCAGCGTTCGTGGTGGTAGAGCGGCACCTTGAGCGCGCGGCGCAGGAAAGGGATGTCCCGGAGCCACTCGTAGGCGTGGATGGGATGCTGCTTCATCACCGCCCACTCCTCGGGGGTGAGGGGGCCGGGCTTCATAAGAATGGCGTCGGGGATGGCCAGTTTACCCACGTCGTGCAGGATGGCGCCGCGGCGCAGGTCTTCGAGCTCCTGGGGGTCGAGGCCGAGTTCGCGGCCGAGCTTGAGGGCCAGCTCGGTCACCCGCTGGGTGTGCCCCGCGGTTTCCTGGTCGCGCAGCTCGACGGCCCGCGCCCAGCCCCAGAGGGTGAGGTCGTAGGCGTTCTCCAGTTCGGCCTGGGTGCGCTGCAGGGTTTCGAAGCGGCGCAGGTTGTCGATGGCGATCGACCCCTGGGTCACCAGCGTTTCCAGGAAGCCCTGGTCGTCGGCCGAGAGGTTCCAGGCGCCGTCGCTGAAGGCGACGAAGACGGCGAGCAGCTCCCCCTTGGCCAGCATGGGCCAGGCGCGCAGCGCCCGCAGCCGCAAAAGGGCAAAGGGGGTTCCGCTCAGGTCGTCGAGGGCCGCGGGCTTGCGCGTCAAGGCGGCGGCACCGATGGGCGTCCTGCCCAGGGGGAGCCGGCGCAGCTCCTCGGGTAGCGGCGCACTCAAGCCGCGTGCGGCGTGGTGGACGAGCAGGCGTTCTTCCGGAGCGTAGGTCCAGATCCCCACGGCGGCGACGGGCAGGCGCATGGCCTCGTCCAGCAAGGCCTCGATGCTGGCCTCCAGGTCGAGGCTGTGGGCGATGACCTGATCGAGCGTGCGCAACGACTCGAGGTTCTGCACCCGGCGGGCGAGGACCTGCCGCAACGAGGCCCGCTGCACCGCGTTGCCGATCGTTTCGGCGGCCAGCTCGAGCCGCTGCAACTCCCGTGCTCCTGGGGGCGACTTGGGCCAGGCGAGGGCCAGGGCGCCCACGAAACGCCGCCCCGCGGGCAGGGGCAGGTAGACCCCCGACCATCCCGGCGGTACCTGGGGGCGGACGGCCGAGCGCAGGCGCGGATCGCGGGCGATCTCTTCGACGACGAGGGGGCGGCCGCCCTCGAGGGCGGCGGCGATCAGGCTGTGGGGCTCGAGCTGCGGGGCGGGGCGCAGGTTGCGCATCCAGCCGAGGGCGCTGAAGGCCTCGGTGCGCGCACCCTCTTCGCCGTAGAGCACGATGGCCCCGGCGGGGGCGTGGAAGAACGAGGCCACGGCCTCCAGCCCCGCCTGCATCATCGTTTCCAGCTCTTCGGACTGCCGCAGCGCTTGGGCGACGCGCGCGAAGAGCTCGAGATCGAGTTCCTTCTCTTTGGCCTCGGTGATGTCGAGCCCGACGCCCAACACCGCGGGCTCCCCCTCGATCTCGATGCTGGCCGCCGAGTAGTCGAGCCAGCGCACCTCGCCCGACTTGGTGAGGATTCGGAAGGCGTAGCGCTCGGCGGGCCGGCGGCGGCGCAGCCGCTCCAGCCCCCGGGCCTTGACGAGCTCCCGGTCCTCGGGGTGGACGAACTCCCAGACCGGCCGGCTCCTCAACTCGTCGTCGTCGTCGTAGCCGGTGAGCCGCCGGGTGGCTTGGTTGGCGAAGACGAGGCGGTCCCCCTGCCACATCAGGATGACCGCGGGCGCGGTTTCGGCGAGGGTGCGGAAGCGGGACTCCGACTCGGCCAGGGCTTGGCTGCGCGCCACGTCCATGGTGACGTCCTCGGTGTAACCGCTGAGCAGTTGTGTGGCGGGGTCGTAGCGGACCGTGTCGGAGAGCCAGACCCACACCCCGTGGCGTCCGTGCAGGAAGCGGTAGCGCGCGGTGTGGAAGACCTCGGGCCGGCGCAGCGCCTGCCGCGCCAGCGCGATCGCGGTTTCGCGGTCCTCGGGGTGGATGTAGTCGTAGTAGGCCCCGGGGCGGCCGAGCTCGGCCGCGTCGTAACCCAGCACCTCACGGCTGCGCGGCGACTGGAAGAGCGCCGGGGCCCGCAGCGGGTCCTCGTCGGGGGCGACGCGGGCCTGCCAGGCGACGCCGGGCAGCGCGGCCACGAGGCCTGCGAGCAGCGCGCCCTCTTCCTCGACCCGCCGCTCCAGCGCGTCTTCGCGGGTGACGTCGCGCACGTGCAGCACCAGCCCGCCCACCGCGGGAACGTGGCTCAGGTTCTTGCCCCAGACGCGGAAGACGCGCCGGCGGCCGCGGGCGTCGCGCCCCCGGAAGCGAAAGGTCAGCGCCGTGCCGGGTTCCCGGGCCAGCGCCTCGAGCGCCTCGTGGGCGTGGCGCTGGTCCTCGGGCTGGAGGAAGCGCAGCAGGTTGATGCGCACCCCCGGGGGCGGGGGGCGGTAGCCCAGCCGCTGCACGCTGGGGCTGACGTAGCGGATCGTGCCTTCCGGATCGACGACGTAGACCACGTCGCGGCCGTTCTCCAACAGGGTCTTGTAGCGCTCGAGCATCCGGTCGCGCAGGTCTTCGAGGACCGCGGGCAGTTCCCGCGCGTGCTCGAAGAAGAAGACGGGCAGGTGGTCCAGCTCCGCGAAGGCCGCTTCGAAGGCACGCTCCGCCACCAGGGCGTCGAAGGGCTCCTTTTCCAGCGCCGCCCATGCCTCTTCGGCGGAGGCGGCCTGGTGAAACCCAACGGTGACCCGGGCGGGCAGGGGCCCGCGCGCGACCACGAGGACTCGGTACACTGCCTTTACTATAGGCGACGCCCATGAGGTGAGCGGGTTCACGCCGGCCGTGCCCGGCTGCGGCGGGGTTGGGGCTTTTGGGCCACCTCGATCTGCGGCACCTCGCCGAAGGCGATGCGGTCCTCCCCGGCGTAGTCGAGGCCGTGCATGCCGGCGAAGTAAACGGTGTCGGGGCCGTAGAGGGCGTTGATGCGGTCGAGCGCGTGGGCCAGCCGGTAGCCCCGGCGCGCCTCGGGCCACAGCGGCGGGGAGGTGTCGCGTTCGGGCACCAGGTGCTCGAGCACCAGCCCCACCTTGAAGGGCGCGGGCGGCGGGTCCGGGTCCCAGAGGCGGGCGAGGGTGTTCAGCAGCAAGCGCGTGTCCTGGGTGGTTTCCAGCCAGGCCCTCCGCACCCAGGTGGGGGCGTGCATCTGGGTGGCGTAGACGGTAAGGTGGCGGGTCCAGTACCCCTTGCGCCGCAGGCGGGCGGCGGCCTTGTGCAGCAGGCGCACCAGCGTCTTGCGGGCCCCTTCGGGGGTGCGCAGCTCGGGTGCGAGCACGTGCGAGTGGCCCACGCTGCGCCGCCGGGTGGGCACCGGGGGCAGGTCCTCGCCGCGCAGGGAACGCCACAGGCGCTCGCCCACCACCCCGCCCCAGATGCGCCGCAGCGCCGGGCAGGAAAGCTGGGTCAGCTGGCGCACGGTGAAGATGCCGTGGCGGTGCAGCCGCGCCTCCATGCGGCGGCCGATGCCGTGGAGGTCGCGCAGGGCCAGGGGCCAGAGCACCTGCGGCAGGTCTTCTTCGCGGATCTCCACCAGCCCGTCGGGCTTCTCCAGCTCGGTGGCCACCTTGGCCAGGTAGCGGTTGGGGGCGATGCCCGCCGAGGCGCGCAGCCACGGGCCTACCTCGCGCCGGATCGCGGCCTTGAGCTCGAGCGCCAGCTCCCGCGCCCGGGCCTGCTCGTTCCTCATGAGCGCGAAGCGCATCTCGTCGATCGAAAGCACCTCCTCCACCGGGAGCACCCGCCCCACGGCCTCGAGGATGCGGCGGTGCACCTCCACGTACACCTTGGGCCGCGCCTCCACCACCGCCAGGTTCGGGGCCATGCGCCGCGCCTCGCGCACGCGGGTGCCGGTCTTGACCCGGTAGAACCGGGCCTCGTAGCTGGCGGCGATGCAGAAGGTGGTGTCGGCCTCGAGCGGCACCACGCAGACCGGCCGGCCCCGCAGCTCGGGGCGCAGCTGCTGCTCCACCGAGGCGAAGTAGGCGTTCATGTCGAGGAAGATGTACTTGGAAGGCATAACGGACTCCTTATATTACGATTATATCATAACCCATTTGGGTGGATACATTCCGACTCAGCTTAGTTGCGTGTGCCAGTTAATTGTTGCTACAATGACATTTGAGGTGAAAATGTGAAGAAATGGCTGGCTTTATTCGCATTGGCGTTGGTATTGGCCGCGTGCGGTGCCGCACCCGGCGGTGGAGGAGTGGAGGGCTGCCCCAACCCGGCCACCTTCGATCACGCTGGGTGCACGTTCGACGGGGCCGCTACCCTGTTCGGCCCCTAGACTCCAAACCGTACGTATAAGAAAGGAACGTGGCAAGATGTTGAAAAAAACCAAATACATTCTCCTCGGCGTTTTCCTTACGGTTCTGGGTTTGTGGGGGATGGCGGTGACCATCCCCAACAGCTTTTCGAGCGGCGACGTGGTGAGCGCCGCGAAGATGAACCAGAACTTCCAGGCGCTCAAGACCTCCGTGGATGCGTTGGAGGCCAAGGTGGCCGCCCTGGAAACGAAGGTGGCCGACCTGGAGGGCGCCCAGTCGGCTTTGCCCACCCAACAGGGCATGCCCCGCGCTTACGCGGTCGTTTCCGCTGCCGGGTCGCTGCAACAACAGTACAGCTTAACCGGCGGCAGCATTACCGCCACGCACGACGCTACGGGGCGGTACACCGTTGATTTTGGGGACGAATCCATCATCTACTACGACGATCCCGTAGCCGTCACGACGATCACCTCGGGAAACTTTTGCAATGCCGACTCGTCCGGCGGCAAGCTGCTGGTGAAGTGCTACGACAATACCGGCGCGGCGGCCGACAGCATCTTCCAGGTGGTGCTCTTCAACGATCAGAACCCGTAGCGGAACCGCATCCGAAGCACCGCCCCCCTCGTCGAGGGGGGCTTTTTAGTGGGCCCTGCAGGTCTAGAACCTGCGACCGATCGGCTGTGGGCCGACCGCTCCGACCGGTTGAGCCAAGGGGTCGCGCCCGGGCCCCTTCCTCGCAACGCTTTGGCAACGCCCCGCCCCCTAGCCTGCGATCCAGGGAGGTGAACCATGCGACGGACGATCGGGCTGCTGGTGCTGGTGCTGCTCCTGGCCGCCTGCGGCGGCGCGGGAAGCGGACCCTCCGGAGGCTGCCCCCAACCGGCGGAGTTCGACCACCCCGGCTGCACTTTCGACGGGGCCGGGACGAAGTTCGGACCCTAGACCCCAAGCCTCGTGGACGCAGGAGGAGCGTCGGATGAACACAAGGGAGGGAACGATGCTGCAGAAGACCAAGTACGTACTGCTGGGGGTGTTCCTGAGCGCTTTGGGCCTGTGGGGCCTGGCCGTGACCATCCCCAACACCTTTGCAGACGGCGACGTGGTGAGCTCGAGCAAGATGAACGAGAACTTCCAGGCGCTGAAGAACGCGGTGGAGGGGCTGGGGGCGAAGCTGGAGGCGCTGGAGGCGAAGGCGGTCGCGAGCGCCGAGGGGGTGCTGGGCCGGGCGCTGGTGCGCTGGGACGGACAGAACGCGACGGCTGCGGTGGACACGACCTGGAGCTTCAACGCCTCGGGCGGGCAGATTACCGTGGACCGGCTCAGCCAGGGCCGCTACAACGTGACCTTCGAAGGGCTGGCCCAGGGGAACAAACCGTTCGGAACGGCGCTCGCCGGTTCCAGGGACCCTGCGGGCGGAAACTGCAACGTGACCACGGTCAAGAACGAGGCGGACAACGCGCCCGACGTGATCGTCGGGGTTCGCTGCTTCGACACGGCCGGTGCGCTGCAGGACGGCGACTTCCGGGTCCTCTACATCCGCTGACGTCGGAATGCAGCACCCGCCCCCCTCGTGCGAGGGGGGCTTTTGGTGGGCCCTGCAGGACTTGAACCTGCGACCGATCGGTTATGAGCCGACTGCTCTGACCCGCTGAGCTAAGGGCCCGTGTCCGGTTCCTCATGGTAGCAACCCGCGCGGACGGCGGCAACACGCCCGGGGCGTATGCTGGGGGCATGAAGATCGTGACCGTCGTGCTCGACTCCGTGGGGCTCGGTTACCTGCCCGACGCGCCCGCGTTCGGCGACGAGGGCGCCGACACCCTCGACCACACCGTCCTCAAGACCGGCATCGAGCTGCCGAACCTGACCAAACTGGGCCTGGGCCACGTGCCGGGCGTGCACACCCTGCCGCTCGAGCCCCATCCCCTGGGCGCCTGGGGCCGCATGATGGAGGTCAACCCGGGCAAGGACAGCTCCACCGGCCACTGGGAGTTCGTGGGCATCCACCTGGACCACCCCTTCCGCACCTTCCCCGAGGGGTTTCCCGCAGACCTGATGGAAAGGTTCTCCCGGGCCATCGGCGGCCGCGGCTGGCTCCTCAACCGGCCCTACTCGGGCACCGACGCCATCCGCGACTACGGCGAGGAGCACCTGAAGACCGGCAAGCCCATCGTCTACACCTCGGCCGACTCGGTCTTCCAGATCGCCGCCCACGTGGATGCGGTGCCGCTCGAGACCCTCTACGCGTGGTGCGCGAAGGCCCGCGAGCTGCTGACCGGCGAGTACGCCGTGGCCCGGGTGATCGCCCGCCCCTTCGCCGGCGAGCCCGGCCACTTCTACCGCCTCAACGACAAGCGCCACGACTACGCCCTGGTGCCGCCCGACAACGTCCTCGACGCCCTGGTGGCCGCCGGCCGCGAGGTGGTGGGGGTGGGCAAGATCCCCGACCTCTACGCCCACAAGGGCTTCACCCGCGAGGTCGCCTCGGGCAGCAACACCGAGGGCATCGAGAAGACCCTGGCGCTGATGGACGAGCCGATCCACGGCCTGGTCTTCACCAACCTGGTCGACTTCGACGCCAAGTACGGCCACCGCCGCAACCCCCAGGGCTACGCCGACGCCTTGGTCGAGTTCGACCGGGCGCTGCCGCGCTTCCTCGAGAAGCTGGGGCCCGAGGACTACCTCTTCCTCGTCAGCGATCACGGCAACGACCCCACCTACCGCGGCACCGATCACACCCGCGAGTACGCCATGCTGCTGATCGCCGGGCCGGGGATGGCGGGGCGCGATCTGGGCACCCGCGCGACCTTCGCCGACCTGGGGGCGACCTGGGCCAAGCTGCTGGATACCCGCTGGGAGGGGCCCGGGGATTCGGTAATCTAGAGCTACGAGCGTTCGCTATTTGGCGCGCGGCATTGCGGGGGTGGAAGGGACGGGATGAACCTCAGCTGGCGGGACGCAATCGATATTTTGGCGGTGGCCACGGTGCTCTACTACACCTACGGCCTCCTCGCCGAAACCCGGGCCATGAACTTGGTCCGGGGTTTGATCGTCTACGTCCTCGTCTGGTTCGCCGCCGAGCAGCTGGGGCTGACCACCCTCTCCTGGCTCCTGGGCAACGCCGCGACGCTGGGGATGTTTGCGTTGATCGTCGTCTTCCAGCCGGAGCTGCGGGGGGTGCTCGAGCGCCTGGGGCGCGGCCGCCTGCGCGAGAACCGGCTCGACGTCGAGGCCGCGCGGGAGCTGCTGCGCGCCGTCGAGCGCATGGCCGCGCGCCGCCTGGGCGCCATCGTGGCCCTGGAGCGGCGCACCCCGCTGGGCGAGTACGCGGTCACCGGCGAGGTGCTCGACGCCCGCGTCTCGGCGCGGCTGCTCGAGACCCTGTTCACCGTCGGCACCCCGCTGCACGACGGCGGCGCCATCATGCGGGGCCGGCGGCTGGTGGCCGCGGGCTGCGTCTTCCCGCTCTCCGAGCGCGACGACCTCAAGTACCTGGGCACCCGCCACCGCGCCGCGGTGGGGCTATCCGAGGTCTCCGACGCCTTCGTGATCGTGGTCAGCGAGGAGCGGGGGACGATCCGCATCGCCGAGCGCGGCGAACTCTCGCCCATCCTCACCCCTTCCGAGCTGCGTGACCGCCTGCGGGAGGTGCTCGATGAAGCCCTCTGAGCTGCTGCGCCGCCTGCTTCACAACTGGCCGATCAAGCTGGCCGCGGTGCTGACGGCGCTGGTGCTGTGGTACCAGCTGCGCGAGGTGGAGCCGGTGGTCGAGCGCAGCCTGGAGCGCCCGCTCGAGGTGGTGGGGCTGGGCGAGGACCGCGCGGTGGTGGGCCTGCCCAAGACCGTGACCGTGCGTTTCCGCGGCACCGCGCGCATCGTCGAGAACCTCAACCCCAGCGCCGTGATCGTCTTCATCGACCTTTCCGGGGTCAACGAGGGGCCCTTTGCCGCGAGCGTGCAGGTGCGCGCCCCCAGCGGGGTGCAGATCGCCGAGGTGGTGCCGGCCAAGGTGGAGGCGCGGGTCGAGCGCCTGGGGGCCGGGGTGCTGCCGGTCGAGGTCTACGCCCCCGGCAGCGTGGTGACCTTCGAGCCCGACAGCGTGGAGATGCGCGGCCCGGCTGGCCTGGTGGAGCGGGCGCGGGCGGCCGTGGGGGTGGACCTGACCGCCGAGGGCACGGTGCGCCTCGTCGCCTTCGACGAGGCCGGGACCCCGCTGCCCGAGCTCACCCTCGACCCCGACACCGCCCGCATCACCTTCCGCTCCCCAACCCTGGCGCGCAAGGAGGTGGACCTGGTGCTGCTCCCGGCCCCGCGCGACCTGCACCCGGTGCAGGTGGAGGCGCCGCCCAAGGTCACGCTGGTGGGCCCGCCGGGGGTGCTGGGGCAGATCACCGCGGTCCAGGCCCAGGCCGAGTGGCGCGTGGGCGAGTACACCGCCCCGCTCGAGCTGCTGCTGCCGCCCGACGTGGACGCCATCGGCGTGGTGCTGGCCAAGCTGAAGGTGGAGCCCGCCAAGCCGCTGGAGTAGCCTGCCCCTTCGCAAAACCGTCCGCAGGTGGCAGAATGTAAGGGATGGCGGAGGTGCTGCCCGTTCGGCTCTACGGCGACCCGGTGCTGCGCAGGAAGGCGCGGCCGGTGCAGGATTTCTCGGACCTCGAGGAGCTGGCCGAGAACATGGTGGAAACGATGTTCGAATACGGCGGGGTGGGCCTCGCCGCGCCCCAGGTGGGGCTTTCGCGCCGCCTCTTCGTGGCCGCCGAGTACGAACTCGAAGAGGAGGAGGCCGAGGCCGACGAAGAGGAACGGCCCCGTAGCGTCCTGAGGAACCTCTACGTGATGGTCAACCCCCGGATCACCTACCGCGAGGGCACCCAGGTGGGCACCGAGGGCTGCCTCTCCATCCCCGGCGTCTACTCCGACGACGTGCCCCGCAACCTGCAGATCCGCGTCGAGTACCAGGACGTGACCGGAGCGCCGCGCACCCTCGAGGCCGAAGGCTACCTGGCGCGGGTGATCCAGCACGAACTCGACCACCTCGAGGGGGTGCTCTTCCTCGACCGCATCCCCGCCGAGCTGCGCCGGGCCTTCCTGGAAGAACACCGCGCCGAGCTGGCCGAGATGCAGCGCAAGGCCAAGGCCTTTCTGCGCGAGCTGCAGACCGAGCGGGGGTGAGCGCGGTGCGCCGCCGGATCGCCTTCTTCGGCTCGCCCGCCTGGGCGGTGCCGGTGCTCGAGGCGCTGGCCCGCGCGCACGACGTGGTGCTGGTGGTCACCCAGCCCGACAAGCCCCGGGGGCGGGGCCTGAAAACCCAGCCCAGCCCGGTGGCGCAGGCGGCCGAGCGGCTGGGCTTGGAGGTGGTCAAGCCGCGGCGGCTGCGCCGCGACGCGGAGATCGCCGATCGGCTGCGGGCGCTGGACCTCGACGCCGCGGTGGTGGCCGCCTACGGCCAGATCATCCCCGAGGCGCTGCTGGCGATTCCCCGGTACGGCTTCCTCAACCTCCACCCCTCGCTCCTGCCCAAGTACCGCGGCGCGGCGCCGGTGAACTGGGCGCTGATCCACGGCGAACCCGAGACCGGCGTCAGCATCATGCGCCTCGACGCCGGGATGGACACGGGCCCGGTCTTCGTCCAGGAGCGCGCCCCCATCGAGCCCGGCGAGACCGCCGTAGAACTTTCGGAGCGGCTGCGGGACCGCGGCACCCGGCTGCTTCTGGAGGTGCTCGAGCGGCTCGAAACCTGGGAACCCGAGCCGCAGCAGGGCGAGCCCAGCTACGCCCCGCTGCTCAAGAAAGAAGACGGGCGCATCCGCTGGGACGAGCCGGCCCGCAAGGTCTACGACCGCCACCGCGGCGTCCAGCCCTGGCCCGGGAGCTGGTTCGAGCACGGGGGCAAACGGGTCAAGGTATTAGAAATGCGCCCCGTGGATGGTCAAGGCCAGCCCGGGGAGGTGCTGGAAGTCGAGCCCGAAGGCGTGCGCGTGGCCGCTGGCGAGGGCGCGGTCGAACTGCTCGCCGTCCAGCCCGAGGGCAAGCGGCCCATGCCCGCCGCGGACTGGGCCCGGGGCCACGGGGTGGCCCCGGGCGTCCGCCTGGGTGGGGGTTAACGCGACCCCGAGCCGGCCGGGGGCGCCGGTTCGGGCGGGGGGTTCTGGGGCTTGGCGGGGGTAAGCCCGCAGGGGAGCGGCGCCTTGTCGGGGTCGATCCCCTTGGCGTGGTACTGCAGGTACTTGGTGATCCAGGCGACCTGGGTCTTGTCCAGCGGCGTGCGCGAGGTCATCGACTTGAGCACCTGGGGCCACTGGTTGGCCGTGAACTGGGCGGGGTCGTGCAGCGCGTGGCAGGCGGAGCAGTTCTTCTTGTAAAGCGCCTCCGCGGTGGCCCAGGGATTGCGCAGGTCCCGGGACAGCGCCTCTTCGGGCACCCAGAAGCCGGCGAGGCGGACCCGGTTCCACACCTGCGCGGTGTCCTCGTCGGTGACCGTCTTGAGCACCTGCAGCTTCGCCTGGGCGCAGGCGTCCAGGATCGCTTCGCGGATGCGCACCCCTTCGAGCGCGTAGAGGACGGTGGGGGCGTCCTGCAGCTGCCAGCCTTCCAGCCGCACCCGGGCCCAGCCGTCGTTCGTTTCCAGCACCCGCAGGGGCACGGCCAGCTCCAGCCGGCCGCAGGTCGGGGCCTTGGCCTGGGGCGCGGTGTAGAGAGCGGTCGTCTCTACCGTGCAGTAGCGGTCGGGGGCCGGCTGCGGGGCCGAGGCCAGCAGGCCCAGCGCCGTCAGCGCCAGCGCGGCCCTGGCCAGGACCCCCCCGAGTCGTTGCCTTGCGATCAATCGCTTCACCGCCTTTCCTTGGTGCGGCCCCGGGCGGGTTCAGCCTTGGGCCGGGGGTTCGAAGGCCGTGACCCGGGGGACGGGGCCGGTGTGCTTCTCGATCTCCACCAAGACGGTGTTGGCCACGTTGCCCTGGGCCAGCTTCGAGGTTCCCTTGTCCATCGTCACGGTGTTGACGTTGCCGTGCTTGCACAGCGCCCCGGGCTTGCCCGGTTCGTCGGGGTCGTACCAGGCCCCCTCGTGCACCGCGATCACGCCGCGGCGGACGCGGTCGGTCACGTAGGCGCCGGCCAGGAGGGCGCCGCGGTCGTTGAAGATGCGCACCACGTCGCCGTGCGCGATTCCGCGGGCGCGGGCGTCGTCGGGGTGGATCCAGACGGGCTCGCGCTCGTGGACCTCGTACCAGTCGCGGATCCAGGTGTTGTCGAGCTGGGAGTGCAGCCGGTACTTGGGGTGCGGCGAAACGAGGTGCAGCGGGTAGCGCTTCGCCTTCGCCCCGCCCAGCCACTCGGCGGGCTCGAGCCAGGTCGGGTGCGGCGGGCAGTCGTCGTAGCCGAACTTCTCGATCGTGCGCGAGTAGATCTCGATCTTGCCCGAGGGGGTGCCGAGCGGGTTGAGGTCGGGGTCCTTGCGGAAGTCGCCGTAGCGCACGTACCGCTTGGCGCTCTCGGGCACGGGGAAGGCCACGTACCCCGTCTCCCAGAAGGTGTCGAAGTCGGGCATCGCGAGCTTCATCGCCTTGGCCTGCTTGCGCGCCTCTTCGTAGAACGAGCGGATCCAGCCCATCTCGTCCTTGCCCTCGGTGAACTTCTCGCCGAAGCCGAGGCGGTCCGAGAGCTCGGCGAAGATCTCGAAGTCGCTGCGCGCCTCGAAGAGCGGGTCCACCGCCTTGTGCATGGCGAGGATGTACTGGTTGGTGTACTCGCTCATGTTGTCGATGTCGTTGCGCTCGAGCGTCGTGGTCACCGGCAGGACGATGTCGGCGAACTTGGCGCTCGAGGTCCAGAAGATGTCGTGGACGATCGTCACCTCGGGCCGCTGCCAGGCGCGGATCAACCGGTTCTTGTCCATCTGGTGGCTGAAGGGGTTGCCGCCCGCCCAGTAGACCAGCTTGACGTCGGGGTAGGTCACCTTCTCGCCGTTGTAGTCCACCGTCTTGCCGGGGTTGAGCAGCAGGTCGCTGACGCCGTGGGCGAAGGGGATCGCGGTCTTGACGGGGTTCTCGCCGGCGGAGATGCCGCTCAGCACCGGGGCGTTGGCCGCGGGGGCGCCGCCGCTGGCGTAGTGGTAGCTGAAGCCGAAGCCGCCGCCGGGCAGCCCGATCTGCCCCAGCATCGCCGCCAGGGTGACGAGCATCCAGGGCGCCTGCTCGCCGTGGTCCTGCCGCTGGATCGCCCAGCCGCCCATCAGCAGGGTGCGGCCGCGGGCCATGCGACGGGCGAGGTCGCGGATCGTGGCCGCGGGCACCTCGGTGATCTTCGCCGCCCACTCGGGCGTCTTGGGCTGGCCGTCGCTCCTGCCCAGGAGGTAGTCGAGGAACCGGTCGAAGCCCACGGTGTAGCGCTTCAGGAAGGCTTCGTCGTGCAGCTTTTCGGTGTAGAGGGTGTGGGCGATGGCGAGCATCAGGGCCACGTCGGTGTTGGGCCGGAGCGCCACCCAGTCGGCGCCCAGGTAGCGGGCGGTGTCGGTGAGGCGCGGGTCGATCGAGATCACCTCGATCCCCCGCTCCTTCACCGCCGCCAGCGCCGGGTAGGCGTAGTGGTCGGGCGGCGTCCAGCCGATCTGGTTGTTCTTCATCAGGTCGGCGCCGAAGAGCACGATCAGGTCGGTGTTCTCGATGATCGTCGGCCAGGCCGTCTGCTGGTCGTAGACCTCGATGTTGCCGGTGACGTGGGGCAGGATCGTCATCGCCGCCTGGACGCTGAAGTCGCCGGTGTTGTCGGTGTAGCCTCCGAAGAGGCCCAGCATCCGCCGCAGCAGCGTGGGGGCGTTGTGCAGCTTGCCCACGCTGTGCCAGTCGAGGCTGCCGGCGAAGATGCTGGCGTTGCCGTAGTTCGCCTTGACGCGCGCCAGCTCACCGGCGACGAGGTCGAGGGCGTCGTCCCAGCTCACCCGCACGAACCGTTCCGCGCCGCGCATGCCGCGGTCGCTCTTGGCCCCTTTCTTGAGGAAGCCCTCGCGCACCATGGGGTACTGGATGCGCGAGCGGGCGTAGACGCGCCCCGGCAGCGCCTGGAGCATCGGCACCGGGGCCCGGTCGCCGCCGAACGGTTTGACGCCCACGAGCTTGCCGTCCTCGACCTGGGCCAGGAAGGCGCCCCAGTGCGAGGCGGTGAGCCGGGTGCTGGGGGTGAGCGGCCCCGCCCAGTCGAGGGCGCGGGCGTAGCGGGCCGCGGCGTTCGCCGCGGGGGCCGTCTGGGCGGACGCCCGCGAACCCAGCAGCGCCGGGGCCACCAGACCCGCGGCCCCGGCGCCCAGCACGGTCTTGAGGAAGGTCCTGCGTTCCATGCCCTTGCGATGCTTGCTTCCCATGGCCAACCTCCTAAATCTGGAACGCGACGCGGTACAAAACGAAGCGCTTACGCCTTTATTGTGCTCCGGGTTCGTTACGCAGGAGACCTAAGAAATACGCTTTTCTTTACTTGGCCATAGCTACTGTTCCAGGCTCCTGCTACCGGCGTTTCGACAAAGGGCCAAAATGTGTTCCAGGGCACCCTCGCTTCCCCCGCGGCGGGGGGTGAAAGCAAAGCGCCCCGACCGCGGTCGGGTAACCTGAGGCATGGCGGACCCCGAACGTTTGCTCGACGCGCTGCTCGACCTGCCGCAGCTGTTCGGCGCCCGGCTCGAGCCCTCCGGACGGGCGCTTGCCTGGACCTGGTTCGGGCGCGACCCGGTGCCCCACGTCTGGGCGCGCACCCCGGACGGCGCGGTGCGGCGCCTGAGCGAGGGCGACGAAAAGAGCTACCTCGCGGGCTTTTTGCCGGGCGGCGGGGGCGTGCTCTACGAGACCGACCCCGGCGACGAGCGCACCGCCCTCTGGGCGCGCCCTTGGGACGGCGCTCCCCGCAGGCTCACCGAGGCGCACCCGCCCTACTTCCTGCGCGGGGGCGAGCTGCACCCCGAGCGCCCCTGGCTCGTCTTCGGGGCCAACTACGACTTCGAGCGGGGTGCGCCGCTCGAGCCCACCTGGATCTGGCGCCGCGACCTGGAGACCGGCGAGCTGCGCGCGCTGGCGCGCCCCGAGCGGCCGGGCACCTGGGCGCCGCAGCTCTCCCCCGACGGCCGCTGGGTGCTCTACGACCGGGCCACCCGCCACCCCGCGGGCCAGGAGCTCTGGGTCGTGGGCACGGACGGCCTGGGCGAGCGGGCGCTCGTGAGCGCGGGCGAGGAGCGCAAGGTCCACGGCCTCTGGGCGGGAGCCCGGGTGAACCACGTGGCCGAGGCCGACCGGACGCGGGTCTGGGCCTGGTGCGACCTGGAGGGCCGCGGGGGCGTGCTCCTCGAGGACGCCCACCTGGAGCGCCCGCTGCGCCTGCCCGGCGCCCCCTTGCTGGCCGCCCTGGCGGTGCGTCGGGCCCGCGGGTACACCCTGCTGGCGGACCCCCAAAGCGGCGCGGTGCGCGAGGTGCGCCCCTCCCGCGGCAACCTGACCCTGCTGGGGCGGGACGCCGGGGGTTGGGTGGGGGTCTACGCCTCGAGCACCCGCCCCGCCGACCTGGTGCGGCTGGACCCCGAGAACCCCGACCCCGCGAGCTTCGAGAGCCTGACCGGCCTGGAGGCGCTCCTGCCAGCGGGCCGGCTCGCGGGCCTGGTGCCCGCGGAGGACTTCGAATGGACCTCCACCGACGGCCTGCCGGTCCACGGCTTCGTCTACCGCACCCCGCGCCGCCCCAAGGGCACGATCGTCCTGGTCCACGGCGGCCCCACCGCCCACGCCGGGGAGCGCGTCAGCCCCGAGGTGCAGTACTACCTGGCGCGGGGGTTCCACGTCTTCCTGCCCAACTACCGCGGCTCGACCGGCTACGGCCTGCCGTTCCAGGAGAAGATCAAGGCGACCGGCTGGGGTGGGCTCGAGCAGGACGACATCCGCACCGGCATCGAGGCCCTGATCGCTGCGGGGCTGGCGGAACCCGGCCGCGTGGGGGTGACCGGCACCTCTTACGGCGGCTACTCGAGCTGGTGGCAGATCACCCACGCCCCGCCCGAGCGGGTGGCCGCGGCCGCGCCCATCTGCGGCATGACCGACCTGGTCGTTGACTACTACAGCACCCGCCCCGATCTGCGCCCCTACTCGGAGGAGATGATGGGCGGCCGCCCCGAAGAGGTGCCCGAGCGCTACCGCGAGCGTTCGCCGGTGCACTACGTGGACCGCATCCGCGGCCGGCTGCTCATCGTCCAGGGGGCGCTCGACCCCAACGTCACCCCCGAGAACCTGGCGGCGGTGCGCCGCGCCCTCGACGCCGCCGGGGTGCCCTACGAGGTGCTGGTCTTCGAGGACGAGGGGCACGGGATCGAGAAAAAGGCCAACCGGCGGCTGCTCTACCGCCGCCTGGCCGACTTCTTCGAGGCGGCCTTCGCAATGGACTAGCGGCACGCGGCGGATCCCGCAAACGAAGACGGGGCCCTGCAGGGCCCCGTCGCAAAGGAAACCGACAGGCGCTAGAGGATCCCCAGCTCCTTCAGCTTTTCCTCGGGCACCACGCCGTTCTTCCAGCCACGCAGCTGGTAGTACTCGCTGAGCATCTCGTCCAGCTCGGTGACCTGGCCCTTGGAGCCGCCCGAGTCGGAGGGCTCCTTGAGGAAGCGTTCGGGCAGGTAGTCCGAGCCCTCGGCCCAGCCCGCCTGGTTGTTGAAGTAGCGCTCCAGGTTGTAGATGCGCTCGCCGATCTTCATGATGTCGTCGGGGGTGACCTTCATCCCGGTGTAGGCGGTGTACTGGTCGGCGTACTCCTCGGGCCCTTCGGCGAACTGGCTGAACTTGCAGAGGTCCATCGAGTCGGTGAAGGCCGAGAGGTCCTGGAAGGTCTTGGTCAGCTCCGCCTTGCCGCGCCACTCGATGGGGTCGGTCTTGAAGGGGACGCCCAACAGCTCCGAGGCCGGGGTGTAGGCGCGCAGGTGGCAGGCGCCGCGGTTGGAGGTGGCGTAGGCGATGCCCATGCCCTTGAGGCCGCGCGGGTCGTAGGCGGGGATGGCCTGGCCCTTGACCTCCATGGCCAGCTCCGGGTGGCCGATTGCCTTCATGAACTTGGCCGTGCCCTCGGCGGCCTTGTCGCCCAGGCCCTGGCGGTGGGCGATCATCTCCAGGAACTGGCATTCGCCCTGGACGTCGCCGAACTTGAGCCCCTCGTCCTCGCCGAGGTAGCCCTTTTCGGTGGCCTCCATCAGGGCCGCGATCACGTTCCCCGCCTCGATGGTGTCCATCCCGAAGGCGTTGCACAGGTAGATGGCGTAGCTGACCCAGGTGCGGTCGGCCGAACCCGAGTCGGGGCCCAGGCTCCAGGCCGACTCGTACTCGACGGACTCGAAGCGGATGGGCTTTCCATTGAGGTGGATCTCCACCATCTTCTTGCAGGCCACCGGGCAGGCGTGGCAGGTGTTGTCCTTGACCAGGATGTGCTCGCGGATGGCCTCGCCCGAAACCTCGCCCGCGGGCTCCCAGCTGGTGTGCTGGGCGTTGAAGGTGGGCAGCGCCCCGATCGAGTTGGTGATGTTCATCAGCACGTTGGTGCCGTAGACGCTGAGCCCGCCCTTGCGCGGGGCGGTGACGTTATTCTCGTCCATGATCGTCGCCAGCGCCCGCTGGTCGGCCTCGTGCCAGGCCTCCTTGTCGGCCGGCTGGAAGACGCTCTTGTCGCCGGGCACGACGACGATGGCCTTCAGCTTCTTGGAGCCGCCCACCGCGCCGGTGCCGCCGCGGCCCGAGGCGCGCTCGTCGTTGTTGAGCCAGGCGGCGAACTTGACCAGGTTCTCGCCCGCGGGGCCGATGGCCATCACGTCGGCGTCCTCGCCGTGGCGCTTGCGCAGGATCTCGTGGGCCTCGTGGGTGGTCTTGCCCCAGAGGTCGGCGGCGTCCTTGATCTCGACCTGGCCGTCCTGCACCAGCAGGTAGACGGGTTTTTCGGCCGCGCCCTTGATGAGCAGGCCGTCGAAGCCGGCCCACTTGAGCTTGGCCGCGGTCCAGCCGCCCATGTGGCTGTCGGTCACCGTGCCCGTGAGCGGGCTCTTGGTCACCACCGCCAGGCGGCCGCTCATCTTGGCCTGGGTGCCGGTGAGCGGGCCGGTCATCACCGCGAGCAGGTTGTCGGGGCCGAGCGGGTCCACGTCGGGGCCGTTTTCGAAGACGTACTTGACGCCGAGTCCGCGTCCGCCGATGTACTTCTTCAGATCTTCTTCCTTCGGGGCCTCGTACGCGACCGTACCCGCGGTCAGGTCGATCTTGGCCAAGCGATGCGCATACCCTTTGAGCATGGCTCCCTCCTTCCGGCAAATGCCGCGTTTGTTGTGTCTAACGCTTATGCTACCGCCGGTGGTTTTTGAAAGCAATCCCGTATTGCAACAGCGTGCAACACGCAGGTGCACGTGTCTCATCCCGTACCCGAAGTAATCTGGAGGGGTGAGCGCGCAGGTCCCCGACGTCATCGAGCTCGAGCCCCGGTTCCTACCGCGCGTCTGGGGCGGGCGGCGGCTGGCCGAGCGGTTCGGGCTGGAAACCGACGAGCCCATCGGCGAGGCCTGGATGGTCTTCGACGAAAACCGCATCGCCTCGGGGCCCTACGCCGGGCGGGTGCTGGCCGAGGTACTGCCCGAGCTGGGCGAGGCCTTCCTGGGGCGGGCGGTGGTGGAGCGGTACGGCTACCGGCTGCCGCTGATGGTCAAGTTCCTCGACACCGCCGACTGGCTTTCGGTGCAGGTGCACCCCGACGACGCCTACGCCCGCGCCCACGAGGCAAAAAGCGGCTGGCTGGGCAAGGCCGAGGCCTGGGGCGT
>Ga0256839_1002864_pt1 | contig 18610 bp, 15 predicted proteins | sample 354166metaG_FD_185968 | JGI IMG/M metagenome (GOLD analysis project Ga0256839, IMG submission 185968) | Hydrothermal vent microbial communities from Mid Atlantic Ridge, Atlantic Ocean - 354-166 | ecosystem: Environmental > Aquatic > Marine > Hydrothermal vents | place: Atlantic Ocean: Mid... | reverse complement strand
CGCGGGAGCCGCCTCCCGCCTCCCGCCTGGAAGGGCTGAAAAATCGCGGAAGCTCTGAAAAATCCGATTTTTCAGGCCTTCCCCGCGGCCAGGGACGGCCGCGGGACGGCTCATGCACAGGGAAGTGCATGACGACACGCGAAAAATCGAGATGGACCGCGAAGCGCCCTCGCCCTGATCGATCCGCGCAGCGGATTGATCAGAGTATCCGCCTATAATGGCGCGGCCATGGGCCGCCATCCCGCCACTGCCGCCGCACGGAGGCCGCTCCGGTGAGGGCTGCGGCCCGCCTCGCCGCGGCCCTCGAGCGCCTGGCCGAGGCCACGGGCCGCGCCGTGGCCTGGCTCACGCTGGCGATGGTGCTCCTCACCTTCCTCGTCGTCGTCCTGCGCTACGCCTTCAGCCTGGGCTGGATCGCCATGCAGGAGGCGGTGACCTACCTGCACGCGGCCGTCTTCATGCTGGGCGCGGCCTATACCCTGCGCCACGACGGCCACGTGCGCGTGGATGTCCTCTACCGCCGTCTCGGTCCGCGCGCGCGCGCCGCGGTGGACCTGGCCGGCGCCGTCCTGCTGCTCGCGCCCACCTGCCTCTACGTGCTGTGGTCGAGCTGGGACTACGTGGCCGCGAGCTGGGCCCTGCGCGAGGGCTCTCGCGAGGCCGGGGGGCTGCCCTGGGTCTACTGGCTCAAGAGCCTGATCCCCGTCACCGCGGCGCTGCTCCTGCTGCAGGGGCTCGCCCAGGCCCTGCGGGCGGCGCTGGCGCTGGCCGGCGGCGCCGCGGCCGAGGCGCACCCGTCCGCCGAGCCGGAGGTCTGAGCCGTGGAATGGATGGCACTGGCCATGTTCGCGGCGGTGTTCCTCGTGCTGCTCGCGGGCTACCCGGTCGCCTTCAGCCTCGCCGGCACGGCGCTCGCCTTCGCCGCCCTCGGCACGGCCCTGGACGTCTTCGACCCCGCTTTCCTGGAGGCCACGCCCTCCCGCCTCTACGGGATCATGACCAACGAGACCCTGATCGCAGTGCCCCTGTTCGTGTTCATGGGGGTGGTGCTGGAGCGCTCACGCGTGGCCGAGGACCTGCTCGACGCCATGGCGGCGCTCTTCGGCCCCGTGCGCGGGGGGCTGGGGCTGTCGGTGACGGCGGTCGGGATGCTGATGGCGGCGAGCACGGGCATCGTGGGCGCGACCGTGGTGACCATGGGCCTGCTCTCGCTGCCCACCATGCTGCGGCGCGGCTACGACCCGGCGCTCGCCTCCGGGACCATCTGCGCCTCCGGCACGCTGGGCCAGATCATCCCGCCCTCCATCGTGCTGGTGCTGCTTGGCGACGTGCTCTCGGCCGCCTACCAGCAGGCCCAGCTCCAGATGGGCATCTTCTCGCCCAGGACGGTCTCCGTGGGGGATCTCTTCATGGGCGCGCTGCTGCCGGGCCTGGTGCTGGTGGCGCTCTACATGCTCTACGTCGCCGGCGTGGCGCTGGTGCGGCCCGATGCCGCCCCCGCAGCCCCCCTGGAGACCCGCGCCGGCCTGGACGCGCGCCGCCTCGCACGCGCGCTCTTTCCGCCGCTGCTGCTGATCGTGGCCGTGCTGGGCTCGATCATGGGGGGGCTCGCCACCCCCACCGAGGCGGCCGCCGTCGGCGCGGTGGGGGCGATCGTGCTGGCGGCGCTGCGCCGGCGCCTCGACCTCGCCACCCTGCGCGAGGTGATGCGCGCCACCACGCGCGTCTCCAGCATGGTTTTCCTGATCCTGATCGGCGCCTCGGTCTTCTCGCTCGTCTTCCGCGGCTTCGGGGGCGACGAGCTCGTGCACGAGCTGCTCACGGGGCTGCCCGGCGGCGAGGTGGGCGCGCTGCTCGCCGTCATGGCCGTGATGTTCCTGCTCGGCTTCGTGCTCGACTTCATCGAGATCACCTTCGTGGTGGTGCCGCTGGTGGGGCCGCCGCTGCTCGCCATGGGGCTCGATCCGGTGTGGCTGGGCGTGATGGTCGCCCTGAACCTCCAGACCTCCTTCCTCACCCCGCCCTTCGGCTTCGCCCTGTTCTACCTGCGCGGGGTGGCCCCACCCGAGGTGACCACGGGCGCCCTCTACCGGGGGGTGATCCCCTTCGTCGTGCTGCAGCTCGTGGCGCTGGGCCTGCTCGCCCTCTGGCCGGAGCTGGCCACCTGGCTCCCCGCCCTCGTCTACGGCGACTGAGGGCCTCCCCGGCCCGACGGCGGCCTGCCGCAAGCCCCCAAAGGCCGGCCCGCGCCAGCTTGCCCCGGGCCCGACGTTTTGTACAATTGCACAATGGAGCTGGTCGTGGATACCAGCGTGCTGCTGGCCGTGGCGCTCGACGAGCCCGAAAAGGCGTCTCTCGTCGAGCTCACGCAGGGCGCAGCGCTGTTCGCGCCGGAGATCCTGCCCTACGAGATCGGCAATGCCTTGAGCGCGCTTTGCAAACGGGGCAGGCTGTCACCGGATGAGGCACGGAAGGCCTGGCGAATCTGCGCGGGCATCCCTGTCCAGCTGATACCGGTAGATATCCAACGGTCCCTCGAGCTGGCCGCGACCCATCGCATCTATGCTTACGATGCCTTCTTCCTGCAATGCGCCCTGCGCCAGGGTTCACCGCTGCTCACCCTGGACCGGCAGATGGCACGGATCGCCCGCTCGGAAGGCATCGCGCTGCTGAGGTGATGACCATGCGCGTGTTCACCTATTCCGAGGCCCGGCAAAAGCTCGCGATGCTCCTCGACCTCGCGCGGCACGAGGAGGTGCGCATCCGCCGCCGCGACGGCAGCGTGTTCGTTCTGCGGCAGGTGCCGCCGGCGGAGGGCTCGCCGCTCGACGTGCCGGGGATCCGCACGCGCGCGACGACGCGCGACGTGGTGCGCGCCGTGCGCGAGGTGCGGGCGCGGCGCTGAGCCACGCCGCGCCGGCGGGCGGCGCCGTGGGCGCGGGCGCGGAGCGAAGCGGAGCGGAGATGCGGCCCATCGGCGCGCGCCCGCAGAAGATGACGGGGAACCCCGGCACCACAGCCGAACCCCACGGCACGAGGCCCACCCCCGCCACGGCGGGCGGCGCGGACACGGGCGCGCGCAGCGCGCAGTCGCGGGGAGCGCCGCAGCGCCCGCAGGCGGGGCCGCCGGACCCCGGCACCACAGCCGAACCCCACGGCACGAGGCCCACCCCCGCCACGGCGGGCGGCGCGGACACGGGCGCGCGCAGCGCGCAGTCGCGGGGAGCGCCGCAGCGCCCGCAGGCGGGGCCGCCGGACCCCGGCACCACAGCCGAACCCCACGGCACGAGGCCCACCCCCGCCACGGCGGGCGACACTCAGGCGCGGGCGTCGAGGTAGGCGCGCTCGGAGATGTCGTGCCAGGCGCGCACCTTGTCGCGGAAGCGGCGGAAGGACTCGTAGACCTTGCGCGAGAGCGGATCCTTCTCCGCGATCTCGGCCACCACCTCGTCGGAAAGCTCGCGCAGGCGCTTGAGCACCGGGTCCGGGAAGCGGCGCAGGTCCACCTTGTGCTTGCGCACCAGCACCTCGAGGGCGTCGTTGTTGCGCGCCGTGTACTCGGCAAGCATGTCCTGGTTGGCCACGCGGCAGGCGTTGAGGACGATGGACCGCAGGTCCCTGGGCAGGGATTCGAAGGCCTTGCGGTTGATGAAGCACTCGAGCGTGGTGCCCGGCTCGTGCCAGCCCGGGTAGTAGTAGTACCTGGCCGCCTTGTAGAGGCCGAAGGCGAGGTCGTTGTAGGGGCCCACCCACTCGGTGGCGTCGATCGCGCCGGACTGGAGCGCGGTGAAGATCTCGCCCCCCGGCAGGTTCACGGGCGTGCCGCCCGCGCGCCGCAGCACCTCGCCGCCGAGACCGGGGATGCGCATCTTGAGCCCCTTCAGGTCCGCGAGGCTGCGGATCTCCTTGTTGAACCAGCCGCCCATCTGCACGCCGGAGTTGCCGGCCGCGGCGGGGATCAGCCCGAAGGGCGCATAGACCTCGCGCCACAGCTCGAGACCCCCGCCATGGTAGAGCCAGGCGTTCATCTCCTGGGCGGTGAGCCCGAAGGGCACGGCCGAGAAGAACTGCGCCGCCTCGCTCTTGCCTTTCCAGTAGTAGGATGCGCCGTGGCCCATCTCGGCGGTGCCGCGCGCGACCGCATCGAAGGCCTCGAAGGCGGGCACCAGCTCCCCGGCCCCGTAGACGCGGATGCGGATGCGCCCGTCGCTCATCTCCCGTACGAGGCGGGCGAGGAACTCCGCCCCCGTGCCCAGGCCGGGAAAGTTCTTGGGCCAGGTGGTGACCATCTTCCAGCGCCAGGTCTTGCGGGCGACGACCGCGGGGGCGCCCGCGAGCACGCCCGCAGCCGCCGCTCCCCCGAGGAAAGCGCGTCGCTTCATCGGCCGGCTCCTTCCATGCAGTGACGTGAACGCATAGGTGGCATGGGACAAGGGCTTCTGCCATTATAGGCCGCGCCCGGCGGCGTCCGCGACGCGCCGGTCACCGTGCAGGCAGGACGGGAGTCCCGCTTGACGCTCAGCATCGGGCACGCCAGGCGCCTGCGCGCGCGCTTCGCCGCCGCGGTGGCGCTGGGCTTCGCCGCCACGCCCCTGGTGGGGGTGGGGGCGGCCTATCTCTCGGGGCTGCTGCCCCGGCCCGCCGGCCTGCCATTCGGCGCCGCGGCTTCGCTGTCTCTGCTGGCCGCGGTGCCGCTCCTGCTGGGACTTGCCGCCTGGCGCTACGCCGAGCCCTTCCTGCGCGCGCTGGCGGGCCAGGGCGAGGCCGCACGCGCGCACCGGCGGCTCGCCGCCTTCCCGCGCCGCTACTGGATCCTGCAGCTCGCCAGCGCCTCCGCGTGGGCGGCGCTGGCGGCGTGGATCGCCTGGGGGCGGGCGGCGCCGGCGATCCCCGAGCGGCTCCTGCATCTGGCCATCCTCCAGCTCAGCGGCGCCATCGTCGCGGGGCTGCCCGCCTTCGTCGCCGCCCAGGACACCCTCGGCCGCATCGCCGCGGCGCTGGGGCTCACGCGCGCGGCAGCCAGCCTGCGTTCGCGGCTGGTGGTGGTGGGGGCCCTCCTGCCCCAGCTCGGCTACACCCTCCTGGTGGAGCTCCACTTCCTGGAGCACGGCGCCCTGCCCGCCACGCTGCTCGCGGGATGGGGGGCGCTGAGCGCGCTGACGCTGGCGACCGCGCTGCTCGCCATCCGCGGGCTCGGCGCCGCGCTCGCCCCCGTGCAGCGCGTGCTGGCGCGCAGCGGCGCCGCCGGCCACGACGAGCTCGCCGCCCTCGTGCCCGTCTCCGCCGACGAGGTGGGCTATCTCACCCAGACGCTGGGGCGCGTGTTCGCGCGCCTGCGCGACCACGAGGCCTACATGCGCGCCGTGGTGGACACGGCGGCCGAGGGCATCATCGTGGTGGACGAGGAGGGCACCATCGAGACCTTCAATCGCGCCGCCGAGGCGCTCTTCGGCTTCCGTGCCGCCGAGGTGCGCGGGCGCGCGCTCGCCTGGCTGCTGCCCGAGCTGGCCTCCGAGGGCGGCCCACCCGCACCCACCCTCGGCGAGCGCGAGACCGAGGCCGTGCACCGCAGCGGCCGGCGCATCCCGGTCTCGGTGCGGGTGAGCGCCATGGACCTGGGCACACGGCGCCGCCATACCTGCCTGGTGGCCGACATCTCCGAGCGCAAGGCCGCGGAGGCGGAGCTGCGCCGGGCCGAGGCCCGCTACCGCGACCTGGTCGAGACCGCCCACGATCTCGTCTGGAGCATCGACGCCGAGGGCCGCTGGCTCTACCTCAACCGCGCCTGCAAGAGCATCTACGGCTACGAGCCGGAGGAGATGATCGGCCGCCCGGTGGCCGACTTCGAGGACCCGGAGTTCGCCGAGCGCGACGGGCAGGCCTTCTCCGGGCTGCTTGCCGGGCAGGAGCTGGTCCAGTACGAGGCCGTGCACCTCGACCGCGAGGGCAAGCGCCGCCACCTCAGCTTCAACGGCCGCGCCCACCGCGACGCCGAGGGCCGGGTGGTGTACGCGAGCGGCACCGCCCGCGACGTGACCGAACGCAAGGCCTTCGAGGCGCGGCTCGCCTACTACGCCGAGCACGACTCCCTCACCGGGCTCTTCAACCGCCACTACTTCCAGCAGGAGCTGGAGCGGGTGGTGGCGCGCGTGGCGCGCTCGGGCGAAACCCACGCCCTGCTCTACCTCGACCTCGACCAGTTCAAGTACGTCAACGACACCCTGGGCCACGGGGCCGGCGACCGCCTGCTGGTGGAGGTGGCCCAGATGCTCACCACCCACACGCGCGAGGGCGACCTGCTCGCGCGCTTCGGCGGCGACGAGTTCACCGTGCTCCTCTACGACATCGAGCCCGGCGGCGCCGCACGTGCGGCCGAGCACCTGCGCGCCCTGTTCGAGGGCTACCGTTTCGCGGAGGGCGGCACCGCCTTCAACATCTCCTGCAGCATCGGCGTGGCCCTCATCGACCGCGGCACCGCCAGCGCCGACGAGGCCCTCTCGCACGCCGATCTCGCCTGCAATGTGGCCAAGGCCGCGGGCCGCAACCGTGTGCACCAGTACGATCCGGCCGACCGCCAGAAGGCGGGCATGGCCGAGGACATGGGCTGGGCGGCGCGCGTGCGCGAGATGCTCGAGCACGACCGCTTCCGCCTCGTGTTCCAGCCCATCTACTCGGTGCGCTCGGGCGAGGTGCGCGGCTACGAGGTGCTCATGCGCATGGTGTGCGACGACGGGCAGGTGATCCTGCCGGGGGGCTTCATGCCGGCGGCCGAGCGCTTCGGCCTCATCCATGCCGTGGACCGCTGGATGGTGCGCCGGGCCATCGAGCGCCTGGCCGAGCTGCGCGCGGCGGGCACCGAGGTGAGCTTCTCCATCAACCTCTCCGGCAAGGCCTTCGAGGACGAGGAGCTCCTGCCCCTCATCCGTCGCCTCCTGCGCCGTACGGGGCTCGAACCCCAGCGCCTCACCTTCGAGATCACCGAGACCGCCGCCATCGCCAACCTCTCGGCGGCCATGCGTTTCATCCGCGCGCTCAAGGAGATCGGCTGCCAGTTCGCCCTGGACGACTTCGGCTCGGGCTTCTGCTCCTTCACCTACCTCAAGCACCTTCCGGTGGACCAGCTCAAGATCGACGGCTCCTTCGTGCAGGGGCTGGCGCGCGCCTCCGTGGACCAGGCCATGGTGCGCTCCATCAATCAGATCGCGCATGCCCTCGGCAAGGAGACCATCGCCGAGTATGTCGAGGACGCGCGCACGCTGGAGCTGCTGCGCGAGTTCGGCGTGGACTACGCCCAGGGCAACTACCTCGGCCGCCCGGACGAGCGCCTGCCGGCTCGGGCGAGCGTGGCGCGCGCCTGATCCGCACGCGCCTCAGAGCGGCTGGAGGTTGGCATAGGCCAGCACCAGCCATTTGGTGCCGGCCTCGGCGAAGCTCACCTGCACGCGCGCCTGGGGCCCGCTGCCCTCGCAGGCGAGCACCACCCCTTCGCCGAACTGCCCGTGGCGCACGCGCTGGCCGAGCGCGAGCGGGGGTGCCTCCAGGGGCGCGGCCGCGGGCCGGTAGAGCGGGCGGCTCACCTGCACGCGCGGGCGGATCTCCTCCAGCAGCCCTGCCGGGATCTCGTCCAGGAAACGCGAGGGCTCGGTATAGGTCTCGTTGCCGTGCAGGCGACGACGCTCGGCGTAGCTGAGATAGAGCTGCTCGCGCGCGCGCGTGATGCCCACGTAGCACAGGCGCCGCTCCTCCTCGAGGCGCCCCGGCTCCTCGAGCGACATCTGGTGCGGGAAGAGCCCCTCCTCCATCCCGCACAGGAACACCACCGGGAACTCCAGGCCCTTGGCGGCGTGCAGGGTCATGAGCTGCACGCAGTCCTCGCCGGGGCCGGCCTGGGCTTCGCCCGCCTCGAGGGCGGCGTGGGCGAGGAAGGCGGCCAGCGGCCCCTCCGGCGGCGCCTCGCCGGCGGCGGCCTCCAGCTCGAAGGCGCGCGCGGCGTTGACCAGCTCGTCCAGGTTCTCGAGGCGCGCGCGGGCGCGCTCGCCCCCTTCGCGCCCGTGGTGCTCGCGCAGGCCGCTGAGCGCGATGGCGCGCTCGACCTGCTCGTGCAGGGCGAGCCCCCGCAGCGCCCGGTCCATGGCCTCGACCAGCTCGGCGAAGCCCCGCAGGGCGCCGGCGGCGCGGGCAGCGAGCGCGCCTTCCCCGAGGAGGCGTTCCATGGCGGCCCACAGGGTGAGGCCGTGCGCGCGCGCCGCCTGGCGCACGGCCGCCGCCGTGCGCTCGCCGACGCCGCGCGCGGGGACGTTGACGACGCGCTCGAAGGCGGCGTCGTCGGCGCGGCTCGCCACCAGCCGCAGGTAGGCGAGGGCGTCCTTGACCTCGGCGCGCTCGAAGAAGCGCAGGCCCCCGTGCACGCGGTAGGGCACGCCGGCCGCCACCAGCGCCTCCTCGATCACGCGCGACTGGGCGTTGGAGCGGTAGAGCACGGCGATGTCCGCGCGCGCATGGCCTCCCTCGGTGGTGAGCGCCTGGATGCGCTCGACCACGAAGCGCGCCTCGTCCAGGTCGTTGTAGGCCGCGTAGAGGCGGATGGGGTCGCCGCGCGGGCCCTCGGTCCAGAGGTTCTTGCCCATGCGGCCGGCGTTGCGGGCGATGAGGGCGTTGGCCGCCTCCAGGATGGTGGCGGTGGAGCGGTAGTTCTGCTCCAGGCGGTAGACCTGCACGCCCTCCCAGTCCTCGGTGAAGCGGCGGATGTGCTCCACGCGCGCGCCGCGCCAGCCGTAGATGGACTGGTCGTCGTCGCCCACGACGAAGGGCGCGACCGGCCCCTGCGCCAGCAGCCGCAGCCAGCGGTACTGGATGGCGTTGGTGTCCTGGAACTCGTCCACCAGCAGGTGGCGGAAGCGCCCGCGATAGTGGGCCAGCAGGTCCGGGTGGCCGTCGAGGAGCTCGCAGGCGCGCAGCATGAGCTCGGCGAAGTCCACCAGGGCGCCGCGGCGGCAGGCCGCCTCGTAGGCAGTGTAGATGCGCGCCATCTGCTGGGTGTAAGGATCGGCTGCCGCCTCCAGGTCGGCCGGGCGGCGCCCCTCGTCCTTGCAGGCGTTGATGAACCACTGCACCTGCCTGGGCGGCCAGCGCGCCTCGTCCAGCTCCAGCTCGCGCAGCACGCGCCGCACCAGCCGGAGCTGGTCGTCGGCGTCCAGGATCTGGAAGGACTCGGCGAGCCCCGCCTCGCGCCAGTGCAGGCGCAGGAGCCGGTGGCACAGGCCGTGGAAGGTGCCGATCCACATCCCGCCCGCGGGCACGCCCACCAGCCGCTCGATGCGCCCGCGCATCTCGGCCGCGGCCTTGTTGGTGAAGGTGACGGCGAGGATGCCCCAGGGCGAGACGCCTTCGGCGGCCTGCAGCCAGGCCACGCGGTGGGTGAGCACGCGCGTCTTGCCCGAGCCCGCGCCGGCGAGCACCAGGACGGGCCCCGGCGGGGCGGTCACCGCCGCGCGCTGGGCCTCGTTGAGGGGCTCGAGGATGGGCGTGACGTCCACGGCGGCCATTCTACCCCAGGCCCCTCGGAGCCCACGTCCGCGCTAGGATGGTGCCATGAACCCGCCGCGCCTCAGCTACCAGCTCCTGATCGAGCTCGCGCGGCCGGCCCGCATCCGCGTGGGCGCGCTCGGGACCTTCGACTTCCCCGCCGGCCGCTACGTGTACACCGGCTCCGCGCGCCGCGGCCTGGAGGCGCGCATTGCCCGTCACCTCGCCCCCGCCACCGCCAAGCGGCTGCGCTGGCACATCGACTGGCTGCTGGCCCACCCGGCCGCGCGCATCGTGCGGGTGCGGCGCTCGCGGCTCGCCGAGTGCGCGCTCAACCGCCGCGCGGGCGGCGCCGTGGTGGCGCCGGGCTTCGGGGCGAGCGACTGCCGTGCAGGCTGTGGCAGCCATCTGCGCTACCTCGGCCCTGCCGGCCCATGCTCGCAGGGCACACGCTGACCGGGCAGTCTCCGCGACCGTATCCGAGCGGGCTTTGGAACACCTCCGGTGCGCAGCGGCGGTGCTAGATGTCCTCTTCCCCGTCGGACCAGCGGCCCCCGTCCGCACCCGCCTTGCGCCGCGCCTTCATCTCGGGAAGGAGGGGCTCGCCGCGCTGCCGCTTGGCCCTGATCTCCCTGACGGCCAGCTCCAGCGCCGCGAAACGCTGCGCGGTGGCCGGGTGCGTGGAGGTATGGCTCCCGCGGATGCTGCCGGGATGCTCGGCCGCCATGCGCCGCCAGAACAGCGCGGCGCCCTCGATGGGCATGCCGGCGCGGGCCATCACGTAGAGGCCCACATAGTCGGCCTCCGACTCGAACTCCTGCGAATAGGCCTGCGCGGCGGCCTGGCCGAACAGGCCCTGGGTGTTGATGCCATAGGCCGCCGCGACGAGGTCGAGGAGGGAGCCCAGCAGGTAGTTCCTCCGCCGGGCGTCGATGTGCCGCATGGCGTTGTGCGCGATCTCGTGCGAGACCACCAGCGCGAGCTCCCGGTCGCTTTCGACGAAGCGCATCATGCCTCTGGTCACGGCGATGCGCTTGCCGTCGGCGTAGGCGTTGACCTCGTCGCCCGGCGCCAGGAGCACCCCGTAATCGCAGATCTCCTCCGAGGAGAGAGACAGGTCCATCGGTCTGCCCTGGCGCACGATGCCGAGCGAAACGGTCCGCCCCGGGGCCAGGGCTTCCCTGAGGAGCGAAAGGGCTCCATCGACCGCGCGCGGACCGGCCGGGACGGTCCTGCCCCCGATCTTCGCCAGCACGTCCCCCGGCTGCAGGCCGGCCGCCTCGGCGGGGCCGCCGGGGAGCACGTACAGCACCCGCACGGCCTCGTCGGCGCCGAAGAGCCTGGCGGCGGCGTCCCTGAGGTCCTTGGGGAAGCTGTGCCTGTTCGCGAGCCGCAGGCCCGCCGCGCGGGTGGTCCTCTTGGTGCAGAAAGGTACCGCGGCCCTGAGCAGCGGATAGGCCACCCGGTCCAGGCGCCGGTAGCGGTCAACGAAGGTCATGAGCGCGATCTCGCGCTGCTTCTGCGCCTCGCGCGCCACGGCCTCGTCGGACGGCCGGGCATGGCGGGTGGTCGGCGCGGCGCAGCCCGCCGCGGCGGCCAGCACGAGGAGCATCAGCAGCCGGAGACCGACGAGCCCGGAAGCCCTCATCTCATCCCCCCTCCGAGTCATGACACGGCGCGCCAGCGAGCCAGCGGCCGACCACGGGCGCCGCAGTCCCGGCGGGAAGATAGCCCCGATCCCGCCGGAAGGCACCCCCCTCAGCGCGCGGCACGCATGAGGCGGCCCTGCACGAGGGCCACGCGCACACGCGCCGCATCCAGCACCTCCGGGATGGCGGGCCAGGCCTCCAGCAGGGCCACGGGCCGCGCGGCCGCCGCGCGCTCCAGGCGCGCGCGGGTGGCCGGGCGCAGGTCCCAGTGGGCGAGGAGCGCCGGGGCGTGCCAGGCGTGATAGTCGGCCACCAGCGCGCGCTCGGCCGGATCCTCCCAGTCCTCGCGCACGAGCAGCTCCGGGAAGGCCGTGCGCGCGAGCACGCGCCCGGCCAGCTCGGGGCCGACGCGCAGGCCGTGCAGCCCCAGGCCCGAGCCGTCGGGGCGGCGCTCGAACCACTGGGCGCGCGGGTGGGGCCGCGCGGCGTGCTCGACCAGCCGCGCCAGGCGCTCGGCATGCCCCTGGCGCAGGCCGGTGGCCCGCTCGTAGGCGGCGCTGCGGAAACGGGCCGCGCCGGCGGCGAAAGGGCGCCAGGTGGGGTCCTCGGGCATGGCCGCCTCCCAGCGCCAGCGGCAGCTCGCGAGCAGGGCGAGCGGGCGGCCGTCGCGGCGGTCGAGCAGCCACAGCTCGTGGCGGTCGGCGAGCGGCCAGGGCACGGGCGGGCGGCCCTCCAGGGCCGCGCGCGCCTCCGCGGCCGGGATCTCGCCCGCGGCGCGCACCCCCGCCGGCACCTCCACGCGCCGCACCTGCCAGCGCCGTCCGTCCGAGGAGTAGATGCGCACGCCGCCCAGGTCGATGACCTGGATCACCCCCTGATAGGGGTTCAGGCGGCGGATGCCGTAGTACTCGGCCGGTGCGCGGCGCACGACGCCCTCTCCCGGGAGCGGCAAGGGATGTCGGCCGGGAGCCTCCCTCCCCGCCGCCTGCCGCCTGCTTCCCGTCCACCGTCCACTGTACACCGTCCGCCCGCGGCCGGAAGCCGCGCCTCATCCGCGCGGCTGGAAGCCGCGCCTGTCCGCCACCGCCCGCGCGAGCGGGCGGTACTGCAGGGCGTAGAACATCTCCAGGTAGCGGCGCGTCTCGTCGCGCTCCAGGTTGGTCACGTACTTCCAGAAGCCGTAGATGCGCGACAGCGTCATCATGCGCTCGGCGTAGCGCGCCCAGGTGTAGCGCTCGGCCACGCGCCGCAGGGCGCCCTCCGACAGCCGCTCCCAGTGCCCGGGGTCCTCGGCGCAGCGCTCGAGGAACTCGGCCATGAGCGCGGCCGCCTCCTCGCCGTGGTTGGGGTCTATGTGGAAGCCCGAGACGCCGTGCTCGATGATCTCGAGCGGCCCGCCGTAGCGGGTGGCGAAGGTGGGCAGCCCCGAGGTCATGGCCTCGATCACGGTCAGGCCGAAGGCCTCGAACAGGGCCGGCTGCACGAAGGCGCCGCGCCGGTCGGCCACCCAGCGGTAGAGCTCGCCGGCGAAGTTGCGGTCGAGCTGCGCGCCCACCCAGCGCACCTGGTGGTCCAGGTCGTGCGCGTCCATGAGGGCATGCAGGCGCTCGGCCTGCTCGCGCTCCTCGCGGTCGGCGCAGCGCTCGGGATCCACGTGGCCGGCGACGATGAGGAGGTTCGCCGTCTCGCGCAGGCGCTCGCTGCGGGCGTACCACTCCACCAGCCCCGCGATGTTCTTGATCCGGTCCAGGCGCGCCATGGAGAACAGCAGCGGCCTGTCGCGGTCGGCGAGCCGGCCGCGGCTCGCCCCGTCCGGCCCGCCGCAGACCATGGCCTCGATCTCGCCGTGGAGGCCGCGCAGCCGGCGCGCCCGCTCGGTGTAGGGGAAGTAGACGTGCGGGTCGGCCCCGGGCGAGACGATGTTGAACTTGGGGTCGAAGACGTCGATGCCGTTCACCACGCGGTACAGGCCCGGCATGGTGAAGGCCATGTAGCTCTCGTACTGGCCGACCACGTCCTCGCGCCCGGCGATCTCCTGGTAGGTGCTGGCGATGATGAAGTCGGCCGCGTTCATGGCGATGAGGTCGGCCGTGAACTGGCAGCCGAAGTGGTACTGGGGATCGTTCTCGCGCCAGTAGAGGTCGGAGTAGAGGTACTTGGCCTTCTCGAGGGCGTGGGCGATGTTGCACTGGGTCACATGCAGGCGCTGGGCCAGCAGCGTGGCCACCAGGTTGCCGTCGGAGTAGTTGCCGATGACGAGGTCGGGGCGCCCGCCGAGCTCGGCGAGCAGCTCCTTCTCGGCATCCGCGGCGAAGCGCTCCAGATAGGGCCAGATCTCGAAGCGCGAGATCCAGTGCGGGACGATCTCGCCCGTCTCGCTGCGGAAGGGCACGCGCAGGATGCGCGCGCGCTCGGTGCCGACGATGTGCTCGAGGCGCTGGTCGCAGGTGGTGCCGCTCGCTTGCGGGATCAGGCGCGTGAGCACCACGATCTCGGGCTCGATGTCGAGGCCCTGCTCGTGGAGGCGCACGCGCATCTCATGCTCCAGCGCCCGCACCTGGTCGAGGATGTAGACCACCTGCCCACCCGTGTCCGGCAGCCCCAGCACGCGGCTCTGGCCGAAGTAGCCGTGCACGGAGACGATGGCGAGCTTGAAGATCATGGGGATGCGCCCGAGGAAGCGCTCCAGCGTCCCGGGCTCCGGGGCCTCGAGGATGTCGGAGAGCATCCCGAGCGTCTCGCGCATGCGCGCCACCGTCCTCCCCCAGCCCGGCTCGAAGCCGAGGCCCTCGAGCATGTGCCCGACGGCCTCCCAGCCCGCCTCCTGCGGCTGGGCGGCGAGGTATTCCTCGGCGCGGCGCACGGCGCGGCGCAGGGCAGGCACGTCGGCGATGCGCTCGTTGAGCATGAGCTGGCGGCCCTGGCACTGATGCACGCGCAGGAACTCGAGCAGCTTGCGGTCGCCCTTCCCGAGCTCGTCGAAGAGCTGGCTGGACAGGCGCCGGTTGAGGAACTCCACCCCGCGGCCGATGGAGCGCGCCTCGCGCAGGCGCGGGAACTCGCGGTTGAAGGGGCCGAGGTCGATCTCCAGCACCCACTCGCCGCGCGGCCCGTCCACCAGCCGCTCCTTGAAGGCGAGGAAGTCCGAGACCGAGATCTCCTCGTGCTCCATGGCCTCGACGTGGAAGCGCAGGTAGCGCCAGCGTCCGATGCGCACGCGGATGGCGAGGCACACCCACGGCGGGTCGAGCGCAGCCTCCTGCGCCGCCCCGATGGCACGCGCGAGCTCGGTGTCGCACAGGGCCTTGCCCAGGGGATCCTCGGCGCAGAAGCGCTGGAACTCGTCCCACAGGTCGGAACGCAGCAGGAAGGGGCGCCCGAGGGCGATGTAGCGACGCAGCAGCAGGTAGAAGCCCTCACGGTTGCGCGTGAGGGCCTCGGCGAGCGCGTCGCCCGTCGTCCCGCCGGAAGCGAAGATGCGGGTCGCGGCGCTCATGTGGCGGCCTGCTGGCGGATGTCGCCCACGCTCTCGTCGAGCTCGTCGTTGGGCACGCGCACCTCGCCGAAGAAGTCGTAGTAGTCGATGCCCTCGAGGATACCCCAGGCGTGGTGCCCCTGGGCGAAGTAGACCCGGGGGCGGCCGCGCAGGCGCGCGATCTCGGGGCTGTGGTTGCCCACCACCACGCCGAGGCTCTCGCCGGAGAGCATCTCGGCGTCGTTGCCGGAGTCGCCCGCGACCAGGAAACGGTCCGGGGGGATGCCCCATCTCATGCCCACGTAGCGGATGGCCAGCCCCTTGGAGGCGCGGATGGGGAGGAGATCCAGGTAGGCGCCGTGGGAGAGGATGACGTTGGCGTGCAGGTCACGCTGGCGCAGGTGGCGCTGGATCTCGCGCACGCCGGGGGCCTTGTCCGGGTCCCAGAAGTAGCTGATCTTGTGGCGGCGCTGCTCCTCGCGCGGCTGGGGCTTCAGCCCTGGCAGGGCCTTCATGGCCGCGCGCAGGGCCTCGGGCTGCCAGCGGTAGTCGATGTGGCGGCTCCAGGCCTGGTCCTCCACGAGGCCGGCGTGTCCGTAGTGGATCTCGCTGCCCACCGCGGTGATGAGGAGGTCGGGCATGGGCACGCCCCACTCGCGCAGGGCCCTGACCGCGCTCTCGATGCGCCGCCCGGTGGCCACGCCGAAGCCCACACGCCCGCCCTCGGCGCGCAGCCGCTCGAGGAAGGCCTCGAGGGCGGCCCGGTCGCCGATGAGGGTGTTGTCGATATCGCACACCACCATGCGGTCCACCGTGGGCAGGCGGCTCTTGGCCGGCTGGAAACGGCGCGCACGGTGCCGGCGGCCGATGATGCGGTGCACGGCACGCAGGTAGCGGCGCACGTGGGCCTGCCAGCTGTAATGGCGGTGGGCGGCGCGCATGCCGCTGCGCGACCAGCGCTGCCAGCGCGCGCGGTCGCCGATGGCCTCGAGGATGGCCTCGCCCATGGCGTCGGCGTCGAGGGGATCGACGAGCACGCCGTTGCGGCAAGCGGCGACGATGTCGCGCGGGCCGCCGTCCTCGGTGGCCACCACGGGGAGCCCCGAGGCGGCGGCCTCGATCAGGGTGAGGCCGAAGGGCTCGGTGAGCGCCGGGTTGACGAAGACCCCGCGGGTGCGTGCGGCGAGGCGGTAGAGGTCGGGCACGTCGCTCGGCTCGTGGCGCTTGGGGTAGGCCACGTGGCCGTAGAGGTCGTAGCGGTCGATGAGGAGCAGGAGCTGGGTCAGCACCTCGCGCGGGCCGCGCTCCATCGTCTGGATGTCGTCGCGGTTGCCGGCGACGATGACCAGGTTGGCGCGCGCACGCAGGGCGTGGTTCTCGGCGTAGGCGCGCACCAGGGTGGGGATGTTCTTGCGCTCGTCCGGGCGCGAGAGCGCCAGCACCATGGGCTTGCGCGGGTCGCGCAGGAAACGGGCGAGCTCGGCGGCGATGGGCGGGGCGGGCTCGCCGCGCGCCGGCGGCCGGAAGCGCGAGAGGTCCACCCCCGGCGGGATCACCTCCATGCGCCGGGGGTGGTAGTTGTCGTAGAGGGCGTACTGCGCCTCGACCTCCTGGCGCGTGCTGGCGATGACGAGCGCGGCGGTGTCGAGGGCGCGCTCCTCGGCCTCGATGCGCAGGCTGAGGTTGTACTGCTGCTCGATGGCCGTCTCCCTGGCGCCCTTCTCGAGCAGGCGCTGGCGCTTGACGCGCCCGAGGGAGTGGCCCGTGTGGATGAGCGGCACGCCGAGGAGCGAGGCGAGCCGCGCACCGGCGTAGCCGGCGTCGGCGTAGTGGCTGTGGAGGATGTCGGGCACGCGCCCCACGCGGCGGAAGTGCTGCAGGGCCTCGTCCACGAAGGCGTCCAGGTAGGGCCACAGCACCTCCTTGCGCAGGTAGCGCCGCGGCCCGAAGGGCAGGCGCACGATGAAGGCCCCGGGGGCGATCTCCTCCAGCGGCTCGGCATAGTCCGGGGCCACCTTGGGGTCGATCACCTGGCGCGTCAGCAGGTCCACCCGCCCCACGTCCGGGTGCTCGGCCAGCGCCCGGGCGAGCTCCAGCACGTACTTGACCTGCCCGCCGGTGTCGGCGTCGCGGCCCAGCTCCAGGCTGTGGCCGCGGATCAGCCCATGGAGGCTGATCAGGGCGATGTAGAGCGGATCGCCGTGGGGCCCTTCGCTCATGCCGGCGTGATCTCCCCCCAGCGTGCCAGCCAGCGCGCATACAGCGTGCGGTCTTCGGTGACGGCGCCGCGCACGCGGCAGATGTCGGCGGCGAAGGCCACGGCCCGCGCCACGATCTCGGCCCAGCCCCAGCCGCGCAGCAGGCCGAGGATGGCGACGGCGGCGAAGGCGTCACCCGCGCCCACCGTATCCGCCAGGTCGCGCACCGGCTCGGGGGCGGCCTCCTCGACGCCGCCCGCGTGGACGACGGCCGCCCCGCGCTCACCGCGGGTGAGGATCACGGCCGCCAGACCATGGCGCGCGCGCAGGGCCTCGGCCGCCTCCGTGCCGCCGTCCGTGCCGCCGGCGAGCGTGGCGAGCTCGGCGTCGTTCAGCTTGGCCCAGCGGGCGCCGGCCAGGAGCTTCCGCACCCCCTCGGCCGTCCACCAGGGCGGGCGCAGGTTCACGTCCACGAAGGCGGGCGCGCCGAGCCCGCGCAGGGCCGCCAGCGCCGCGGCCGAGCCCGGGGACCGGGCAGCGAGGGTGCCGTGGTAGAGGAGGGCGGGTCCTGCGGCGCGGGCCGCGGCCACCGCCGCCTCGGCCGCGATGCGGTCCCAGGCCACGTCGGCCACGATCTCGAAGGCGGGCTGGCCCCGGGCATCGAGCCGCACCTGCACCGTGCCGGTGGGCCGCTCCGGGTCGGCCTGGAGCCCGGCGGCATCCAGCCCCCAGCGCGCCATGGCCGCGCGCACCTCGGCCCCGAGGCCGTCCTCGCCCACGCGCGTGACCAGGAGGGGATCGAGGCCGAAGCCGCGCAGGTGCCAGGCGACGTTGAAGGGGGCGCCGCCGAGGACGCGCGAGCCGTCCTCGAAGCAGTCGAACAGGACCTCACCGAAGATCACCGGCCGGCCGGGCCGCTCAGAAGGGCTCATCCTCGTCTGCGCTCCACAGCAGCCGCGCCGCCAGGCCCCGGCTGCGGCGCCGCGGCGGGGGATCGGGAGGCGGCGCCCCGCGGAGCCAGTCCGCCAGCGGCTGCACCACCGCCGGCTCGCCCTGGTCGCCGAACCAGGGGTCCACGGCCCAGGCGCGCCCCGTGGTCCGCTCGGCGATGGCCGCCGTCCAGTGGACATCCACGCCGAAGGGCGCGCGCCGCACACGCCCGATGACGCGATGCCATTGTAGCAGGCCGGCCCGCTCCAGCGCCTGCAGCAGCGCCTCGGTGGTGAGGGACTCGTCGATGCAGTCCTGCTGGCCCGGCAGCCCGCCCCAGGGCTGGCTCCCGGCCAGATCCTGCCCGACGGGCGTCAGCCGGCCGATGGCGGCGTCGAGCAGGGCGATGGCGGCACGGAGGCGGCGGCGCTCGGCGGCGGGTTCCGGCGCGGGCGGGCGCAGCAGGGCCACCACCGCCGACCAGTCCGGCTCGGGGATGCGTACCCATGCGCGCTCGGCGCAGCCGTAGCCCCAGCACACCCGCACCTCGGGCGGATCCGGGGCGCCGCCGGGGACCGGCGCCGCCGCGCCCGCGGCCAGCAGCAGCGCGATCCCCGCCGCCGCGGCCGCAGCCGCCTCCCGCGTGGAGATCCCCATGGAAAGCGAACTTTCCACCCGGTCGTCCACGTGTCAAATGCGCCTGCGCCTGGCCGGGCAAGGGCCCGCCGGGGCCGGGCACACCACGAACCCGTGGGCGCGGCTTCCAGGCCGTCCCTGCGCCCTCTCCCCCGCAGGCGCGGCTTCCAGCCGCGCCGTGGGGCCGGCAGGATGCC
>Ga0256839_1002862_pt1 | contig 18630 bp, 20 predicted proteins | sample 354166metaG_FD_185968 | JGI IMG/M metagenome (GOLD analysis project Ga0256839, IMG submission 185968) | Hydrothermal vent microbial communities from Mid Atlantic Ridge, Atlantic Ocean - 354-166 | ecosystem: Environmental > Aquatic > Marine > Hydrothermal vents | place: Atlantic Ocean: Mid... | reverse complement strand
ATTCTCTTCTTTGGTGTCGATGGTAAAGAACGCCGCAGCTATCGTGTGGTAGGCTTCGTGAAACCCGGCCCTTTTCGTGAGCATATAGAAAAGGCGCTCCGCTAACCCGAACCGAATAACCACAAACAGATGGCCAGCAACACACCGCAGAAAAAAAAGCTGCTGAAATACACCGCCTACCTGCTGACCTTCGTGGTCGGCCTATGGGGCGGGGGCTTGCTTATTGATCAGATAACCGGCAATGCTCAGGGACGCGAAGCAGCCCAGGCCATGATAGAAAGACCCGCCCCCGAATTCAGTCTGCCGGACATCGACGGCACTCTGCGCAACTCCCACGAATGGGACGGCAAAGTGGTCATCCTTAATTTTTGGGCCACCTGGTGCCCGCCCTGCCGCAGAGAAACCCCCATGTTCGTCGAGATGCAAGAGGAATACGGTGCCACCGGTCTGCAATTTATCGGCATTGCCATCGACACCGCCGAAAAAGTGCAGGACTTCATGGACACCTACGGCATTAACTACCCCATGCTCATTGGCGAGGATGACGCGATTGCCGTTGCCAAAGACTATGGTAACCGGTACGGAGCCCTCCCCTACACCGTCATCATCGACCGCAACGGAAACATTCAGTTTGTACATCGCGGCGAAATGACCCGGGAAATGATAGAAAACACCATCAGCCAACTGCTATAACCTACAATTTCTGTCATTTTGCCACGATCACTCCGGCAACGTCGGCGAAATCCGACAAACCGTCAAAAGCATAGACATTAAAACCCTATCGGGGCATACTGCATGCAGTTTTATGCGGAAAAACACATATTCAGCGCATTTATGCATTTTTTCCTGCCGGTTGGCACCGTAATTGCCGCACTTGGCAAAACCTGGGCACGGGTGTGCGCCAAGCTGAAAATTCTGCCGTAAAAATCAGGAAAAGGTCCGGCTGGCCCGCTGAGCTGAACTTACTAGAGAGTAGGAAGCAATTACACCATGGCAAACATTCTTGTTCTCAATGGCCCTAACCTCAACCTGCTGGGCAGCCGTGAGCCCGACCACTACGGAAAATCCACACTCCCGGAAATTACCGAACATCTGGTCAACGTTGCCAAAACCGCAGGGCATGTACTGAGTCATTATCAAAGCAACGCTGAGCATGAGCTGGTGGACCGTATACATCAGGCCGTGGAGGACAACATCGCGTTCATCATTATCAACCCTGCCGCATTCACACATACCAGCGTGGCACTGCGCGATGCACTGGCCGGCGTAGCCATTCCATTCATCGAAGTGCATTTGTCGAATATCCATGCCCGCGAAACATTTCGCCAGCATTCTTATTTCTCTGATATTGCTACAGGTGTCATCAGCGGGCTGGGAGCCCAAACTTACGAATTGGCATTAACAGCGGCAATTACCCGGCTGAACTAACCATACCGATATAAAATAATATTCAAAACAACCTATTCACAGTTAACAAAAATCACAGGCACCAACAATGGACATTCGCAAAGTTAAAAAACTCATTGAACTGCTGGAAGAATCCAATATTGCCGAACTGGAAATTCATGAAGGCGAAGAATCTGTTCGCATCAGTCGTTATGGCGCTGGTGCTGCCGCAGCACCAGCGCCAATACTGGCTGCGGCACCTGTTGCGCTACCAACAGCCGCTCCCGATGAAACCGCCAGCAACGAGGCAGAGATCAGTGGCCACAAAGTAACCTCCCCCATGGTGGGCAGCTTTTATCGTGCGCCATCACCCGGTGCCGCCCCCTTTGTGGAGAAAGGCCAAAGTGTCAAAGCAGGAGACACCCTGTGCATCATCGAGGCAATGAAACTCCTGAACCAAATCGAAGCCGACAAGGCCGGTACCGTCAAAGCCATTCTGGTGGAAAACGGCGAGCCAGTGGAATATGGACAAACGCTGTTTATCATTGAGTAAGCGTGTTGCCAACAACCGAAACAACATTTTAATACAGACTCTGACGTAGACCCTGAACGCAGGCAAAAAACATGTTTGAAAAAATCGTTATCGCCAACCGCGGGGAAATTGCCCTGCGTATTTTACGCACCTGCAAAGAGCTGGGTATCCAGACTGTTGCCGTGCATTCCGAAGCTGACCAGGATTTAAAGCACGTCCGCCTCGCTGATGAAACTGTCTGTATCGGCCCTGCTGCTTCGGCGGGCAGTTATTTAAACATCCCGGCACTAATCAGTGCAGCAGAAGTCACCGATGCCGTGGCCATTCATCCCGGTTACGGCTTTCTCGCGGAAAATGCTGACTTTGCCGAACGTATCGAGCAAAGCGGTTTCACTTTCATCGGCCCCAAGCCGGAAACAATCCGCCTTATGGGTGACAAAGTGTCCGCCATCAAGGCCATGCGCGAATCTGGCGTACCTTGTGTACCCGGCTCTGACGGTCCTCTGGGCAATGACGAAGACACCAACAAACGCATTGCCAACGATATTGGCTACCCCATTATTATCAAGGCCGCAGCAGGTGGCGGAGGCCGGGGTATGCGCGTGGTACATTCCGAAGCCAACCTGGCCAATGCCATTTCACTCACCACTGCCGAGGCCCAGGCGGCCTTTGGCAGTGGTGTGGTATATATGGAAAAATACCTGGAAAACCCGCGCCATGTGGAAATCCAGATACTCTCAGACCAACACGGCAACGCCATTCACCTGGGGGAGCGCGACTGCTCCATGCAACGCCGACATCAAAAAGTGTGCGAAGAAGCCCCCGCCCCTGGCATCAGCCCTGAGCTGCGCGCCAAAATTGGCGGTCGTTGTGCCGAAGCCTCTCGCAAAATCGGTTATCGTGGTGCAGGCACCTTTGAGTTTTTGTACGAAAATGGTGAATTTTATTTCATCGAAATGAATACCCGCATTCAGGTAGAACATCCCGTCACCGAAATGATCACTGGTGTGGATTTAATCAAGGAACAAATTCGTATCGCGGCCAACCTGCCGCTGAGTTATCAGCAGGATGACATTAAGATTCGCGGCCATGCCTTTGAGTGTCGCATTAACGCAGAAGACCCGGAAAGTTTCATGCCCTCACCAGGCACCATCAGTCAGTTTCACGCACCGGGCGGACTGGGTGTACGTGTTGATTCTCATATTTACAATGGCTACCGCGTACCGCCCTATTACGACTCCATGATCGGTAAACTCATCGTACACGGTGATACCCGCGAAATTGCCATGGCACGCATGCGCACAGCTTTGAGTGAATGTGTTATCGAAGGCATCAAAACCAATATCCCGTTGCAACAAAGCATTTTTAACGATGCCGCATTTGCTGCTGGCGGTACCAACATTCACTACCTTGAGAAAAAACTGGGAATTTAAAGCATAAAAAACAAAAAAGGGCGGGCCATATGGCCCACCCTTTTTTGTTATATTTAGGTTCAGCTTATGGAGGGCAAGTCTCAGTTACTGGATAACTTGCTTGCGAAATAAGTTTTCTAGGGGTTTCAATTGTCACGATCAATGAACCCGTATTGGTCTTGTCAGCCGTACCCGTTCCCTCAAGATTGCCGACAAAAGCAACAGCACCGTTATAATCAGTATCAGCTTGTGTATATGAACCGCCAAAGACTACCGCCCCATGGCTCGATGTTACCGTCACCTTGGTTCCCGCTGGCAGAGGCTGCTGGTGAAGGTCGGAATAAATGACGGTAAACCCTACTGCCGCATCACATGACAAATCAATAGGGTTGCCAGCATTGAATTGCACTCCACTATCATCAACAACGTCTATGTAAGCCCCGCTGCCCGACATCACCAGAACCAGAGTCTCTCGAATATGCAAGGTCTCGTCGCTGCTGCACAACGGGCTCACGGTACGATTGCACAAGACCCCGTTGAAAGCGCCATCGGCTGGGTCATAGCTGCCATTGGCATTAAAATCGAAGAAGGGTTCAAAGCCTCCCCGTACTCCATCCTCATCACCATCGATCCAGGCCTCTGGCAAATCCGTCATGGTGTCGCCGTCATCGAATACACCATCACCATTGGTATCAATAAAACTTTCTTCGCCCACTACTGTGGCCACTATCGTGGCACGCCCGCCATAGGGTTGACCCAGAGGTGCGAAACCAATAACGGGGACTACTGGATTGGACGCACCAGCGGTGATTTCACACACATTGGGACCAGCTGAAGGATTGAGAACAACAGGGAGCAACGAACCCATAGTCTGTCCACAAGGTCGTGGCGACTGGCTTGTCCAGTTGACACTGCATGCCCCATTCGTGGTGGTGCATGAGCTTTCGATGGAGCCTCCTTCAGTCGTAAAAGTGACTGCCGTGCCATCAGGCACCGGGTTATTAAAACGATCCGCAAGACGTGCTGTAATAACAGACACCACACCATCATGATTCCACGCCTCCGGTGCCAACACAGAGGCGCTCAATGAAAAACTATCTTGATCCGGGATACCGGTTGTCACGACCAGCTGACTCGACTGCGTCTGATAAGTGTTTCCGTTCGAAGAGGTTGTCGCTGTAACGCCTACCGAAGTAGATACCGTGCCCGATTGCACAACGGTTTGCACAAGACCGTTTTGGTCGGACGTTGCGCTACCCGGGTTTAACGACAAGCCACCTACAACCGTATCCAGGGTAAAGTTCACTAACTGGTTAGCCACAGGATTTCCCTGCGCATCGACTACGCGAAAGACCACGGCTGATGTTTCGGTACCACCACTGCCGCCCGTACCCTGCAAGCTGATAATTTCAGGTGTCGCGGATACAAACTCCAGGCTGCCCACACTGGCAGGCTGCACAGTAAAATTTGCTGTCGCGGTAAGCGTCGTACCCACATCGGCTGTAGCCGTAATCGTATCGCTGCCGGTACAGCCCTGCGCTAAATAGGTGCTGGATGCGATGCCTGCCGTTGTTAAGACTGCTGCATCCATTGTTGCCGTACCCGCCACCACACAAGCTGATGTAAAATTGACCGTAACTGGCGTTGTGTAAGCTATATTGTTATTTGAGGTTTCAACAATGCTCACCGTTGCCGTTAACGTTCCACCAGCCGCTAAAGATGTAACCCCCCCAAGATCAATGACGTTTGGCTCAAACGGGATACCGGTGCCATTGCCCATATCAACGGTGGTACTGATCGCTGAGCTGACGACCTGAAAATTCAGGGTTGCTGTCGCTGTTGTGCCATTCACTGTGACATCCGCAGTAATTGTGCCCGCGCCTGATGTGCCTCCATCTGACAACGCTACTGTCGCAAGGCCTGTGGGATCGGTGAGTCCCGAACTCGGCGTTAAAGTTCCGATGGTGGTAGCAAATGAAACAACCTGAGAGCCTACCGTCGCGCCGTTGAGCGTTACTGTCGCCTCAAGCTGACCAGGTGAGGTTGCAGACACTGATGTCGTTGCGTTATTGGCTTGATCGAGCAGAGCCAAACTGATCGCCAGGGAGCCCGTACTGCCGCCGCCATTACCTCCAGTGCCCCCAGTGTCTCCAGCACTGTTGTCAGCACCCGAAAAAGTGTCGTCACTACCGCCACAGCCTGCAAGCCCAAAACTCATCACAACCAAAAACAGCATCATCAGTACTTTTTGGAATCTACTCATTATTATCACCCGGTGTTTTTTACATATATCCCTGTTGTCTTGCTGGATACACCCTAGCATTATCAGCCATTGAGCAATTGTCAGCAGAAACAGAGTGTGTACTAGTCATCTATTGAATTCAAGCAGGTTCTGAGCAGTCTCCAGGACCCTCGACGTTAATCCATAGAAAGGCTTTGCCTGTTAATCCATCGAGCCTATCGGCATTATTGCGCAATTATTTAGGACAGGATCACAAAGCAACATTGAATATAATGGTGCGTATCGCGCGATTAATGCTAAACATATCCCTCACTACCTGACCGGGTTTAATTGGCGCTTCAAGCATTGAGAATATGCTGCCACGTTTTGGCTATGTTGCTGCAAGGGCATCGCCTATGCCCGCTTTATCTGAAAATGGAAAATGGTATTGATATCCACAAAACCACGCATCACGTTCCATAATTTAGATTAATAACATCTAAATATTCTGTTTTACCAATAAATAAGCTGTCACTATACTGTTTGCACGTTTTACCAAAACCCGTTTTTAAAACACATTATCCGTTTAATTTCTGCAAACAGAGGACAGTAATATGAGCAAAAAAACATTCCCCAGCAAAGAAGGCCAGCGTGTGCCCAACGTTACCCTGCATACCCGTCGTGATCACGACTGGGTAGATCTCACCAGCGAGGATATTTTCGCAGGCAAAACGGTCATCGTATTTTCATTACCGGGCGCTTTCACACCCACCTGTTCATCGTCACATGTACCACGATTCAATCAGCTGGCCCCTGTTTTCAAAGCGCATGGCGTGGACGAAATCATTTGCATGTCTGTTAACGATGCCTTTGTGATGAACGAATGGGCGGCTGACCAAAAAGCAGAAAACATCACCTTTCTGCCGGATGGCAACGGTGATTTCACTGACGGCATGGGCCTGCTGGTGAATAAGGAAGACCTTGGTTTCGGCAAACGCTCCTGGCGTTATTCCATGCTGGTGAAGGATGGCGTGATCGAAAAGCAGTTCATCGAACCCAACGTGCCCGGCGATCCTTACGGTGTCTCCGATGCCGACACCATGCTCGACCACATTGCTCCCGATGCCAAGCGGCCACTGGATGTGAGTATTTTTACCCGCTCCGGTTGCGAATATTGCGCCCAGGCCAAAGCTTTGTTGCAGCAACACGGCATCGCCTACGAGGAACTGGTGCTGAACCGTGACTACACCAGCCGCACCCTGCGTGCTGTGGCAGGTATTGACAGTGTGCCGCAGGTGTTCATCAATGGTGATTATGTGGGTGGCGCAGAGTCACTGGCAGAATGGTTTGCGGAGGAGGGCAGCAATGCCTGAGAACACTTCCCGTTAACAATCAACGCTTGTAAAGACAATGCCGTGATTGTTAACGGGAGTTTCCGTATTGAATGCGGATTTCATTTCCGGATAGACTTCCGGTTATTTTCTGGCGCCAGCACGGTCGGTGATAAAAATTCTACGCAATAACCGGTTTTTGAAAGCGAGAGACGCCCTCAATTAAGCCCGCTAAATGTATCCATTTTGTCTATGTGTCCATCATATTCAGGCAATGGAAAAAACGGTCTCTTTTCCTGCCCGCCCTTTTGTGCCGACTTCACCCAGCGGGGTAACATGCATAAATTGCTCAACCATTTCTGCTGTTTTGTGACAAACAACAATGGTGGATGACAATTCTTTATTTGCCAGTCCAGACAGGCGAAATGCGAGATTAGTGCTGTCCCCTACCAACGCAAGATTTTCAGAGCGCACGCCATAGTGAGATACAGTAACCGGGCCGGTGGCAATGCCCCAGCCTAATTTCAAATGACGCAATTTTGAAAACTTCTCCGGCAGATTGGAAAATAGTGCAACAGCCGCCTGCTGCTGAAGCAGGGCAGCATGACAAGCACTCCGTACGACCGCTGAGTCATCCTTAACGTTATGCTCCCAAAAAGCAAAAATAGCATCGCCTGCAAAATCTTTCACCGTGCCGCGGTTTTCATGGACGATGTTCGTCAACGATTCATAGAGCTGCGACAAAACTTCAAACAATAAAGAAGACTCTGTTTGTTGCGCAAGAATGGAAAAACCTCTGATGTCGGCAACAAGGTGGGTCACCGTTTCCTGTCGGGACAAAACCCGGGTGATTTCAATCAGATTAACATCACCAGAATTACAGTGATCCGGTTGCTCAGAAAAAACAACATGCAACTTGGTTGACCCAATATGCACAAAGTCACCTGAAACCAGCTTTTGTTCTCCCCCCGAAGTGATACGGACATTGTTCACCCACGTCCCGTTCCGACTGGAGTCCTTGATCGTCAGGGCGTTCCCTGCACGAGTAATAATCGCATGATCCCTGGATACGTTGACATCCCTGATAATAATCCGTTTATCAGCAGGCACCCCCTGACAAACCCGTCCGATATATAATCTTTCGATGATATTTACACGATGGCAACAACCTTCAACATCCTGCCATTCCAAACAGGGGCATTTATGATTTTCTAGTGCCATAACACCAGCATTACTCTCGCCACAAGTTACGTTCCTTACGCAATGTAGAGTTCCCTTAGGTCTCAACCAGGAAACTGTCAGCCATTAAAACATGTTACGGGGGCATTAAGGGAGATTTGAGTCATCCCCCATTTAAAAAAATGATATTTCCGCTACTTTATGGGACATAACCCACCCAGAAAAATCACAAAACCAGCCGATTATCGCACAATTCATACCTTATTCTGGTATTTCCAGCTGAATGGCCCGTCAAAGACAGTGGTTGCGGATGACAAAACCCCTGACTGAAACTGAGGCAACCTGGCAGCAAAGTCGGCCTGCCGGGCCCGACCGTGTTAATATCCACCCCATGCTGACTTTCCCGAATATCGATCCCGTCGCCCTCAGCCTGGGGCCCGTCAAAATTCACTGGTATGGCATTATGTACCTGGTCGCCTTCAGCGCGGCCTGGTGGCTGGGCAAGCGCCGCGCCAGACAACCTGGCTCCGGCTGGAATGCCGAGCAAATCTCTGATGTGATCTTTTATGGCGCTATCGGCACCGTATTGGGCGGACGTATTGGCTATACCTTGTTTTACGGGTTTTCCAGTTTTCTCGCCGACCCGGTTTCCATCCTGCGTATCTGGGAAGGCGGCATGTCCTTCCACGGCGGTTTGCTGGGTGTACTGGTGGCCATGTGGCTGTTTGGGCGTAAAAGCAAAAAAAGCTTTTTTGAAATCACCGATTTCATTGCGCCGCTGGTGCCTTTCGGCATCGGTGCGGTGCGCTTCGCCAACTTCATCAATGGCGAACTGTGGGGCCGGGTCACCACATCACAATGGGGCATGGTATTCCCCGGCGGCGGCCCACTGCCACGTCACCCCTCACAGCTTTACGAAATGTTTCTTGAAGGCGTGTTGTTGTTTATCATCGTATGGATTTACTCTGCCAAACCCCGCCCCCGCATGGCAGTGTCCGGCGTCTTTGCGCTGGGCTACGGCAGCTTCCGGTTTTTTGTGGAATTCTTCCGCCAGCCCGATGCGCACATGGGCTTTGTGGCCTTCGACTGGATGTCACAGGGACAGATGTTATCCACACCGCTGATCATACTGGGCATTGTTTTACTCGTGCTGGCCTATAAAAAGCCAAAGCCGGAAGAAAAGAAAAAAGCGACGTAAGGTGCGCTCTGCCCAGCAAACAGGTTTTGATAAAGAAACATGGCGGGCAGCGCCCGCCCTGCTTGAGAGAGTTGTATGAAACAGTACCTTGATTTAATGCGCCATGTTTATGAAAACGGCACCCCTAAGACCGACCGCACGGGCACAGGCACTCGAAGCGTTTTTGGCTATCAGATGCGCTTTGATCTGGCTGAAGGTTTCCCCATGGTCACCACCAAAAAACTGCATCTGCGCTCCATTATTCACGAACTCCTGTGGTTTTTGAAAGGTGATACCAACATCCAATACCTGAAAGACAACGGGGTGAAAATCTGGGATGAATGGGCCGATGAAAACGGTGACCTCGGGCCAGTGTATGGTTCCCAATGGCGCAGCTGGCCCACCGCCGATGGTCGCCATGTTGATCAGATCAGCCAAGTGATCACACAAATCAAAAACAACCCTGATTCACGCCGCCTCATCGTCTCCGCCTGGAACGTAGGAGAAATCGACAACATGGCTCTGCCCCCCTGCCATGCCTTTTTTCAGTTTTATGTGGCCGACGGCAAACTCTCCTGTCAGCTTTATCAGCGCAGCGCTGACATCTTCCTCGGTGTGCCTTTTAACATCGCTTCATATGCGCTGTTAACCCTGATGATGGCACAGGTCACCGGACTGCAACCCGGCGAATTTATTCACACCCTGGGCGACGCGCATCTGTATTCCAACCACCTGGAACAAACCAGATTACAACTCTCGCGCACCCCCCTGCCTCTGCCCACGTTAAAAATGAACACCGGCATCGACGACCTGTTTGCTTTTACCTTTGATGATTTTGAGGTCACCAATTATCAGTCCCATGAGCACATCAAGGCACCTGTCGCCGTATGACCCTGTCACTGATCTGGGCCATGGCGGATAACCGCGTCATCGGCATCAACAACCGCCTGCCGTGGAAACTGCCTGCGGACATGAAATGGTTCCGGCAAAACACCATGGGCAAACCCATTATCATGGGTCGTCTAACCTTTGAATCCTTTGGCGCAAAACCTCTGCCCGGTCGGCGCAACATCATTATCAGCCGAAATCCCTCGTATACTGCTGATGGCATAGAGGTCTATACATCGCTTGAGAATGCCTTGCAATCCACACAGGGCAACGCAGAAACCATGATCATCGGCGGCATGTCACTCTACAAACAGGCTCTGCCACTTGCCGACCGCCTTTATATGACACAGATACATGCCAATGTTGAAGGGGACGCCTGGTTCCCGGAATTTGATTTGTATGAGTGGCGGGAAACGGCGCGCAGCGATTTTCCGGCAGACGAAAAAAACCCTCACGCATACAGTTTCATTACACTGGACAAACAACAGGGAGTCTGAACCCATGGGCAAACAATATGATGCAATACCTGAAAAACTAAACACTTTTATCACGGCTCAGAAGATATTTTTTGTCGGTACGGCGGGAAGTGCCGGGAAAGTCAATGTCTCCCCCAAAGGCATGGACAGCTTTCGCATTATTGATGAACACACTGTGCGCTGGCTCAATGTCACGGGCAGTGGCAACGAAACTGCCGCACATGTACTCGAAAACCAGCGCATGACCATCATGTTCTGCGCCTTCGAAGGCAAACCGATGATTCTGCGGCTCTATGGCATGGCGCTAATGACACAGCCTCATGACCCCGAGTGGGAACAACATAGTCAACACTTCCCCAATTTGCCGGGTGCCCGGCAAATTTTTACACTCAACATTGATTTGGTACAAAGTTCCTGTGGCATGGCCGTACCTTTTTATGACTATCAGGACGAACGCGACCAACTTAATCACTGGGCAGAAGTAAAAGGTACACAAGGCATCGAACAATACTGGAAAGACAAAAATGCCGTCAGTCTTGATGGAAAGCCTACGGGTATCTGAGAGATTACCGGATTGAGATACAGCCAGGAGAACCCGATGAAAAAAGTATTATTACAAACCGCTATGGGATATTTGTGTCTGTCGGGCATATTGAACATACAGGCATCAGACGTGTTTCCGGAAAATATTTTTGTCACGCTCAAGGACTCCGGGGAAATTGCCCAGTATGGCGGACAATCCGTCTGGAAGGGTGACCCGGTCATGCTTTACAACGCCATCACGCCGGATAGCCAGCGCCTGGTGGTCAGCAGCCCGAAAACAGGCAGCATCTACGTCTTTGATACCAGCACACACAAACGCCTGGCAAAGATCAGCGTCGGCAAAGCCCCCAAAGGCTTAAAGGTATCACCGGACGGAAAAGAGGCGTATGTGGCCAACGAAGCCGACGCAACAGTCAGTGTTGTTGATTTGCGCAATTACAAAACTCTCGCCACAATAAATGTTGACAAAACACCACACAATATTCGTTTCAGTCATGATGGAAAATGGGCTTATGTCACCCTGCAAGGAGGTGCTGGCCTTGGTGTTATCGACACTCACACACGCAAGTATGTAAAAACAATTCCAACACCGGGAATTCCCAATCCACACAACCTGGATATCTCCAAAGACGGAAAAACAGTCTATATTCGAGACCTTGGCAACACTGTTGGCGTGTTGGATTTAAGCTCTGGAAAAATAAAAAAGGTGATCACCGTTGGACAGGGGCATGCGGGTATTGATATTACCCCCGATGAAAAATATATTTTTACCGGTGCCATTGCTGATGATATTGTGACTGTCATTGATGCAAAAAACTTAAACATCATAAAGAAAATAAAAGTTGGCTTTGGTCCTCATGGTGTGCGCAGCAGCAAAGATGGCCGCTGGCTTTATGTCGCCATTACTGCGGAAGACAAATTTGTCGTGATCGACATCAAAACCTTTGACGTTGTGCAGGAGTATAACCTCCTCTCTTTCCCATTCTGGATTGCCGTTAATGGAAATCCTTAAAAAACCAGCCCGGTAACATTTTACACAGGAAATATTCTGTTTTACCAAAAAACTTATGCACGCCAAACCAGGGTCATCATTTTGTATGCGTATAAAATGTACCCTGCCCGCCTGGATCAGGTTTTGTGGAGATACGGCAGAACCCGAAACGTAAAAATATAACTCACAAATCAGCTTGCCATTACTGCACGGCAATGCGTGCAGTTCAGGTAATATTCCCTTTGCCAGAGAAACTCAAAATAGATTAGGGTGCCGCGGTGACACATGTCACTTAGGCTTTTCATTGTATGACAAATAAAAGGAGCTTTACATGTACATACACCCCTTAAACACACGCAGCCCCCTCCTTCAGCGCTGCAACATATCAACACTTGCCTCTGCACTTGTTCTGGTTACCAGCAGCACTCTGGCTTTATCGCAAGCACAGGCGGCACAATCCTTCAAACCCGAAGCAAGCGCAGCTTTCGTGCAGGCACTAACGGGCCAGGAATTGCGCGGACAAAACAACGCGCTCATCAGTGTGACCTACGATCTCAAACAATGGCATATTAATGGAGAAAAACCTCCCAGCTATCAAAAGCTGTTTATTGGCAAACAAACCGTCACTCTGCGTGATGATGGCCGTGATGGTGATAAAAAATCAGGTGATGGTATTTTTTCCTCTTTTGTCGAATTCGATTTCAAGGCCCTTTTCAGCAAACACAGACGAATCGAAAAGTGGGCAAACGCGACAGGTAAAAAAGCCCTGCCTCCTCACTTCGAAAACAGACAGCTACTCGGGCGTGCAGAAATCATCTCATCAAACAGCTTATTCCCTATCGACCCGACAATACAGCCTGTTATCATCGGTCCAGTAAAACAACCTATTATTACCCTGACCAAAGAGGGATCGTTAAGTAGACTGGACAACAGAAGCCCAGACACTCTATCGCAGCAAAAAGAAAACGTCAGAATCACACCCATCATGTCGGAAGAAATGCTGCCCGCCGCTATCAGACTTGGTAAACCGATACCGCTTCAATCTATTGGTATTCCATCAGCCATCAGCGAGCAAAAATCTCTGTTAATTCGTGACCCGGCTGTGGTCACAGACCCCTCGCGCACCTTTGATGTTTGTACAGGCGCTGGCAATCCGAACGGCGTATGGACGTTCAAACATCTTGTCACCGAAATGGCAAATGAAGCAAAAACCGGAATCACACCAGAGAAGTTTGTACGCATGTGGCTTTCGCAATGGGAGACGTCACAAAATGTCAATGGCTGGAATATTGCTGATCGAAAAAACAGTATCCGCAACCGTGTCATTGACCCCTGGGAAGCCGCCAGTGGCGGCCCTGAAGAACCACTGGACTTAAATAAGGCTCCGTTCCAATTACTGGCCGTAGTCAACCGGGTAGACCTGCGTGAGAACCTGGTTTATGGTGGCGGCAGTGCCGGTGAAGGACGTTTTGTATTTCAGGTCATGGATGGCTGCAATCCCATGCGATTCACTGTGATCTTTGAATACGGCATCGAAAAACGAAGCTGCTCTGCGGTACAAAACTGGGGCCAGCGCTGGGTCAACCTCGGCAACATGGTGCTGGGCAGTGCCGCTTATAATGCCGCACTGGAAAATATCACCGAGAGCTTTGTGCGGGCTAACGCTGCACCCTCCAAACCTAACGGCAGTGCATTAAATCAGTTGCGGACCAATGAGATTGCCTTGGCCAGACCGTGGGAGTTACGTGAATTCGTCATTGCTGATGCCGGCTGGAATCAGCATTTGTTGAAACCCAACACCGTCGCGCTAACACCTGATGACAGCTTGAATAATACGCCCATACTGCGCAATTACTTTGCTTCCGGAATTAGCGGTGTACCTTTACGCTTTCCTACTGTAGCTGACCCCTTCCTGGGTGGTGCGTCAACAGCACCCCGTTTTTTCTGGAATGCCCCCAACTTTCCAATGACCTTGACTCAGGCGGAGCAACGCCAGGAATTTTCACTGAATACTTGCAATGGTTGTCATACCCGTGAAACAGGAACTTCCTTTACTCACATCAAGCCCGGTGCAATCCCCGCCACGCTGTCAGGGTTCATGACAGGCATCACGGTTACCGATCCCGCTCCACCTCCTGGAATCACGATTACTCGACGCTTCAACGATCTGGAACGACGATCTGCCGACCTCGATGGCTTGGTTAATTCCAGCTGCTTTGCTCAGATGGCCAGACCTGTGCTGAGAGCACCACACTGACTATCTGCGGCAAACACTGTGCCTGTTAAAGCAGGCACAGTGTTTGCCCCTTAAGATGAAACGTAACGAAGCCCGGGATGCAGAGCGTTATTTTACAGCATTTCCCGGGTTCTTCTACGCTCCATTTTTCAGTTATCGCATAATGACCACGCTTGCAGGGATATACACCCTGAAAAATATCAAATCACCTGGCCGACTACAGGTGCGTAAATTATCCTAGTCGTCGAATTGGCATTCAAATTTTTATCCTTGAAGAAAAATTGGCCCATGTCCAGTATCTCCCAGCCAATAGTATGAGCATCACTGATCACACAATCACTTTTATTACCTGCACCCATGCCATTGGATAAATGAAACATACAGTGACGCAAAACACCTGTGCCAGAAATAAACCCAACAAAACAGCCTTCCGGCATTTTCATAAATTGCGCGATGCGCGTCACCAAGTGGCTGCCTATCATTTCCGGTTGCGCACATCCAGTTTGTCACGCAAGCGATCACCAAGCAGATTGACAGACAACACCACCAACATCAAAGCCACACCGGGCACCAGCACCATATGCGGAGCCACCAGCAAATAACGTGCGCCGTCACGGATCATGCTGCCCCAGGAGGCCTCTGGTGGCTGCACCCCCAGCCCGAGGAACGACAAACCGGCTTCAGCAATAACAATACCGGCAATACCAAAGCTGGCTTCGACGATCAGCGGTGCCATCAGCAATGGCAGTAAATGCCGAAACACAATACGCCCCGGGCCTGCACCCAGCGCAACGGCTGCCTGTACATGTTCGCGATGCTTGAGGCTCAGCACCTGTGCCCGCGCCAGTCGTGCATATCCCACCCAACCCACCACACTCAGTGCAATCACCACGTTTTCAATACCGGGACCAAGAATGCCCGCCAGTGCAATGGCCAGCAGAATGCCGGGAAAAGCGAGAAAAATATCGATAATGCGCACCACCAGCAAATCCCAGCGGCCACCGAGATAACCACTAAACGTACCAATGGCCGTACCCACAACGGCGGACACCGACACCACCCATAGCGCAACGATAAACGAAGTCTGTGCGCCAGCCAGCGTACGTTCCGCCAGTGACCGCCCAAGATCATCAGCCCCCAGCCACAATTCACTGCCCGGTGGCAGAAGAATATGCTCCAATGCAATCTGATCCGGCGCTAACGGTAAAAAGGAAGCCGTCAGTGCCACCAGTGCCCATAACACAATCACTATCAACGGCAACCACAGACCCAATACACTGGCCAAGCCAAACCGTGATGGCTTCAGCGTCACGGCAATATCCTTATTGCCGCTCATCCTCCGCCGCCCATGCGTATGCGCGGATCAAACCAGCCATACGCCATATCAGTAAGCGTATTCACCAGCACATAAGTGATACTGATCAACAGCACACAGGCCTGCACCACCGGGTAATCGCGACGCTGAATCGCTTCAATCACCAACTGGCCAATACCTGGCCAGGAAAACACCGCCTCGGTAATCACCGCACCCGCCAGCAGTGCGCCTAATTGCAAACCCAGCAGCGTAATCACGGGCAACAACGCATTACGCAACGCATGTCGCCAGATCACCGCGCCCGGCCCCAGCCCTTTGGCGCGTGCGGTGCGAATATAATCCTCACCTAATACTTCCAATAAAGTCGCCCGTACCATGCGTGAAAGAATCGCCGCCATAGCCGTACCCAGAGTAATCGCGGGCAGCACCAGCGAAGCCAGCCCGTCACGCCCACTCACCGGAAACCAGCCCAGCCACACCGCAAACACGAGAATCAAAACAGGGCCCATCAAAAAATTAGGGATCGACACGCCCACCAGTGATACCGCCATCGCACCATGATCCCAGGCCGAGTCCTTTTTCACTGCCGCCATCACACCTAATGGAAAAGCCACCAGCACCGCCACCAGCAAAGCCGCCAGCGCAAGTTCCAGCGTAGCGGGCAAGCGCTCCAGCAGAATATCGGAAATGGGACGTTTGGAATGTAATGAAATGCCAAGATCAAACCGCGCAATATTGCCAAGGTAAGTCATGAACTGCGACAGCAGCGGCTGATCCAGCCCCAGTGATTGCCGCAGCGCCTCACGATCCGCAGCCTGCGCCGACTCACCCAGCATCACCTCCACCGGATCACCCGGCACCAGATGGATCAACAGGAACACCAGCACCAACACACCGAAAATCACCACCGCAGCACTGGCCAAACGAGAAATTAAAAGCGGCAAAACCGTACCCCAAAAATAATTTTCTGCATTGTGCGTGTTTCCCCCGTTAAAACCAACAGGTCAGAAGAAAATTGCCATACGCCGCCCACCGGCAACAGGCAGAGGGCCGGGTTCAGACTGGCAACATCACCAGCAAACCCAACCCCCGACGGCCTGTAAAGTGCGTTAAATTTTGTGGCTGGCAAGACGCGAGGAGGAGTGACGGCATATTCATATTCAATGCGCGCTGGACAAGGCATGGAGGAAAGTATGTGCCTATTTTGAATTCTTACAATACAACTGGCCCCTATTTCGTTCGCAGGATTGACCCCTGCTCTGTTTAAACCACACTTTCATCGGTCACTGTTAGCACAATTGTTAGCTGTTACTATACGCAATACTTCGATGAGCAACCTTTACAACCAATATAATGAGTTCTGAATCTTCAATTTCATAAACAATCCGATAAACACCTTTTCTTATTCTATAGCGCTCCTGGCCAGATAGTTTAATACAACCATCGGCTCGTGGGTTTTCACGAAGTAACTCAATACACTTAAGAACTCGTTTAACATCTTTGTTTGGAATATTTCGAAGATCTTTAGCAACAGACTTTTTAAACTTAAGGCTATAACTTGCCATGTGACCTCAAATCATCCAGCAATTCCTCGTAACTCAGTATGCCTTCATTTTCTCTTTGCTTGAAAGAATTTAAATCCTCCTGATCTTCTCGCAAAGCTATGCGAACAGCATCATTGACCACTTCTGAAACTGATTGATGCAGAGTAGCCGCCTTAACTCTCAAGGCCTGGTGAATCTCGGGCTCGAAGTAAACCGTTGATCTTTTTGACAAAACTCCCATAATTGACACCTCCTGCCTGAACTTTAACGCTATAACGTTGTAACGTCAAACTCAAAAGAAGCTTTAGGTAAATATTAGTGACTACTAGACAGGAAATGCACACCGGACGAGACATGGAGGAAAGTACGTGTCTATTTTAAATACAATAGGATTGAGCCCTACTTGGATTCAGCGTATCCTGGTGGTTTTTCCCTGCGAGGAAATTCGCGCCATTTTTTGCCGACTGGATCAACCGTACCATCTTATCGCTTCTTTGTTGTATGTGCCGGCGTCGATTGGCGTATCACAAATTCAAATTCTCTGGTCCCGGGATGGCTGGGAGTTTTTTGCCATCGGCACCGCAATAGAGACTTTATCTTATCCAATTTTTTTATAACGTGAAAAATACACGCTGACGGCCTACGCTGGTGGCGGTGTAAACCCTTCAGGCACTTCACTGCCATCACCGAACAAAAACTTTTCCATCTCGGCCTCCAGAAATTCACGGGCCTTGGGGTCAATTAACGACAAACGATTTTCGTTGATTAAAATCGTTTGGTGCTGCATCCACAGCTTCCAGCCTTCTTTTGACACGTTGTTTAAAATACGCTGACCAATTTCACCCGGCAGCGGCGCACGATCCAGCCCTTCGGCTTCTTTGCCCAGTTTGACGCAGTTAACCATTTTACTCATTGCCGTTTCCTTAATATTTGATTTTTTGAACGCACCTCAAACAGAGGCTCCCCTCATTTTCGCCAACAGTCGTGCAACCGGTGCAGGTAACCCGCCGATATCAGCGCAGCCTTTATACCAGACCCACTCCGGGCCTTCCATCACTGACATTGTATGGGTATTGCTGCCAGTGACACTCGCCGGGGTAATCAGTACCGGGCTGATATCCAGATGAAAATGGCTGAAAGTGTGCCGCACTACCGGCCAACAGGTTTGTTCCCCGACAGCAAAACCCAAGTGTTTTTCACACCATCCCGACACATCGTCATCCATCGATATTTCCGGCAGACTCAACAAGCCTCCCCAAATACCCGTGGGCGGGCGACGCTGCAATAACACTTCACTATTGGCGTTGCTCAGTAACAGCATTTGTGTCTCACGCACCGGTATTGTTTTTTTGGGTTTTTTGCCGGGGTAATCTGTCTGTCGCTGCTCAGAAAAAGCAAC
>Ga0256839_1002861_pt1 | contig 18636 bp, 12 predicted proteins | sample 354166metaG_FD_185968 | JGI IMG/M metagenome (GOLD analysis project Ga0256839, IMG submission 185968) | Hydrothermal vent microbial communities from Mid Atlantic Ridge, Atlantic Ocean - 354-166 | ecosystem: Environmental > Aquatic > Marine > Hydrothermal vents | place: Atlantic Ocean: Mid... | reverse complement strand
GGCCGGCCCGCTTGTCCGCTTCTGGACGCGTTCGGCTCCTGTCCCGTTGCGGAGGCAGCCGCTTCGGTCCTGCCGGATTGCGTTCCTTAGGCAGGGCGCACGGCGGTTCGCGCCCGGCACCGCCTGTTCGTCGCAGCTCTCGTGCCACTCCGCGTCGCAGCTCATTTCCTCCCCCGCAGTGCTGCGTCACGCCGGGAGCGGAGGTAGCGGGCGAGCAACACGTCGAAAGGCGTATCGGTGCGCGCGAGCACATAGTCGGCTCCCAGTTCGCGAGCCTTGCTACGGTGGTAGGCCAGGAACTGCTCGACCGCCTCCACGTAGTAGGGCCGCAGGTACGATGGGTCAGCTTGAAGGCGTTCCTGGGTTTCCATGTCGACGAATACGGTCATCTCGTCGAACGGGAGCTCGATCTCGGCAGGGTCGAGCGTGTGGAAGACGATCGTCTCATGCTGGCGGTGGCGGAAGTGGTAAAGGGCGCGAATAACCGCTTCGTCCCCCTCGTCGTCGATCAGATCACTGACGAGCACGACCAGGCAGCGCCTGCGCAAGCGGAAGGCGAGCTTGTGTAGCGTATCCGCGATTCGCGTTCCTTTTGGCTGCCCGTCGACGGGGAGTTGGTCGCGGCGGCAGAATCGTTCGAGCTGGCGAAGCAGTTCGCCCACGTGGCGTGGCCCGGAGCGAGCGGGCATGTGCAAATCGACCGCATCGCTAAAGATCGTCAGGCCCACGGCGTCTTGCTGACGCGCGGCAAGGTAGGCAAGGGTCCCGCACAGGAACGCACCGTACTCACACTTGGGAAGGTGGCCTTCCGAGGAGAAGTTCATCGAGCTGCTGGCGTCCAGGATGAGCTGGACACGCATGTTTGTTTCTTCCTCATACAGCTTGACGTAGAGCCGATCGGTTCGGCCAAGGACCTTCCAATCCAGATGGCGCAGATTGTCCCCCGGCACGTATTCCCGATGCTCCGCGAACTCAACACTGAACCCCTTGTAGGGGCTGCGATGGAGACCTGATATGAACCCCTGAACCACCTTCCGAGCCACGAGCGGAAGGTTCTTCACTCTGCCCACGGCTGCGGGGTCCAGAAACCGGTACCCGGGCATCATCGTCCTCGTAGCTTTCGCCTCGATGTCGTCCCGTTTCGCGCCCCGTGTCACCGCGTCTGCCGGGACGCGAGCTCGCGAACGGCCCTTCGCCTCCCTTTCCGTCGTCCCTTTTTAGCGCAGCCGCCATTTGCGGCGCAGAAACCATTCGGCGCTGAGCGCAAGCACGAACAGCGTCCAGCATCCCGGCGGCCAGGCTAAAGGGACCTCCCGAACGACGACTCGCTGGCGGATTTGCAGGCGAAGCTCATCAAGCACGCGGTCTACCAGCTCAAGGGGGACATATTGACCCCCGGTGGCGTTGGCGAGGGCCTTCAAGAGCTCCGCATTGAGCGTGACGTTGTCGAATTCGAGGTTAGGGCGGCCGATCTCGACCTGGAGTTCCACCGGCTCGAACGTGTGGTCCCCTAGCTTCCCCTGGACCACGATCGTGTACTTGCCCGGGGGCAAATCCGGGACGGAGCCGGTGTACTTTCCCGGCGGGGTTCCGAGCGGGTCGAGTTTCAGCTCGCGCTTTCCCCCGGGGCCGGTCAAGGTTGCCGCGATAGCGGCGTCGTTGGTGCCTGCCCCCTCTTCGTCGCGAGCTTCTGCTTCTATCTGAACAATCTCGCCCGGCCGGTACCAGGGCTTGGTTGTGCGTGCGGTCATCGTGAGCGTGGCCGTGGACGTTCCCCGCCCCGCCAGCCACCGTACGAGTTGCCCCCAGAACCTGACGAAAGGCGACTGCCGGCCCAGCGCTCGGGTCGCCTGGTACCAGAGGCGAGTTGTGTCCGCTGCGAACACGGCCGTTCGGCCCTTTCCGGCGACGCCCACCGCCAGGACCGGCATGCTACCGCCTGAATGGGGACGGTATTCGAGCAGCACGATCCCGGTCGGTCTCGTCGCTCCGACTCTGGTCGCACCACGAAGTGGGGGCAAGGGGTGCTGTGCAGGTCGTGAGCTCGTTGGGAAAAAACCCTGAAGCCCGGTGAAGATGTCGTGGCCTTCCCCCGCCACCGTGAGCACCGGATGGAAATCTTCCTCCACCTGGCCTGCGTTCTTGCCGATCAGATCCACCGGCAATAGCTCCGCGATCGGCGTCTCCGCATAGCCGCCCGGTCCGAGGGCGTGGTAGCCGCCCAACAGCAAGAGCCCGGCGCCCTCTCGCACGCGCTCACGCAATCCTTCAAGCACCTGCTGCGTCCAGTAACTCGCATCGATGTCGCCGATGATGACCACGTCAAAGGCGGACCAGAACGTGCCGGCCCGGGGAAGGGACCGGATGGTGCGGAACTGGTCCATGTTCGTCCGCGTGAGGAATACGTTGGGACGGATCTGGACCATGGCCAGGAAGACAATGTCCGGGTCTCGGGCGAGGAAATGTTCGACAAGGGCCCCGTATTCGGCGCGCAGCGTGCCTTCCACGTAGAAGACGCGAATTTGCCGCGCGGTAACGCGCGCCATTGTGGTGCGGCGGTTGTTCTGAGGGATCCGCTCGAAAGGTCGAGGGGGCACTTCCGCCGCATACGTGTGCAGCCCCTCCTCTTTGGGGGCGAAGGTCAACTCGACTTCCTGTGCGCCTCGCCTGCCGTCCAGCCGCAGTTCGGTCTCGGCCACCTTCCGACCGTCTTCCATCAACAGAACGGGCACCACGATTCCTTCGCAGCCGAATGCGTCCACAAGCACTCGCGCGCGAACCTGATTGTTCAGCGGCAACTCGTCGGGGAGGGCCAGGTCCACAACCTGCACGTCCCTCAAGCCCCCCTGACGGACAGCCGAGGACCCAACCCCCACTGTGTATACGGGCACGCCGAGCGATTCCGCGACCGCGACCGGGTCGCCCGCCGCGTTGTGCTGTCCATCGCTTATGAGGACGGCGGCCTGGAGATTCTCCAATTGGGAAAGCACCCGGACGGCTTCAACAAGAGAGGTGGCAGTGGCGTTCGCTTCGAGGGTCTCGATTGCTCCGAGTGATTCGAGCGGCCGGACGGTGTCGCCGAAGACGAACAGCCGTAGCGCAGCCGTCGGTTCCAGCTTCGCCCACCAGGCAGGCAGGCGGCTTGTTACGGCGCGCCACCGCGATCTGCCCCCCGCTAAATCGCGGATGCTCATGGATGCAGAGCGATCCAGCAGAAGGCACACCGTGGGTTTGCTTCGGCTGGCGTTGGTGATGCTAACGACCGGCCGCGCGAGCAGCATGGCCGCGATCGACACCGCAGACAGGCGCAGGGCGAGCAAGACAAGCCACCGCCGCCTGGGTAGTGAGGGCCGGAGCCACCAGTAGGTCCACACCGAAGCCGCCGACGCCAGGACGAGAAGACCGACGATGAGGGTCACGTTTGCCGGTGTGGCGAAGATCACTTGCATCGCTCAAAACTCGCTCCGCCCTGGTCCGGACCGCCTTAGTCCGCCCTGCCGAGGGCGCCGAATGTAGCCCATGGCAGCCTATCTCGGGACCGAAGGGGGCACAAGTTGTTGCGCCGACCCTTCGGACGCCGGGGGCCTGTGCGGTGAAGTTGCCCGTTCGGTTTCAGGATCGAACACGATGGACTTGATGTAGACCAGCTTGCCCAGTGTCTCTCCGGGCTTACCCTTTTGCCGTTCCTGGATGATCAGCTTGTGCCGCTTGTGCCATTCGCCAACGTGGGCCTTGCCCCCCTTTTCCTTGCTCTCCGGCACGAAGTACAGCACGGCGGATCCGCGCCCGGTTAGAACGCGACCGTTCTTCAGCGTTACGCGGTAGCTCAAGATCCGCACCGGATAGGTGCGTCCGGTGTAGACTTTCTCGTTGCTCGCCGCTTCTCGGAAGCGCCACTCCCGTTCCATCCACTCCTTTCGGACGCCGGCATCGATCCGTCGAATGGCCGACAGGGGCAGACGCAGGTAACGTTTGGCCTTTTCGTCGTAGAACCTCCAGCGTAGGCCGGGGGTCAGGTAGAGAAGCCCCCGGAGCTTCTTGCCATTTGAGAGCTCGATGACGGCGCGCCGGGCGTCCTGGGGAACCGGGCGCAGAGGGGGGCCGAACGGGTTCAGGGGTTTGCTCTTGTTTTGACCCTCGTTCTCTGTCGCAACCTGTGGATACGCCACCGTCGCTCCGACGAGAACCGCGACCACGGCCAGCCAGCGGGGGATGCCATTTCGCCGTTGACCGTCCGTCAACATCGTGTTTCTCCGCTGGTTCGACAGTTCACCCTCGGTGCCGGTCTGTGGCACGGGCTGTGCAATAGGCATTCCGTAGACCCGCGGTGGCAGGTGAAGTGGGAGAGAGTTGAGGCGGCGCAGGCTGAAATTGACCACCCAGACACGGTAGAGCACGGGCTGGTGCAGGGACGGTGTGGGTGCGCGCGTAGACGCGCACAGTGTGCGACTTCGTCACACGGGAGTCTCAAAAATGGCATCGCATGACGGCTCTCGCAACCCACTTCACGGGAACGAACTGTCCCGCCGCGAGTTCCTGGGAAGAACGAGCAGTTGTTGGTTGGTCGGGCTCCTGCCCGCCCGCTTTGCCGACGCCGCCTGGCTGCTCACCGCGCTCCAGCAAGCTCCTAAAGGCCCGGTCACGTGCGGGCCCCCTCCGAAAGCAAAGCCTCAGAGTCGCACAGGCGGCGAGTCGTTTCCGCCTCTTCCTCTCCCTGTTACCCCCCTAAGACGAACCGAGAAGAAGCGGCCCCCCGCGCCACCGGCCCTCATCGGGAAGGCAGCCCTGGGGCCGATCCGCTGGATCACCCAGAACGGCAAACGGATTGCCTACCGCGATTGGATGACCGACCCCTCTGATGTGCAGACATTGTTGGCATGGACCAGCCGCGAGCTTGGGATTCGCTACCGGGCAGTTGAAGCCGACTTCGGCCACTTCAGTTACGATCCTCGCGAACTGCCTGCTCTGCTCTTCGCCGGTCACAACAGCTTTACGCTTCCCGACGAAGTGCGCGAACGGCTGCAGCGCTACATCTTGGATGGTGGCATGATCATCGGCGACGCCTGTTGCGGCTGGAAGGATTTCGACGAGTCGTTCCGTCGCGAGATCGACACCATTCTGCCGGACCGCACACTCCGCCCCCTGCCACCCGACGAACCGATTCTTGCGTCCTACTACAAGATCACCCGGTCGACCTACCAGCGAGCGGATGGTTCTCGCTACCAGGATGACCCGCCGTTGCACGGCGTTAGCCTGGGCTGCCGGCTGGCGGTCGTGTACTCTCCCGTGGATCTCACGTGCGGCTGGGATGGTCATGACCATCCCCGCGGGCTGAGGATTGTGATTAACGAGGCCCGTCAGCTCGGTGCAAACTATGTCACCTACCTGATCGCGAATTACCAGCTTGCCCGGTTCTTGAGCACCACAAAGATCTACCACGAAGCTGCCGCCCCGACTCGGGACGACTTCGTGATCGTGCAGGTGGTTCACGAAGGAGACTGGGATCCCGATCCCACCGGCGTCTACAACCTGCTCAAGTTTGCGCGCGATAACACCACGCTCGAGGTGAAATTCAAGAAGATCACGCTTTCCCTCGATGACCCCCGTTTCGTGCAGTACCCGTTGCTCTACATGACGGGTCACGACGAGTTCATCTGGAGCGAGGAGGAGGCGGCTCGGCTGAGGAGCTACTTGCAGGCCGGGGGAATGTTGTTGGCCGATGCGTGCTGCGGTCGGCTCGCGTTCGATAGGGCGTTTCGCAGGGAAATCAAGAAGGTTTTCCCGGACGGGAAGCTGGAAGAGATCCCCCTCGACCATCCGGTCTACCATCTGGCGTTCGATATCGGGTCGGTCAGCTACACGCCGCGCACGGTCGAAGACTTCGGCGGGCTCGATCGGCCCCTGCTTGAGGGGATCAGCGTTGGTGGTCGACTGGCGGTGGTCTACAGCCGCTTCGATCTGGGGAACGGCTGGGAGCAATTCCCCCATCCGTACAGCTATGGCTACGCCGATGAGGACGCGTTGCGGATCGGCGCCAACGTTTTGGCGTATGCGGCAACGCACTGAGTCGGGCCGGAGGCGCTGTCGTTTGCACCGGCGCGGAGCGAACCGAGATGACCGCTGAAGTTCTTGCTCTGGTGAACCGGATCGAAGAGACCCGGCAGCGGTGGTGGTTGGCCAGCCTCCTTTGCCGTTTGGCGATCGCCGGTCTGGTTACCGAATCCGCGGTTGCGGTCGCCCTGCTCATCGACCAATTCCTGCCCTATGGACCGGCGTCGCTGGTGGGGGCTTCGATCCTGGTAGCGCTGCTCGGGCTAACGGCTTTTTCCGTTGCGATCGCGGCGACCGTTCGGCAGCAGCGTTCGCTGGAGGCCGCTGCGCGCCGGATCGAGGCGTCGTTCCCCGAGCTAGACGGTAAGTTGGTCTCCCTCATTCAGCTCGCCCGTGTGCAGGATCCGCTGGCTCAAGCGGCAGCGCGTCGGCTCATCGCCGAGGTGACCGGTCGTCCAATCGAGGAAGCAAATGCTCGGCTGCCCTGGCATGAGCGGATTCGCTTTGGCCTTGCCACAAAGTGGGATGCGTTCGGGGCGGTCGGGCTGCTGGTCCTGATGACGGTTTTGCTGTGGGCGATCCACGCCATCGTGCCCGGATGGGGGTCGTCCTTCGGCCGGTTGCTTGCTCCGTGGAGCTTCACCCCGCACCGGGGGAGCGTACGGATTCTCGATGTTCGTCCGGGGGATACCGTTGTGCTGCAGGGCAAGCCATTGCAAGTGACCGTGGTGGTCGAGCTACCGCGTCGGGAGGCCCACTTGCCCGGCGGAACACTCTTTTTCCGCACCGCTTCCGGTCGTCGTGAGCCGGTAGCGCTGGTTCCGGACGACGCTAAACGAGCATATCTGGGTACCGTTCCATCGGTGGTCGAGGAGGGGAGTTACTACGTGCAGGTGGGCAACACCCAGTCCCGCGTGTTCCAGGTCCGGGTCACGACGCCCCCCGAACTCACTCGGGTTCGCATAACGTACGAGTATCCCCCCTACACGCGCAGGCCGCCGCGGACGGCGGAGCAACCCGATGGCAACCTGAGCGGCCTGCAATTCACCCAGGCTCTGGTCGAGTACGACGTCTCGTCGCCGATAAGTCGGGGCTACGTCGAGACCAGCGAGGGGACAATACCGGGGTCAGTTGTGAGAGATGGACGGGCTCTACGCGTGCGGTTTCTGCTCCTTGAGGACATGACCTACACCGTTTCGGTTTTCAACGAGCTCGGTATCCAGAACCCCTCGCCGCAGCCGTACCGCATTACAGTGCAGCCGGATCGGCCGCCCAAGATTGCTCTGGTTGCCCCGCCGGACGACGGTACGATCGGCAGCGGGGGCACGTTGCTGATATCCGTGCAGGCAAGCGACGATTACGGTCTGAGGCGGGTGTGGTGCGAGGCTCGCGTCTTGAAAAAAGAGGGGGCCGACGCGGGGGCTGATGAGGCTAGGGGGCGGACGCTCGTGCTCCACGAGTGGCGCCTCTCTGAAGAGCCGGCGCAGTTTGCAGCCCGGCACGAGTGGACGTTGGCGGCAGCAAGGTATCCCCCGGGGACGGTGCTCTACGTGCGGGCCGTTGCCGAGGACAACCGCTACGTGTCGTTGCCGGGGCGCGAAGTCAAGCCGCAACGGGCGGTAACCGATTGGGTGAAAGTCACGGTCGTGTCACCGCAGAAGCGGGCTAGCGAGCTGGTTGCGGCGCTGAGCGACCTGCGCGCCCAACTCAACAAGCTGCTTCAAATCCAGCTCGAGGCCAGACTCCTCGTGGCGCGGGCGCTGGCGAACGCGCAGCCCAACGAGTTCGGACCGGTGGCCCGTGAGGCACTGGGCCGACAGCGGGCCGTCAGAGAGGAGGCGGGGCGGATCATCGATGCGCACCAGGGGGCGAAGCAGTCGTTCGTGCAGCTTACCGTTCGCACCCTGAGCAGCCTGCACGATCGTGAGATGGCCGAAGCAATCCGACTGGCGGAACGCCTTCCGCACAGCGGAGAACTGAACGGTCGGAAGAAGGCAGCCGAGGAACTGATGGGGGTACAGGACGAGATCATTGCGGTGCTCAGCAAGCTGCTCGACCTCGCTCGAACGGCGGAGACCCGCGCTCTGGCCGAGGCGGAGAGGAAAGAGGGCGGCGATCTGCCCACCGAGCCGGTGCTCGATAAGCTGAGGGAGCTGAAGGAGAAACTGGACGAATTCCTCCGTCAGCAGAAGCGTGTGATCGAGGCCAGCGAGAACCTGGCCAAGAAGCCGGTGGAGGATTTCACGAAGGAGGACGAGAAGTTGCTCGAAGAGCTCGCCGCCGTGGAGGACGACTGGGCACGGTTCATGGGGGAGGCCCGGTCCGACCTGAGCAAACTTCCCGAGCAGGATTTCGCGAACCCGTCCTTGCTGGAAGAGCTGGTCGAGATCGAAACCGAGCTGAAGATGGCGGCCGACGCTCTCACCAAGAAGACGGTCGAAATTGCAGTGCCGCTGGAGCAGCTCGGCGCCGAGCGAGCCGAGGAGATGACCACGAATATCGAGAAGTGGCTGCCCGACACTCCGGACCGAGAGCGCTGGATGCAGGAGGAGCCGCTCGATGATATGTTCAAGTCGGCCCCCATGGCGGAACTACCTGGGGAGCTGGAGGATCTGGTGGGCGAGCTGATGGAGGAAGAAGAGGATCTGTTTGAAGAGATGGAGGACGTGAGCAGTAGCTGGGCGGATTCGATTGACAAGGGGGCCGGTTGGGACGCTGCGGACGGCCCGATTTCCAACATGAGCGCCCGGGGTGTGACAGGAAATCGACTGCCGAACAACAGCGAGATCGCGGGCCGTAGCGGCGAGGGCCGCCAGGGCAAGGCACACGGGGAGTTCGTTTCGGAGACCGCCGTCGGAAAGGGGGGCCGTAAGACCCCCACGAGGCTGACCCCCGATCCTTTTGTGGAGGGCCAGGTCAAAGACACCAGCAAGGACCCGGTGGGCGGCGCCACGGGCGGGGGTAAGCAGAGCGGCGTAGGCGGCGAGGGGCTCGAGGGTCCTGCGCCGGCACGCCCGGACATCCTCCAACGGCTCGCTCAAAAACAAGCAGCGCTTCGCAACAAGGCCGAGGTGATCGATCTCCGCTTCCGCGTGAGCCAGTACCACCACACCGACCTGCGCGCGTTGATCGAACGGATGAAACAAGTCGAGCTCGACCTGCGCGCCGGCCGATTGCACCAGGCATTGCGCAGACGGGAGGAGATTCTGAACAGCCTGCGGGAGCTGAAGCGGTACGCGGGCGGCGAAGTTCGCACCAGGTCGGAAGCCCTGGCCGAACGCACCAGGACCCAGGAGGACGAGCTGCTGCAGGGCGGTGCGCCGGAGGTGCCACCGGGCTGGGAAGAACTCACTCGCCGCTACTTCGATAAGCTCGGCAAGCAGCACTGATGGCCTGGTTCCAGACGCTCCTTGGTCGGTCGCCTCCCATCAGAGCGGCCGATGCGCCCCTGCGTTCCGGAAGGCGTGTCCTTAACCCTGCGGCGGCAAGGAGGGCCTCATCTGAGGCCGCACGGCGGGGTGTGAAGGAGCGGGTTTATCGAGTCCGGAGGAAAGCATGACTCGTTGGGCAACATGCGTTGGCGTCGCCTGCTTGTGTTTGCTCGTCGGGGCGGTGATCTGCATGGGGGCCGCGCAGAGACAGGTGTCCGATACAGAAGCGGTGGTGATCCCCTTCGACTTTGTTTCCCGGTTCGACGGGGGAAAGATGGGGCGTAAGGTGGGCGAGCTCTTCTGGGCCAGGCTGCGCAAGCGGGGTCGGTTCATTATCCCTGAATCAATGCTCGATGTGCGGGATACTCTGGCTTCCCAGGGGATTCGGCTTCGTGCGGACATGGGGCCGAAGGATCTGCAGCGCATCGTGCAGGAGCTCTTCGGCGGTCACATCGCCATCTGGGGGAGCGTGGAACGCGTCCCCGGAGCAAGGTACGACGTTTATGATCTGGAGATTTGGATTGTCGACTATCGACCGGGCCAGCCGCGTGTGGTCTACCACAAGAAAGCGCGTACGAAGACCGTCAGCGAGATTCCCCACGTTTACGTGCCGGCAGCTCTGGACGCTCTGTACGGTACCAAGACGCCTCGTCGGGATCGACCCGTGCCCGTACCCCAGTATTCCGAGGGGCAGCTCGGCCCCAATCTCGTGCGGGGTAGCTTTGAGTCGGGCGGCCGTCACCCGGCAGGGTGGGATCCGTTGCCGAAGCACGTGCTCTGGCTCCGGCACACGGACGGAAGCGGTAGGTTCATTCGGTTCGACATTCCGGAACCGGTAGCCGCAACCAGCGGGGTTCTCTACTACAGCGAGCTGTTCCCGGTGAAGGAAGGACAGAAATACTGGTTCCGCGTACGCTGGCGATCCTTTGGGCCGACGCCGAAGGTTTTTGTGAAGTGCTACGATGCCCTGCCCACCCGATTCACGACGCGGCGCAACGAGCGTCGGTTACGGGTGCCCGGCATCCCGTCGGACTATGAGCTGCGCGAGGTGTACCGCGCCCAGATGAACCTGAAGGGGCCCAAGGGCCGGTGGAACGTGCACGTGGAAGAGTTCACGCCAAGACATTCGAAGTACCATCCCCGCTGGGGTCGCGTCATGCTCTACGGGTATTGGCCGAAGGGAAAGCTGGACTGGGATGACGTCGAAGTGCGGGTCGTCCTGTCTGAGGAAGCGAGCACTTCACGCTGAAGTCGGGCGGTCGCAACAAGCGAGGCTGCCGGCAGGTATCCCTGGTCGCCATCGGCATGAGGGAAGCACCCGAGCTCGTCGCCCGGCGAGCTGCATCAGGGCTGGGTTGGTCGCCGCGCGCCGGCGGGTATTCTTGATCAAGCCGGCAGCAGAGCCTGTCGGTTTTCCGAACGTATCAATGGATATGGGCCCAGTTCAGATGCAGCGGTCGGAGTTCGATGGTAACCCTCACGCATTACGTGCGCGACATCTGGCGGCACCGCGACCTGGTTCGTTCCCTGGTATGGCGCGACTTCTGTACGCGGTACAAGCAGGCGGTTCTCGGGTTTGGTTGGGCCGTGCTCTACCCTATCGCTCTGGCCGCCATTCTTTGGCTGGCGTTCGAGGTGCTGCAGCAGGGGCCGACCACCGGAAAGCCCCGCTTGCTTGTCTACTACTGCGGCCTGCATGCGTTTAATCTGTTCGCTTCGGGCGTCATCTACGGGACGATCAGCGTCGTGGCCAATGGGGGCCTGCTGACTCGGGTGCGCGTGCCAACCGAGGCGTTTCCGCTCAGCGCGGTGCTGAGCTCCCTGTTCGACTACGTCTTTGCTTCGGCCGCGCTTGTGGGGCTCATGGTCTGGTACCGCTCGCACGTTGTTGTGGGGCTCAATTGGGTCTGGGCTCCGCTGGCGATCACAGGCCAGCTTGTGCTCACCCTCGCGGTGGTGCAGGTTCTGGCAGCAGCGTGCGTGATCGCACGCGACCTGCGCTACGGCGCTCCGATTCTGTGCCAGTTGCTGCTGTTCCTGGTGCCGGTTATCTACGAGGTGCCTGCTGTGGCACGGGGCGCGTGGAGATGGTACCTGCTGAACCCGCTGGCCGTTTATGTGGACTGCTACCGGCGGGCTTTACTCGACAACATGCCCCCTCGCTGGTCGTATTTCTTGCTTGCGTGGGCCGTTAGCCTGGTATGCCTTTGGATTTCGTGCCGGTTGTTTGCCAATGCCCGGAACAAATTTGCGGACGTCCTCTGAGCCTGTGCAACGGACGGCCGTGCCTGCCCCAGGACAGGTGCGGTTCGAGCGCGTGTACAAGGCGTATCCGAGGGACATCAGCGGTTGGTCGGCCGTGCGAAGGCTCGTTGAACTCTTCCGGCCCCCTCGCGTGCTCGACCACGTGCCCGAGGCGGAACTTGCACGGCCCGACCTGGTGTGGGCGCTCCGTGACGTGTCCTTTGAAGTGCGCCGCGGCGAGGTGGTGGGTGTCATCGGCCCGAACGGCAGTGGCAAATCGAGCCTCCTGCGGCTGATTGCCGGCATCACGTTGCCCACGAGCGGTCGCGTGGACGCCCGTGGAAGGGTGGGGAGCCTGCTCGAAGTGGGGGCCGGGCTGCACCCGGAGATGACCGGCCGGGAAAACATCTACCTGAACGGGCGTCTGCTGGGTATGAGCAGCGCGGAAATCGCCGCGGTGTTCGATGAGATCGTCGAGTTCTCCGGGCTGCGTGATTTCCTGGACATGCCCGTCAAGCGGTACAGCACCGGCATGTACGTCCGGTTGGGCTTTTCGGTTGCCACCGCCGTGGCTCCGGAGATCCTGCTGGTCGACGAAGTGCTTGCCGTGGGAGACTGGGCATTCCAGCGGAAGTGCATGGCTCGGTTCCGCGAGCTAAAGGAGAAAAACACGACGATTTTCTTTGTATCGCACAACATGGACGCCATCCGTCAGTTCTGCACGAGGTGCCTGTTTCTGGTGGACGGAGAATTGCGGTTCGATGGCGATCCCGAAGAGGCGATCCACCGCTACTATGCCGAAGGGTTCCGAACGTGGGTAGTCCGCGGCACGGGGGCTCCGACTACCCCCAGGCCGCCGGCACAGGGCAAGGGGGTAGCTGTCGAGGGGGCAATATCTGGCTGTTTGAGGAACGCCTCGGGTGAGCCCGTCACTTCGCTGTGCTCGGGAGAGCCCTGTGTGCTGGAGCTGACGCTGGAGGGGGACCGCATCGGCGAAGATGCGGGTCATTTGAGGGTGGATCTGTTCGACCAGGAGGGCACCCTGCTGGCCGGGTTCTCGACTGAGGATGATCGGATCGGTCTTTTGCCGCTGGAGCGACGACGTGTGCGCGTTTCCGTCCAGTTCCCCCACGGGCTGCCTCTGGCACGCGGCCGGTGTCGGTTTCGGGTCGTTGTGCTCGACCCCAACGGCCTCGAACCCTTTGCCGTCGAGGACCGGGTAGCCGAGGTGACCTGCCACGCGCCGCGCCCCCAGTCCGGCTATGTGTACGTCCCCCGCGAGTGGCAGTGGCGAGCTGAGGAGTGAGGCGGCGACACCGCAAAAGGTGGGGGTCAATCGGGCGGAGTATACGGTAACGCTGGCCTTGCAAATCGGACGGGAAGCAAGGCATAGTCGGTGGGAACGCCCCCCCAGCACAGGTGGCACGAGCTGACGTCAATTGCATGAAGGCCGAGTTGTTTGCGATCGCACGCAGGCCAGCACCATGGGAACTACCCCACCGCTATGCGGCGTTCGCCACGGGCCGGCGACTGCGGTCGGACGTTAGGAGTGAACGCACCCGCTGAGCGATTCGCCTCGCCGCGTGTCCGTCGCCAAAGGGGTTCCTGGCTGCCGGATTACCCTGCCACGGGAAAAGCACGAGCCGTTCGAGCGCTGCGGACAGGCTTGCTCTGGCGGACGGATCGACCGCCCGGCACCAGCCCACTTCGATCGCCTCCTGCCTTTCCGTGCTGGCTCGGCAGATCAGGAGTGGCTTCTGTAAACAGCAGGCTTCTTCCTGAAGCCCGCCGGAATCGCTCACCCAGGCTTCTGCTTCGGCCAGAATGCGGAGAAACACGTCGTACGGTTGGGGGGGCATGAAACGGACGCGCGCGTGCCTGAGCAGCTCCCGAGCAGCTTCGCTGAACCAGCCGTTGGGGTGGCCGAAGACGAGCCAGTGGAGATCGGGCCGGAGTTCCGTTGCATCGAGAATGGCTGCGGCAAGGGCTTCGAACCGTTCGCCTCTGTTTTCCCGCCGGTGGGCGGTAACGACGACGTACGGTCGGGGCAGCTCCACAGACGGTTTCCTCGATCGGCGTAGCGTCCACCGGAAAGCGTCCACGATTGGATTGCCCGTGATCGTGATTCGCCAGGCGGGGATGCCTTCCAGGAGCAGGTTACGTGCGGCGTCCTGGGTAGGAGCACAGTGCAGGGTAACGAACCGAGCAAGCGCCTGACGATAGGCCTCTTCCGGGAACGGTTCCTCGATCGTGTGGGTGCGCAAGCCGGCCTCCACGTGGACGATCGGGATCTGCCGGTGAAAAGCGGCAATCGAGGCAGCAAGGGCGGAACTTGTGTCCCCCTGTGTGATGACGATGCGGGGCGCTAGATTTCGGAGAACCGTGTCTAGCTGCGTCAGGAATTCTCCGAGCGTCTCCGACAGTTCGCGACGGCCCCGAGGGGGTAGGCTGATGTCCGGCGTGATGCCGAAACAGCCCAGAGCTTCCTGGGCCAGGTCCGGTTGTTGGTTGGTGAGTACAACCGTCGTCCGCATGCGGCGACGGCGGCACGCCAGGACAACCGGCGCCAGTTTAATCGCCTCCGGCCTCGTTCCCAAGACCACGGCCACGTCGGTTCCCGCCGTGGAGCGCGGACCTCGCCCCGCTGCTTGCTTCGTTCGGGAGGGGGACGACTTCGCATCACCTGTTGACGGCACTGAGCTCACAACGGCCTCCTGCCTCGGAAAAGCGCTCCAGGGAGCCGCCACCTTCCGGAGCAGTCCCACGGCTCGAGAGCTCGAGAACGGCTCTCCCGCGCAACTCTCCTTCGGTTCGGCCGCCCGGCCGTCGATGCCGATGGGGCCGATCGCCGGCCCGCGACGGGCCTGGTTCCGTCCGGCGATTGGCTTGCCGGTGCGGTTGCATCGACGCTTGTGCGGGTTTTTCGGTGCGGCTATGGTCGTGCATGGGGTTTGTCGCCATGCCGTTTGCGCGCCTGCCACGGTCTGGACCCGGTGCTCGTGGCGGGCCTGCCGGATGCGGAAGCGGTACGGAGTGCTCCATCGTGCTAAAGCGTTTCGACCAGTACGGCGCCCCCCTGTCCACCACCGACGCACAGGGTTGCCAGACCGCGACGCAGCCCCCGCCTCTTGAGTTCCAGCAGGAGCGTCAGAAGGAGCCTCGCTCCGGTGGCTCCCACCGGATGCCCCAGGGCGATGGCGCCTCCGTTGACGTTGAGCTTCTCTTCGGGAATCCGGCCGAGCGGACCGTCTTGTTTGAGCTCGCATCGGGCAAATTCGGCCGACTCGAACGCCTTCAGGACGGCCAGCACCTGGGCGGCGAACGCCTCGTTGATTTCGATTAAGTCGATGTCGTCGAGGGTGAGACCGGTGCGGTCGAACAGTCGAGCGGTGGCGTACACGGGGCCAAGCCCCATGCGCGCCGGGTCGCAGCCGGCGTAGGCGTAGTCAACGATCCGCCCCAGGGGTTGGAGGCCGAGCTCCTCGGCGCGGCGCTCCGACATCAGCAGCAGCGCCACGGCTCCGTCGGTGATTTGGGACGAGTTCCCCGCGGTGACGGTGCCGTAACGCTTGTCGAAGTACGGGGGGAGCTTGGCCAGCTTTTCGGGAGTCGTCCCGCTGCGCGGGCCGATGTCCTGAGTGACTGCCACTGGAGGATGCGGAGGGTAGACGGGTACGACTTCCTCGGCCAGCCGTCCGCTTTGCCACGCGGCCACGGCCTTGTGGTGGCTGGCAGCGGCGAATTCGTCCTGCGCTTCGCGGCTGATGCCGAATTCGCGGGCGAGTTTTTCGGCGGTCAGCCCCATGATCAGTCCGGAGACCGGGTCGGTAAGGCCGGAGAAGAGGCCGATCACGGGTTTAAGGTCGCGCGGGCGGTAGCTGAGAATACGGCGAAAGCGCGCCCAGGCGCCGCGGGATCGGAACAGGCGCCAGGTCTTCTCGGTGAAGCTATGGGGGAAGAAGAACGGCACTCGGCTCAGGGATTCAGCCCCAAGTGCCATGATGGTCCGTGCCCGGCCGGCGCGGATGAGTTCGTGCGCTTCGGTTGCCGCCTCGAACCCGCTGGCGCAGTTTCTGCTGACGGTGTGGGCGATCCGGCTGCGGGGCATTTCGGCGTAGAGCTGGATGACGCGGGCCACGTTTGTTGCGTCGGCCGGTGTGGCGACGTTACCCGCGATGACCTCGTCGACCTCTTCGGGGGGCAGTTCGAGCCGGTAGAGCAGCTCGCGCGCGACGATTCGCCCCAGCTCCTCGACGGGGACTTCGAGGAACGCATCGCCGGCGCGGACGAACGGGGTTCGCAGTCCGCCGACGATGACGGGCCATTCGTGTGTGGAGCTTGTGGTAACGGTCACCATCGGAGTTTCGCTGACCGTCCGTGTGGTCGATCCGGTGCGGACATCGGTGTTAAGGCGCGTTCGCCGTTCCGATGCCAAGGCTACCGGTTTAACAGACGCGGGGCAAGGGCGGGTCGGTAGGAGTTCGAGCGGGAGTTCGAGCGAACCTCCGCCGCTCCCTCGGCGGAGCCGTGGCGGGCCGCACCGTCCGCGCAGCTGTCCTATCACTGCGGGTGGCAGTGACGCGTCGGATTCGTAGGGCAGCTTGCTGGCTGGCGAGGCCCGCCTACGGAACGCTCGCCACCCTCACCGGCCCGCGGCCGCTTTGGACTGCGGCACTCCCGTGCCGCTTTGGCTTTTTGGAGTGCGGCAGTCCTGTGCCGCTTTTTTGGAGTGCGGCAGTCCCCTGCCGCTTTAGTTTTTCTAAAGGCGGCGGACCGCTCCCGATCTCCCAAGGTTTGTGCGCTACTTTCTGCCAAGGCGGCACGAGTGGCGTTCGGCCGTGCGTCTCGCCGGGGCCTGAACGCAACCGCCGGGGCCGAGGGCCGGACCGCCGTCGCGCCGGCGACGGCGCAGTGGTACCCCCGCCGCGCCGCGGCGGGGAGGACGGCTCGGGGGCGTGCGCCGGGACCCAGCGGCGTGCGGAGGCGCGCGTTCCTCGCCAGCCGGGGCTACTCCGAGCGGCGAGCCGCAGGCTCGGCGAGCCCGCGGCGCCTTCCGCGGTCGCCACCGCTGGCAAAGGCAAGCAATGCGGATCCCGCCAAGCGGCGGGCTCGCGGCCGCTTCGGCCCGCGGCCGAAGCGGCGACGGCAGGGCGCGCCCCCTTGTCGATCCTGCGACGGGCCGGCGTTTCTTTCGCTCGGCGGGGGCCATTATTGCCGGCGCTTCGTTGGCGCCAGCGCCTTGGGGCGGACCCGAGGCCGGGTCGCGCTACCACTGTTCCGCCGTCGCAGCGGCGGAGGTCCGGACCCGCGAGGCCGCGGGCTCGTGGCCGCTTCGGCGGATCGCCGAAGCGGCGAGAGGTAGCGTGCGCCCCATTGTCCCCCCCGCGACGGGCGGTTTTTTTGCTCGGCGGGGGTCATTGCTGCCAGCGCTTGCCTCGCGCCCGCGCCCTACGGCGGAACCGAGGCCGGGTCGCGCTACCAATGCGCCGTCGCCGGCGCGACGGCGGTCCGCCGCTCCCTTCGTCCCGCCAGGCGGCGGCCTTGGGGCCGCTTCGGCCGGCGGCCGAAGCGGCGGGGGAGAGCCCGCCCCATTGCCGGTCCCGCGACGGGTGGGCTTTTATTCGCTCCGTGCGGGCCACGGATGCCGCCGCTTCGTTGGCGCCAGCGCCTTGGGGCGGACCCGAGGCCGGGTCGCGCTCCCACTGCCGCGCCGTCGCCGCGCGGAGGTCCAGTCCCGCCAGGCGGCGGGCTCGGGGCCGCTTCGGCGGGTCGCCGAAGCGGCGAGAGAGAGCGCGCCCGATGGCCGATTCCGCGACGGGCGGGCGCTCTTTCCTTTGGTTGGGGGATCATTTTTGCCAGCGCCTCCTGCGTTGCCGCGGTCAGCCCCGACGCGGGCATGTGCAGGACCGGCGCCGGATGGCCAAGGCTGGCCGCGCGAGAAAGGAGGGCAGAGCGCCCGGGCGGGGCTAGCGAGTAGCCGAGATCTGACTACGTGCCTCATAGATGCGCCCCCGCGCAGGCCCCAGCGCGACGGCCCGGCGGCGAAGTTCGGCGAACGCGGCCTCGGCGAGCAAGGCTTCCAGGTCGGTGCGGACGCGAACGTCGAGCCGAGCGCCGCAGAGGGCATGGACGTGGTGGCCGCGAGCTGCGAGTGCGTCTGCCAGGGCTCGGGTGGCCACCGCAGCACCGCTGCCGGGATCGACCAAGCAATGGGGGCTGAAAAAGAGCAGCCGCATGGCGGTTCCAGGAACCGAGGCATTCCCGCTCACATCGTAGCGGCAACGCGGGGAGCGGAGAGGGTCTCTGGCCGGGGAGAAGGGTGTGCGAGGAAGGGCTTGACAGCCCGGCGAGTGGTCGGTAAAGTGTGGTGCGTCCAGGCGTCAAATCCGCGAGTAGGGAAAGGAGCGAGATCTAGCTGATATTCCGCGCGGCCATGGTGCCGTTGAGGGGTAAGCACAAGGGAGTCGACGCTCGGAGCCGCGTGACGGAGCGGACGGTGCTCGGCCTTTGTGCGTACCCCTGTCTACACACACACACACACACACACAATTCTGACCGTTCTTGGGTAGATCCTTTTGGTTTGTTGAGCCGCTTCTCCTTCGGACTCCCACCGGCGGAACGTGTGCGCGCGGCTCTTCTGCGGTTCTGTCTGCTCGGCCACAGGGGGCGGGAGCGGTCTGCGCGTGGGAGCGGTGTGGGGGTGATCCGGGGGGCTGGAAGCGGCGCGGGTAGAACGGGTGAGATCGGCGAGAAGGTGCCCCGGGTTGGCCTGCTGGCGAGGGCGGCCGGTGGGCACAGACGGCGAAGGAGGTAGCACGATGCGTTGTTGCGGGTCTGGGAGAGGTGTTCGACGTGCACGTCGGCGGATGGTACCGGGGAAGGATGTCCTGGAGCGGCTCGAGGAGCGAGT
>Ga0256839_1002860_pt1 | contig 18641 bp, 15 predicted proteins | sample 354166metaG_FD_185968 | JGI IMG/M metagenome (GOLD analysis project Ga0256839, IMG submission 185968) | Hydrothermal vent microbial communities from Mid Atlantic Ridge, Atlantic Ocean - 354-166 | ecosystem: Environmental > Aquatic > Marine > Hydrothermal vents | place: Atlantic Ocean: Mid... | reverse complement strand
GCCGTGGAGCGCGAGGCCTTGCTGGATCTGCAGCGCCAGGGGGTGTTGTTGGTGGCCTCGGCCGGTAACGATCACAGTGATCTGGACCAGGCCCCGCTCTATCCCGCCGCCCTGGGTTTGGCCAATGTCATCAGCGTCGGTGCCCTCGATCGCCAGGAGCGGCCAGCCACTTGGAGCAACGTCGGCGCCTTTTCTGTGGACCTGTTCGCCCCTGGAGAGGCGGTCTACACCACTGATCTGGACGGGAAGTATGCCACCGTTTCCGGCACTTCGGTGGCTGCGCCGCTGGTGAGCGGTACCTTGGCCTTGCTGCAGAGCGTGGCGCCTCAGGCCGATTGGCGTGCCCTGCGGGCGGCCCTGTTGTCCGGGGTGCGTCCCTTCGACCCCCCTTTGGGATTGTCCAGGACGGGGGGACGGCTGGATGCCGCCGCTGCCCTGGCCGCCTTGCAGGATCCGCGGCCGCTGTACCTCTTGCGTGAGGCCGTGCTGGTCGATGATGGCGACGGGGACGGCCTGGTGGATCCCCATGAGGAGTTCACCCTCAATCTGGTGGTGGAGAACGCCGGGGTGGTGGATGGCGGGGCGTTGCAGGTGAGTTTGCTGCCGCCGCCGGGGGCGCCTCTGGAATTGCGCTCGTCCGCCGTCAGCGTCGCCCCCCTGGCCGCCCAGGAGGAGGTCTTGGTGAGTTTCCAGCTCCGTGCCGGGCGGTTCTCCACCCACAGGCGTTGGTTGCTGAGTGTGGAGTTCGATGACGGCCGGGTGCGTCAACGGCGTCATTTTCCGCTGCATCTGGGTTTTTTGCCTGCGGACGCAGAGGTGGCCGCAACGATTCAAGGCGATGCCTACGACCATGTCCATGCCTATCACTTCCACGGCGAGGCAGACTGGATCCTCGAGTTGCAGGCCGACGACCCCCAGCGTACCCGCTTGGTGGTGGGGGGCGAGGATGTCTGGGTGCGTTTCGACCCCGAGCGCGAGGCGGCCGAGGTGGTGGCGTCGGTGGCCCAGGCTCCGGCGGCGCCGGTGGCCCGCTTGATCCTACCTGCTGCCGTTGCCGGCAGTGGGACCTATCGTGGCTTGGTGTTCCGTTTGCCGCAGGATGACGGGCGTGACAGTGCGCCGGATGGTTATCGTCTGCGTCTGTGTCGTCCCTGGGTGGGCAATGCCCCGCCGCAGGTGCAGGCGCCGGCGGCGGTGCAGGCACGGGTGGGTGAGGTGGTGCGGCTGCGTGGGTCGGCCTCCGATCTCGATGGGCAGGTGCGCTGGACATGGTGGGAGGGTGTGTCTTCCGGTGTGGAGCCGCTGCCCTCGGTGCTGGGGAATGAGCTGCGTTTCACCCCGGAGCGTGCCGGTGAATACCGGTTTCGCTTTCAGGCCAGCGATGATCACTGCGCCGTGGCGACCCGGGAGGTGGTGCTGTACGTGGAGGACCCGGCGCCGGAAAACGACAGTGAACGCACGTTTTATCGCGTCCCCCTGGGGGGGACGCTCAATTTCGTCTTGCCGGCCACGGAGCGATTTTCGCTGATCTCCGAGCTGCCGCCGGGTGCGCGTTTCCAAGACAACCGCTTTCAATGGGACAATGCCGGCCCGGTGGGGGATTATCGCCTGACTTTCCAGGGGGAAAACGGTGATCAGCGCATCATTCGTATCCAGGTCGCCCCTCGAGCGCAGAACAATGCTGCTGTCGATCGCGGTGCCGTGGCGTGGTCTAGCCTGGTGGCATTGGGGGGCATGCTCGCTCGCCACAAGCGATATCGCAGGAAAAAGCGGTAAAGCCTGCTCCGGGATTGCCGAAATAGGGCTTGCGTGTATATTTTGTATGCGCAACGCCAGCCCGGAGAACGATGCGAGCTTGAATTCAAGGAGAAAATCATGGCGAAAAAGGCCAGCAGCAAGAAATCGAGCAACAATAAAAAAGTGAGTGCTGCAGAGAAGAAGAAACTGGAGCTTCAGAGGCGGCGCAAGGCCCTGGCGAAGAAGAAATTGCTCGCCAAGAAAAAGGCGGAGGCCAAGAAGAAGCTGCTGGCGAAGAAGAAGGCGGAGGCCAAGAAAAAGCTGTTGGCGAAGAAGAAGGCGTTGGCGAAGAAGAAAGCGCTGGCAAAGCAGAAGGCGTTGGAAAAAAAGAAGGCATTGGCCAAGAAAAAGGCCGAGGCCGAGAAGCGCAAGGCCGAATTGGCCAGGCAGCGGGAGGAAGAACGGGCCCGCAAGGCCGAGGAGCGTAAACAGGCGGCGTTGAAGAAGGCGGTGGAGCGGTTCATCGCCCAGTGGGAGAAGGAGTGGGAACGCAAGGAGAAGGCGAAGAAAAAGGCCGCCGAGGCGCGCAAGAAGCTACTGGCCAAGAAAAAGACCACAGCGAAGAAAAAGACCAGCGGCAGGAAGCAGACGGCCAACAAGGCCGTGGTAACCCGTGGCAACACCCTGCCGAAGGAGAAGGCCCCGAGCAAACCGCCGGCCGTCCTCCCCGACCCGTCGGCCGAGGGGGATGGCACCGAGGAGTGAGGCCGGATCCCGTCCCGTTGTTGCAAGCGCGGGGTTCGACCGCGCCTCAGAGCAGGCTGGGAAGGTATTGCACCGTCACCTCCTCGCCGGGTTCTACCGTGGAACGCTCGCTTTCGATGACGATAAAACAATCCGCCCGGCTCATGGAGCTGAGGACGTGGGAACCTTGGTTGCCGGTGCTGCGCACACCGATGCGGCCGTTTTCATCGATCTCCAGGATGCCGCGTTGAAAGTCCACCCGGCCCGGCCGCTTCTTGAGCCGCTCCAGGGCCACGGCGCGCAGGGTCAGTCCTCGGCGCGGGGTCTCGCCGGCTAGGCGGCGTAGTGCCGGGGCGACGAATTGATAGAAGGTGGCCACCACCGACACCGGGTTGCCGGGCAGGCCGAAGAAGGCGGTCTCTCCCAGGTGGCCGAAGGCCAGTGGCCGCCCCGGTTTCATGGCCATTTTCCAGAAGTGCACCTCGCCCAGTTCTTCCAGCAGCGATTTCACGTAATCGGCCTCACCCACCGAGACGCCGCCGCTGGTGATCAGGGCATCGCCCATGGTTGCCGCCTCCTGGAAGGACCGGCGCAGGGCGGCGGGGTCGTCGCCGATGTGACCCATGTCGAGGACCTCCACCCCCAGTCGTTGCAGTAGCGCCCTCAGGGTGGGACGGTTGCTGTCGTAGATCTGTCCCGGTCCCAGGGGGACGCCGGGGGGACACAGCTCGTCCCCGGTGGAGAAGATGACCACCCGGGGGCGGCGACGGCAGCGGACCTCGGCGATGCCGAGTGAGGCCAGCAGTCCGAGATCGGCGGGGGCCAGGCGGCGACCGCTGGTGAGGATCACCTCGCCTTCGGCGATGTCTTCTCCGGCCTGGCGGACGTTTTCTCCCGGCTGGTGGCCGGGCTGGATACGGATCCGCCCCCCGGGCAGGACCTCCACCCGTTCTTGCATGATCACGGTATCCGCGCCTTGGGGCAGGGGGGCGCCGGTCATGATGCGTACCGCCTCACCGGCTCCCACGGTGCCGGGGTAGGGATGGCCGGCCAGGGCCTTGCCCACCACGGTGAGTTCCACGGCGCCCTCTTGGGGCAGATCCTCCCCGCGCAGGGCGTAGCCGTCCATGGCCGAGTTGGTGAAGGCGGGGACGTTCATGGGGGAACGGATGTCTTGGGAGAGCACCCGGTCCAAGGCCTCGGAGAGGGCGAGGGATTCGCTGCCCGCCACCGGGCGGATCTCCCGCTCGATGAAGGCCAGGGCGGCTTCCACCGGCATGCTGTTGGGATCGTAGTCGTCCTGGCAGGTGGTAGGGTGGTCGCTCATGGGGATGACTCCTCGAGACGGTGACGGTGGTAATGGTAAAGGAAACGGGCCACTTGCGAGGGATCGTTCAAGGGCAGGCATGGACAAGGGGCCTCCATGGGGACGTCAGTGACGACGGCCAGCAGCCCGGACTGGTGCAATTCCGGTGGTTCGGGTTCCACGGCGGCACGGTACAGGCGCAGGTGGGGCAGGCCTTCGCTGGAGAAGCCCTCCAGCAACACCAGATCCAGCTCCGGATCGAGCCGGGCGAGCAGGTTTTCCAGAGCGGGAGGCTCGCCAGTTTCGGCAAAGAGGGCCCAGCGGTTGCCGGCCAGCAGGATGACCTCTTGGGCCCCGGCCTGGCGCAGGCGGTGGCTGTCCTTGCCGGGGTGGTCCGGTTCCACGCGGTGGTGGCTGTGTTTGACCGCGCCTACTTGTAACCCCCACTGGCGCAGCTGGGGGATCACTGCGGTGAGCAGGGTGGTCTTGCCACTGCCCGAGGGGCCATGAAGGGCGATCAGGGTGGACATGGGGTGTCTTCCAGGTCTTGGGGCCGGTTGAGGTTGACGAAGGCGCTGGCGTCGGGGAAGGCCACCATCCGATGGGGCAGGGTGGCCAGAAAACCGTGGACCGAGCGACCGCCCCGCTGGAGATATGCCTCCAGCCCCCTGAGGGTGCCCGGCGGATAACGGGCGATGAGCCAGTGGATGCGGTGGGGGTCACGGGCGATGCCCACTTGGGGTGAACACTGCAGGCGGGCAGCCAGATCGGAAGGCAGGCGGGGGGTGTCACAGGGGACGGTGAGCAGGCCCTCTTCTGGCGACAACCGGGGTAGGACGGCGAGCAGCCCGCCCAGGGGACCAAGGTCAGGGATGGGGTCGGAGACGACCTCCAGGCCACGGTGGCGGTAGTCGTCCAGATGGCGGTTGGCGCTGATGAGAACACGGTTGGCCTGGGGGGCGAGGCGGTCGATCACCCAATCGATGAGGGAGCGGCCACACCAAGGGAGCAGGCCTTTGTCCCGGCTCCCCAGGCGTCGGCCCTGGCCGCCAGCAAGGATCAGCACGGTGAGGGGCTCGGTGGCAGCCATGGCTCAGTATGGGATGCGGTCGGGCAGGGCGGCCCAATCCTCCAGCAGGGCCAGGCAGGGTTCGCGCAGGAAGTCGGGTATGATGTCCACCGGGCTGCCCCCCAGCCGTTTGAGGGTGGCGTTGTCCACGGTGAGTTCGCGAAACCCCAGCCGGGCCACGTCGGCGATGCGGGTGCCGAAGACGATTTGCTCCAGCCCAGCCCAGTGGATGGCGGAGAAACACATGGGACAGGGCTCGGTGGTGGAGTAGATGGTGCAGCCGGCGAGTTGGTGGCTGCCCAAGGTACGGGCTGCGGCGCGGATGGCGTTGACCTCGGCGTGACAGGTGGGGTCGTGTTCGGCCAGAACGGTATTGTGGGCCACCGCCAGCACCCGCTCGCCTTGAACGATACAGGCCCCGAACGGCCCGCCGGGTTGGGCATGGAGCTGGCGGCGCACGGCGTCGATGGCCAGGTGCATGAAGCGGGCTTGGGGGTGAGGGCTCATGGATCGCTCAGGAGGTGTGTGTGCAGAGACTGGATAGGATCCTGGATCGTTTGGATGGCAAGTCTTACAAGGCTTACAAAGACTTGCAGGGGACGGCTTTCGAGTTCCCCGATTATAACCTGCGCTTTTTGCACGTCCAGGGCGATCCCTTTGCAGCGCTGAGCCGGGTGTCGTTGCAGCTGGAGGCGGGGCGCCATCGTCTGGATCCGGCTTGGTGGGGGACTGCGGACCGGCGGCGGGCGTTGTGTGATTTTTTGCAGCGTCGCCTCTATGAAGCGTTGCCACGGCGGGTGAAGGGGCGGCGGGGCAGCGGTCATAGCGGCCGGGTGGAGGTGGCGGCGCCGGGGCAGCAGGTGTTGTGGCGCACGGGGGTGCAGATGGGGTCGGCGGGGGCGTTGGAATTGCGGCTGGGGTTGGGCCTGCCCGCCGCCGGTCGGCGGATCCTTGGACAGGAGGCCCGGGCGATGTTGTTCGAGGAGTTGCCGGGGCTGGTGCGTCAGGTGTTCTCGGAGCTGCGTCGCGCCCCCGCGGCGCTGGAGGCGCATATCCATTGTCTGGAGGACCAGGTGGCCCTGCGGCGCTGGTTGGCGGAGCACGGTTTCGTGGCCTTCGTGGCCGATGGCTCGGTGTTGCCGCGCCGCAGCGGGGTGGATGACCGGCCGTTGGCGAAGGCCTTGCCTTTCGAGGCCCCGGAGAGCTTGGCCGAGGAAGTGGAGTTGCCTCACGCCGGTCGTATCCGGGGGATGGCCATTCCCGCCGGGGTGACCGTGATCGTCGGTGGAGGTTATCACGGCAAGTCCACCCTGCTCCAGGCCCTGGAGCGGGGGGTGTACGATCATGTGCCGGGGGACGGGCGCGAGCGGGTGGTGGCCTTGGAGCGGGCGGTGAAGATCCGCGCCGAGGATGGCCGGGTAGTGCATCCCATCGATATCCGCCCGTTCATCGATCATCTGCCCCTGGGACAGGACACCGCGCAGTTCGCCAGCGAGGATGCCAGCGGCAGTACCTCGCAGGCGGCCGCCATCCTCGAGGCGCTGGATGCCGGGGCGCGGTTGTTGTTCATCGACGAGGACACCTCGGCCACCAATTTCATGATCCGGGATGCGCGGATGCAGGCCCTGGTGCATCCGGAGCAAGAGCCCATCACGCCGTTCATCGCCCGCGTTCGCGAACTCTATCAGGACCTGGGCGTATCTACGATCCTGGTGATGGGCGGCTCGGGCGACTACTTCGCCGTGGCCGATACGGTGATTCAGATGGATCAGTACCGTGCGCTGGATGTCACCCGCCGGGCGCGCTCGCTGGCCGAGGGGGTGTGTCTGCCCCGAACGGAGGGGCGCCCGCCGTTGCGGCGTCAGCCGCAACGCGGGGTGGCATTGGCGGGGATCTTCGCCCGGGATCGGGCCAAGGTGGAGGTGCGTGAGGGCGGCGTGGTGCGTGTGGATGGGGTGCGATTGGATCTCTCGGCCTTGGCTCAGGTGGTGGAGCCGGGGCAGCTGCGGGCCATTGCCTGGCTGGTGCGTCGCTATGCCTTGAGGGGTTCGCGGATGGGGTTGGGGGTGTGGGCCGGGGAGCTGGAAGCCTGGTTGGACGGCGAGGGGCTCGATGGGGTGAGTGACTGGCCGTTGGCGGATCTGTCGCGTCCGCGGGCGTTGGATGTGATCGCGGCGGTGAATCGGGTTCGCACCGCTTAGCTTGTCTTCTCGGCGGCGCGTGCCGCCGCCCGGCCCCGGGCCTCGTCCACGCGTAGGAGCAGCAGCAGCCCGGCGATGAAGAACACCAGGGTGGAGAGCAGGGCGCTGCGGTGATCACCGTCGGTAAGGTGGGCGATGAGGCCGTAGCTCACCGGGCCGATGATGGCGGAGAGCTTCACCGCCAGGCCCCACAGGCCGAAGAATTCGCCGCTGCGGGAACGAGGGGCGAGACAGCCCACCAGGGCACGTCCGGCGCTCTGACTGGCGCCCAGGGCGATGCCGACGCCGTTGGCGACCCACCAGAAGCCGCCGCGGCTCTCCACGGCGTAAGCCGCGGCCACGGTGAGGATCCAGATTCCCAGGGTGATGGCCAGGGTGGGTACCGCGCCGAGGCGGTCTTGCAGCCGGCCGAAGAGGAGGGCGCCAAGGGCGGCGGTGACGTTGACCACCAGGATGAGCAGGATGCTGTCCTGGGTGGTGAAGCCCATGGCCTCCTGGGCGTAGACCGCCGCCAGCACGATGACGGTGTTGATGCCGCAGTGGTAGGTGGTGATGGCCACCAGCAGGCGGAACAGGTCACGGTGGCGGCGGGCGTGATGCCAAGTGTGGCGCAGGCGATCCATACCGGCGCGGAACAGCCCCCCGGGCGGGGTGGGGCGGGGGGTGGCCCGTTCCCGCAACCACAGGAAGGTGGGCAGGGCGGCTAGGGCGAAGACGGTGCTGGTAATGTAGAGGGTGCCGGGGACGTATTGGGTTGCCCCCATGCCTTGTTCCTTGGCCCAGTGGATGTAACCGAGGCTGAGGCCCAGCACCAGCAGGCCACCGAGGTAGCCCAGGGACCAGCCGTAGCCGGAGAGGCGTCCCATCCCTTCCGGTGGGCTCAGTTCGGGGAGGAAGGCGGCGATGAGGTTCTCGCCGGTGAAGTAGAGGGTGGCGGAGAGGACGAGCAGGGCCATGGCCGGCCAAAGATCGCCCGGCCCGGCTTGAGCCAGGGCGACGGTGGCGAGGATGCAGCCGGCGGTGGTGATGAGGAGGTAGCGTTTTTTGTGGGCGCTGTGGTCGGCCAGGGCCCCCAGCAGCGGGGCGGTGAGGATCACCAGGGCGTTGGCGGTGCCGGTGGCCAGGGTCCACAGGAGGGTGGCGGTTCCGGAGTCCAGCCCAGCCCCGGCGGCCACCACCCCGACGAAGTAGGCGTTGAATACCGCGGTGAGCACCACAGTGGTGTAGCCGGAGTTGGCGAAGTCGAACAGGGCCCAGGCGAGGCGTTCGCGGGGGGTGACGGGCGCCGGGATACGCCCGCCGTCCGCGTTTTCTGTCGATCCCAGTGGAGATTTGTTTTCCAAGTCGTTGTTTTAGACGGGATGCCCCAGTGCCCGCAGGTGTTCCTTGGCCCGGTGGGCCAGTTCGGCCATGGCCAGTTCCTGCTCCCAATCGTAAGCGGGGTGGTCGTCGGGGATTTCCGGGCGCTTCAGGCCGTGGTAGGGGGCGTCGGCATAGACCCGGACATGGCGGGTCTCTTCCGGACAGGGGGTGAGGTCGGGCCAGATGCCGTGGAACAGGTCTTGACGGCGGGTCACCTGCCATTGGTCGATGAGGCGGTAACCCTCGGGCAGGTGCTCGCCGAAGGCGCCGTCGCGACCGGTCTGGCGCTCTCCCGTTTCCTCGTTGACGTGTTCGGTGAACACGTAGGCCACCAGCTTGGGGCGCAGCCGGGCCAAATGAGGGGTGGGGTCCTGGCCCGGGGGCATCCATGAGGACAGGGCCAGGTCCACTTCCCCCTGGTAATCCTCCAAGGTGACGTCGAGAAAACGGACCTGAGGAGGATGAAAGCGCTCGATCTGGCTGGGCTTGCAGGCCGGATCGTGGAGGGCGTCCACCTGGATGTTGGGGTCTTCCAGGGCCAGCAGCCCGCTGACGAAGCCGTTTCGCGGGTGGAGGTCCAGCACCCGGGGTTCAGAGCTCAGCTGGCGCAAATAGCCGGCCAGAGTGAGCATCTCCCGGCGCAGGGGGAAGTAGTGGGCCACGGTGGGGCCGTTCTTGGCCGGATCGCGGTCGGGGTTGCTGAACACCAGGGCATGCAGCGGCAGCTCGCGGATGCGTTCCTCGAAGGGACGCTTGGGGTCCCAGGCGGGGTGTTGTTTTTCCTGGAAGGCGATGATGCGGTCCATCATCGCCACGGTGAAGCCCTCCATCTCGCGGAGCGGCTCGAATTCGGTCATGTCCATGGGTGTCTCGATTCAGGTGGCGAGGAGTTCGGGCCAGAGACGGAACTGTTCGTAACTGGGAGCCGATTCGGCGCAGTATTCTCGGAGCAATGGGGTCAGTTTGTCCACCGGCAGGGGATGACTCACCAAAAAGCCCTGCACCTGGTCGCAGCCGTGGGTGCGCAGGAAGTAGAGCTGTTCTTCACGTTCCACCCCTTCGGCCACCACTTCGAGTTTGAGGCTCTTGCCCAGGGCGATGATGGCCTCGGCGATGGTGGCATCGTCGGGATTGTTGACGATGTCGCGCACGAAGGATTGGTCGATTTTGAGTTTCTTGAGAGGAAACTTTCGTAAGTAATTGAGAGAGCTGAATCCTGTGCCGAAATCATCGATGGAGAGATTGACGCCTAGGTCCTTGAGCTGGTGGAGCATGTGGGCGGTCTTTTCGATGTTCTCCGCCAGGAAGCCTTCGGTGATCTCCAGTTCCAGGCGGGTGGGGTCGAGGCCGCTGTCTTCCAGCGCGGAGCGGACCACGGCCACGAAGTCGGGTTGGCGAAACTGGCACATGGAGAGGTTCACCGCCATGCGCATCGGCGGCAGGCCTTCGTCTTCCCAGGCCTTGGCCTGTTGGCAGGCGGTGCGCAACACCCATTCGCCAATGGGGATGATGAGACCGTTTTCCTCGGCGAAGGGGACGAAGCGGTCGGGTTCGATGAGGCCTTTTTCCGGGTGTTGCCAGCGCAGCAGGGCCTCCACACCGAGGATGCGGTTGCTGTGGAGATCGATCTGGGGTTGGTAGAACAGGCGGAATTCGTTGCGGTCGATGGCGAAGCGCAGGCTGTTCTCCAGCATCAGGTGTTCCACCGCCTTGGCGTTCATGTCGGCGGTGTAGAAGTGGTAGTTGTTGCGCCCCTTTTCCTTGGTGCGGTACATGGCTGTGTCGGCGTTTTTGAGTAGGGTGCGCATGTCGGGGGCGTCGTCGGGGTAGAGGGTGATGCCGATGCTGGTGGAGACGACGATCTCGTGACCGTCGAGGCGGAAGGGGGTTTCCATGAGTTCGAGGATCTTGCGGGCCACGGCGGCGGCGTCTTCGGGGTCGTGCAGCCCTTCGACGATGACGGTGAATTCGTCTCCGCCCAGACGGGCCACGGTGTCGCCTTCGCGGGCGTGTTTCTGCAGTCGCCGGGCCATGCCGCGCAGCAGTTGGTCCCCGGCGTGGTGGCCGAGACTGTCGTTGATGTTCTTGAAACGGTCGAGGTCGAGGAACAACAGGGCGACCTTGGTGCCGTTGCGTTGGGCGCGGGCGATGGCCCGGCGCAGGCGGTCACGGAACAGGGTGCGATTGGGCAGCCCGGTGAGGGAGTCGTAGTTGGCCAGGTAGGTGAGCCGTTCCTCGGTCTCTTTGCGCTGGGTGATGTCGCGGGAGATGGCGACGATACGTCTGATCCGCCCGGATCGGGGGTCGGTCTCGATGCGGGCGTGGGTCTCCAGCCACAGGGGACGGCCGTCGGGACGGTGGGTGGGATGGCTGATCCATTCCTCGCTGTCGGATTCGGCCAGTTTGGCGAACAGGCGTTTGCGGCTGCTGCGGCCGGGGTCGTCGAGGATTTCGTCCAGGGTCTTGCCCAGCAGGGATTCGGCGGTGAGGCCAAGGATGCGTTCTACCGAGGGAGAGGCGTAACGACAGCGGCCGTGTTCATCGTAGACGGTGATGAGGTCGGTGGTGTAGCGGGCGAGGATGTGCCGTTCGTCCAGCTCGGCCTCGGGATCGGCGATGAACAGGATGTGGATGCCGCTGAGGCCGTCTTGATCCAGCTCGGGCTGGACCCACACCGTGTAGCTGTGACCTTGATGGTTGAATCGGGTGGTGATGCCTTCACCTTTGCGGGCTTGGGTCACCAAGTGGGCCAGGAGGGAGTGCTGCGACCAGTCGAGGGTGTCTCCCAGGGCGGGGATCGGGAGGGCCGTCAACCGGGGATGGGTGGGGCCGCTGTCGGCAAGCAGGCGACCGTCGGGAGCGATGCGCAGTTCGCGGATCGTGTCGGGCCGGATCCAGGGGCTGAGATCGGTGAGGGCGGGGGGAGAGGTCTGGTTCACGGCTGAGGGTGGGGTCTTGCTCATGATATGGCCGCTTCCTCCCTGTCGATCGAGCGGGCCGCGATGCGGATGGGCAAAGATAAACCAATCTCCAGGGGCGGGACAAGGGGATTGAAAATCAATCGCTTGGATGAGAATGTTTCGGTATCCGATTGATTTTTATGTTGCCAGGGCTATTTGCCCGCGCGGATCAGCCCTCCCAATCCCATGGCTTCGATCTCGCTCTGCAGCAGTCGGCGTACTTGCCGCGCCTCTTCCAGGGTGCGGGCTTGGTCGGCGAGCTGTTGGGCGCGGTGACGTTCGGTATTGCGGATGAGCCATTTGATGCGTGGGATGTTGACCGCGTTGACGCTGAGGCCATCGAGGCCGAGACCGAGCAAGAGCAGGGCGGCGGCGGGGTCGGAGGCCATCTCGCCGCAGACGGTCACGGGCTTGCGGTGACGGGCGGCGGCGTGGACCACGCGGGCGAGTGCATCGATGACGGCGGGGTGCAGTGCGTCGTAGAGTTTGGCCACCCGGTGGTTGTTGCGATCCACGGCCAGCAGGTATTGCACCAGGTCGTTGGTGCCGATGGAGAGGAAGTCCACCCGCCGCGCCAGGGCCTCGGCGCAGGCCACCGCCGAGGGGACTTCGATCATCACCCCCAAGCGGGGCAGGGGAAGGGGGACGTCGCTCTCTTCGGTGAGCTCGCGATGGGCCCGGGCGATGAGGTGTTGCGCCTGGTCCACTTCGGTGGCGGTGGTGACCATGGGGAGGAGGATGTGGAGGTTGCCCAGGCCGGCATTGGCACGCAGCATGGCGCGGATCTGGGTGAGGAAGATCTCCGGGTGGTCCAGGGAAATGCGGATACCGCGCCAGCCGAGGAAGGGATTTTCTTCCTGGATGGGAAAGTAGGGCAGGGACTTGTCGCCGCCGATGTCGAGAGTGCGCAGGGTGACCGGGCCGGGGGCACAGGACTCGAGGATGCGGCGGTAGAGTCGGGTTTGTTCGTCCTCGCCGGGGAAGCGGTCGCGGATCATGAAGGGGAATTCGGTGCGGTAGAGGCCGATGCCTTCAGCACCGTTGCCGCGGATGGGGTCCAGTTCGCTGAACAGCCCGGCGTTGGCGTAGAGGGCGATGCGGTGCCCGTCCCGAGTGACGGCCGGGAGGTCACGCAGGTGTTCCAGATCGGCCTGGAGTTCGCGTTCTTCTTCGCTCAGGCGGCGGAATTCTTCAACCAGGGGGGCGCTGGGGGCAATGAATACCCGCCCTTGGTAGCCGTCCACCACAAGTAGGCGCCCCTCCAGTTTTTCCAACGGCAGATCGGTCAGGCCCATCACTGCGGGGATGCCGAGGGAGCGGGCGAGGATGGCGGCATGGGATGAGCCGGAGCCTTGGCGCGAGACCAGGGCGCGTACGCGTTCGAGGGGCAGGTCGATGAGGCTGGTGGGGCTGAGGCTGTCACTGACGACGATGCCGTTGTCGGGAAAGGGGCGTGCTTGCCCCGGGGTCTCTTCCAGTCGGGCGAGGAGACGCCGGCCGAGGTCGCGGATGTCGTCCACCCGTTCGCGCAGGTAGGGGTCGTCCATGAGACGGAAGGTACGGCTGTGTTCTTCGATGGTGTCCCGCAGCGCGGCGGGGGCCCATTGACCGCGGCGGATGCGTTCGATGGTCTTGCCGCGAATGCTGTCGCTGGTGAGCATCAGACGGTAGGCCTCGAACAGGGCCCTGTCGGCCTGGGGAAGTTCGTCTCCCAGGCGTTGCTCCAAGCGATCGATGTCGCCGCGGACTCGTTCCAGGGCCTGGAGGAAACGCTGGATCTCGTGCTCGGGGTCGTCGCTGTCTCGGTCGGGGACGCTGCTGAGGCTGCGGCTGGGGTTGAGGACGACCGCCGTTCCCAGGGCAATTCCGGGGGCGCCGGAGATGCCTTGTAACGGACGGTCGGAGCGCTGGGGCGTGGTGAGGTTGTCGAAACCGGTGACGGCCTCGGCATGGGCGATGGCGCCGGCGAGCTGGGTGGCCAGGGTGATGAGCAGGGTCTCTTCGTCTTCGAGGAAACGCCGTCGCCGGCTCTGCTGGACCACCAAGGCCCCCAGGGTCTTTCCCTGATGGATGATGGGGGCGCCGAGGAAGGCGTGGTAGGCCTCTTCGCCGATGCCGGGGATGTGCTTGTAGGCACGGTGGTGTGGGGCATCGTCCACGTTCACCGGTTCGGCGCGGGAGCACACCAGCCCCACCAGCCCTTCGTCACTGCGCAGACGGACGCGACCCACGGCCTCGGGATGGAGGCCTTCGGTGGCCATGAGCACCAGCTCGTCGCTGTGGGGATCCAGCAGGTAGACCGAGCAGGCCTCGGCCTTCATCACCCGACGCACTTCGTGGACGATGACACGCAGGGCCTCGTCCAGGCTGCGGGCCGAGCTCACTTGCTCGGAGAGTGTGCGCAGGGTGTCCAGCATGGAGTGCGTTTTCCGGAACCTTCCGCAGAGAGGGTATCACGAGCAGGGTGCGGGATGGTCGGCGGTCAGCCTCGGGAGGGGTGGACGTGGCGCCGGTTGTCGCAAGGGGGGGCGAGGCCCAGGTGGCGGGCGAATTCGCTCATCGCCCGGCGATAGACTTCGCGTTTGAAGCTCACCACTTGCTCGGTGGGCAGCCAGAAGTCCACCCATTCCCAATGATCGAATTCAGGGCGGGCCATGGCGTCGAGGCGGATGTGTTCGTCGGGGGCCACCAAGCGCAGCAGGAACCAGCGTTGTTTCTGGCCGATGCAGACCGGGCGGCGGTGACGGCGGACCATGTGCTCCGGCAGACGGTAGCGCAGCCAGCCGCGGGTCTGAGCGAGAATCTTCACGTCTTGCGGACGCAACCCCACTTCTTCATGGAGTTCGCGGAACATGGCCTCTTCCGGGGTCTCATGGGCCTTGATGCCACCTTGGGGGAACTGCCAGGCGTTTTGCCCGTACCGCTTGGCCCACAAGACCTTGTCGTCCTGGTTGCACAGGACGATGCCCACGTTGGCCCTGAATCCCTGAGAATCGATCACGGTGATCCGCCCGCCTGTGCATGTGTTTGTAATTTTTTCATTTTTTTACCATACAATCAATCGTGCCGAACCGGGGGAACCTCGTCGTGCCCCGGGGCGTCTTCCTTTCGACCACAATGAACGGGAAAGTGCATGTCTTTGGCGATTTTCGATCTGGACAACACCTTGATCGCGGGTGACAGCGATTATTTGTGGGGCCGCTTCTTGGTGGAGCCGGGGGTGGTGGACGGGGCGTTCTATGAGCGGGAAAATCAGCGTTTCTATGACGAATATCGCGCCGGGACCTTGGACATCCATGAGTTTCTGCGTTTTTCGCTGGCGCCGCTGGCACGTTTGCCGCGCCGTCGTTTGTTGGCATTGCGCGAGCAGTTCATGCGCGAGAAGGTGGCGCCCTTGTGGCTGCCGGCGGCGCGCCGTTTGGTGGAATCCCATCGGCGGGCTGGCCGTTTTCCGCTGGTGATCACCGCGACCAATCGCTTCGTCACCGAGCCCATTGTGCGGGAATACGGGATCGAGGTGCTGTTGGCCACCGAGCCGGCGGTGGATGAGCACGGCGAGTTCACCGGGGAGGTGGCGGGGGTGCCCTGTTTCCAGGAGGGAAAGGTGACGCGGCTGCTGGCATGGTTGGAGGAGAACGGACGGGGTTTGGAGGGGAGCTGGTTCTATAGTGATTCTCACAACGATCTGCCGCTGCTGGAACGGGTGAGCAATCCAGTGGCGGTGGATCCGGATCCGGAGCTGGAGGCCCGCGCCCGCGCCCGTGGGTGGCCGGTGATTTCGCTGCGCCGCGGGGAGACGCCGGTGGAGTCGTCCGGCTGAGTCAGCGGGAGGCCAGTTCCTCGACGGTGAGAAACAGGGCCGGGTCCACTCGCCGGTCGTTGAGGCTCACCGTCCAGTGGAGGTGGGGGCCGGTGACCCGTCCGGTGGAGCCGACCCGGCCGATGAGATCACCCCGTTGCACCCGCTGCCCGGGGCTCACCTCGATGCGGGAGAGGTGACAGTACATGGTGATCAGTCCCTGGCCGTGATCGATGAACACGGTGTTGCCGTTGAAATAGAAGTTGCCGGTCTCGATCACGGTGCCGGGGGCGGGGGCGTAGACCGCCGTGCCCTCGGGGGCGGCGATGTCCATGCCGCTGTGGGGCCGACGCGGTTGACCGTTGAAGAAGCGCCGCAGACCGAAGGAGCTGCTGCGGGGGCCGTCCACCGGGGGGGTGAAGGCGGCATCCACCGGCCCTTCGCTCCAGTGGCGGAAGGCGGCGCGGATGCGCTTCGATTCCGCGCGGATGCGTTTCAGCGCCTCGGGGTCGGGGTTGACCATCTTTTTGTTTTTGATGGTCAGGTGTTGCGTGGCGTATTCCTTGGGGTGAACCTCGAAGGCGATGCGTTCCTCGCCCTCGCCGCGTTGGACGCGGATGCGCTGTGTGCCCGGCTGGACGTTGAGGCCGATCCCCACCACCGCTTCCCAGCGGCCACCATGCTGGCGGACCCACACGCGTCGTTCGCCATACCATGCCGCGGGCGGCGGACCCTCGGCGGGGCCGAGGTCGATACGAGCCACACCGCCGGGGACCGGGGCCGCGTGGGGGAGGTCGGCCGCGGGGACGTGGAGGGGAATGAGGCCGAGGAACGCGAAAAGCAGCAGGAAAAGGCGGCGGCTCATGAGGATCCTTGGGTGTCGTCGATGTGTTCGATGCGGCAGTGCAGGCGGCCGTCTTGCAAGCGGGCGCGGATGTCTTGCCCCGGCCGAGTTTGCTCCACGCTGCGGATCACTCCGCCGTCCGTTGCTTCGATGATGGCAAAGCCGCGTCCCAGCGTGGCCAGGGGACTCACGGCATCCAGGGTACGGGCCAGGGCCTGCAGCCGCTCGTGTTGTGCCTGCAGCCGCTGGCGCTGGTTCTGGATCAGGCGAGTGGAGAGGTTGGCGAGGCGCAGGTGGGCGGCATCGATCTCCCGCCGGGGGGTGAGGGTTTGCAGCCGCTGCCTCAGGGCATGGAAATGATGGTGGTGTCGTCGCAGCGCATGGTTCATGGCAACGAGGAGGCGCTGTTCCAGGTCGTCGCAGCGTTGTTGCCGTTGTCTGAGGAGTTCGCGGGGATGGCGCAGTCGAGCGTTTAGGTGACGCAAGCGTCCGCTTTCATCGCTCAGCCGTCGGCGGATGGTTTGCTGTAGCCGGGATTCCAGCCGATCGAGCCTGGTCAGCCATTCGCGGACATCGGGGACCACCCGCTCGGCGGCGGCGGAGGGGGTGGGGGCGCGCAGATCGGCGCAGAAATCGGCGATGGTGCAGTCCACTTGGTGGCCGATGCCGGTGACGATGGGAACGGGACAGGCAATGATGGCACGGGCGACGATTTCTTCGTTGAAGGCCCACAGATCCTCCAGGCTGCCACCCCCCCGGGCGAGGATGAGGACGTCACAGTCGCCGCGCCGACCGGCCAGCTCCAGCATGCGGGCGATTTCCTCGGCGGCGCCGATTCCTTGTACCGGGATGGGATAGAGACGCACCGGGATGGCTGGAAAGCGGTGACGGAGGACGTTGAGGATGTCGTGGAGGGCGGCGCCGGTGGGGGAGGTGAGGACGCCAATGCGTCGGGGCAGCGTGGGGAGGGGACGTTTTCGGTCTTCATCGAACAGACCCTCGGCCATGAGGCGGCGCTTCAACGCCTCGAAGGTACGACGCAGGGCACCGTCTCCGGCTTCTTCCAGGTGTTCGGCCACCAGTTGAAAATCACCGCGGGCCTCGTAGAGGGTCAGGCGGCCGCGCACCATCACCTGCATGCCGTCTTCGGGGGTGAAGTCCAATCGGCGGTTGTCGCTGCGGAACATGGCACAGCGCAGCTGGGCCTGTTCGTCCTTGAGGGTGAAATACCAATGTCCGGACCGGGGGCGGGAGAAGTTGGAGATTTCTCCCTCCACCCAGAGGCGGGGGAAGGTGCCTTCCAGCAGGGTGCGTGCCTCACGCAATAGCTCGGAGACCCCCAGTACCACCGGGCCAGTGGCGGGCGAAACGACGGAGCCGCCTTGCGGCGGCCCCCAGAGGTCTTCGCTCATGGCGTCAATACTGCCACGGCTTGGCGTCCCGGTTGTCGAGGTATTGCTGATAGGCCAATTGCCCCTGGTGTAGCGCCTTGGTGGCCAGCTTCATCGCCTTGGCCTCTTGGCCGGCGGCATGGGCCTTTTTGGCGGCCTTGAGAATCTTGCGGGAGTCGCGCCATTCGTATCCCACCTTGCCGGCCTTATTGATGGCGGCCTCGGCTTCCTTGACCAGGGTGTCGAAGTCTTTCGGTTTGCTTTCCATGGTGGCGCATGCGCCGAGCGTCAGGGAAGCCACCAGTACGGCGATCGTCTTTTTCATGGCCTGTCACCTCGTTTTGGTTTATGGGGCTATTAAGATCTTGAAAGCCTTATCGAACACCCGTCGAGGCTATTTAACAGTGCCGTGAGGTGAGGTCAACACGGCTGACCGTTTCACCCCCACGCCTTATCAAAGGGATGTGAGTGGATTATAATCCGCCGATTTACTCAACGCCGTACAGACGAGCGAAATTGTATGCTGCGAATCCGCGAAGAAGCCCTCACGTTCGATGATGTCCTCCTGGTGCCGGCCCATTCCACGGTGCTGCCCAAGGAGGTGGACCTCTCCACCCAATTGACGCGAGAGATCCGCCTCAATATTCCCCTGGTGTCGGCGGCCATGGATACGGTCACCGAGGCCCGCCTGGCCATCGCCCTGGCCCAGGAAGGAGGGATCGGCATCATCCACAAGAACATGACCCCTGAGGCCCAGGCCGCGGAGGTGCGGCGGGTGAAGAAGTTCGAGGCCGGGGTGATCAAGGAACCCATCACCGTCTCGCCACAAGACACCATCCGCGAGGTGCTGACCATCACCCGGGCCAACAACATCTCCGGGGTGCCGGTGGTGGAAGGGGAAGAATTGGTGGGGATCGTCACCCACCGTGATCTGCGCTTCGAGACCCAGCTCGATGCCCCGGTGGCCACGGTGATGACACCCAAGGAACGGCTGGTGACGGTGCGTGAAGGGGCGCCGGCGGAAGAGGTGTTGAGCCTGATGCATACCCACCGCATCGAGAAGGTGCTGGTGGTGGACGAGGCCTTCCGGTTGCGCGGGCTCATTACCGTCAAGGACATCCAGAAATCCAGCGACTACCCCAACGCCTGCAAGGACGAATTGGGGCGGTTGCGAGTGGGTGCCGCGGTGGGCACCGGCGCCGATACCGAGGAACGCGTGGCTGCCCTG
>Ga0256839_1002859_pt1 | contig 18643 bp, 15 predicted proteins | sample 354166metaG_FD_185968 | JGI IMG/M metagenome (GOLD analysis project Ga0256839, IMG submission 185968) | Hydrothermal vent microbial communities from Mid Atlantic Ridge, Atlantic Ocean - 354-166 | ecosystem: Environmental > Aquatic > Marine > Hydrothermal vents | place: Atlantic Ocean: Mid... | reverse complement strand
AGAAGCTTGAAGGTCTCCTTCTGTATTTCAGCTCCTGCTTCTTCACTAGTTTCAAGTTGCTTGAAGTATTCCCTCTGCAACACATTGGCAGGTTTGACACCCATGACACGAGAGGTAACACTATCAATGACTTCTGTATAACCAGGATACTTCCTCTTGGCGTCTTTCACGATGGTGTGGGCCTTGAGCCAATACTCAACCTCGGACATCTTACCCTGCTTCATGGCGTTAGCCGCACCACCAAGGTTCTGTTCAAGCTCCTTGATGAGACCTTCCTGCAAACCTGTGAGAGTCTGCTCTGTTTCCCTCTTGGCGGAAATGGCTTGTAGTTTGTCAAGGGCATCGACACCAATTCCAAAGATGTCAGCCAGTCCTTGAATACCCTTGGCAGCCGACAGGTCTGGTGTGGAAATTTTGCTATAGGACATAAACGAGGGAATACCAGCAGGTTTGACGTTTTCATCTACAATTTTGGGCATTTGGTCTGTCTCCGGTTATTCCTTGGGTTGTTTCATGATGGATTGAATGAACTTCATATGCGCCCTTTGGATGGTATCCTTGTTCTCCATAATCACAGAAGCCCATAGCTGAGCCTTTTCGTATTCATTCAGCCCTTGCATGATAAGAGCTATTTGTAGTTCGTAGCTCCTTGCGATACGTTCCTGACCATTGTCAACAGCATCTAGATAGAAACGAATGGAACGGCGCAACTCATCGGCAATAGCCTGTTTCAAACGCTCCCTGTCTCGGACATAAGCAAACTTGAGGTAGGCATCACGCACTTCCTGAGGTTGCACACCCAACACAAACAGGAACTTGTTCCACTTCTCACCATCCTCAATCCTCATGTAGCCACGGGCAGTAGCGTATTTTTGGTAGTTGTAGGCAATCCAGTATTTGATTAGCGGGTCAGTTGCACGGAAAAGGCGGGATACTTCAAGAAGCTCATCTGGCGTAGCTGCAATAGCATCAAGGTCCCCTTGGAACATACGCTGAAGGTTCTTCCAGATAAGACCGCCTGTCTTGACAGCAGCCACCATTGCGTTACCAGAAGCACCAAGAAGCAGCCTGACAACTTCCTCTGAATCTCGTTCACTGAGGTTACCATAGTAGATGAGGTTCATGAGAGGGTTCCAGAACTGAAAGCCATTAAGGCCATACATTTCGGACACGTTGGTATCCACGCCAGTGGCTTTCTCTACAGCAATATCCAGAAGACCTTCTGTCGTAATACGTCCTGCTGCAGTGTCCTTGAGGAAGTCAATCCATTCCTGCGGTACCATCTGGGAAATACCGTATTGACCTTTGGCTTCCTGTTCCAGCAGCCACTTCCTGAAGTGTTCATACACAGGGAAGCCAGTCGTAGCCGCAATACCACCAGGGATGCCAAAGAATGCGCTATACGTGAGGAACGCTTGAGCAAACTGTTTCTGGTCCTTGAAGGCGGCTTCGAGCATTTGCTCCATGACACGCTGTGTGTAGGTCCAGAACTGAAGGGGTAGCGTAGCCAGAGCCTTGATAACAGAACCAGAGTGTTCCTGCAACACGTTACGTGAACTTGTGGACATTCTGGCGTTCAACTCGTGCGCCCTGTTCAGAATCCACTGCATACCATTGACATCCACCTTACGGAAGTTATTGGCGCGTTTCCATTCACGATAGGCAGCAACCCATGCAGCAGCACGAGTTATCCTTTCACCGGCGCGGAACGGCATGAGTCCCCATTCTGTGATTTTGTTGTTAAAGGTGATGGCCCTTGGGTTGCCAAGAATCACGTCCATTTCCGCAAGGTCTGTAACCAGATAACCAAAACCACTGTCGTTGAATGTCTTGTAAAGCTCCTCAAGGTCATAGCGTTGGCTGTCCTTCAATCTTTTCTGCAGCTTCCTGAGGTGTTTCACAAGGACTTCATCGGCTATACCATATTGACGCCATACGATAAGAGGTGTATAGGTAGCAACAGCAGGCCAATCCTTGACGGAACCAAAGGCCAACACGTTGACTACACCCATGGACTGCTGGAACAGCTGCTTTACGTTAAACAGACCGAGATACAGGTGAAACGCCATAGCCTTTACTGCTGAGATGGGGTCTCGGATGAGAGGAATGACGTTGCTGTGAACCCATTCGACGCCCTTGTTGCCAAATTTCTTATGCATGAAGTTGAGCATACGCTCTTTCATGATGGCTTCAAGGGTGTCCATGTAGTCAGGCATACGCCACAGGTTGGTCAACGTCAGGTACGCACGCTTGGCAATAGCCAACTGGTCGGCTGGAGCGTCCTTACGCCAAACAGGATTGTGGATAACTTCGAAGATGTTCTTACGTTCCGGGTTCCAGTTTTCCAGCAGGTCGCCATACTGTTTGACGAAGTCCATGGCTGTTTTGGCCTTGTAATCCTTTATCCACAGCATCTGAACATCGTCAAGAATGGTTCCGGCCAGAGAGTGTGCGGGGTCAATAAGTTGTGCAGCGTGTTCACGAAACACAGGGAGACGACCTTCTGCCTCTTCAACGGTTATGTGCGGGATGAGATTATCACGGTCTGTTGCGAACTTGACGAAGGCACCGTCTGTCAAATCCCAAGGGCTGTCATACAGGTTCACCATCTTGGAGCCTTCAGGCAACTCGTTCTCAAAACGCTTGGCCAGATTCTCTGTGCTGCCTATGTCGAACGCTTTGGGATGGACATTGTGGTAACGCTCCATGAAGTCCCGGATTTGTGCCACAGACCATGGGAACGCTTCCTTCTTGACAAACTCCTCGACTTTTTTCCAGTCCTTTCTTTTGGCGTATTGCAGAACTTCCGACAGCTTCTTGGCAAACATCTGGGCTTCACGACGAGAGCCGTGCGTGGCAACAGTTACCTCACCCAGAAACTCAATTGCACCGCTTTTTGTTTTCCTGATGAGAGGCAGTTTTGTGAAGAAGTCTGCACTGTAGATGAGATGGCCGCCACCGGGCAGATAGTTCAGGACAATATCAGGAAGAGGACCAATGCGGTAATCGCGTCCAGGTATAAGCACAAAGTGCACAGGAGTGTCTCCTGCAATTGGGGCAAGTTGTCTTTCACCTGCGCTGGCCACCCTGATAACTCTGAGTTTGCCTTTTGAGATAGCATCTTTCAGCTCTTTCCTGAGGGTTTCATCAATTTCATTTTTCTTGAGGATGGATGACTCACCAGTCCGCTTGTCGTATTTCAGAATGAATGCTTCTTCCTTGCTGTTCCACGGCAGGTCTTTTTCTTCCTTACCCCAGAACCTGAGGTGTTCACCCTTGTTGATAGCATTGGGTATTTCAACTTGCTTGACACCAGCTTGCGTCAGGGAAGTTCGGAGAGAGTTGTTACGCACAAGGTAGTCGAACTCCATGATTTGACGCATGGTAAAGTAGAACTTGACTTCCTCCTCCTTCGGTAACCGCCCGAACATCTTCTGCCAAGCGTTTGTAAAGTCAAGCACATTGTCAAACCACCTGCCAGGAAGCTTTGTCTTTGGGTTATAGGCCCGAAGGTTTTCGTCCATGAAGCGTTTCAATGCCTCGACGCTATCGCCCTTAAGCTCCCTCAACAGAGGTCTCAAAGTGTTGTGCACCATATCAAGGGCTTTCTGGGAGCTATAGGTTGCGATGTTACGGGCCGTCATGGTGTTCTTGCCAAGGGAGAAGTCCGCAGCAACGATACGTTTGACAATGGCACCGATGGGAGATTGCGGCTTGAATTGGCTTTCCCTCTCAAGTGGCACTACCTTGGACAGACTGTCGAACTCATCGATATCCTGGCGGACCTTGATGACGTAGTTGTCCCCAACAGGTTCTACCTTGTAGCTATTGCTCGGCAACTTGTAGTGCATCTTGGCGACACGATGAGCTTCTGTCTCTGTTTCAAATGGGTTAAGCGTTCTGAAATCGCCAAGGGTAAACTCAATCTTGGTGATGTTGTCTGGGGTATCGTGGTTATTGATGACCCTTGAGTCAAGAACAGCATCCTTGTTGCCAAGGTTACGCTCACGGAACCACGACTCAGCCCTGTCCAGAAGCCACTTCATCCGTTCGGACTCGATGGGAATGCGTTCAATTTTAACAGTTGTCCGGGGGTTGAGGATGTCCGTGAGCATCGCTGCGTTGTCATGGAGCCACCTCTTCAGATACCTGTAATAGTTCTCACCAAGCTTCGTCTTTTCGAAACCTTTCAACACTACATCAGGGTCAAACAGAGAGTTGTCAGGCTTTGGATGAAACCTCTTGAGTTCGTCGATGAGTTCCTGTTCCACCTGTTTGCGTGGTTTGTAGAGTTCATCCATTAAACGGATAATAGCGCTTTCCTTAACGGCTCCACTTTCAGCCAGACTTTCTGCTACATCATCTGCAGTGTGAGACTTGGCGTTGGCCTTTATGGCGTCCTTGGCAGCGTTACGAACAACAGTATCAGCCTCTGTAAGGTTAGTGGTTTTCTTCAGCGCCCCCTTGGCTTTAGTTACCAGACCTTTACCAACACCCGAAACACCAGCACTGAAACCAATAGATGCAGCATCCACAAGGTCAAACAGGTTGTCAATGAATTTATTTTTGGTGGTATAACCGAGCAGACCCTGAAGCCAGATAGTAGCATATTGCGGGTTGTCTTCCCACAGCTCTTCAAAACGCTCTGTAACCTGTTTCTCAAACTCTTCAGCAGGTAGCAACAGCAACTCCTTGTACGTATCATCCAGAACACTACCGCTGAATTGAGCTATAGAGGTCTTATCGCCAGCCACTTGAGCAGCCTTGTAGTAATTATAACCTGGGATAAGGAACTTCAGGAAGTCTACGACATTTCCGACAGTGGTTGTTTCTGTTTCATACCTTTTGGCGGCCTCACCAAGCTTCCTACGGACAATCTCCTGTTTTGTGAATATATCTTCCAGAACATCAAACGTTTCATCTGCGCGCTCAGCACCAGCAATCTTGCCTTTGCCAGCCAATCGCCCAGCTACAGCATCAGAGAGTTTCTCTGCAATCTGTTTCTCTACAACGATGGAACTTTCATCAGGATACAAGGGAGAATCGAGGATGGAACCAAGCATGGTGATGTCCTCTGGAGTAGCCAGACGAATATTTTCCTCGACAGCCTTGAGTACATCGGCGCGGGTCCTTTCGGCCTCTGCCATACGCCACTGTACAAGATTGTCCCTTACACCACCATCTTCTCCACGTTCAAGCATTTGGGTAAAGTATTCACCCTTAGGAAACTCCTCAGGAAACGCCAGCTTGGTCTTTTCGCCAATGTCTCGTGCAACAAGCTTGTGGATGGCGTTACTGACTCCTTCGGGAGTGATTTTGAACAGGTCTCCTTCAATTTCATCTGGGTTAATACTGAACAGGGGTTCATTGGTCTGAATGTCTTTCATATCTAGTTACCTCATGCAGTCAACCTGGAGATACCACCAATCGTCCTGAACAGCGTTCCGCCAAGGGAACCAATGGCACCAAATGTAGCTGCGTCGCTCTGAGCGTTAATCGTATCCATCCTGGCATCTGCAATACCACGCCCAATCATGAGATTCTGGTTAGTATCCCTAACGTTGCCAGCGTTAATATTCGTGATACTCATCATGGAACCGGCAACAGGACTCGATGATAGAATACCCGCGCTTCCAGCAGCTCCTGCAACCTTAGCTCTGGATATAATAGCCTGTCGTAGGAACCTGCGTCTTGCCCTCTTAGCATCCAGTTCCATCTGCTGTATTCTGAGGCGTTCAATCCTTTTTGCTGCCCTTGCTTGTGCTTTTGCAGCTTTCAATTGACCTAAAGTAGATATTGTAGAAACAGCCGCCGCTGCACCTAGCACAAGAGCACCAAGCACCTCAATTCCACTCATTGTCAAATCTCCCTTATGTATTCAACACCAAGGTCCTTATACCCTCTCTTTTCCAGAATATGCCCAAGCCCTCGCTCCTCGAAGATAGATATATTGATAGCAGAAGCACCAATACGTTTGGCCCATTCTTCGAAAGAGTCTAGTAAGGTCAACAAAAGCCTGCCGTTATACCGATACTCCTTTAGCACATGAACAAGAACAGACTGGGCTATCCAAGCTGGAACAAGAGGAGCAGGAGCAAGATACGCGGCCAACACTGCTACAGGTTTTGTGTCCTTCTCAATAACAAGTAGGTAACGGTGCAATCCCTTTACAAAAAAGAAATTGGCTGCCCAGTCCTTTACGTAATCCAGGTCTATCTCCTCCTGAACCCTGTGCTCTTTGGCCGCTTCTTTCAGCAATTCCCAATGGTCATCAGTCAGTTCGTCAATGGTCTTTACCAACTTATAATCATACATCGCCTTCAATAATCTCCTTTGTAGCCCAACCTAACAAATCAAACACTTTACCGGTCTCATTTGCAAACTCGAACACAACACTATCACCACGCCCCCTGATGCGCAAGCGCCTCTTGATAACAACATATTCGTCAAAGAACGGATTATAGCGGATTTCTTGTGTTGCTGTGATAGCTGGATAGGTGTTCTTCTGGTAGAAGTTCCAATATGGAGTGAATTTAAGGACACTATTCTCTGTGTTGTTGAGGTAGATGAAGATATATGGCGATTGGAACTTACGAACAAGAGCACCGTGGATACGATAGCCAACCCTGAAGAAGGCGTCAAATGGTCGTGCCTCGAGTGCGGTGTTCACGGTATTATCCCAATCAACAGCTACACTTCTATCACCGAACCAGGAAAACGTATACCTGTTGTTTACGACATCATATGGAACAATCCATGTATTCGGTAGAACCGAAGGTTTACCATCTGTTGTAGTCTTGTGGTATTTGGAAGTTAGCGCTATGATGTGATGTGGTTGGAATGGTTGGCCAGTGGTCGTATCAACGGTATCCTGTATAGACCAATAGTTGAACGTGCGTTCCTTGGTATTGTACAGGAGAAGTTTCTGTTTGTCGTTATCCCTGTATCCCCAGACCAAGGTATTACTCAACACGTCAAAACCCCCAGATACGCTCCTTTTGGCTGCATCAGGGATGGCAACATAATCACTCTTGATGGTATCCTCTGTTACTGTAGCCACATTGACGTTTGCAATGTTATCTGCCACCACAGTATAGATACCTTCATCTGTCCACCAGAAGGGTGAGCCATTAGATACAACAAGAGAATATTTACCTTGAGTCTTGATACCTGAAAGTTTTGTAACGGTGAAAGCCGTGGGTTTGAAGGTAGTGGCCTGGTCGCCGGAAATAAGCCATACACCCTGTTCGGCAATAACAAGAAGGCCAAAAGCAAAAGGCTCAAGGTAGTGGATTTCACCAGTATCCTCGATGTCGATAACACCACCGTCCGTATCCAACAGGTCAGGAAACTCTTCGCTGGTTGGGTCGTTGGCTTGATGACACAAGGCTATCTGTTCAATCTTTTCAACTGTCTGACTAAAATAGACCTTTCCGTAAAACCCCTTGGCGGTAGGACCAGCATACCAAATACGACCTGCATAAGTAGCTACGGCAGTAGGACGATAAAAACCTGAGGATATTACCGGAATACCTGGAACACCACTAACAACACTTCTATCTTGATTGAATGCCTCAAGGATGAACCAACCCTTTGGTGCTGGTTGATTGATGTTCAAGAACGAGTCGCCAACCATCCGGTTAACATCGAAGTTATCGCTAGAGTTCTTGTAAAGCCACCAGATGTCAGCATTGCTGGGGTAGAAGGTGTGCGCAGTAAAAACAGAATTGATACGGCTGTCTGTCCATCCTTGGTTAAGCAAGTTGTAACGGTGTTGGTTCGAGAGTGTATTGGGGCGCGTGATGTAATTCAATCCGTCATCCACACCTTCCAAGTCCCTTATCTTCAGTGTATATTGATTTAGGGTAAAAGTGTTAGGTGCGGTGAACTCAAGACGAATTGGGTCGATGTAAGGGTGAACAATAACCAGATAGCCTTTTACTTCCGTGAAATCGCACTTGAGGTTCCCTGTGTATGGTGCACCAGAGACCTTTACAGCTTCGAGATCAATCATGTAACCAAACAGACCAGGAGTGATACCTGCAATGGTTTTCGATATATGAATGAACCTCAAGATGTGCCCAGTCTGAACAACAAGGATACTGTCTTCTGTGTTTCCAAGACCTGGATTTTGCCATTCGTAATAGTTGAAAACAGTATTGGACAGGTTAGCAAAGGCGTCTACGTAAGTCGCTTCATCCCAAACAACAGAGGGCCTAGTTGACACGTTCGTAACACCCTCAGTCAATTGACTCTTGAAGAACACCACGTTATCGGCGTCAATAGCGGCCTCTTCAGGAAACCCAAGTTTAGTATATTCCGTTACAACACCCTTAAGAGGTTTGATGTCAATTGAAAAGCCAACTTGTCTGGTCATACTGCCTTATCTCCGGGTTAGTCATGTATTTGGTTATACGTTCTATCAACTGCTCTGTAGCTACAAAGGCCTTTCGAATAAGCGACATTCTCTTGGATGCAGCTTCCTTTGTTGGTATAACCAACCTGTCCTTGAGGACCTTCTTGCGCCATCTCTCGTACAAACCATCATCAAACACAAGGAACCTCACGGCTTCACGGGGACTATTGAACTTGTGTGAGATGTAGCGCCCCACCTTGGCTAACGTCCTTGCAGACAGGATTTCCCAGTATCCCCACGGATTATATCGGTTTGATATAACATATTCGTCTCGTTCAAAGGTATAAAAAAGATAGTAGGTATGGGTCTCACCACTGTGTCTGTCAAGAACTTCGACGCCGCGGACCCGCGCGACCATATGAAGGAAGTCTGTTTGGGACATGTTCGTAACTCCAGTTGTGAACGTGAGGGTCTTGTGCTTGGGAGGTAACAAACAGACGTTTTGCGCGGTATTCAGCCAGAGGGTTGGCCTGTTGTAACATTTCTACGTGAGCCTGGAGCTTAGCCTCCTCAAGAATCAATGCTACTTCATCGTGGTGAAGAGGAAAAACCCAAGTGTCTTCACGCTCAAAACGAGGTCTCAATTTACCATAACCAATAGTGTGTTCGTTCTGGATGGTAGAGTCAACGTAGTTGTAGTAGCTATCAAACAGAATGATGTTGTCATTAATTGTAGTATAATAGTCTGGGTGCTTATCGTTCTTATAGAGGACGTCGAAGGTATCTCCCGGATAGAACTCAATCTGATAGGAACCCACGTTCGGTTTGGTGATGTCGTAACTGTATACTAGGTCAACAAAGTCCTTATAATGAAGATAACGTAGGTCCTCGAACTTCTTCTCGCTGGATTCCTTTTTTCTTTTGTTGTATTTCACCCATAGGACTTCTTCGACATAATCCGGGATATACATCATGGTTGGTTTAGCACTGGACAGACTCGGAAGAAACTCGAACATACCCTCCCTGCGTTTGGGGTTAAGGCGCGACAAGTTGGTTAACCAAGTTTGTTCAATGATGTCCACAACCTGACCAGCTTCTACGGTAGCATTGATGGATGGCACAGCCTCCGCACCAATACTGGACAGAATGTGGTTTGTCATATCAAGTAGTGTCATCATTTTCTGAACACCTTTTCAAGAGGTCTGGTTAGAAAATAAAAACCAAGAACGATGGCGAACACCTTCTCGACAAAGGGAGACAGAGTAGTTACTCCAAGACCAAACATGGTGTCCCACACGACAATCTTGGCTAGAAGGAACCACATTAACAGGGCGAACGCTGGGCGTATCCAGGCAGTATAAGCGTGTTTTTGCTCATCAAGGAGAATATCCCTGCGCATTTCAAGCACCTTGATTTCGGCCTCTATGCGTAGCTTTTCCTTGAAGTCCTCTGTCTCCAGTTTCTTCTTGTACAACTCAGAGAGTTTATCTAGAATCGGGTTAAGAGGGTTCAGCCACTTGATGATACGCCCAATCATTTGTGATACCTTTCTAATCTCTGTAGGCGTCTCTCAAACTCATCCTGACGAACCTGAATACGAACACTTGTAACGAGAAGTTGTTCTATGCGTTCCACTGATTTCTCTACGTTACCTAAACGTGTGTTCAATGTAGCGTAAACAGCACCAAACAAAAAAATGTGCGCCAATATCGTAAAGATGAACGCTGGAGACACCTTTGTAAGCCATTCCATTATACAAGAGTCCCATCTTTAACGTAACGCCAATTTACTCCATCACTGTAAATAAACTCGTTTGTATCTCCATAAAAAATCAAAGCTCCTCTCATAGAAGCTGCATTAGGTAAACCTGATGCAGAGAAGAATATTCCAGGTCTGAAAGTACCGTTAACGTCCAACGTAGTAACAGGAGTCGCTGTTTGAATACCCATGTTTGTGTTCCAAACCACAAAGGGAGTTCCTGTTGGACTGCTATACCCAACAATATCATTTCCATTCAAACGACACGTCAAGTGTCCTGTAGTAAGAGTTCCTGGAGCCTTGAACGTATATCTGTAAAATGTACTTTCATTGCCTTGAATATCAGACACAGGGTTGAAATGACGGATGCGAATACCGGAATTAGAAGGCGATGTTTCTTTGTAAACAGCAATGAGAAGAGAACCAGAGTTTGTCGGATTTACAATAGCTGAGGGATAACCATCGAGACCAACAGAAAAACCACCTTCCAAGTCAACAGGATCACTCCATGTTGTCGTCGTAACAGTAGCATCAAAACAGGAAATAAACCTCGCTCGAAGAATACCAAGTGTACGCTGCATATACACAAGCATAATTTGGCCATCACCAAGATTTACAAGACAAGGAGGAGTTCCTGCCGTTGTAGCCCATGTATCCCCGAAAATCTCACCAAGATAAGTCCATGTATCACCGAGATCAAAAGATACATATTGTTTGAATGTCAAATATGTGGTACCACCCGCTGGATCATTCTCTGTCCGACTTACCGCAATAAGAGTAGCACCGCCTAGATGTAGAATGTCTGTCTCTGATATAAACGAATTGGATGGCGCAATAAAGTTCGGACCAGTCCAGGTAACTCCACCATCAACAGACTTGAATACAGCAGCTGTGTACCCACCGCCATAAGCTGACATAATCAAAGTTCCGCCAACATCGATGATTTTCCCATTAGGGAACCAGCCAGTAGCTACTGAGTGTCCATTCCACGTCAAACCATCATCTTCCGAAATCAGAACTTTTGTATCCACGACTGCTGCTGTTGAAATATCATAGTAACACACCCCAACAACTAGAGCACCATCCTGACGAACTCCAGCTGCACCAAACCTTACGTCATATGTAGGATGTTCATGAATTGTGAATGGTCCTACCGGGTTACCAGCACCCTCGTCCATTTTCCAAAAGATGACCTTACCCTTATCACCGACATGAGATAAACTGTCATATGCAACAAGGTAAACATGTCGATTGGTGTGTAAAAGCTGTGAAAACGCGGTATATTGTCCGGTAGTAAGATAGATAAAACCAGTATCAATAGGCATAAAAGGAGGAATGGCCTTGCTGTTTACAGTAATATCCTTGAAGTTGAAAATCTGTGTGTTGTCGATATGTTCCGGTTTTACACTTCCAGGAGTCAAAGTTGGCTTGCTAACAACGAGTTGCCAATAATTAGACCAGTCTGGTCCTACTTCTGGCTCATTGTTTGCATCTGCTGTATGAGTAACAAACGTTACATAAGAACTACCATTATAACTGACTACATCAAGATACTCATAAACCGTACCTGAAGACCAGTTTCCCTTCAAGTTATACGATTTAAGAAACAGACTCCAACTAGTATTAGATGCTGTCGGACCGTTTGTTAAATCGGCAACATGATCAACGTTTGCGTAATAAACAGAACCTTCATAATGAACGAGGGAGCCGCGTGGGTAGAACTTTCCTGTAGTCCAAGGACCTTGCCATTTTATTTCTGTAAAAGCAACAAGCTTTCCAATTTCGTTAATAAGGAACCTGAGAGTTACAACATCACTCGGATTGATAGGGTCGGCGCAGTTTATAATACGAAATGAGTTCATATCCAGGTCGGATTCCATCTGGTTGGGCGCGGAACCAAACCTGTCGAGAGCATTCTCAAGAGCATCAGCAAGAAGAGCAAAATTGTTATTGAGTTGCGTGTAAAACCCTGAACCGGAACTAGTCGGTGGGATTACGACAACGGGGGGTCGGAGCATAGTTCATCTCCCTGTTCCTACATTAGACAATCGTGTAAGTATACACAACCTTTACCTTACCAGTTGTATCATTCGGATTGGTAGTCAGGTACCTGAATCCCATCATGGAATCCGCGGGAATAACCAAAGGACCAAACGTTGTAGTTGTGCCCACAGGTTGGGTCATGTTAATAATGCCCACAGATGTTACAAGACTCTTGTCCTCATTGATAAAACCAAGCTCAAGAGTATCGCCAAGCGTCGCACTAGGCTCCTCGATAATAGCTTTTACTTCATTGAGAACCCACTCCTTGGCAAACTTGAGTTCAGAAGACAACCAGTCCCACACGTTACCATTATTAGCTACAAAATCCACAGCTTTATCCACATCAGCAACCACTTCACCGAAGGGACCACTATAAGAAATACCACCAACAAGGGTGGGACGCGCACCAGAAGAACCATAACGGACAATCAGACCATCAGCATTACGTTCAATAGTCATCTTTTGTAACTCCTCTTATGTTTTTCACATGTTATTTATTATACCCCATCTTGATATAAAACGTCATCTGAAGCGCCCCCGAAGGGGCACCTCTAAGTTTGTTGCATACGAATTACGCGATGATGTTAGCGCTATGACGTTCGGTCAAAACCGTAACAGCAGACTCCGGACGATAGAAACCGAAGCCCCAACGAGCGGTTACCACGTACTCTTCACGCTGCAGGTCCTTGTTGTATTCAGCATCCAGACGCGGCTCCTGGCGCACGGCCCCCACAATCGGCTGAGCCATCGGGTCCACGCACATGAACAGGTTAGCCACACCATTGTTCACAGACGGACTGCCGACCTGAGTAGTAATAATTTCGTTGATACCCTGCGGCAGATTCTGCGACACGTACACATCGAAACCGTAAATGTTCACGAGGAACTTCATACCAGTCGGTGCAATAGACGTGTCGATAATACCCTCCCAGCGCGGGTTGTTAGAGACGTTCACGATGTTAGTGAGAGTATTCAGGTCGAACTCCACGGACGGGTCAACGATGGCAATCCAGTTGCGGGCCGGAACGTTTGCACGCTCAAAAGCCAGGCGCACAGCCGCAAAGTCAGCCGGAGTGATACGACCAGGGGTACCACCCAAACCACCCACAAAGCGATGAGCAGCACCGTTGATGGCATTCACGTCGCCCGCCGTCTGACCGGAGTTCACCACCGACAGGATGTCCACTTCCATGCGCTTCTCGATGGGATAGATGAGACGGTTCGGCATGGTGGACATAATCCTGTCCATGACATAGGAGTCCTGCCTCATCTTGTTGGTAACGTAGGTACCAGACTGGATATACTCAGTAACCCGCAGCTTGAAGTTACCGGTATCCACCGAGGTGTACTTAACGGGTTCGCCTTCCTTGTAATCCGCTGCCTCGAACTGACCCACGGACGGGATGTTCATCTCCTCGCCATCCGGGAAGTCAATCCAGTCAACATACTGCTTGGCAATAAGATTGTCCTCAAAGACTTCCTTGAGGGTTTCAGCCCAAATCTGCTGACGAATAAGAAAATCCGTATTGGTAGTCTCAAAACCAGCCATTCTTGTGTTCTCCCTAGTTTATCGGAAACTCTTGTGTTTATGTATTACTGGAAGAACCGCTCACCGAGTTTGTGGGCACTTGCAAGGATGGCCTTCTGAACACGTCTGTCAAGCCAGTAACGAGACCATTGGCTGCCGTGTTCCTTCTTGAGTTTGGCCTTATAACTGTCCCAGAAGCTCTTCGGAGCACCATGTTTAATAGCCTCTTCCAGTGTCATATCGCCAGGCTTGCGTTCCAGAGAGAGGCCACGCGAGTCTCCAATCGGAGAAACATCACCACCCCCATGAGCCTGGCGACCCAACACGAGAGTTTCAGCGGCCTCTGGATTCTCGACAACAAGCCTCTCGAAAGTCTCCTCGGAGATGTTAAGCTCCTTGAGTCGCGCCTGCAGGACCTCCTGAGCCTTTTCACCATACTTGTTGCTCATGTCTGCCATAAGCTTGCCCCAGGCGCTTACCTTTCGAGCTTCCTGTTCCTTCCTATTCAGTACACTTTCAACCAGCTTCTCGATAGCGGAAAGGTCTCCAGCAGTATCGTTCGGATTAGTCTCCAGCATCTCACGGTCCATCAGTGGAGTACGGTCTTCGTTCATGTTGTCCATGTTGATTGTCTCCCTCTTATTCATGTTACGGACTTCTTGCAGCAGGTCTTCAAGCTTCAAGCGAGTTTCACGCTCACGTTCGAGTTCCTTCTGGATAGCCCTCTTTTCGGCGATAAGCTGTTCGATGAAGGCATCCGCGTTCTTCTTGCCAATGGCCAAGTCCTCAATGGTCTTGAACTTCTTGTCCGGACCAACAAGCTCGGCCACTACACCCTGATAACCCCCACTTTCACCAGTTTTCCGGTGGCGCTGTCCACGACCAGAGTCGGTTTCCAGGGATGGTTCTTCAGGGGAAGCGAGCTGCTCTGTTTCTTCGGGATGTTCTGGTTCGTCGTCATCGGTTTCATCAAACTCCACGCTGTCCACTTCTTTCTCGATTTCCTTCAGGAACTCCTCCATATCCATGGTCTCTTCAACCTTGGTCTCTTCGACTTCGTATTTCATTGCTGTTGTTCTCCTTGCATCTGTCTCATCATCGCCTCAAGGTCTTCAGGCATCTCTTCCTGCATGAGCATTTCCATCGGCATGATATTGTCCGTATCTTCAGGTGTCAAACCAGCAGGTGTCTCTGTAAAGCTTTGCAGTTCCTCAAGGGCAACGTTCTTCTGCTTCTCTGCCTCAAGGTCCTCGGCAATGGCAATGTTCGGCGAGAACAGCCTGTAGTCATCAAGCTCCATGGCCTGTTCAATGAGTTTTGCCGCCCTCTTGCCAGAGATGTGCCTGCGAATACCAGGGTCAGCCATGAGGCCGGAAGCCACAAGACCTTGCAAGTTCTGGATGAGGTTTTGCCTATCGACAAAGTGTCTGGCTGCCTTTGGTCTAATCCTGCCCACGCCAGTGATATCATCCACCGTGATGGATTCCCAGTTGACTTCCCCACTCTCACCCTTGTAGGTAAAGTTAATCACGGAGTCGTATTCATAGCGGGCCATTACCAACATGGCGTTCACCAGAGGTTCCACGAGCTTGCGCTCGAACAGGGTGATTTTCTCCTGGAAGATACGACTGGCTGCACTGGACAGTTGCTGAATTTCGAAGGCTGTCTTTTCTCCAGGTGTTCGGAAACCCATGGCCTCCCTGGGAGCACCAGCCATTTCTTCCATCAGCAACAGGATGCGCTCAATCTTCGATTGAACCTCCAGAATCTTTGTGTCAGTCGTAAGCAGCTGGACAACAGCCTGAGGGTCGCTCGTCATGATTTTCTCGAAGGGACCCCACTGGAAGTGCTCAATCTGACCACGAACAAACAGGGGCGGAAACACCGTCAGGTCCATCAGATCTGCCATAAGATTCTCAAGATGGTCCAGCCGGTATTGCATGCCCACAAGGTTATCAAGAGGTCCCATGCCCCACAGGTTGTCGGTGCGCTTGCGCCAGGACACATGGAAGATAGGTGGATAGGAGAAGTAGCTTGGGTTGTCCCTGATGGCAAACACCTTGTGTCTGTCCACCACCGTAATAATCTTGTTGCGCAGCAGTTTCTGTTCCTGGAAAGAGTAAATATCACCGTAGAACGTCAGAACCTCGACAGAACCGCTTGTCAGATAATCCTTGAACGAACCGAAACCATCAACAGTAATACGCGCAGAATCCTCGGCATCCGTATGAGCCAAGGCCCTGAGGTTGACCAGATAGTTAAGAACCTGGCGAGCCTCGTCCCTCTGCTCCTCGTTGACAAACGTATCACTCTCCAGAAGCTTCTCAAGTTCGGTGATGGTAGTAACAGAGCGGATAATCTTGGGAGTGTTGTAGAACGAGGAAGCTGTCGGGTCGAACACGATGTCCAAAGGGCTGATACGGTAAGGGATTGGACCGGTGTACGAGATGGTCTTGGTGCCATAGATGGCGTGATTGTAGGATTGGTCAACCCAACGAGGCATCGCAAAGGCATTGCCATAGACGATGAAATCCTGGATGATGCGTTCCAGTTGTTCCATGGCAATGGGCTGGGTTACCATGTAGTGGATAAACGGCTCGATGACCTTACCCTTATCCTGGTCCAGTTGGTTATCCGCTTCCCACACCAGCCACTTGTCCTTGGGAAACAGTGCACTCTTGTAGTTGGCCAGCAGGTTGTCGTGGATTTGCGTCAGCTTAGGAGTAATGGTAGTATTTCGCCATGGCAGGTTACGGTTAGTGGTCTTAGTAGTGTCAGTTGCATACAGGTATTCCCGCAGTTCCTGCCACTCCTTTTTCTTTTCTTCCCTGGCGCTGTCCCACCGACCCCACAAACCAACAATCTCTTCGGCCAGACTATCCGGCTCGATGATGGAGTCCATGGTCAGACTTTCACTTTCGTATTTCATCTATCAAACTCCGCCAAATCGTGGATGTCCTTTGATACCCTTCATCTCGAAATATCGCTTCATGTATTCATCATCGTTCTGGTATGAAGGCGTGAAGTTACCGAGTCTGCTGGGTGGTATACAATAGGCTGCAGCCCAGGCCAGTGCGTCCTTCACGTCATCATGCGATGGGTTGGGATTTAGAAGCTCCTCTTCCAGTATCTGGATGTTACCACCACCGCTGTAGTGCCATACCTTGCCCATTTCATATCGTGGTTTCAGCTCTGCCGTGATGCGTTCTTCCTTGCTCCTTGTGTTGTCGAACACCTGTTCAACCTCGATAAACAAACCATTTGGAGCAAAGTAGCCGCTGATAAGTTCCTGGATAATAGCTTTCTGAAACCCATAGGCCTCAAGCACCAGCTTGCGGTAGTTCCATCGTTGATAAAGGTCGAACATCTTGTGGTAGTAGTCGCTGATGCGGTCTGTCTTGAACCGTTCGATGTCCAGTACGTAGATGTTCCTGTCGTAATCCATACCCACAACAACAATGGCCGTGTAGTCCGCTTCCTTGCTCGTGGAGTTGGCCAAGTCTGCAGCACACACAACGTTGAGCCTTCTGTCGCCTATATGAGGAACACCACCAACCCAGTGAATCGATGTCCTGTCGTAATACCGGAACCAATCCCTGCTAAACAGAGAGGCGGACATGTCCACGGGGTCGTTGTAATACTGGGAGCGGAATTGGCGTTGGTCGATGTATTGGGCCTTCTTGCGGGCCAGGATTTCACGATTGAAACCGAACCACTTGCCATCACTACGTTGTTGCCTGGGCCACAGGAACTCACCGGTACCATCGCCACGAGACTCAACCTGCCTGATGAACGTATCGAACAGTGGCTGCTCCTTGATGATGTTGCCATCCTCGTCAAACTCCTGGACCTTCATGTTCATCAGCTCGTAGTAGAGGTCTTCAGGGTGATAGCGTGTGCCAACCACAAGTTCCTCGGCATCGGCACCTTCAATGGATGACAACAGGGAATACTGCTGCCTGACCTTTTCCCGTGCCCTTTCGTCATAGGCGTTCTCCTGAACAACCACGTCATCAAGCACGGCAAGGTCGCAGTGAAGTCCCGTAATCGAGGTGGTAAGACCTGCGGTGAACACGGTAGGGTCGCGAACGTATTCCTTCTTGCGGTACGGGTGGTCCACAGCGATTTCCGTTTCTGTCCACTTCTCGCGTTTGCCTTCTTCCTCGTGAACCATCTCTGGCCAGTATTTACGGTAGATGTCAGAAGTCAGGATGTCCTTGATGAACTTGAGCTGCTTGGTGGCCAGGTTGCTTGTAGAGGAGATGTACAGGACACGGATGGCAGGGTTCTGGGTGATGCGCCAGGCAACGTAGTAGGCAGCCATACGGCTCTTCTGGTGGTCTCGCGGCAACAGAACAAGCTTGTGGGAGCTGGTACGCGGGGACTGGAGCCAGTTGCACAGTTCAACGTGGACGTTGCCAAGGACAGTCTGAGGGTGAACAAGAGAGATGAAGTGAACGAGGTTGGACTCTGCCTGCAGCCTCTTTCTGTTTTCTTCCCGTGTAAGCTTTGCCTGTTTCTTCTGCTTCTCTTCAGCGGCCTTTACGGCTTTTGGTTTTCTTCCTCTTGGCATTGGTCTTGTTTTTCCTCATGTATTCACGGATGGTCTTGATGGGTGGGCAATCAGGGTTCTTCTTGCGAAAGTCAGGGTCCAGACACGCTTGAAAGAATCTCTTCTGCTTGTCGCTCTTGAAAGGCATTCGTCAAACTCCAACAGGTTTTCATTTTTCCTACCCTACAATTAATTATACCATATTTTTTAGCCTGTGTCAAGAGAAAAATGCATAATTGAATACAAATTCCTTATTTCTGCCACAATTAGGACAAAGAGTGCCGCAATGTACGAGAGGGGGAGGGGGACTATAGGGGGAGGGGGAGAGTCCTTAGGAAACAAAACAGAAGGTATATATTATAAACTACAGGAATCCAATATTGGAATATAACAAAGGGTATATTCA
>Ga0256839_1002858_pt1 | contig 18654 bp, 11 predicted proteins | sample 354166metaG_FD_185968 | JGI IMG/M metagenome (GOLD analysis project Ga0256839, IMG submission 185968) | Hydrothermal vent microbial communities from Mid Atlantic Ridge, Atlantic Ocean - 354-166 | ecosystem: Environmental > Aquatic > Marine > Hydrothermal vents | place: Atlantic Ocean: Mid... | reverse complement strand
GCGTGCGCGAGGTCGCGGGCGGTGGCGCGCTGGTGCATCAGCACCGCCACCTCGTGAATCAGCTCGCCGGCCATTGGCCCCAGGATGTGCGCGCCCAGCAGCCGTCCCGTCTCGGCGTGGGCGAGGATCTTCACGAAACCGGTGGTGGCATGCATTGCCCGCGCCCGGCCATTGGCCATGAAGTGGAACATGCCCTTGCAGAACGGCACGTCCGCCTCCTTCAGTTCCTCCTCGGTGAAGCCTACGCTGGCGGCTTCGGGCAGGGTGTAGAGCACCGAGGGGATGACGGCATAGTTCACCGTTGCCGGTTGTCCCGCCAGCAGCTCGGCCAGAGCCATGCCTTCCTCTTCCGCCTTGTGCGCCAGCATCGGCTGGCCGATGACATCGCCAATGGCGTAGATGCCCTTGCAGGCGGTCTCGAAGGCATCGTTGACGGGAATGAAACCCTGTGCATCGGTTTCGATGCCGACGTTGTCCAGCCCCAGCCCGGCAGTGTGGGGCTTGCGGCCGGTGGCCAGCAGCACGCGCTCGGCGCGCAGCGTCTGCGCCTTTTCGGTCTTGCGCGCCTTCATTTCGATGAGCGCCGTGCCGTTGTCGGCGCGGGCGGCCAGCACCTGCTGGCCGGTGAGGAACTTCATGCCGCGCTTCTTCAGCTCGCGCGTGAGCGTCCTGGCAATGTCGGCATCGAAGCCGGGCAGGATGCGGTCGGCATATTCGATGATGGTAACTTCCGCCCCCAGCCGCCGCCACACCGAGCCAAGCTCCAGCCCGATGACGCCACCGCCGATGACGGCAAGCGAGGCCGGCACCTGTGGCAGGGAAAGTGCTTCGGTGGAGGTGATGACGCGCTCGCCATCCACCTCCACGCCCTTCAGCATGGCCGGTTCGGAGCCGGTGGCAATGACGATGGCAGAGGCCTGCACCACTTGCGGCTCGTTGTTGTCGTGATTGCGGATTTCCACGGTATCCGGGGCGGTGATGACGGCCGTGCCGGCAATGTGTTCGATGCCGTTCTTCCGGAACAGCGAGGCCAGCCCGCGCACGTTGGCCTGCACCACCTGCTCCTTGTAGGCCATCATCTGCGCCACGTCGATGCGTGGCGTGCAGCCGACGATGCCCATCTCGGCGAAGTGCTCCTGTGCCTCGAACAGGCGTTCGGAGACGTGCAGCAGTGCCTTGGACGGAATGCAGCCGATGTTCAGGCAGGTGCCGCCCAGGGTCTGGCGGCGCTCTGCCACCGCCACCTTCAGCCCCAGCTGAGCGCAGCGGATGGCGCACACGTAGCCGCCCGGCCCGGCACCGATGACGAGAACATCAAACCGCTTGCTCATGTGGTCTCACTCCCTGATTTCACTCGTGCGCGGTCATCTCCGTCCGGCATTCGCCGGTTCACAGGTCGAGAATCAGCCGTTCCGGGTCTTCCAGGAACTCCTTCACCCGCACCAGGAAGGTAACGGCCTCGCGCCCGTCCACCAGCCGGTGATCATAGCTCAGCGCCAGATACATCATGGGCCGGGCCTTGATGCTGCCGTCTTCCATCACCACCGGGCGCTGCATGATCTTGTGCATGCCGAGGATACCCGTCTGCGGCATGTTGAGGATGGGGGTGGACATGAGCGAGCCATACACCCCGCCATTGGTGATGGTGAAGGTGCCGCCGCTCATCTCTTCCAGCTTCAGGGTGCCGGCCCGTGCACGGGCGGCGAAGTCGGCAATGGTCTTCTCGATCTCGGCCAGCGGCAGCGCATCGGCCTCGCGCACCACCGGCACCACCAGCCCGCGCTCCGTGCCCACCGCCACGCCGATGTGATAGTAGTTCTTGTAGATGATCTCATCACCGTCGATCTCGGCATTGAGCTGCGGGATCTCCTTCAGCGCACCGGTAACCGCCCGCACGAAGAAGCTCATGAAGCCCAGCTTCACCCCGTGCTTGCGCTGGAACAGCTCGCGATAGCGCTGGCGCAGGGCAATGACCGCGCTCATGTCCACCTCGTTGAAGGTGGTGAGCATGGCGGCGGTGTTCTGTGCCTCCTTCAGCCGCCGGGCAATGGTCATGCGCAGGCGCGACATCTTCACCCGCTCCTCGCGCGCCGCATCCTGGGGCGGCACCTTGCGCGGCGGGCGTGCCACCTGCTCCGGCAGGGGCTGGGCAGCGGGGGTGGTGGAGGCCATGCCTGCTGCCACGGGACCGGTAGCGGTTGTTGCCGGCGTGGAGGGTGGAGAAACGAGCTCCTGCAGGGCCTGCTGGCGGCTGATGCGCGCGGCAGGCGCGGGCTGTGCAACCGGCGCGGCCTGCGTGGCAGGCTGCGGGGTGCCCGGCTCTCCGGAGGCGGAAGCCGGCGCTTCTGCGTGCTGTTCCTGCTCCCGTGCGCGTGGCGGTTCGCCTGCCGTGGCAGGGGCCTCGTGTCCGGCCTGCTTCGCCTTCCCGGCTGGCGGTGGTGCGGCAGTGCTTGTCTTGGCGCCTTCCTCGAGGCGGGCGATGAGTGCGCCCACCTCCACTTCCGCCCCCTCTTCGGCCAGCACTTCCGCCAGCACGCCGGCGGTGGGGGCAGGCACCTCCACCGTAACCTTGTCGGTTTCCAGCTCCACCAGCGGCTCGTCCTGGGCCACCGCCTCGCCCGGTTGCTTCAGCCAGCGCGCGACGGTGGCCTGGGTGATGGATTCGCCTAGCGTTGGCACCTTCACGTCCACATTCATGTGTCCTGCTCCCTCACACGATGCTGGATCCCCAGGCGCGGCCCACGATGGGGTCTTCGCCCAGCGCCAGATCAAGGATGCGTTGCTGTTCCTGCAGATGCTTGTGATAGTAGCCGGTGGCAGGGGAGGCGGAGGCAGGCCGGCCCACGTATGCCGGGCGCTTCTGCCGGGCGCCGATGGTGGTGAGCACCCATTCGAGGTGATGCTCGACGAATGTCCATGCCCCCATGTTCCACGGCTCTTCCTGGCACCAGACGAACTCCGCGCGTTCGGCGAAGCGCTCCAGCTCCTGCACCAGCAGCCGGTGCGGGAAGGGGTAGAGCTGCTCGATGCGCATGAGATAGACATCGTCGATGCCGCGTTTCTCGCGTTCGGCGAAGAGGTCGTAATAGACCTTGCCGGTGCACAGGATGACGCGGCGGATGTGCTCATCGGGCTGCAGGCGGATGGAGGTGGTGCCGGGCTTGCGCTCGGCATCATCGGTGAGCGTGCGGCAGAAGTGGCTGTCCGGTCCCATTTCGGCGAGATCGGAGACGACCAGCGGATGGCGCAGCAGCGACTTCGGTGTCATCAGGATCAGCGGCTTTCTGAAGTCGCGCTTCATCTGCCGGCGCAGGATGTGGAAATAGTTGGCCGGCGTGGTGCAGTTGGCCACCTGCATGTTGTCCTGCGCGCACAGTTGCAGGTAGCGCTCCAGCCGGGCGGAGGAATGTTCCGGCCCCTGCCCCTCGTAGCCGTGCGGCAGCAGGCAGACGAGGCCGGACATGCGCTGCCACTTGCGTTCGGCGGCGGCGATGAACTGGTCGAACACCACCTGCGCACCGTTGGCGAAGTCGCCGAACTGCGCCTCCCATGCCACCAGCACGCCGGGGTCGGCCACCGAGTAGCCGTATTCGAAGCCCAGCACCGCCTCTTCCGACAGGATGGAGTCGATGAACTGCGCCTGCTGCGGCTGGTCATCGCTGATGTGGTTGAGCGGCACGTAGGGTTCGTCCGTTTCCTGGTCTATCCACACCGCGTGGCGCTGCGAGAAGGTGCCGCGGCGCACGTCCTGCCCCGACAGGCGCACGCGGAAGCCCTCCAGCAGCAGGGTGCCGAAGGCCAGCTGCTCTGCCGTTGCCCAGTCGATGTTGCGGCCCTCGTCGATGGCCTTGCGGCGGGCGTCGATGATGCGTTTCAGGGTGGGGTGGATGTGAAAGTTTTCGGGGATGCGGGTGATGGCCTCGCCTACCTGCTTCAGCCGCTCCTCTTCCACGCCGGTCTGCCCCAGCCGCGGCTCGTCGATGGTGGCGATGCGCGGAGCGCGGTAGCCGCGCCACAGTCCGCCCAGGGTGTGGGCCTGCGGGCGGAAGGTGTCGGCGGCCTCGTATTCGCGTTCCAGCATGGCGCGGAAGCGGCGGCGGATGGCCTGCACTTCGTGTTCGTCCAGCAGCCCCTCGCGCACCAGCCGCTGTGCGTAGATCTCCGCCACCGTCGGGTGCTGGCGGATGCGGCGATACATCAGCGGCTGGGTGAAGGATGGTTCGTCGGCCTCGTTGTGGCCGTGGCGGCGGTAGCAGAACATGTCCACCACCACCGGCTTGCGGAAGCGCTGGCGGAACTCGGTGGCGACGCGGGCGGCAAACACCACTGCTTCCGGATCATCGCCGTTGACGTGGATGATGGGCGCGCCCACCATCTTTGCCACGTCGGACGGGTAAGGCGAGGAACGCCCCCAGATGGGCGAGGTGGTAAAGCCGATCTGGTTGTTGATGATGAAATGCACCGAGCCGCCGAAGCGGTGGCCGGAGACATCGGACAGGGCGAAGCATTCCGCCACCACGCCCTGCCCGGCAAAGGCGGCATCGCCATGCAGCAGCAGCGGCATGATGTGGGTGCGCTCGGTGTCGCCGCACAGGTCCTGCAGGGCGCGGGCCTTGCCCAGCACCACCGGATCGACGATCTCCAGGTGCGAGGGGTTGGAAGCCAGCGATATGTGCACCTCGTTGCCGTCGAATTCGCGGTCGGCGGAAGCGCCGAGGTGGTATTTCACGTCGCCCGTGCCTTCCACCTCCTCCGGCGCCGATACCTGCCCGGCGAATTCGCTGAAGATGGCGCGATAGGGCTTGCCCAGCACATTCGCCAGCACGTTGAGCCGGCCACGATGCGCCATGCCCATGGAGATGGTGCGCACGCCAAGCTGCCCACCACGCTTGATGACCTGCTCCAGCGCCGGGATGATGGATTCCGCCCCCTCCAGCGAGAAGCGCTTGGTGCCCACGTAGCGCCGGTGCAGGAAACGCTCGAATTCCTCGGCCTCGATGATGCGCTCCAGGATGGTGCGCTTGCCGATGCTGGTGAAGGAGACCTCCTTGTCCGGGCCCTCGATGCGCTCCTGGATCCAGCCTTTCTGCTCCGGATCGGCTATGTGCATGAATTCCCAGCCGATGGAGCCGCAATAGGTGCGCTTGAGGATGGCGAGCACATCATCGATGCTGCCCCACTCCAGCCCCAGCACGCCGTCCAGGTAGATGAGCCGCTTGCGGTCTTCCGGCGTCCTGAAGCCGTAGGTTTCCGGCCTCAGCTCCGGGTGGGGCTGGACCTCCTTCAGGCGCAGGGGGTCGAGGTCGGCAATCAGGTGGCCGCGCACGCGATAGGCGCGGATGAGCATGAGCGCGCGGATGGAGTCCTTGGCCCGCGCCTTCAGCTCCTTCGGCGGCAGGGGAGCATCGGCGGCCTGTTCCGCTGGCGGCTGTTTGCCCTTCAGGCGTTGCGCCAGCTCCTCTTCCAGCCGTGCGTAGTCATAGTCCAGCGCGGCGGTGAGGTCATCGGCCGGCAACGGTGGCCAGTCGGAGCGCGCCCACGAGGGGCCGGAGACATCCGCGGCCACTGCCTGCTCATCATCCTGCACGGCGGCAAACAGCGCCTGCCACTCCGGGTCGACGGCCTGCGGATTCTTCAGCCAGCGCAGGTAGAGCGATTCGACGTATTCCGGCTCCATGCCGGAAGCTTGCGCCAGGCGGGTAACGAGATCGGGATTGGTGGTTGCCGTCTGCATGGTGCCTGCCCTTGCTGAAGTGGCAACTTGCGGGGGTGGAAAGTGCTGTCAGGATACGACAGCCACGGAACGGAGGGGATGACAAACTGCACACACTCAAAAACGCCACATGATGCACCAACAGCTGCGCAAGAATGCTTCACATCACGGATGACGCTTCGGATGGTCTTCCTTTCCACATTTCCGTTTTCTGCCGTTTCCTTGCTGCCGGGCGGTTCTGCTCCTGATTGCACGGGGCTGCCCTGCCGGCGTGGCAGGTTCAGCCCCCGGCTGCGGCCAGCTCCGCCACCGTTGCACCGATCCTTGCCGGGGAGCGCACCACGGTTACGCCAGCGTCCTGTAGCGCCTCCATCTTCGCCTGCGCCGTGCCCTTGCCGCCGGCGATGATGGCACCGGCATGGCCCATGCGCCGCCCCGGCGGGGCAGTGGTGCCGGCGATATAGGCGACCACCGGTTTCTCGCCATTGCGGGCACGGATGTATTCCGCTGCCTGCTCCTCCGAGGTGCCGCCGATCTCGCCGATGAGCACGATCTGCTGTGTTTCCTCGTCGGCGTAGAACAGCTCCAGGCAGTCGATGAAGTCCATGCCCTTCACCGGGTCGCCGCCGATGCCGATGCAGGTGCTCTGGCCCAGGCCGACGTCGGTGGTCTGCTTCACGGCCTCGTAGGTGAGCGTGCCGGAGCGCGAGACGATGCCCACCGAACCGCGCTTGTGGATGTGGCCGGGCATGATGCCGATCTTGCAGGCATCAGGCGTGATGATGCCGGGGCAGTTGGGGCCGATGAGGCGGCTGCTCGAACCTTGCAGGGCGCGCTTCACCCTTACCATGTCGAGCACCGGAATGCCCTCGGTGATGCAGACGATGAGCGGCATCTCCGCATCGATGGCCTCCAGGATGGCATCGGCGGCAAAGGCCGGGGGCACGTAGATGACCGTGGCATCCGCACCCGTTGCGGCCTTCGCCTCGCGCACGGTGTCGAACACGGGAAGGTCAAGGTGCGTCATGCCGCCCTTGCCCGGCGTTACGCCGCCCACCACGTGCGTGCCGTATTGCAGCGCCTGCTCGGTGTGGAACGTGCCTTGCGCGCCGGTCAGCCCCTGCACGATGACACGGGTGTTTTCGTCGATGAGCACGGCCATGGTTCAGGCTCCTGTTGCGGCATCCGTATTGCTGGCGCTGGCGGCGGCCACCGCCTTTTCGGCGGCCTCGTCCAGGTCGTCGGCGGCGATGATATCCAGGCCCGATTGGTCGAGGATGGCCTTGCCCTTGTCCACGTTGGTGCCCTCCAGCCGCACCACCAGCGGCACCTTCAGGCCCGTTTCGCGCACCGCTGCCACCACGCCCTCGGCAATGATGTCGCAGCGCATGATGCCGCCGAAGATGTTCACCAGGATGGCCTGCACGTTGGCATCGGAGGTGATGATCTTGAAGGCGGCGGCCACCTTCTCGGTGGTGGCGCCACCGCCGACATCGAGGAAGTTGGCAGGCTCGCCGCCGTGCAGCTTGATGATGTCCATGGTGGCCATGGCAAGGCCGGCACCGTTCACCATGCAGCCGATGTTGCCCTCCAGCGCGATGTAGGAAAGCCCGTAACGGGCAGCTTCGCGCTCGCGCGGGTCTTCCTCCTCCGGGTCGCGCAGCTCCACCACCTCGGGGTGGCGGATGAGGCCGTTGTCGTCGAAGTTCACCTTGGCATCGAGGCAGACGAGCTGCTCTTCGGCCGTTACCACCAGCGGGTTGATCTCCAGGAGACTCATGTCCTTCTCGGTGAAGGCGCGGTAGAGCGACCCCACCAGCCGCGTGCATTGCTTCGCGAGATCGCCCTTCAGCCCCAGCGCAGCGGCAATGGCGCGGCCGACGTAGGGGCTGTAGCCGGCTGCCGGATCGATGCCGATGGTGAAGATGGCCTCCGGATCCCTGGCCGCGACCTCCTCGATGTCCATGCCGCCGGAAGCGGAGGCGATGAAGGCGATGCGGGAGTGCTCGCGATCCACCAGGCAGGAGAGATACAGCTCGCGGGTGATGTCCAGTCCCTCCTCGACGAGCAGCTTGCGCACCTGCCTGCCCTGCGGACCGGTCTGCGGCGTTACCAGCGTCTTGCCCAGCAGTTCGGCGGCGGTGGTGCGCACCTCGTCGATGGAGCGGCAGACCTTCACGCCGCCGGCCTTGCCGCGGCCACCGGCATGGATCTGCGCCTTCACCACCCACACGGGGCCACCCAGCCCTTCCGCCGCGGCCACGGCTTCTTCCACCGAGAAGGCGGGTCTGCCGCGCGGCACCGGTGCACCGAAGGTGGAGAGGATCTCCTTGGCCTGATATTCATGGATGTTCATGGGCCAGCTCCGTGGCGGCTTGGGTTGCGAAGGGTGGCAAGGCTCAGGCCAGATCGGGGGCGATGGACTTTGCTGCCTCGATGAGCGTCTTCACGTGATCCACCGATTTGGCGAAGGCCTTCTTCTCCTCGTCGTTCAGCGCGATCTCCACCACCTGCTCCACGCCGTTCGCGCCGATGATGACCGGCACACCCACATACAATCCCTTCACGCCATAGGCGCCATCCACATATGCGGCGCAGGGCAGGATGCGGCGATAATCCTTCAGGTAGCTTTCGGCCATGGCGATGGCGGAAGAGGCGGGGGCGTAGTAGGCCGAACCGGTCTTCAGCAGGCCGACGATCTCCGCACCGCCATCACGCACGCGCTGCACGATTTCCTCGATGCGCTCCTCCGTGATCCAGCCCATCTTCGCCAGGTCCGGCAGCGGAATGCCGGCGACGGTGGAATAGCGCGGCAGCGGCACCATGGTGTCGCCATGCCCGCCGAGGACGAAGGCGTTCACGTCCTTCACCGAGACGTTCAGCTCCTCGGCGATGAAATACTGAAACCGTGCGGAATCGAGCACGCCAGCCATGCCCACCACGCGCTCCGTCGGCAGGCCGGAATAGCGCTGCAGCGCCCATACCATCACGTCCAGCGGATTGGTAACGCAGATGACGAAGGCCTGCGGCGCATACTTGGCAATGCCGGCACCCACCTGCGCCATCACCTTGAGGTTGATCTCCAGGAGGTCATCGCGGCTCATGCCCGGCTTGCGCGGCACGCCGGCGGTAACGATGACCACGTCCGCGCCCTCGATGCCGGCATATTCGTTGGTGCCCTTCAGGCGAATGTCGAAGCCCTCCACCGGGCTGCTCTCGGCAATGTCCAGCGCCTTGCCCTGCGGCATGCCCTCGACGATGTCGAAGATGACGACATCGCCCAGCTCCTTCAGGCCGATGAGATGGGCCAGTGTGCCGCCGATCATGCCGGCGCCGATGAGTGCGATCTTCCTGCGGGCCATTGTTCCGTGTCTTTCCGTTCTGTTGGCTTGTCAAAGGTTGCGATGTCATCGCGAACGGGGGTGGGAGGCAGGGCTGTCTTCAGGGCCTGCGACATTCCGCCGCCTGCCGCCCTTTCAGCTATACTCCCGCCGCCGGGCGCTGACAACAGGGAAAAACACGAAGTTTACCTTTACGTATGCGTAAGGTCTTTGGTGAAGAGTGAACGTGAGGCGATCTGCGGCAAGGCGCAAGGGACAAGGCGCAAGGAGGGGAGTGTCATTCGGGCAGCAGGGTTTTCAGGGCGGAGGCGATGTCGGCCATGCGGGTGGCATAGTTGGCCATCACCGTTCGCCCCACTTCGGGAAACTCCTCGCACACGCGCTGAAACAGCTCGCGAGAGAAGCGCAGCAGCTCCATGTCATCGGTGGCGCGCACGTGCATGCGGTGATGCAGGCCGGCGATCATGGCACCTTCACCGATGAGCGCGCCACGGCCGATGGAAAGCTTCAGCGCCGGCTCCTCGTCCAGCCAGCCTTCGGCCTCTCCCTTCAGCACCAGCCAGGCCGCCGGTTCGCTGCTTCCCTGCCGGACAATGAACTTTCCGGCACTGATGGATACGGGGTCGGCGGCATAGATGAGCACGCGCAGGCGCGCGGCGTCGATGCCGGCAAACAGTGGCGATGCGGCCAGCAGCGCCACGCCTTCATCAATGGAAAATGCGTGCGTCATCGGTTTGTTGCCCCCCTGTCGCCAGCACTGCGCCAGCAACGCCTCGCATAGCGTAACTGCAAGCAGGCAGCTTGCCAAGCATCCGGGCATGAGGTGCCGTGCCGTTGGTCATGGGGGCAGGCCGGTTGCCGGGGCTTGTGAAAGGCATGGGCAGTCATGGCGCATCGATGCGGATGCGTTGTCCGCCCTGCAGTCGCGTGGCAGCACCGGTGGTGGCGCTGGCACTGGTGATGAAGGCGGCATCGCCCAGCAGCCAGGTGTTGGCCGGCAGGGTGTCAGGCAGTGCCTGCAGCGCGCTGCTGCGCTCCGCTGGCGGCAGCCAGAACACGGGCGTGTTGCCGGCGTGCAGCAAGGCGGCGAGGATGGCGGCCAGATATCGGGGATTCTGCCAGAAAGGCATGGAGAGCAGCAATGCAGGGGCGTGTGCCAGGGCATGGGTCCGGGCAAGGTTTTCTGCCTGTTGCAGCGCTTCGGCAAGGCTGTGGGACGTGCCGTCGGGAAAGGTGATGTGTCCGCCGGCGGTATCCGCCGTCTTGCCGCCGCTACCGGAGGGGATGGGTGGCATGGCGTTTTCCTCCACCTGCTGCACCATCTGCAGCATGAAGAAGGACCCCTGCCAGTGCCCGCCCAGGGTGGCCAGCCTGATGCCGGCCTCGGCGGCAACGGAGCGGTAATGATCGCGCCATGCAGGCGGGCAGATGAGCAAGGTGCTTCCCTTGGGCAGCGGAGTGGTGGAAGGGGGGCAGGTGGTGGCCTGTTGCGCCGCATTTCGCTGCTCCTCCACGCCTTGTGGCGTGGGCAGCAGGTGCAGCGCGTGGCCATGCAGCAGGGCGGCGAGGATGAGCATCAGGTGCTCCAGCGAATCGGTTGGATGCAGCGCCAGTGCATCGCCGGGCGCAAGTCCCAGGCGGCGCAATGCCCGGCCCATGCGCAGCGTCATGCGTGCCAGATCCTCGCCGCCGAAGCTGTGGCGTTCGGCCATGTCGGTTTCGTCATCCACAGGCGGGGGGAACGGCAGCCGCCACAGCGGTGTGTTGCGCTGGCGCAACAGCGCAAGTACCTGCCGTGCTGCTGGCGTGGTGGTGGGCGTGGAAGTGTTCATGGAAGTATTCATGGAACCTGCCGCTTTTCTGCCTTTCGGAAGACGCTGTTTCTGCCTGTCGGGCACATTGTGGCCCCGTTCCCCGCCTACCTTGCAGAAAATTGACTGGGTAGAGAAGCCCCACATGCCTTACAGTGGAGGCCATGACATTGCGCGCGTTCATATCCCGCACGCCCGAGGGCAGGCTGCAGCGCAAGCTGCTGGCGGCGCGGCTGGTGCTGCTGGCGGAGCGGTTGTGGCATGCGCTGTTCTGGCCGTTGCTGGTGGCCGGGCTGTGGTTGCTGCTGGCCGTCAGCGGGGTGCTGGCGGCGCTGCCGGCATGGCCGCGCTGGCTGCTGACGGCAGCGTTGCTGATCGCCGCCATCTGGCTGGGGCGGGATGCATGGCGTGTGCGCTGGCCGTCGCGTGCGGAAGGGCTGGCGCGGCTGGAGGAGCAGTCGCAGCTGGCGCACCAGCCTTTGCGCACGCTGGCCGATGAGGTGGCCGTTCCGGCGGATGATGCGGCGGCGCGCGCCCTGTGGCAGGCGCACAGGAAGCGCATCAGCGCCAGCTTGCGGCAGTTGCGCGTGGGGTGGCCGCGTTCCGATGCGCCGCGGCGCGATCCGTGGGCATTGCGGCATGCGCTGGTGATGATGCTGATCGTCGCCTTCATTGCGCAAGGGGGCAATGACCGCTGGTGGAACAACCTGCGCCAGGGCCTGCAATGGCCGGTGCTGGCAGGTGCTGCGGCCCGGCCCGTGCGCATCGATGCCTGGATCGATCCGCCGTCCTTCCTGCGCACACCACCACTGATGCTGGCACGCAATGGCGAACTGCTGCATGCCGGCGAGGTGCTCTCCACTCTTGCCGGAGCGCGATTGATGCTGCGGCTGCAGGGGGTGGCCGATGCGCCGGTGGTGGAGCTTTGGGCGCTTGATCCGCAACGCGGGCAGGTGAAAGGCGTGTTGCGGCGCGAGGCTCTGCAGAAGGTGGAAACCGGTGCCTGGCAGGCGAGAGTGCTGCTGAACAGGCCGGTGGAGGTGCGCCTTTCCGGTGCTGGCGTGCAGGCGCGCTGGCGTATCGATGTGGCGGCGGACATGCCGCCGCTGGTGTCGGTGGAGGGACAGCCCCTGGCACTGGCCTCCGGTGCGCTGCAGCTGCAATGGAAGGCCACCGATGATCATGGCGTGCGGACGGTGCGGGCGGAAGTGGCGCTGCGCCGGCCGCAGCCGGGCATGTTGCACTATGAGCCACCGAAGGTGCAGCTGAAGATGTCGAAGCCGGGACGCGAGGTGCGCGGGCGCGACATGCTGAAGCTGATGGCGCATCCGTGGGCCGGGCTGGCGGTGCGGCTGACGCTGGTGGCCACCGACGTGGCGGGGCAGGAGGGGCGCTCGCAAGGCCTTGAGATGGTGTTGCCGCAACGGCGCTTCACCCAGCCATTGGCGCGTGCGCTGATCGAGCAGCGCCGTGCGCTGGTGCTGCGGCCGGCGCAGGCGCGGCAGGTGGCGGAGATGCTGGCGGCCTTCCTGGCGTGGCCGGAAGGGTTGTTGCCGCAAGGCCGGGAGGCGGCTGTCTACCTGGGCTTGCGGCAGGCCATGCAGGCCTTGCTGCAGGCCGATGGCGAGGAAGAGCTGAAACAGGTGGTGGCGCTGCTGTGGGAGATTGCCGAGGACATCGAGGATGGCGATGTGGCGGCGGCGCGGCGGCAGCTGGAAGCGGCGCGCAGGGCGCTGCGCGAGGCGTTGCGCAATGGTGCGTCGGAAGAGGAGATTGCGCGGCGCGTGGAGGAACTGCGCGAGGCGATGAACCGCTTCATGCAGTCGCTGGCGCAGCGCCAGGCGCAGCAGGGGCAACGACAACAGCCGATGACACATCCGCAGGGGCAGGTGCGCATGGTGCGCCCGGAGGACCTGCAGCGGATGATGGAGCAGATCGAGCGCATGGCGCGTTCCGGTGCGCGCGATGCGGCAGAGCGCCTGCTTTCGCAGCTGGATGACATTCTGAACAATCTGCAGATGGTGCCGCCCGCGGCCATGCGGCCATCACCGCAGGAACAGGCGCTGGGGCAACTGCAGCGGCTGATGCGCGAGCAGCAGAAGCTGCTGGACGAGACATGGCGGCAGGCACAGCGCCAGCAGCGCCAGCGGCAACTGGACCCGCAGGGGGATGCCACGCAGCCCGATGAGCAGTTGCAGGCCCTGCAGCGCCAGCAGCAGGCACTGGCCGAGGCCCTGCGCGAACTGATGCGGCAGATGCAGCAACAGGGGCAACAGCAAGGCGATCGGCAAGGCGCACAACAGCCCGGCGAGCAACAGGGGCGGCGTGGCGAGAACGGCATGCCGGGCGCGCAGGGGATGCCAGGCGGCGGGCTGGTGGAGGGGCAGCAGCGGCGCGAAGGGGCGCAAGGTGAGGCGGGCGGTGGCAATGATCCGCTGGGACGCGCGCGGCAGGCCATGCGCGGCGCGGCTGGCGAGCTGGGGCGCGGGCGCGCCGGCAGCGCGCTGGCCGAGCAGATGCGTGCCCTGCAGGCCTTGCGGCAGGGAGCGCGACAATTGCAACGGCGCATGGCGCGGCAGCGCGGGCAGGGTGGCGGAGCGCAGGCCGGCTTCATGCGGCCGCGGCATGATCCGCTGGGGCGGCCATTGCGCGGGCAGTTCATGGACCCGGGGCCGGATCGGCAGATGCTGCCGCCGGAGAGCGCCATGGAACGGGCGCGGCGGATCCTGGAGCAGTTGCGCCGCCGTGCCGAGGACGCCACCCGTCCGGCACTGGAGCGCCATTACATAGAGCGGCTGCTGCGGGATCTCTACTGATGCGATGTGCTGTTCCCGGCAGCCGACGGCCGACGGCAAAAGGGGCAGCATGTTGCCATGCGGGGGGCAGGACAGTTTCAGGCGCGGCGCTCGATGATGAAGCGGGCCGCCTGCTTCAATACTTCGGCCTCATCACCAAAGGGTGCAAGCGCGGCGATGGCTTCCTGCACCAGCTCGCGTGCGCGCTGGCGGGCACCGTCAAGCCCCAGCAGGTCAACGAAGGTGGCCTTGCCGGCGGCGATGTCCTTGCCCGGCGTCTTGCCCAGCTCCTCGGCGCTGGCCTCCACGTCCAGGATGTCATCGGCCAGCTGGAAGGCGAGGCCGATGGCATCGGCATACATGCGCAGCGCCTTGCGGCGCTCGTCCCGCTCGTCGATGCCGCCCAGCACCGCGCCGGCTTCCAGCGCGAAGCGAAACAGCGCACCGGTCTTCAGCCGCTGGATGGTGATGATCTGCTCCGCACTGTCGATGCGTTGCTGCTCGGCCTCCAGGTCCAGCATCTGCCCGCCCACCATGCCGGCCTCGCCGGCAGCACGGGCCAGCAGGGCGCAGAGGTTGCTGCGCACGGCGGCGTCGGGGTGGGTGTGGGGGGAGTTGAGAATCTCGAAGGCAAGGGTGAGCAGGGCATCACCGGCAAGAATGGCGGTGGCTTCATCGAACGCCACGTGCACCGTGGGGCGGCCACGGCGCAGGTCGTCGTCATCCATGGCCGGCAGGTCGTCATGCACCAGCGAATAGCAGTGCAGGCATTCCAGCGCTGCACCCACATGCAGCGCGTGCTGCTCCTGGGCGCCGCACAGGCGGGCGCTTTCGCACACGAAGAAGGGGCGAATGCGCTTGCCACCCCCCAGCACCGCATGACGCATGGCCCGCGCCAGCCGTGGTGCGGCGGCCTTTCCGGGGTGGGGCAGCAGCGTGTCCAGAAGCTCCTCGGTGGCGCTGGCCACGGCCTTGAGGCGCTGGCGGAAATCGCGTGTCGTCATGCCCGGCTCATACCTTCTGCATTTCAGGCGTGCTGGCGGCGCTGGCATCGGTGAACTGCAGCTGGGCCAGCCGCGCATAGAGGCCGCCGCGTTGCAGCAGTTCCTCGTGGCTGCCGCTTTCGACGATGCGGCCCTGCTGCATGACAATGATGCGATCAGCCCCGCGCACGGTGGCAAGGCGATGGGCAATGGCCAGCGTGGTGCGTCCTTCCATGAGCGTCTCCAGCGCTGCCTGCACGTGGCGTTCGCTTTCCGCATCCAGCGCGCTGGTGGCTTCATCCAGCAGCAGGATGGGGGCATCGGCGAGGATGGCACGGGCTATGGCGATGCGCTGGCGCTGGCCACCGGAGAGGTTGACGCCACGCTCGCCCAGCGGCGTGTCCAGCCCCTGCGGCAGCTGGGAGGCGAATTCATCCACCCGCGCGGCGCGGGCGGCGGCCTCCACTTCCGCATCGCCGGCCTGCGGATTGCCGAAGCGGATGTTTTCGCGAATGGTGGTGGAGAAGATCACCGTTTCCTGGGGCACCAGCGCCATGCGTGCGCGCACCTCCTGCGGGTCGGCCTCGCGGATGTTCACGCCATCAAGCAGGATGCGGCCCGACTGCGGGTCATAGAACCGCAGCAACAGGTTGAAGATGGTGCTCTTGCCGGCACCGGAGGGGCCGACGATGGCCACCCGCTCGCCCGGCTGCACGCTGAACGAAACCTCTTCCAGCGCCGGAGCATCAGGGCGCGAGGGATAGTGGAAGGTAACGGTATCGAAGGCGACCTCGCCGTGCGGCGGGGTGGGCAGCGGGCGTGGCTGGCTGACGGGGCGCACGTCCGGCTCGGTATCGAGGATCTCGGCCAGCCGCTCGGCCGCGCCGGCGGTGAGCTGCACCTCGCCCCAGACTTCCGACAACGACCCCAGCGCGCCGGCGGCAAAGGCGGCATAGAGCACGAACTGGCCAAGCTCGCCGGCGGTCATGGTGCCGGCCAGCACGTCGCGCGCGCCCATCCACAGCACGGCGACGATGGCACCGAAGGCGATGAAGATGATCATGGCAGTGAGCACGGCGCGGGCGCTGGTGCGCCTTGCCGCCGCCTCGAAGGCCTTGCGGGTGGCCTCGGCAAAGCGGCGGGAGAGTCGCTGCTCCTGCCGGTAGGCCTGGATGACGGGCACGGCGGAAAGCGATTCCTGCGCCAGCGCGGCGGTTTCGGCCAGCGTGTCCTGGGCACTGCGCGAGAGCTTGCGCACGCGGCGGCCATAGATGATGAGCGGCAGCACGATGGCCGGAATGGCCAACAGGGTAATGCCGGAGAGCTTGGCAGAGGTGAACAGCATCATCACCACCGCACCGATGAGCAGCACCAGGTTGCGCAGGGCGACGGAGGCGGTGGCACCAAACGCGGTCTTGATCTGGGTGGTGTCGGCCATCAGGCGCGAGAGCACCTCGCCGGAATGGTTGCTTTCGTAGAAGGCGGGGGAGAGTTTCAGCAGGTGGGTGAAGACATCGGCGCGCAGGTCGGCCACCACCTTCTCGCCCAGCCATGTAACGAAATAGTAGCGGGCGGCGGAAGCCACCGCCAGCAGCGCGGCAACAGCCAGCATCATGGCGAAATACTGATCGACGAACTGCGCGTTCTCGGCGGAAAAGCCGTTGTCGATGACGCGGCGCACGGCCAGCGGAACCGCCAGTGTTGCCGCCGCCGCCGCCAGCAGGGCAATGAGTGCCGCCAGCACCCGCGCGCGATGGCGCAGCAGGTAGGGCAGCAGGCGCTTCAGCGGCTTCAGGTTGCGGCTCCTGGGCCGCCGCTTGGGGTCGGCTGGCAGGATGTCGGTTTCGGCGCTTGCGCCTCTGGCCACGGCAATGTCTCCTGCTTGTGTCCCGGCGCACCCGTTGCTGCATCAGATGTCGTGCAGGTGGTGCCACGGATGAAGTTGCTGTTCGGCATCGTCATCGGTTTGACTGGCTTGGGCAAACCACAGGCGGCGAACAAGTGCAAGGGGCTAGTGCGGAAGACGGGGAGCGGGGGATGCATGCGATGCCGTGTGTTGCCGCACTGCTCAGTCGGCTTGCCGCTCCTGCCGGGATTTGGTGGATGCAGGCTCTGCTGCCGAAGGTTCCTGCCGTGCCGGCGGCAGGTGGGCGGTGTTGACGGCATGGCGGGCGGCATGTTGGTGCACGCCGGTGAGGCGTGCGTTGATGCGGCGCAGCAGCAGGCGCGGGACAAACCGGGTGGAGATGGCGGTGAAGGCGGCAAACAGCCCCGGCATGATGACGACGCGCCCCTCCTTGAACCCCTGCCAGCCGGCGCGCGCCACCCTTGCCGGACGGCTGGCGGGCAGCAGCCGCACCAGCAGGCTGGAGCGCATGCCGGCGCGCTCCTGAAAGCGCGTTTTCACCGGCCCCGGGCACAGGGCGGAAACCTGCACGCCGTGCGGGCGCATTTCCTCGGCCAGGGCCTCGCTGAAGGAGATGAGCGCTGCCTTGCTGGCATGGTAGGCAGCCATGCCGGGGCCGGGCATCAGCCCGGCCAGCGAGGCCACGTTGAGCACGCCGCCGGCCTGCTGCCGCTGCATGTGGGGCAGCAGGCGCAGGGTGAGGTCGATCACGGCGCGGACGTTGACATCGATGATGCGCAACTGCTCTTCCCGCGGCAGCACCGTGGCCGCGCCCATGAGGCCGAAGCCGGCGTTGTTGATGAGCACGTCGGGCATGAGGTTTCGTTGCTGCAGGCGGCTGGCGAGCGCCGCGATGGATTCGGGCCGCGAGAGGTCTGCCGGCAGCACGTGTGCCGTGGCCTGATGCTGGGCATGCACCACACCAGCCACGCGGTGCAGTTCTTCCTCGTTGCGTGCCACCAGCACCAGGTCCCAGCCTTCCTCTGCCAGCAGCCGGGCAAAGGCCTCGCCAATGCCGCTGCTGGCACCGGTGATGAGTGCCCGCCTTGGCCCTTCGCGCTGCCAGATTGCGTTCATGCCCATGTCTGCCCCCGCGTGTCTTGCACCCATGACGTGCTGTTTTGTCTCCGGTGCCTGCTGCTGGCTGCCGCGGTTAACGGCTCGCCAACCATGCCTGCATGTTGTGCCCTGCTGGCGTGGTGGGCGCAAGGGGCTGTTAAGGCGTGGCGGCGGAAAATGCCGGGCATGTTGGTCAATGGCCCGTTCGGGCGGACAAGTGGGGAAAGGAGTGTGCGACAATGCACATGACGGCACATGATGCGCCGAACGGCATGGTGAATGTGTTGGCTGACGCCGGCGCGGCTGCCGGGGAGATGTCCGGGCAGGAGATGGAATATTGCGCCGAGGTGGATGGGCAGCTGGCGTGGGTGCGGGTGGATGGTGCGGCCACGGCGGAGCTGGAGGTGCTGGACGCGCCCAACCTGCTGCGAGTGCAGTATCAGCTGACGGCGGCAGACGAGGATGGCCTGCCAACGGCGCGCGAGGAGGCACTGCTTGCACAGCTGCGGGAGGAACTTGCCGAGTGGGTATCGGCGCTGGGTGGCCAGCATGTGGGCGAGGCCTGTTGTGCCGGGCACTGCACGTGGTTCTTCTACGTGCCCTGTGGCTGGCTGGAGGCGGCCAACCTGGTGCATCGCATCGGCCTGCGGCGCAACGTGGTGCTGGGCGTGGAGATGATGCCGGATGCCACGCACCGCTGCTATCATGAGGGCCTGCTGCCGTCATGGGAAGAATTGCGGCGCATGCAGACAGCGCGGCAGCTGGCAGAGCTGGCGCAACAAGGCGATGATGGCGAACAGCCGCGACCGGTGGTGCATGAGCTGCGTTTCGACAACCGCGTGCAGGCGCTTGCCTGCGCCGAATGGGCACGCCGCAGCGGGCTGGTGGTGGATGGCCTGCTGCCACCGGCGGATGGGCAGCCTCATTATCGGCTGCTGGTGCACCGGCACATGGCGCTGGAGCCTGTGGCGCTGGACGAGGACATTCGGCGCGTGGCGGAAGCGGCGCAGCGGCTGGGCGGAGACTACATCGGCTGGCGGGCCGAG